>Ga0153921_1000120_pt1 | contig 61076 bp, 62 predicted proteins | sample TSNJ005MetaG_FD_104691 | JGI IMG/M metagenome (GOLD analysis project Ga0153921, IMG submission 104691) | Attine ant fungus gardens microbial communities from New Jersey, USA - TSNJ005 MetaG | ecosystem: Host-associated > Fungi > Mycelium > Unclassified | place: USA: New Jersey, Brendon T. Byrne... | reverse complement strand
TGTGAAGCCTGCTGCAGATGCCACTGGTACGATCGCAGATGCTACTAATGTTGCCGTTGCAGCCGTAGCTACGAATTTTTTGTATTTCTTTGGTTGGTTAGCCATAGAAAAATTTCCTCCTCTAAGTTAAAAAAATTATGTTTCTACTACATAGTTATGTAGTAAATAAACAACTACACATAAAAGTATAGTTGTATCCCTAAAAGTTGTCAATCATATTTTGGGAAAATTACTAATTCACTTCCGGAAAATAGTGGACATCGAACTCTCTTTTACCATTGTTAACTATTCAGCGGTTTTTTTCAAGTGAAAATATGCAACTTTTCCCACAAAATCTAATTAACTAGCAATTAATTGTTGATATTTTCTAGAATGCTATAAAATAATGGATAATTAAGTTAAATGGACATACGAAAAAAGCTCAAGCATTTAAATGCTTGAGCTTTTTTCGCTTGGGCTACCAACCGTTGTTTCCTTGCAGGGAATTCTATTATTTCATAGAGGAAATTCCTATACACCTACAGTCTAACACTTTCAATTGTAAACGACAATACCATTTTTTAAAAATTATTGACGTTTTTGCCTTGCCACTTCCAATAAGAAAAGTGGAAGTGCGATTTGACGCTTGATACGCTTAGGTTCTTTCATTAATCGGTAAAACCATTCAAGACCAAACTTTTGGAAAATTTCTGGTGCACGTTTGACTGTACCTGCCAGCACATCGAATGATCCACCAACACCTTGATATATCGTTGGGTGTAGTCGATCACGATTGGCATTAATCCAATTTTCTTGTTTTGGACTGCCCATTGCGACAAATAGTAAATCCGGTTGGGCTTCGTTAATACGATCAATAACCTTCTGTTCGTCTTTTTCATAGCCGTCCTGTGTGCCGACTATTTTAATAGAAGGAAATAGTGATTTTAGCTTATGTTGTGCTGCATCCGCTACACCAGGTTTGCCCCCATAAAGGAAAATCGGCTTGCCTCGTTTTGCCGCTTCTTCACAAAGCTTCATCATCATATCGACGCCTGTAACACGTTCACGAATTTGCCCTTTTTGAATTTTCGAAGCAAGAATAACACCAATCCCATCTGGAATTTGAAATTCTGCTTCGTTTAATAGCTTTTTGAGTGCTGGGTCTTCTTTTGCTTTGATTATTTTTTCAGGGTTGATGGCCACAACGAGCGCTTTTTGTTTCTTTTCAATGCGCTCGAATGCCATATCCATTAATTCATCGTAGCCTTCCGTATTGACGTTAATGCCAAGTACTGTTTCTTTCATCGGTTTTTCGCATCCCCTAGTAAGTGGAACTGGAAGCCAGCTTCTAGCCATTTTTCACGGTTTAAGCAGTTTTTCGTATCGAAGACGATTTTGTTTTTCACTGTGATTTCTTTAGCATCGTATGCTTTGAATTCGTTGTGATCTGTTAATACAACAATGATATCTGCGTCTTTCGTTGCTTCTTCTAAGCTTTGTGTTTGTGTTGCATGTTTGTTTTCTTTAATGTGTGGATCGTAAGAAATAACTTCTAATCCAAGGTTTTGTAGCTCATCGATAACGATTGTTGATGGGCTTTCACGCATATCATCAACATTGCCTTTAAAGGCTAGTCCAAGTACTGCTACTTTGCCACCTGCGATTTTGTTTTCATTTAAAATAGCTTGTGTTTTTTGTGCAGTGTAGCTTGGCATGCTGTCATTTGTATTACGTGACATATGAATAATTTGTGCTTGCTCGCCACCTAGCTCAACAAGGAACCATGGGTCAACCGCGATACAGTGACCACCTACACCAGGACCTGGGAAGTGAACATTGACACGTGGGTGATAGTTCGCAAATTTGATGGCTTCCCAAATGTTTACGTCTAGTTTTTCAGCCATTTTTGCTAGCTCATTGGCAAATGCAATGTTGACATCACGGTATGTGTTTTCCATTACTTTTACTAATTCTGCTGTTGTTGCATCTGTTAAATGGATTGTACCGTTCACAAATGTTTGGTAAAGCTCTTTTGTCATTTGTGAAGATTTTTCATCAATCCCACCAACGATACGATCGTTGTTTACTAATTCTTCAAAAATACGACCTGGAATAACGCGCTCTGGTGAATGCGCTACAAATAAATCAACGCCGAACTCAAGGTTTGCTTTAATAAGCTCAGGTAGCATTACATGTTCTACTGTTTTCGGTGGTACTGTCGATTCAAGAATTACTAAATTTCCTTTTTTCACGTAAGGCACAATCGATGCCGTTGCTTGACGTACATATTCTAAATTCGCTGTATTGTCAGGATTGATTGGAGATGGCACAGCCACAATGAAAACATCCGCTTCTTGTGGTGTTGTTGACGCTGTTAAAAATCCTTCATCTACTGCTTTATTTAAGCGTTCTTGTAAACCGTTCTCTTCAATATGAAGTTTTTTCTCTTGAATACTTTTTACTGCCGCTGGGTTTACGTCCACCCCATGTACTTTTATGCCGTGATTGGCAAACATTACAGCCGTTGGTAATCCGATATAGCCAAGTCCAACGACACAAATTGATTTCGTCATTCTCTATTCTTCCTTCCGTTTCAAAAACGAGTAGTAATTTTTTTTATAAAGGTTTTTACATGCATTTTCACATTTTTGTTCTGCATTATAGTATACATCTTTCAAGGGAAAGTGTGAATTAATTTGTTATTTTACAGTATTTTCAGTGAACGATACACGGATTGTCGGGTTTATCGTAGGGTTTTGGTGATGGTTTGGGTTGGTTTTAATGGCGATTGTTTGGGTTTTCGTGGCGATTTCTATTTGTTTAATGGCGATTCAGTAACGTTTTGTGGCGATTTTCTTGCGTTTTGTGGCGATTGCTCCCTATTTAGTGGCGTTTCCAATAAACCCGACAAATTGTACTTCGTAAGTTTGCCTGCATTGCAGTCGGTTCGTAATGTTTTTTTCAATAATCTTTTTGTGACATGCTTACAATCAATTTTCAAAAAATCACGACACTCCCTATTCGTTATTGTATCTCCAATAAGCATCGCGTAATCGCGCAGTGCTTGTACATGTGCTTCCTTACATTGATGCTGGCATCTGCGGCAGTGCCACGTTCTTTTCATCTTTTCCATACCGAAGTGATGACAGTTTTCGCAATAGACGCCTTTTTGCAAAGCACTGGCCTCTAATTGATAATAACGGCAAAGTGGAAATGGCTTTCTGCTTTGTAATTGTGACAAAATAATGTTGGTTATGTCGTTCGTGGCAATCCCTCTATTTTTCGCTATTACTTTATGCACAAACATTGGGAGTTCTCTGCCCATAATTATAGGCTGCCCTCTACCCTCGCGATGAATTTCTACATTGTTAAAAGGAAAGACAATTGCCCCGTAAATAGGCATCACTATATTATGCTCGCTAAGAAAATGGTGCATTGCTTGGATATACTGCTCCAACTGAATTTCAGGATGCGTAAAAGCTTGGACTTGCCCTGTATCGGAAGTACGAATTAATTGACGTGGGTCTTCTTTGAAATGGATAGTTCCTCGGATGTTTTTAATTTCTAAAATAATGATGCCGCTTGGTGTCACTACTAAAATATCGATTTGCATGGGGAAGATCGTTGGAAGTATCACATTGTGGAAAATATAACAGTCACTTAGCTGTGGCAATTTTTCTAGCTCATTCAAAACATACTGTTCTGCAAAATCGCCCGCTTCTTTATTTTTGAGTTCTTGTTGTAGTGAAGGAAACTGCGGATGTGAAGGAAGCAATCGACGAACAAGTGCTTGCAATCCTAATGTCAGTGGTGATGGATCAAATGCTTTAACAATCAATAACTTTTCACTCCTTTTCTTTTTACTATAACAGCTAAAAAGTCATGAAAAAATAGCTTGATTGAAAATAAAGATTTGCCCTGTTTTGGCGAAGGAAAACTTCGGTTTACTCGGGGATCATGCCCGGCACTGTCTGCTTAGTGGCGATTGGCGGGAGTTTTGTGGCGGTTTCCGACCCTTTAGTGGCGATTGGCAAGGATTTCGTGGCGATTTCACCTGACTTAGTGGCGATTGGCGCAATTTTAGTGGCGATTCACAGAATCCCATCAACCTTCCGCAACCCAACAAAAAAGGAATCGCCGTTAGTATCGGGGATTCCTTCCGCTTTCTAGTAATTTTAAAATAGATTGCGCTTGTTGCATGTGAAGTGATAATACATATTGGCCTGCTTGAAGTAATATTTGTGCCTTCGTCATGTCCATCATTTCTTTGGCAATGTCGGCATCGCGAATTCGTGACTCTGCGGCGGTTAAGTTTTCGGCTGTATTCACGGTTGCATTGTATGCGTGCTCTAGTCGATTTTGATAGGCACCGAGACGGGAACGCTCTGATGATACGCGCTTTAGTGCTTCGTCCATTGTTGAGATGGCCTTGTTGGCATCGTCCCGTGTGGCGATTGAAGTGGTGTCGTCCAAACCGAGAGCTCCGGCTCCCATATCATTCATGAATAGCTCAATGGTTTGACCGGCATTGGCACCAGCTTGGATTTTGAGGCCATTTGTTGCATAATCACCGTTTAATAGAGTCTTTGTATTAAATTCGGTATCTTTCGAAAGTCGTTGAATTTCTTTTTTCAGCTCTTGAAATTCCTTATCAAGTTGCTCACGGTCACTATCGGTTAGTGTATCGTTGGATGCTTGAACTGCTAACTCTCGCATTCTTTGAATAAGCGCATGCGTTTCATTCAGTGCACCCTCTGCTGTTTGAACCATTGATATTCCATCCTGTATATTTTTCGCTGCCATATTTAATCCGCGAATTTGTGCGCGCATCTTTTCAGAGATTGCGAGTCCCGCCGGATCATCCGCAGCACTATTAATACGATAGCCGGAAGAAATGCGTAACATCGACTTGCTCATTGCATTATAATGCTTATTCATATTACTCAATATCGACATCCCAGTGGCAGACCACTTACCTAGCATCTCCCCACCCCCTTGCTACAAGTATTTTTATTTATATCGGTATGAGTCAAAGCCTTTCAAGTGTATTTGGAAATAAACCCAAATAATTGAAATTATAATGAAAGCACCCGCTTCTTCTTCATGAAAAGTGGGTGCTCATTGGCTGTACCTAGTATTCAATTTTCGAAACCTCCGAATTGTGTGCTCTTTTGATGTAGTAGTTCATAGAAGAGCGCTTCATTATAATCGGTTAATGCCTGATCAATTAAGTAATCGATATTCTTTTTCTCAATTTCAGCGATAAGCTGATCAATTTCACCAACAGTTGCAGAAGAGACAAGGGGTAACTGTGGCTTTGGTGTAGCGCTTTCAAGAATTGGTGTTAAATGTTCATGGACATTCGTAATTAGTAACAGTTGATATAGTGGTAATCGAATAAAACGATTTCCTTTTTGGAAAACAAATACCTCAGATAAATTTTCGATTTGTTGTGTATGCAAGTTGATGATCATTTCTTTTCCTTCAATTGGAATGAAATGAAAAATCTCATCCTCTTTTAATATTGAGAAATATTGATAAGCAAATACGAGACGCAATTTATCTCCAGTAATTTTCGTATAAAACGGCTTCATATATTGAACTTGCATCATCCTTCATCCCTCCTTATTATCTGATTATTCAGATTTTAACACATATTAACCTAGTTGTTAACTATCTTCTTTCTCATTTTTTTTCTTTCTAATCATTCAGCTTATCATGTCCGCATTTTAATCGTATAATGGAAAGACAGTCTTTTTTCCTTTATACGAAAGATGACATTTTATATCATCTTAAATAAAGCTAAAGTCATTGGCCAATGCCATTGAGAGGAGTGAGGTTATGGCTTTGTCTATTTCGCAACTAGCAAAGGAACATCAACAATTTATACTTGCAAAATTAAAAGAAGTTGAGCAGGAGCTACATCCGTCCTCTAGCGAAGACGAGGAACTTGTGCGTCGTGCAGTTTTTTCTGTCCGTAACAAATCTATCGTATTTGAACGTTTTAATGGTGCAAGTTCTATATTATATGCAAGCGTACAGGATGTGAGACCTGCAACTGTAGAAATTGATTTTGCTCACGGGACTTTAAGCTGTAACTGTCCCCAACTAAAATGGTGTCGACATCAGGTAGGCGCACTACTTGCTCTCTATCAGTACTTTGATTCAGTGCAAAACTGGTCAGCTGCTTGGCGCGCACAAAAATCAGTGCAATTAAAAACATTAGCTGATGAACGGAGCCCTGAAAGCTGGCAGTTGATGGTCGACGAAGTCATGAAACGTCTATTGCCATCTGGTCGCATTTTGGAAGGCTATGGACTTTCCGCTATTCGTACCGACGCATTGGAACGACTTCGTAAACATATGCCGTTTGAACGTGAATGGCAGCCACTCTATAAACTTTTTATTGAACTGTCCATCTTTAATACAATATGGCGACATTTAAACAATACACAAGGTCATTCATTAGACTCACCTTATATGAAATACTTTATCGATCAAAGCGTACAATCATTTGAAAGTATTTTGACGGAATTAACTAATCGCTCTCGACTTTTTGCAACCGACCCATTTTATGACGCACTGCAAGAAATCGTTCGTAATTTATTACTAGAACGACAAGGGCTGTTTGCCAATCGTCTACAAATCTACATGCTGCTATGGGCAGTGCTTTTTTATGAGAAGCCTAGACGTGAAAAAGAGCTTACGCTTATTGACACGCTTGAAAATGTTTCACCCGAAATTTCTTTGCAATCATTAAAGCTTTTATTTTATGTGTTGCTACAAAAAGAGCAATTATTACAGGAAAGCATCGCTCACATTGCCTTACCACAGATGCAAGACTTATTCGAGTTAGCTACATTTGCTAAGCGTGCTGGCGAGTCACATTCACAAGCAGCTATTTTGCGAGCTATGCTTCCTTTTGCTGAAGCATTTTTACAGGAAACGGTGCCAGTCGTACAGCGCGCGCAATATGTGCGACAATTCCAGTTGTTATATGAAGATATTCAGTTAACTGAGGAGGAAGAAACAACGCTATATAGCGCATTCGGTGTATACGGATTACAGCCCTATTCGTTCTTCCTTATTCGAAAAGAACGATATCGTGAATGGGCAGCTTTACATCAAATAAATCTTTCCTCATTCTCTTATTTAGAAATGTGTGGTCTTAAAGATGTACTACACATAGCTCCGGCAGCAGTTTTACCTTTGTATCACGTCTATGCAATGGCAGAGATTACGCAAAAGTCTCGAATGAACTATAAGCAAGCAGTAAGGATTTGGAAAAGTATGCGTAGTGCTGCGAAAAGAGCAGGTAAAGTTGCATATTTTGAAACATACATGCAAACAATCCGAGCAGAATATAAACGACTTCGTGCATTACAGGAAGAAATTGAGAAAGGAAACTTAGTATGACTATATTAAATGTCCCCTCTCCGTTTACAAAAAAACAGCAGTTACGAATTGAACCTGCAGCCAATGACCATTACACGGTGCAGGGCTTTACTGCAAGTGGAGCAGTACTTGAGGTTGACACCTTGATTTCTTCGCTATTCTTTAACTATGAAGCAAATACGTATGGTTTATTGACCAATCGTACTGATTATGCAATTGATATTTCAACTGCAGAGCTTCTCGATATCTTTTCTCCACTCTACCAGCACCCATTTATTCAATGGGGTGGAGTGGATGCTGACAGTAATGACACGATTAAACAGGTGCAGTTATTACAGCAATACTGGCAAGAACCTACACTTTGGTCGCATGCTGTCATTGCAGATGATTTTTCTTCACTGTCATTTTCTATTGAAGGTGTCGATACGACATTACTTGAAACAGCTGTGCAGCAAAAACTGGCTTATGCTGGATTAGTCGTGTCTGATGTGCCAAAGCTACTACCGTTCTTTTTACGCGGTGGTTGGCCATTAGAAAAGGATCGTCAAGCTGGTGCAGTAACGGTATCGTTACGTTTAAGTGAGCCAGAGGAAGATTCAGATGTTTGGCTGCTGGAAACGGTGCTTAGCACTGCTACAACCAAAACTTATTGGACGCCTGCTGTACGCAAAAAATTATTGCCTTTAGCGGATGCTTTACCGGCAAAATGGCAACCATTTGCCCTTGATATTGAGCAACAGCAAAGCCAAATTGTTGAACTGCTGTCAAATGAACATTTACAATCTGATATTTTCATTCATATAACACTTGACGAATTAGAAGTTCGCAAATTTTTACGGGAAGACTTAGCACGATTACAGGCACTCGGTTTTGATGTCGTTCTTCCCGCTTGGCTAAAAGATTTAAAACAATCCAAATTGCGTGTACGTGTCAGCACAGGTAATGTATCCACGAAAAAAGTTGCGGGACTTGATGATATTTTAACGTTTAAATGGCAATTTTCAATGAACGGTCAGTCAATTTCTGCTGAGCAATTTAAAAAGCTTGTCGATGAAAAACGCGAATTCATTCGCATTGGTACGGAATGGTTCCGAGTGGATGCAAACTGGATGCATGAAATGCGCGCTTTAATGCAACAGGCTGAAGATGAAAGCTGGACTGTTCGTGAACTTTTATTCCGAGAACTCCCAGAAGAATTAGCGATGCTCGAGGAAGAAGAAGATGCGGATGATGCATTACGTGACGATCCACTGTTTGCCTTTGAATTACAACAATCATTAAAATCGTATATGGAGCAGCTTCAAGAGAAAAAAGGTCTGCCACCAGTACCGGTCCCGCAATCATTAAATGCGAGCTTACGTCCTTATCAGCAAGAAGGTTTTGAATGGCTTGTCTTTATGCGTGAGCAAGGTTTCGGTGCTTGTCTAGCCGATGATATGGGACTTGGCAAAACGGTGCAGCTTATTTCTTATTTACTGCATATCTATGAAACATTGGATGCCAAAGAGCCGACAATTATTATTTGCCCGACTTCTGTACTTGGAAACTGGCAAAAAGAACTTGCACGTTTTGCACCTTCTTTGACTGTGCATACGCATTATCAAGCTAATCGAACAAAGGAAGATGCCTTTATTCAGCTTGTTAAACAAGAAAAACCGCATGTTATTTTATCTACTTATGGAACCGTGTCACAGGATACGGAATTTTTACAAATGATTGATTGGGCAACTGTTGTGTTAGACGAAGCGCAAAATATTAAAAATATGCAAACACTGCAATCTCGTTCGATCCGTAAATTACATGGTAGCCACCATATTGCCTTAACAGGTACACCTGTTGAAAATCGATTATCGGAGCTTTGGGCGATTTTTGACTTTATTCATAAAGGCTATTTAGGTAGCTTTGGCCGCTTTAACGAGGAATTTATTTTACCTATTGAACGCGATGAATCAGCATCACATAAGCAAAAACTACGTGCAAAAATTCAACCATTTTTACTTCGTCGTACAAAGCGGGATCCTAATTTACAGCTTAATTTACCTGATAAGCAAGAGTCTCATGCATACTGCGCATTAACTGCGGAGCAAGCATCACTGTATGAGGGCTATATTTTAGAAACGCTTGATCAACTAGAGCAACTAACCGGCTTTCAGAAAAAAGGCCGTGTCTTAAAGATGCTTAGTAAATTAAAACAATTATGTAATCATCCTGCTCTTTATTTAAAAGAACCTTTTGAGGATGCTGCAACGATGCTGACACGCTCGGTCAAATTAGAGCGTATTGTAAACATGGCAGCTGAAATCGTGGATAATGGTGAGCAATGTCTTATTTTTACGCAGTATATTGGTATGGGTCAATTACTACAGCATTGTTTCAGTGAAATTTTCAACGTGGATGCACCGTTTTTAACCGGTGCGATGCCTAAACAGCAACGTGACCGATTAGTCGAGGCTTTTCAAGCAGGTGAGTTCCCTATTTTCATTCTGTCATTAAAAGCAGGTGGTACAGGATTAAACTTAACAGCCGCTAACCATGTGTTACATGCCGATCGTTGGTGGAACCCTGCTGTTGAAAATCAAGCAACAGACCGCGCTTATCGAATTGGGCAAACACAATTTGTGCAAGTGCATAAGTTTGTAACAATCGGTACCATTGAAGAAAAAATTGATAAAATGCTGGCGCAGAAATCTGCATTATCGGAAGAACTTATTCAATCGAGCCAGTGGTTAACAGAGTTGGATGATGATGAACTTCGTGATCTAATGTCACTTGATTACAAATTATCTTAGAAGTGCGCCAAGAGCTTAACGTTCTTGGCGCTCTTTTAGCAACATATAAGTGAACAATGTTTTACTTCTTTCCTACTTACTTCTTATTTAGTTGTGTGAAATGGTCATTGCTGTGCGGTCTTCAGCAATGATTCGTGTTAGTTAAAGTCCACATCTGTCCTTTCTCTTGTAAAATGATTACGGCGCAAAGCTTAACATTTTATAGGAGAATGGCGGAATTAATAAATGTTTTGCCTTACTCCGTATGTATTGCCATAGTCGGTTATACTACTGGTAATTGCATCTTTTTCTCTGGTAACACAAAATCCTTTAGAATCTCCTGCTCGACGGATTTTGCTGGTGTCATTGTGTTACTGTCATTATCTGGTGGCTTCAGCCTGTAAAAGCGGACATCTTCTACCACCACTTCTGTAATGTAAATTTTAGTGCTCTCTTCATTCATAAACGACCTTGATTGAATTCTTCCATTGATCCCAACGAGCGAGCCTTTTCCGCAAAACTTCACAATATGCTCTGCCAGTTTTCCCCATACTGTACAAAGAATAAAGTCAGTCTCTACTTCTCCTCGACTGTTTTTGTAATTGCGATTAATGGCAAGGGAAAAATGAGATTGCACTCGATTTCTTGATAGTTGTCGTAACACCGGATCTTTTGTTAATCTTCCAACCAGTCCGACTTGGTTCATGGATTCACCTCCTTTGCTTTTAATTGCCCTTATCTTACATGATGACTTTCGCTACTGGCAAAGATGGATTTTTAATATTTAGCGCTTAATTCCAACACAAAATTATTTTTTCATATATTTTATTTTTTAGTGTTAAGCATTTTTTTCTAGTCAAAACTTGATGGCTGTAAGGGGCTAAGCTTGTTTTTAAAATATCAAATTTTGCATATTTCACAAGAAATTGCAGTATCCGGCTCGACTACAACAAGCTGTAATTGATTATGTTATACTAAAATGAATGACCGACTTAGGAGGATACATAATGAAAACATTTAAAATGCTTTCCTTTGACCTTGTCACTAAAGATGGCATGCAAGCATTTCCTTTAGTCGATGGCATTATTATTAATCAAGAAAACAGCCATCAATCTTGGATTCTTGAACTGTTTATCGATCGGCAATATCGACCGATTTTTGATGAGTTATTAGTGAATGGTACCGTTGTAAATGTACGGGCCGTTATTTCATTTCCTGATAATGAGCCAGCGCCATTTCGCGTCGTTGTTCATACTGTACAAGAAATTGGCGAGCATATTTCCGTGCTTTTAAAAGGGACTTTAAAAATTAAGCGTTCTAAATATGCTGAACAATTACTCGCGGACTTGCTTACAGAGGGTGTTGCGCAAGTTGACTTGCTAGACCGCTTCTCTAAAGGAATGAAAGAACGACCAAAACTGAAAAATGATTGATTTTATGGGGCGATACGTTATATGACGTATCGTTTTTTTGTCTGGACAAGTTGTGATTTTTGGATAAAATATTGTGTAAAAAAGGGGTGAATCCAGATGAGTTTGGTCTTACGTGAGAAGCCTTTAAAATTGTTATGGCTAGAAGCTTTACTAAGACGCTTACACGAAGGAGATCCTGAGTTAAACTATTATACTGAACAATTTCGGAGACTCTACGCTGGTTTTGCTGGAGAACAAAGAGTTGATCGTGAATGGCATGAAATAATATGTCCAAATACTTTTTTTGTTTTGCATAATATAGTGCTAGAGAATACAGCCAAGCACTTCCATCAAGTCGATACGCTCTTTGTTTGTAGGCATTTCATGTTCGTTGTGGAAATTAAAAATATCAACGGACGTCTAGATTTTGATGGTGCTACATATCAATGTACGCGGACGAAATCTGATGGAACAGTTGAAGGCTTCCCTAATGCAATAACGCAAATTCAACGTCATATGCAATTCTTTAAAACTATTTTTAAAAATTATTCTTTCCCCATTGAAGGCGCCGTCATTTTTTCTAATCCATCCGCAATCATTGCGAATCATCCTAATACAGTTCCTATTTTCCATGTTTCTGGATTGCAGAGTCATATCCAGCATCTTTTCACTAAGTATACGAAACCTATAATATCAGATGAGCAATTAAACTATTTTGTTCAACAAATTAAAGCTCGACATCAACCACAAGAAGTACTTACTCACTTAGATTCTTCACGCTTCCGCCATGGTGTTCTTTGCCCAAAATGTCATTACAAAAAACAAATGCTTTTTTATAGAGGAGTCTGGAAATGTTTAGTTTGACACTATGTAAGTACAGAAATTTTTGCGGAAGCATTGCTAGATTATCAATTACTAGTGAGTCGTAGTATTACCAATGGTCAATTGCGTGCCTTTTTTGGTATTGATTCAAGCGATGCAGCCAATCGTTTGTTGCGCAAATTTCATTTTCCTAGCACTGGTACTACTAAAGATCGTGTATACCATCTCCCTGACAATTTAATAGAATTTATGAAACCATTTTTTTGATGCTACTCTAGGGGTAGTTGTCTCTCTGCGCATGTAGTTTTGCTTCTTTCGAGGATTCACTTTTGGTTCCGCGGAATCTTTCCTCTCCCGGGATTTGCCCTCGCTTCCGCGGAATTCACCTTCGCTTCCGCGGAATTCTTCCCTTCTTTCGCGGAATTCATGCTTGCTTTCGCGGAATTCACTCTCGCTTCCGCGGAATCTTTCCTCTCTCGGGATTTGCCCTCGCTTCCGCGGAATTCACCTTCGCTTCCGCGGAATTCACCTTCGCTTCCGCGGAATTCACCTTCGCTTCCGCGGGATTCACCCCCGCTTCCGCGGAATTCACGCTCGCTTCCGCGGAATTCACTCTCGCTTCCGCGGAATTCACCTTCGCTTCCGCGGAATTCACTCTCGCTTCCGCGGAATTCACCTTCGCTTCCGCGGAATTCACCTTCGCTTCCGCGGAATCCTCCCTCGCTTCCGCGGAATTCTCCCTCGCTTCCGCGGAATTCACTCTCGCTTTCGCGGATTTCACCTTCGCTTCCGCGGAATTCTTCCCTTCTTTCGCGGAATTCACCCTCGCTTTCGCGGAATTCTTCCCTTCTTTCGCGGAATTCACTCTCGCTTCCGCGGGATTCACTCTCGCTTCCGCGGGATTCACTCTCGCTTCCGCGGAATTCACCCCCGCTTCCGCGGAATTCACTCTCGCTTCCGCGGAATTCACCCCCGCTTCCGCGGAATTCTTCCCTTCTTTCGCGGAATTCACTCTCGCTTTCGCGGAATTCACCTTCGCTTCCGCGGAATTCTTCCCTTCTTTCGCGGAATTCACGCTCGCTTTCGCGGAATTCTTCCCTTCTTTCGCGGAATTCATGCTTGCTTTCGCGGAATTCACTCTCGCTTCCGCGGAATTCACCCCCGCTTCGGTAGAATCACTTCATTTCGCTTAATCGTGCAAAGAAAAAAGTGATTCCGACTAATCGGAATCACTTTTTTCTTTATGGGGTAGTCATCGTATTACGGTCGTTATTCATCGTGTTGTTGTTGTTTCTTTCAACACCATTTACACCGTTTGCGTTAGGTACGTTGTCATAGCCGTTAGAGCCATTTACGTCCGCGTTTGATCCAGGAGTTGTCGCTTCTGGCACACCCGTGTTTTCGCGTACTGTACCGTCATTCACTGTACCATCGTTTACTGTACCGTTGTTCACGTTACGATCGTAAACATCATGGTTTCTATCCGGATCGACAACATCTTCTACATCGTTGACACCTTCTCGAACGTCCCTATTCAAATCAGTCATTGGGGTTTCATCATTTGCAGCATTGTTCCCCCAGTTACAACCTCCAAGGAATACTGTAGCAAGGATAATGGTTAAAAATGACATTTTCCACATATTAAAAAACCTCCTTTCTTGAGTACTATGTCAGCAAATACACCTTGTGCATTTGTGATCCTACATAGAGTGCCCGGGAAAGGAGGGAACTATCCGATTTTTTTGTACAAAAACTATTTTTGTTTTTCTTTCAGCAACTGCTCAACATATGCTGCTTCTGCTTTACAATTATAAGTATAATTTGTACCTAGCTCTTTTTGTAAAGCTTCAATGGTTTCGACTTGTTTAGCGGTTGGTTCTTCATTTAAAATTTTTGCAATTACTTCATCGATTTTTTGTGCCATTTCTTCATGGAATTCAGTACTCATCAAAACATCGGCTGGGATTTTTTCGATCCAAGCGGCATTTTCCTGAAAATAAGACTGCCAGCTAGCAATGAAGTCTTCCATAGAAAAGCGCTCTTCTTCCCAACCAATACTTGCTAAGTATGATTCAAAAGATGTTGAAATCGAACGCGTAATGCTAATTTTAACACCTGAAGACAATTCCTTATACATCTATATAATCCTCCTACTTTTTAAAAAACCTAAAATTACATGTATTTCAATTCACAATACGATCGCATTTAAACTACTAATTGCTGTCAAAAATATTTGACAATCAGAACACTATTCGACAAGCTTATTTTATAACTTATAGCCTATAATTGCAAATTAAGGCTGTTTTGGTTGTTCTGGCCCTATTGCGAATAAAATATCTGCCTCACAAACAAGCTCGCCGTCAACTGTCGCAATTCCATGTCCTTTGCCCATTGAACCACGTAATTTAGTGAATTCTACTTCTAATCGAAGCTGATCACCAGGTACAACTTGACGCTTAAAGCGCGCGTTATCGATACCTGTTAAAAATACTAATCGCCCTTGGTATTGTTCAGACTTTAATAAGGCTACGCCACCAACTTGTGCTAATGCCTCTACTATTAATACGCCTGGCATAACAGGGTATCCTGGAAAATGTCCATTAAAGAAATCTTCATTAATTGATACATTTTTGAAACCTACTGCACGTTTGCCTTCTTCTAATTCCACAATACGATCTACAAATAAAAATGGATAGCGATGTGGTAAGATTGCTTGAATTTGCTCTGCTGTTAACATTTCTTTTCCCCCTCTAGGTATGTAAATTGGCTTTTTACTTATAATATGAACCTGACGTCCATTTTTACACGTTTAAGGTATATTACAGTATTCGCCTTTTTATGTGAAACACAAAGTATGGTAAAGAATATTATTATTCTTTACCATTCATAATGTCAAATATATGTTGCCATGTTTCGATCTTAAAGACATCCATTGCTTTTCCTTGACCAATCACACTGTAGCCGACCATTGTTCCTAAAATAGCGGCAACAACGATTAAAACAAGAACAAGTACAACACGTAACCAAATCGGAATCAGCCGTATTTGCACCCATCGAACCTCGCGTTGCTCTCCATTTGAGCGACGTCCCTTTTCATCTGGTAGCGTATCGGTTTCTTGTGTCGGCACAGAACGTCGACGTGAATCGTTTGTCATAGATATTGTACCCCTTCATTTCTTACTCAAACATGCACTTATCGAATACCATTAATGAGCCCTAGCATTTGGTCAGCTAGTGTAACAGCTCTTGCATTAAATTGATAAGCACGTTGCGTTTCGATTAAATCTGTCATTTCCTTCGACAAGTTAACATTCGATAATTCGAGTGCACCACTTTGCATGCCGATTTGCTGACGATTTGCTCCTTGTAATTCTGTTACAACTTCAGCTTGTGTATAGCCTAGCTCTGCTAAGTTATTTGGAAAGCCTAAGTATGTACCAGAAACATGCTCCATTAGCTGTGGCTTTTGAAATTCTGTTACAGCAAGATCCGTACGAATAATATCACCATTCGGATACGTTGCTTCTAACGAGCCTCCATCGCGTACAGCAAATCCTTTTACGTTATCTGGTAATGTAATAGCTTGTCCATTTGCATCTGCTACTGGATAGCCATCTGAAGTAACAAGCATTACCGTTCCATTATTTAAAGGCGATAAATAAAAGTCACCTTGACGAGTATACACTGTTTTCGTTCCATTTTCACCATCTGGCATTAAAATATTGAAATATTGCTTTGGTTTTGTAAAAGCTAGGTCCAGATCACGATCTGTTGATTGCAATGAACCTTGCTTATAATTTGTTTGAATTTGACCAAGCATTGCACCAGAGCCATAACGAATACCGACTGGTGATTGGCGCACAGTAGGGTCCTGTTTATCGTTATTGAATTGTTGATACATTAGTTCGTTGAACGTTGCTTGCTGTGTTTTATAGCCATGCGTCCCACTATTAGCAATGTTATTACTAATTGTATCTAATTTATTTTGCAATTGGCCCATTGTATTTGTTGCGGTAATCATTGTTCGTAGCATGTGAAAACGCCTCCTGTTCGCTTATTATAACTTGCCGATTTCGTTAACAGCCTTTTCCATACTACGATCATAAGCCTGCAACACTTTTTGATTTGCTTCAAATGCACGATACGCTGTCATCAAGTCTGTCATTGTGCGACCTGAATCTACGTTTGAGTTCTCTAAATAATTTTGACTTAATGTAAACGATACACCATTTGCACCATAAGCGGTAGGTAGCGCATCGCCATTTTCTGTACGAAGTAAGCCATTATCTTGTTTAACTAGCATGTTCGGATTGGCAGAAAACGATACACCTACACGCGCTACTTGCTGGTTATTAACAAAAATAGCACCGTCCTGATCCACACGGAAATCATCATTTGGTAGTTGGATACGTTGTCCTGTGTCAGATAACACGTAAAGACCTTGTGCATTAACTAAATAGCCCTGACCATCTAAGGTGAAATTCCCGTTACGTGTATAAGCCTCTCCGCCGTCTGGATGTGCTAAACGGAAGAAAATTGAGCCAGTGACACCATCTTCATTTTGGGGTAAGTATCCATCAATTAGGGCCATATCTGTCGTTAAATCTGTGCTATAGATTTGACCTTGTATGTAATTTGGTAATGTTTCTTGCATATAAATTCCGGTATTTAATGCACCAACTTGACTCATATACTGTGAGCCTGATTGCTGATTGGCAGGCGCATTTGTTTTACCTACGCTGGACATTAGCATATCTGGAAATGAACGGATTGTTGACTGATCTGCCTTAAATCCAGGCGTATTTGCATTGGATAGGTTGTTTGTCAGTAGTTCTGTTCGTCTTTGTTGTGCAATCATACCTGATGCTACTGTATAAAATCCTTTAAACAAAGGAATCACCTCATTGTATTTTTATAGAGAAGCTGGAACACGATCAATATTTTCTAGCATTATGCCTGTACCAATTGCTACACAATCCATTGGATGTTCTGCAATGAATACTGGTACTTTTAACTCTTCTATTAGCAGTTGGTCCATACCATGTAGTAGTGCGCCACCACCTGTAATAATCACGCCACGATCAATAATATCTGCTGATAGCTCAGGCGGTGTTTTTTCTAATACGTTTTTTGCTGATTGTACAATCATTGCTACCGATTCATGTAATGCACGTTCGATTTCATCCGAGTTAATGGTAATTGTACGTGGTAAGCCTGTTACCATATCACGACCACGAATATCCATCGAATCGTTACGGCCACCTTTAAAGACTGTACCAATTGTTATTTTAATTGCTTCTGCTGTGCGTTCACCAATGAGCAATTTATATTCTTTTTTAATATATTGCAAAATATCATTATCAAAAACATCACCAGCAACTTTAATAGACTCACTCGTTACAATGTCGCCCATTGACAGTACCGCGATATCTGTTGTTCCGCCACCGATATCAACGACCATATTGCCACTCGGTTGGAAAATATCCATACCAGCACCGATTGCCGCCACTTTTGGCTCTTCTTCTAAATATACTTTTTTACCACCAGATTTTTCAGCAGCTTCACGAATCGCTTTTTGCTCAACGCTTGTAATATTAGTTGGGCAGCAAATCAAAATGCGTGGTTTCGTTAAAAATCCTTTTAAATTTAACTTATTGATGAAATGTCTAAGCATCGCTTCTGTAACATCAAAATCTGCAATTACGCCATCGCGTAATGGCCGAATTGCAGTAATATTACCAGGCGTACGCCCCACCATTTGTCGCGCTTCTTCTCCTACCGCTAGCACCTTGTTTGTCTTTTTATCTATCGCCACCACAGAAGGTTCATTTAACACGATCCCTTTACCTTTTACGTGGATTAATACGTTCGCAGTTCCTAAGTCTATGCCTATATCCTTCGAAAACATTTTTTATTTTCTCCTTCCCGCCAGTTAAAACTACATAACGTTCCTATTGTCTATTTATCTAGAATATTTTATCATAACCCATTGGTAATTTCACCTAAATTTAGTCATTATGCTTGTTTTCCTACAATTATATGGACACAACTAGAAATGGACAAAAAAAGAACGAATCATTCTTGACTCGCTCTTTCTTTCCACTTGTTTTTCGTTGCCTCTCCTCCACGAATATGACGTACGGCTTTATGGTAGGCGAGAATCTCTTTCACTTGATCGGCTAATCCTTCATGAATTGTTGGTAATCGCTCTGTTAAATCTTTGTGCACCGTACTTTTTGAGTAACCTGTCATTTTCGCGAGGACACGCACAGTTTCACGCGTCTCAATCAATAATTCACCGAGGCGTATGCAGCGCTTCCGAATGTGCTCGTGCACGTTCTTCGTCCTTTCCACACAATTTCACAAAATGGCTTTGGCATCAGATGCACGTCTGCGCATTTCTTCACCTTATGTGAGGACAAAGTTATTCAGAACACGTTTTGCACTTTCTCGTTAAATTGCTGACTTTTTTAAAATCCTAGGAATTTTTTCGGATTTACGTATTTACCGTTTTCTAGTACTTCAAAATGCATGTGAACGCCGGCTGCTTGATTCCACTCATTGTCAGTTGCTTTGCCAAGTGCCTGACCTTGTGTCACTTCATCGCCTTCTTTCACAACAATATCTTTCACAGAGCTATAATGTGTTTGCTTACCATCTGCATGCTCTAGAACGATTTTATTGCCTGTGAATGCGTCTAGTTTTACTTCTAGTACTTTACCACTCAACGCAGCAACTACTTCGAATTCTTCTCCATTCATAGCAAGAGAAATGCCTGATGAAGTTGTAAATGTTTGATTAAATACCATTAGTGCATTTTCACGTGACTCTTCATTGGCTTCAACTTCATAAAATTCCTGTGAAACTTGTACTTTACTAAGCTCAGCTTCCTTGAATGGATACTTCATTGTTTCTGTTTTTGCATTTGTTTCAACTACTGGACCTGGGTCTACTTGTGCTAGATCTGGTAACGGCGCCTCTTCTTTCGATACGAGACTATTGTAACCGAATAACAAACCTGCTAACATTAACGCACCACCCGCGTATACCGCCGGCCAAAACCAAGGTTTTTTCTGCAATTGTCCTTTTTCATTTTGAGAAGTTTTACTATTTTTATCCTCTCTCATTTTCATCACCTCTAGTTGCAGTGTGAACAACTAGAAGCTATTTTAAACATGCATCTATTTTTTTTATCTCAATTTGTTGATAATAATAGTGTAAAATGTCTGAGGCGGTCTTTCCTTCGCTTGCCATCGCATCTGCACCGTACTGGCTCATGCCTACTCCATGACCGTATCCTTTCGTCGCTACTTGTACCTTCCCAGCTTTCGCATTATAGGAAATCTTAAAATCTGTTGATGGTAATTGTAAGAGTGTTCGAATCTCTCTCCCTGACCAAACGTTTTTTCCTACCTGTAGCCGGTCAACACGTCCCGAATCATTTAGAAACAATTGCATACGACCAAAATCAGCCGCTTGCCATTTATTTGACCACAACGCATTCCATTCTGCCAACGTCCATTCTTTTATTGTTGCAAACTTTGGAGATGCTTGATCGGACGTACTTGCAACGCTTTGTAAATATGGCAAGTCATTGCCACTATAGCCATAGGCACTTTCCGTTTGGCCATTACTCGTCGAGTGAAACATCGCTGTAATTAATTCATTATTATATAGAAGAACTTGTCCTTCTGTTTCAGTGATAGCTTCGACAATTTTCTTTTCATTTCCCGGGAAATTGCTAGTCCAATTGGCTTTTCGTTGTTCTTTATTATAGTAAACTTGCCTTGCCACAGTCGGTGCAATGGCGTTCTTGCCGTAATTTGTCGTTTTTAGAGCATATGTCCTTGCTGCAATCGCCTGTGCTTTTAAAGCCTCTTTGTTAAAAGATACAGGCATTTCCGCAGCGACAACACCGACTATATACGTTTCTAAAGGAATTTTGTCCTTTTGTCCCTCCACTTCTATGAATATTTCACAGGCATTTTCGGTCTTTTGTAGAGAGTCGGTCGCAGTATCATCCGCTCGTCTCTCACTAAATGCAACAGGAAGTATATATAATGCACCAATTAAACAAATAACGCCAATACTCATTATCCAATTTTTCATAAGGAATAATATGCGAGCGCACTTGAAATTATGAGCGTTGTGCTAAGGGGTTTTGCTTTGTACCAAGGGGATTACTCTGCTCCTGCGGTTGTTTTGCTCTGTTCCGCGGGATTATCCCTTTACTTCGCGGAATTCTCTCTCTGTTCCGCGGGACTATCCCTTTGCTTCGCGGAATTCTCTCTCTGCTCCGCGGGACTATCCCTTTACTTCGCGGAATTCTCTCTCTGCTCCACGGGATTATCCCTTTACTTCGCGGAATTACCTCTCTGTTCCGCGGGATTATCCCTTTACTCCGCGGAATTCTCTCTCTGCTCCGCGGAATTACATCTTTGCTTCGCGGAATTCTCTTTCTGCTCCGCGGAATTACATCTTTGCTTCGCGGAATTCTCTCTCTGCTTCGCGGGACTATCCCTTTGCTCCGCGGGATTATCCCTTTACTTCGCGGAATTCTCTCTCTGCTCCGCGGGATTATCCCTTTACTTCGCGGAATTCTCTCTCTGTTCCGCGGAATTACTCCCTTAGCTTCATACAATTAAAAAAACCCCCTTTGCTTATAGAAGCAAAGGGGGTTTTGAAGTTAGTTTGCTGGTAATTCTAGTGTTGTTTCTTCTTTTGACACAACATCCATTGATGTGATTCGTTCAATATTTGCGCCTAGTGATGCTAATTTAGCATGGAAGTCTACGTAGCCGCGGTCTAAGTGGTGAAGCTTAGTTACTCGCGTCATGCCCTCTGACACAAGGCCAGCTAAAATTAGTGCTGCCGCTGCTCGTAAATCTGTTGCCATAACCTCAGCTCCCTGTAGGTCTACAGGCCCTTCGATAAACACAGAGCGTCCTTCAATTTTAGCACCGGCATTCATGCGACGGAACTCTTCCACATGCATAAAGCGGTTTTCAAAAACAGTTTCTGTAATAATACTCGTACCTTCAGCAGTTAACATTAAGGCCATCATTTGTGATTGCATATCCGTTGGGAAACCTGGATGTGGCATTGTTTTAATGTCTACGGCTTTTAATGTTTGCGGAACTTGCACGCGAATACCTTCATCTAGCTCCGTAATTTCTACGCCCATTTCACGCATTTTCGCTATTAAAGCTGTCATATGCTCTGGCACAGCATTTTCGATCGTAACATCACCTTTTGTAATCGCAGCAGCTACCATAAATGTACCGGCTTCGATACGGTCGGGAATAATATAATGCTCTGTCCCATATAATGTGTCAACGCCTTCAATACGAATCGTATTCGTACCTGCACCGATAACACGCCCACCCATACTATTAATAAAGTTTGCAAGATCTACGATTTCAGGTTCTTTTGCTGCGTTTTCAATGACTGTTGTTCCTTTTGCTAAAGACGCAGCTGTCATGATATTTTCTGTAGCTCCAACACTTGGGAAATCCAAATACACATTCGCACCTTGTAAACGACCCTCTACCTTCGCTTCCACATAGCCGTGCCCAAATGAAATTTTTGCACCCATTGCCTCAAAGCCTTTTAAATGTAATTCAATTGGACGTGATCCGATTGCACAGCCACCCGGTAAAGCAACACGTGCAAAGCCATTTCGAGCAAGTAATGAACCCATCACTAAAATAGATGCACGCATTTTACTCACATACTCAAATTGCGCTTCACTTGAAAGTTCTTTTGTTGCGTCTATATATACTGTATTGTCTTCTGGTATATATGTAACATCAGCGTTTAGACTTTTTAGTACTTCATTTATGGTATAAACATCTGCTAAGTTAGGGACTTCTTTAATTACATTTTCTCCTTTTGAAGCAAGTAAAGCTGCCGCCAGGATTGGTAACACTGCATTTTTTGCGCCCTCTACACGAACTTTTCCCTGTAGCTTTTGGCCGCCAGTCACTATAATTTTATCCACCTTACGTCCCTCCGAATTCAATCTCTTAACCTATCAAAATTTATTTTAAAAAAAGATGTATAATGTCATAATCAGTAAACAAACAACTTTATAGTACAACTTTTCACACGCTCGTTCAAGCGTCCAAATCACTATTTTAAGGCATTTATTGATATTTTGCTATTTATTTATTGTACGCATGAATATTTTTTTTGTGAATGACCAATAACACGGGAAAATATGTTATTTTTTCTAATACATATCAAAGTGCGTCGTCAATATATATCCGTTTACGGGACATATTAAACCTCTTCTTTTGAACATACTTCAAAGGACCACATAAGTTATCTTATGAAGCCCTTTGAAATATGCACGTATTAAGTTACGCATCTCACCAAAAAATATAACTCGCTAATCTAAAATAAGTACGGCAGTTTGCCAGACCAGCTTGAAATTTGTAAAAAGAAATTAGATACTGCTGTCCCAATTGCAATGCTCAACAAAATATAAATTAACTGTATTTGAAACACTTTATTTTTCTTGAACAGTTTTTCTAACATGAAGGCTTGCAAAGCGTAAAATGTGATAGCAATAAAAAATAGATGCGATAAAATACCCATTAAAGCTTCTTGCCCTACTGCTTCATAAATTTCCACATCGTGTTCCTCCATTTAAAAAACGGGCAGATATGAATCTGCCCGTTAAAAATTGAATTAGATATTACCCTCATGAACGTTGATACGATTCAACGCACGTTTTAATGCTAGGTCAGCACGTTTGAAATCAATGTTATCTTGTTTATCTTGAATACGTCCTTCAGCGCGTTTAACGGCTTCTTTAGCACGTTGAACATCGATGTTTTCAGCAATTTCAGCAGAAGGTGCTAAAATTGAGATTTTTTCTGGACGAACTTCAATGAAACCACCGCTTACAGCTACAACTTCTGTAGAACCGTCTTCTTTTTTAAGCTTCACTGCACCAATTGCAAGTGGAGCTACCATTGGAATATGGCCAGCAAGAACACCAATTTCACCTGAAGTTGTTTTCGCGATTACCATTGATACTTCAGAATCGTATACTGGGCCGTCGGGAGTGACAATATTGACTGTAACTGTCTTCATATTTTTTCCTCCTCGTCCCTAGTATTAAACCTCTACGCCCATGCTTTTCGCTTTTTCAACTACTTCATCAATTGAACCAACTAAACGGAAAGCATCTTCTGGTAGGTGATCGTATTTACCTTCAAGGATTTCCTTGAATGAACGAACCGTTTCTTTAACAGGAACGTAAGAACCTTTTTGTCCAGTGAATTGCTCCGCAACGTGGAAGTTTTGAGATAAGAAGAATTGAATACGACGAGCACGTTCAACTGTTTGTTTATCTTCGTCAGATAACTCATCCATACCTAAGATAGCAATGATATCTTGTAATTCGCGGTAACGTTGGATTGTACGTTGTACGCCAGTTGCTATTGCGTAGTGCTCAGCGCCTACGATTTCTGGTGATAATGCACGAGAAGTCGAAGCTAATGGGTCAACCGCAGGGTAGATACCCATTTCAGATAATTTACGCTCAAGGTTAGTAGTTGCATCTAAGTGGGCGAAAGTTGTAGCTGGAGCCGGGTCAGTATAGTCATCGGCTGGTACATAGATCGCTTGAATAGAAGTTACAGAACCTTTGTTAGTAGATGTGATACGCTCTTGTAATTTACCCATTTCAGTTGCAAGTGTTGGTTGGTAACCTACCGCAGAAGGCATACGACCTAATAGGGCAGAAACCTCAGAACCTGCTTGTGTGAAACGGAAGATATTGTCGATGAATAAAAGTACGTCTGCACCTTGCTCATCACGGAAGTATTCCGCCATTGTAAGACCAGTTAAAGCTACACGCATACGTGCACCTGGTGGCTCGTTCATTTGACCGAATACCATCGCAGTTTGCTTGATAACGCCTGAATCGCTCATCTCGAAGAATAAGTCGTTCCCTTCACGAGTACGCTCACCTACACCAGCGAATACAGAGATACCTGAGTGCTCTTGTGCGATGTTATTGATTAATTCTTGGATTAATACAGTTTTACCTACACCGGCACCACCGAATAGACCGATTTTACCACCTTTAATATATGGTGCTAATAAGTCTACTACTTTGATACCTGTTTCAAGGATTTCAACTGAAGTTGAAAGCTCATCGAAAGATGGTGCTTCGCGGTGAATTGAATCACGACGAGCATCAGCTGGAATTTCTTCACCTAAGTCGATTACTTCTCCTAATACGTTGAATACACGACCAAGAGTCACTTCACCAACTGGTACTGAGATAGCTTTTCCTGAATCTGTTACTTCTGCTCCACGTTGTAAGCCATCAGTAGATGACATTGCAATTGTACGAACAGAATCATCACCTAAATGAAGTGCAACTTCTAATGCAAGAGTTGTTGGTTCTTCATTAGGACGTTCAATCTTAACTGTTAATGAGTTATAGATTGCTGGTAATTGGCCATTGCTGAATTTTACGTCAACAACTGGACCCATTACTTGAATAACTTGTCCTTTATTCATTACTGTGTACCCTCCTATCGTATTCTTATACGACATTGGTGAGCTGCGCGCCTATTCTAAGGCTGCAGCCCCACCAACGATTTCTGTAATTTCTTGTGTAATCGCTGCTTGACGTGCACGGTTATATTGCAATGATAGGTCTGAAATAAGATCAGATGCATTATCAGTCGCATTTTTCATGGCAGTCATACGAGAAGCATGTTCACTTGCTTTTCCGTCTAATAATGCACCGTAAATTAGGCTTTCCGCATATTGTGGAAGTAATACTTCTAGAATTGCTTCACCAGATGGCTCGAATTCATAAGAAGCATTGCTGCTTACAGGTGCAATATCTGTTAATGGAAGAAGTTTTTTCTCTGTCACTTCGTTTGCGATAGCGCTCACAAAGTGATTGTAGTACATATAAAGCTCATCATACGTACCGTCAATGAACATACCAACAGCATTACGAGCGATTTCTTTAATATCAGCGAATGATGGTTGGTCAGGAAGAGCAACTACACTGCTAATAACATTATGATCACGTTTCACAAAGTAATCACGAACAACACGACCTACTGCTAACACCACGTATTCGTCTTTTGATTTATGACGCTCGTCGATTGTACGTTGCACTTGACGTAGGATACTTGAGTTATAAGCACCTGCTAGTCCACGGTCTGAACCAATAACTAAGTAAGCTGTTTTCTTTACAGGACGAGCAGTTAACATTGGATGTCCACTGTCTTTTGTACCTGATGCGATAGCGCCTACTACGTCTTGGATTTTTTCCATGTAAGGAACGTAAGCTTTAGCGTTTTGCTCTGCACGACGTAACTTTGAAGAAGAAACCATCTGCATCGCTTTCGTAATTTGTTTCGTACTCTTTGTTGAATTTATACGACCTTTAATTTCGCGTAAATTTACCACTGGTATTTCACCACCTTTTGTTTTTTAATCAAACGACTAACTATGTTACTTATTCTGATTTAGCGAAAGTTTTTTTGAACTCAGTTAAAGCTGCAACGTATTCCGCATCAGGAGCAAGTTCTTTAGTAGTACGAACATGATCTAAAACGTTTGTGTGGTTAGTATCTAACCAGCTTAAGAATTCTGATTCAAAACGAACGATATCTTGAACTGGAATATCATCTAAGTGACCTTTAGTTAATGCATAAAGGATCGCAACTTGTTTTTCAACTTTAAGTGGTTTGTTAAGGTCTTGTTTAAGAACTTCAACCGTACGTTTACCACGTTCAAGTTTAGCAAGCGTGATTTTATCTAAATCTGAACCGAATTGAGCGAAAGATTCAAGCTCACGGAATGCAGCTAAGTCAAGACGTAGTGTACCCGCAACTTTTTTCATCGCTTTAATTTGAGCAGATCCACCTACACGTGATACAGAAAGACCGGCGTTAATCGCTGGACGTACACCTGAGTTGAATAAGTCAGATTGTAAGAAAATTTGTCCATCAGTAATTGAGATTACGTTAGTTGGGATGTATGCAGAGATATCCCCAGCTTGTGTCTCAACGAATGGAAGAGCTGTGATTGAACCATTTTGATATGTTTCATTTAACTTCGCAGCACGTTCTAATAAGCGGCTGTGTAAGTAGAAAACGTCACCAGGGTATGCTTCACGACCTGGAGGACGGCGTAGAAGAAGTGAAAGTTCACGGTAAGCTGATGCTTGTTTAGAAAGATCATCATACACGATTAATACGTGTTTACCTTGTAACATGAATTCTTCTGCCATAGATACACCAGCGAATGGTGCTAAGAATAATAATGGAGCTGGTTGAGAAGCAGAAGCTGTCACAACGATTGTATAATCTAAAGCGCCATGTTTACGGAAAGTTTCTACTACACCACGTACAGTAGATTCTTTTTGACCAATTGCAACATAGATACAGATCATGTTTTGGTCATTTTGGTTAAGGATTGTATCGATTGCTACAGATGTTTTACCAACTTGGCGGTCACCGATGATTAACTCACGTTGACCACGACCGATTGGTACAAGTGCGTCAATCGCTTTAATACCAGTTTGTAATGGTTCATGTACTGATTTACGTGCCATTACACCGAAAGCTGGGCTTTCGATTGGACGAGTTTTTGTTGTGTTGATTGGACCTTGTCCATCCACTGGTTGACCTAGTGAATTTACAACACGGCCAATTAGTTCTTCACCAACTGGTACTTCCATAATACGACCTGTACGACGAACTTCATCGCCTTCTTTGATGTCTGAATATGGACCTAAGATTACGATACCTACGTTACCTTCTTCTAGGTTTTGAGCCATACCCATAACACCGTTAGAGAACTCTAAAAGCTCTCCAGCCATGGCGTTGTCGAGGCCATGAGCAAGAGCGATACCGTCACCAATACGGATAACTGTACCAACTTCGCTTACTTTAAGTTCAGATTCATAATTCTCAATCTGTTGTTTAATCAGACTGCTGATTTCTTCAGCCTTGATGCCCATGTATGTCACCTCTCACATTTCTAAATTATTAACCGATTAATTCACGTTTTAGACGCTCTAGCTTGTTCGCTACTGAGCTATCATAAATATGGTTACCGATTTGAACACGAATACCACCTAATAATGATGGATCAATTTCGTTTGTAATGTTTAATGATTGTTTCCCAACAAGTTGAGCGAATGCTGCAGAAATTTTAGCGCTTTCTTCAGCAGAAAGTTCACGTGTTGAGAATACAGTTGCATCTGCAGAACCTTGTGCTTGTGCAGCAAGCTCAGCATATGCATCAGCAATTAGCTTCACTTCGTTTACACGTTTCTTCTCAACAAGTAGTTGAACAGTGTGTAAAACTTCTGGCGTTGCACTTGCAAAGATTTCAGCTACCATTTGCTTCTTGCGTTCGATAGAGAACTTAGGTGCGTTTAACAGTGTTAAAAAATCCGTAGATTGTGTAATAACTTTTGTTAACTCGTTTAAGTCTGCCCCTACTTCAGCAAGAATATTTTTTTGTTGCGCAATTTCAAATAGAGCTTGAGCGTAACGCTTTGCTACAGTTGAATTACTCATTGAGCTTCCCCTGCCTTCGCAATCGTCTCTTCAATTAGAGCACGGTTGTCTGCCTCAGAAATCTCTTTGCTAAGGACTTTAGATGCTGCAAGTACAGATAATGAAACGACTTCATCACGTACAGCTTTGATAGCTTTTTCTTTTTCAGACTCGATTTCACGTAAAGCCGATTCTTTTAAGCGGTTAGCTTCATTGCGAGCTGCTGTAAGAATTTCTTCTTTTTGCGCTTCGCCTTGCTTCTTAGCACCCTCAACAATCGATTGTGCTTCCGTACGAGCTTCTTTAAGAAGGCTTTTTTGTTCTTCTAAATATTTGTGCGAATCTTTGCGCGCTTTTTCAGCTGCTTCGATCTCGCTTGCTACTAATTCTTCACGTTGTTGCATGATGCCCATTAATGGACCCCAAGCGAACTTTTTAAGAAGAAGCATTAGTACTAAGAAGATAACTAATGTTGCAACGACGTCACCACCGTTAAACTTACTTTCAGCAGCGGCAAGTACAAGATTATCTAAAAACACGATTGTTTCACTCCCTTCAAGAGCTTTAACTTCCACATAATAATTTGTATTACTTTAAAAACTTACCTATTTTAAAAAGCTATATTTGCACATAGCTTTTATTAGTTCCAAAATGAAGGGCGAAGTTTCATCTGGTGAATCCTGCTTCGCCACTAGTAAAATTCAGTATGCAACTGAATTATTTGTTCATTACGATGAATGCTACTACTACTGCGATGATCGGTAATGCTTCTACTAACGCAACCCCGATGAACATAGTAGTTTGAAGAACGCCACGAGCTTCTGGTTGGCGAGCGATACCTTCAACTGTTTTTGATACGATAAGACCGTTACCAATACCTGCACCAAGTGCACCTAAACCGATTGCGATTGCTGCTGCTAATAAACCTAATGAACCTGTCATTTTAAAATTTCCTCCTTGGAATTGTTTGTTTTTTTTGGTTCAAGCATAAAATTTATGCTTTATATTAATGGTCATCGCTCACTTTATGAGCCATGTAAACCATTGTTAACATTGTGAAGATAAAGGCTTGGATAAAGCCGATGAAAATAGAGAAACCTTGCCATGCCATCATAGGAACAATTGCACCTACGAAACCGAATGGACTTGATACAGCTAAACCTGCGATTAAGCCAAGTAAAATTTCACCTGCATAAATGTTACCGTAAAGACGCAGACCTAATGTTAACGTGTTCGCGAACTCTTCGATAATTTTTAGCGGGAACATGAATGACATCGGTTTGAAGAATGTACCAACATAATGGCCTGTCCCCTTCATTTTGATACCATAGTATTGCGTTAATACTAAAATCATTGCTGCAAGAGTCATTGTAACCGTTGGGTCAGCTGTTGGCGATTTCCACCAAAGTTCGTGGTCATAGACGATAGAGAATGGAAGACCTAATAAGTTAGATACTGCGATAAACATAATAAGTGTGATACCTAGAATGTGGAATCGACCACCCGTTTTCCAGTCCATGTTGCTTTGAATGATATTCTTTACGAAATCCATAATCCATTCCATAAAGTTTTGCATACCAGTTGGTTTTAACTTTAAGTTTCTAGTTGAAATAACCGCGATTAAAAATACGATTATAGCAGCAACTAGTAACATCATAACTGTTGATAAGTTAAATGTTAAAAAACCAAAGGTTACTAACGGAGCTTCATGATTCATTGTTATTTTTCACCTCTCTTTCTAATAAAGCACATTAGTGGTTCCTTACATGAGATACAATTCTCTCGACAAAGAGAACAACGTACGGAATCATTAGCCCTATGACCGTGCTAATTAAGTGAAAATAGTTTGGCAACGAAATGGCTATAGCGACTGCCGCTACACCTGATCCAAAACGAAGTGCTGTACCAAGTGAACCTATTTTCTTCCCTTCACTAATGGAACGATCAAACTTCTCCATACGGCGAACTAATATCCAAAAATTATACGTACCAAAAAATGCACCGATTGCGATGCCCGCAAAAACTGTTTGAAAGGACGTAAAGCCCCAGCCTAATGCGCAAAGTGCGAGCAAAAAAAATAACGCTCTCTTCTGCACAGCAAAAATGTGATGCAAATCTAGCATTGGTTTGTAGTCTCCTGAATCATTTTTTCGAGTAAAGAAAACGTTTGCTGACCACTTTGTGAAATCAGAAAAGAGCAGTGAAAAACACTACTCACAGCGGAATAGTAACGGGAGAGTCATTTGAAATTACAGGTGTAAATTCCCAAAAATGCCTTACACCCCTTACTTACTCGGTGATAAACCGAAACGCACAAAACGTTGCAAATCGACAGAGTGGTTTGTACTGTCAATTTAGTAGAAACTTGATATAACAAGTGTTTCAACGTCTATCAACGAATAGAAACCCTTATCATTCTTACCCTTTGTAAGCATACAATAGGAGATATTTGAAGTCAATTAGTAAAGGAGAAAAACTTCACAGCTACTATACTCTTGTCAAATTGTTGACAAATTTGTGTATGAAGTTTCACAAATAAGAATTATCTTTTCAAAATAATGCAAAAAAAAGCTAATTTACGACATGAATATGCTCGCAAATTAGCTCCAGATGGTTCTTTAGTTCTTTTTACTCATTTTCGTGTTTTAAAATAGTATATTACTTGCCTTTTTGCAAAAATTCTATGAGCGCTTCGACGATACGCTGTGAAGCATGCCCATCTCCATAAGGATTTGAGGCTTTTGCCATAGCTTCATAAGCTTCTTTATCCTCTAGTAATTCTTTTGCTAGAGCATAAATTGTTTCCTCTTCTGTTCCTGCTAGTTTCAAAGTTCCGGCTGCAATGCCTTCAGGACGCTCTGTCGTATCACGAAGTACTAAAACGGGCTTACCTAATGATGGCGCTTCTTCTTGCACGCCGCCTGAATCAGTTAAGATCATGTACGAATTAGCAGCGAAGTTATGGAAATCAAATACTTCAAGTGGTTCTATTAAATGCACACGCTCATTATCACCTAAAATTTCATTGGCAATTTCTCGCACGGCAGGGTTCATATGCACTGGGTAGACAACTTGCACATCATCGTGCTCCGCTAAAATTCGAGTAATCGCTCGGAACATATGACGCATTGGCTCACCAAGATTTTCACGGCGGTGTGCTGTTAATAATATCATGCGATCATTGGCGATTTTATCTAACACCGGATGTGAATAATGCTCACTCACTGTTGTGGCTAATGCATCAATCGCTGTATTACCTGTTACAAAAATTGTTTCTGCATTTTTATTTTCATCTAATAGGTTTTTCTTAGATACTTCTGTTGGTGCAAAGTGTAAATCAGCCATCACACCTGTTAACTGACGATTCATTTCCTCAGGGTAAGGTGAATACTTATTCCATGTACGAAGACCCGCTTCAACATGACCAATGGCAATTTGATTATAAAATGCTGCTAAGCTCGCGATAAATGTTGTCGCAGTATCGCCATGCACTAACACAATATCAGGTTGCGCTTCTTTCATGACTTTATCTAAACCTTGTAATGCGTTCGTCGTCACATCAATTAGTGTTTGACGATCTTTCATAATGTTTAAATCGTAGTCTGGCGTAATTTTAAATGTTTCTAATACTTGGTCAAGCATTTGGCGATGTTGTGCTGTTACAGTCACGATTGATTCCACTTGCTCGGGATGTTTTTGTAATTCCAATACAAGCGGGGCCATTTTAATTGCCTCTGGTCTCGTACCGAAAATCGTCATCACTTTCCATTTTTTCGTCAAAACGATTTGCACCGTCCTTTGATTATATTGTACGTGCAATGCCTCTCAACCTGCATGAAGAGAAGGCATAATTGCCTAAACATACTATGAAACGTCCTTCAATACTGAAGGACGCTTTCAAGTGCTATAAAGTTGCTGTTAGGTAATTGCTATTGCTTTTGGCAAGCAATATTATTTTGTACCGAATAAACGGTCACCAGCATCACCTAGACCAGGAACGATATAACCGTGATCATTTAACTTTTCGTCAAGTGCTGCAATGTAGATGTCTACATCTGGATGCTCATCTTGAATTACTTTTACACCTTCTGGCGCAGCAATTAAGCACATAAATTTAATGCTTTTCGCACCGCGTTTTTTTAGTGAATTGATGGCTTCTACTGCTGAACCACCTGTAGCAAGCATTGGGTCTACGATGATGAAATCGCGTTCTTCAACATCTGCTGGTAGTTTTGCGTAATACTCAACTGGTTTTAATGTTTCAGGGTCACGGTAAAGTCCGATATGCCCAACTTTTGCAGCTGGAATTAGTTTTAATACGCCGTCTACCATGCCGATTCCTGCACGTAAAATCGGTACAATGGCAAGTTTTTTCCCAGAAAGAACTTTTGTTTTCGCGATTGTTACTGGTGTTTCAATTTCAATTTCTTCTACAGGCATTTCTCGTGTAATTTCGAAAGCCATTAATGTTGCGACCTCGTCTACTAGCTCACGAAATTCTTTTGTTCCTGTATTTTTATCACGAATATAAGTTAACTTATGTTGAATTAGTGGATGATCAAATACGTATACTTTGCTCAAAGTGGTTCTCTCCTAACCGTTCGGATTCATTTTTATCTCAACTAGTATAACAGAAAAAAGGAACTGTCTCAAAAATAAATTCGAGATGTTCCCTTTTCTAGAGTGTTTGCTACATATTAAAGCAAATTAGTCGTCAAGTATCGTATTCAGCTGCTCAATTGTCATCGGTTTATAATAGAAGTAACCTTGTCCTACCGTACAACCAAGCGCACGTAATATCTCTACTTGCTCCTCGCTTTCAATCCCTTCCGCAACGGATGTCATGCCTAGATTCAATGCTAATTGAATAATTGAACGAACAATGGCCAATGTTGCAGCATCATCATTTATATTATTTATAAAGCTACGATCTATTTTCAGCTCTGTGAACGGCAATCTTTGTAAATAACTAAGCGAAGAAAATCCTGTTCCAAAGTCATCCACTGATGTTTTAAAGCCGAAGCTCTTTAATTCTTGAATAATCGCAAAGGCGGTTTGAAAATCGACTAAGCCGATATTTTCCGTCACTTCTAAAATGATATTACTCGGATCAATTGCATATTTTTCAACTAACTGCCGAATATCTCTTACAAAATGAGGATAGTAAAAATGATCGGGTGATATATTGACCGCAACCTTTACTAACTTCTTCCCTAATCGTTGACGCTCTGCTAGCCAGCCAAGGACAATTTCTAATATTTGAATATCAATTTCCCGTACCTTGCCTGCATTTTCAGCGACTGGAATAAACATTGCGGGCGATACGAAACCAAGTACCGGTGATTGCCAACGAGCTAACGCTTCAATACTTTGAATTTCACCCGTTCGTAAATCTACCTTTGGTTGTAGATTAACCGTTATCTCTTTATTTTTTAGCGCTTGCGATAAATGATTGAGCACTGTCATCTGCTGCTCTAATAAATCATTGCGTCCTTTTGTAAATATCTCCATATGCGTTCCAGGTTTATTGGCCGCATAAGATAGTGCATTGTCTGCAAATCTAATTGCATCGGCAATTTTAATATTGTAATCAAAGTAAGAGACGCCTGTCTTTAATGTAATGTAAATTTGTTTTTCATTAATAATAAAAGGTTGGCGTATTAATTCTTTTATTCGAACTTCATAATCATTTAACGATTCTTCGGCCGTTATTTGCGAAATAATCAGACTAGAACTTGTGAACCTAGCAATATATTCAGGTGAGTCTTGTTGATATTCTAGTAGACGGTGCGCAACTTGTCTCAACAACTCATCCCCTGCTTCTCGACCATATAATTCAACGACTTGGTGAAATTCACTAGGTTTTATAATTTTGATAAATCCACTTTGCCCGTGTTGTTCTTCCATTTGAATTTTATTGACGAAGCTATGTCGATTTGGCAGGCCAGTCGCAATATCGTTATAAGCTAAATCCCATATTTTTTTCTGTGTTTTAGCATACGTATACGCTAATGCAACGAGCGCCCCTATTTTTTGAAACATATTGTTATAAAAAGCACTGTCATTAGGATAACGTGAATAGATCGCAAAAAAACCGATTGCCTGTTGTTGTTGATTATGGATGGGGACAAACCATCCTGAGTAGCCATTTGTGATGCCAGATAAATTTTCGAAATCGGTTAAAGAAGCAAGCTCTTCAAGATTTTCTGCAATTATCGGTTGATGTTGCTGCATTACCTTATGATAAAAATCATTCATGTCGCAAAGTTGCGGCACATACTCTCGATGACTACTTGATGTAAAGACTTGGAATTGACTGGATTCTGTTTTAATCAGTATTGAGCTAAAAACATGTGGCCTGAAAAATTCATCTATTTTGCTACAAATAGTGTCCATTTTTTTGTTAAATGGATCGTCCTTTTCGATTGCCTCATATACGGCTTTTTCTAATTGCGTTAAAAAATCTTCCGTATGATAATATGTAACATCCTTCACGAGCACTAACACAAATAATGTTTCATTATCATTATTTTGAAAAGGAAGGGTCTGTATTTCTGCCCAAAAGGGTTGTTTGTCGAAGCGTTGGTGATGCAACTTTGTTGTCATCATTGCTCCACTATGTATTTTCTCTTGTATCATGTCAATTGTTGACGTCTGTAAGTCATTTGAAAGCATCGTAAAGTAATTTTTATTTAGAATTTGTGAACGCATTGTGTTTGTAAGCATGCAAAAAGCATTATTACATTCTACTATTAAATGCGTTTTCGCATCTACAATAATATAGCTTTCTTTAGATTGTTCACCTAAGTTACGAATTGTTGTTAATAAGATATTATTTTGTATGTCCATAGATTTAGAAACCATCCAACCCCTCCCGTCTCATCCATTAACTATTCCTCTTATATTGTACATAAAAAATTCGCTAAATTGTCACTTTTGTAAAAAAACAATCATTTTCAGGACATTAGGTGTCCTTATAGAATATAATACACCTTTTTATTTAATATATATGTAAAAAAAACCAAAAATAAGATTAATTTATTTTTATGGTAGCGAAAAAGATCTATTTTTCAGTTTCCTATAGAGGTCGGGATAACAAGGGCTTTTGCTCTATCGTTGACGTTTGCTGCGACGGGGCTTTGCGCAGGAGTCTCCTCCCCGTTACTATCAACGACATGACTTCTTGTGCGGAGGTAAACAAATAAAAGCTGTATCTAAAGAGGATTACACACTTTAGACACAGCCTTATTAAACTAGCATATTATGCGTATAATGGGTGTTTGTCAGTTAAAGCGATCACACGCTCTTTTGCTTGTGCTTTTACTGCTTCATCTTCAGGGTTTTTAAGAACAGCTGCAATAATTGCGCCGACTTCTTTCATATCTTCTTCTTTAAAGCCACGAGATGTCACGGCAGGAGTACCAATACGAATACCAGAAGTAACAAATGGAGATTCCGTATCGTACGGGATCGTGTTTTTGTTCGTTGTAATGCCGACTTCATCTAATGCATGCTCTGCTACTTTACCAGTTAAGCCAAGAGATTTTACGTTAAGAAGTAATAAGTGGTTATCTGTACCATTGGATACGATTTCTACACCTTCTTCAATTAACACTTCTGCTAAAGCGCGTGCATTTGCTTTAATTTGTTTTGCGTATTCTTTGAATTCTGGTTGTAATGCTTCACCAAATGCTACAGCTTTTGCAGCGATAACATGCATTAATGGTCCACCTTGAATACCAGGGAATACTGATTTATTTAATTTTTGCTCCCATTCTTTTGAAGCAAGAATTAATCCACCACGTGGGCCACGTAATGTTTTATGTGTAGTAGATGTAACAAAATCAGCGTAAGGTACTGGTGATTGGTGCTCTCCAGCTGCTACAAGACCAGCGATATGTGCCATATCCACCATAAAGTAAGCGCCAACTTCATCTGCGATTTCACGGAATTTAGAGAAATCGATTTCACGTGGGTATGCAGAAGCACCTGCTACGATTAGTTTTGGTTTATGTTCTAATGCTTTTTGACGAACATCTTCATAGTTGATTACATGTGTATCTTCTGTTACACCGTATTCTACGAAATTATATAGGATACCTGAGAAGTTTACAGGAGATCCATGTGTTAAGTGACCGCCGTGAGAAAGGTTCATCCCTAGCACTGTGTCACCTGGTTGTAAAATTGTATGGTAGACAGCCATATTTGCTTGTGCACCAGAGTGTGGTTGTACGTTCGCATATTCTGCACCGAAGATTTCTTTTACACGATCACGTGCGATATCTTCAACTACGTCTACGTGTTCACAGCCGCCATAGTAACGTTTTCCCGGATAACCTTCAGCATATTTGTTAGTAAGAACTGAGCCTTGTGCTTCCATTACTGCTTCAGATACAAAGTTTTCAGATGCAATTAACTCGATATTCGCTTGTTGACGTTTTTTCTCTGCTAAAATCCCATCTAATACCGCTTTGTCTTGTAGTGCTAATTTTTCGTATGCCATGTTTGAAAAGCCTCCTAAGTATAGTCGTTATTTACATGTACCTCTGATAACAGAAGTAGTGTTATTTATATACAGCACGTTCTCCACCAATAAGCTTTGGACGTGTTGTTGCTATTGTGACAACCGCTTCTCCTATTGTTCGCACAGAAGTACGAACTGGAACAGCTACTTCCTTTAAATGCATACCAATTAATGTTTGGCCTATATCCATACCAGCATGTGCACGTATTGCTTCTACTACTACTGGATTGTCCAATTTTGTATAGGCATACGCTGACATCGATCCGCCTGCAGTTCGAACTGGAATAACGGCCACAGGCTCATAGCCGAACTGTTCTGCAACTGAAGCTTCCATCGTTACAGCTCGATTAATATGCTCGCAACCTTGGAACGCAAGGTGTAATTGATGTTTCTTTGCAAATGCCTGCAACGGCTCAAAAATCGCGTGTGCGGTTTCAAGCGCACCTGCTGTGCCAATTTTCTGACCAATCACTTCAGACGTTGAGCAGCCTACGACAAAAATAGTATTTGGTCGCAACACAACTTGCTCTTCGAATTCACTGAGTAACTGAGTCAATTGCGCCTGTATTTGTTGCACAACCATTAAGCTCAGCCCCTTATTTTTATGTCTTGTACTGTTGTGAAACAACTTTAGGTAAAAGTGACAGCACTTGACTGTCACCTTTACAACTAAACATGCTCACGCTTATTGTTCTAATTCAGCGATTTTTTCTACGCGGCGTGTATGACGACCACCTTCAAAATCTGTTTCAAGCCATGTTTGAGCAATTTCACGTGCAAGGCCTGGGCCAATTACGCGCTCACCCATCGCTAAAATATTTGAATCATTATGGCAACGTGTTGCCTTTGCGCTAAATACATCATGTACTAATGCACAACGAATGCCTTTTACTTTGTTCGCAGCGATGGACATGCCAATCCCTGTACCACAAATTAAAATGCCTTTATCAAATTCCCCGCTAGCAACACCTTCAGAAACTGGCTTTGCATAATCAGGATAGTCTACTGAATCCGCAGATTGTGGACCAAAATCTTCGTAGCTAATGTTTAGCTCATCTAGCAGGTGCATAATCTCACGACGTAAGTTATTGCCTCCGTGATCAGAAGAAATTGCTATTCTCACTGGGTTCCCTCATTTCGAAATATAGTCAACATAAGTTTACCACTAATACCCCAAGAATAACATGATTTTTGTTGCAATTTTATGCTGATTTCTCCTAAAAGACGAACATTTCTTGTTAACCATTGCAAAATCGTTCATTTTTAAAGGTTTTTTCTGTGGATAATGTGAATATCCTGTTAATAAATTCGGATAATGGTCTTTTGTTGTAATATTCGCTCTACTAAAGTTTTTTTCCCTTTTCAACTACAGTGGACATACTATTTCAATATTTTTTCAAACGTACCTATTATCGGCCAATTAACAACATAGGAAAAGACTGCGGCCAAGCTTTATATGAGCTTGTTCACAGTCTTCTTCATTATGCTTGTCTATCAAATTGTTGAATCATTTTATGAAGTGCTTCGGATTGTTTTTTCAAGTCCTGTGCAAGTTGTTCCACTTGCTCAATTGCATGTGCTTGCTCTTCTGTTGCACTGCTTACTTCCTGTGCACCAGCTGATGTTTCTTGAGCAATCGCCGCTACTTCTTGCGATTGGCGAGCTGTTGTTTCAATATTGTGCATTTGTTTTTCAATTAATGAAGAAATCTCTACAATCGAAGTTGCCATTTCATGGACACTTGACGACATACCTTCCACAGCAGTCGTTGTTTCTGAAACACGTGCTGCTTCTTTTGTGGCAAATGCCACTTGTTGATTCATTTGTTTCACGACAACTTCAACATTTTGTTGCATTGATTGAATTAGAGAAGTAATCCCTTGTACTGCTTTCGCACTTTCATCGGCTAAGCCACGAACTTCTTCTGCAACTACCGCAAAACCTTTGCCGTGTTCCCCAGCACGAGCAGCTTCAATCGATGCATTTAATGCTAGTAAATTGGTTTGTGCCGCAATGTCGCCTACTAAGCCAATAATGCGTTCCACCTGTACAGCATTATCTTCTAACGTACGAATACTTTCTAGTGCTTCATTGTTGCCAGCCGCAATTTGTTGAATGCTGTTGACTAACGTTTCAATCGCTTTTGTTGTATTAGTTAAGTTATGTAAAATCTCTTTCGATTGCGTCGCAGACTGTTCAGCTCTCGTATTGACTTCTGTTGCTAAAGCTCGTACATCTTCAATCGCTTCTGCTGTATCTTGTACTGCAGTAGCAGATGCTTCCGCTCCAGCCGAAATATGTTTGACCGTTCCCGCAATGCCATCTGCTTTCTTTGTAGCAACAGCAGTTTCATCTGATAGTTTAATAATCGATTGATTTGTTTGTTGAAAGTTTTGATCAATACTTTCTACCATTTGGCGTAAATTTAACACCATTTGTTGGAATGCCATTGCCACTGAACGAATCTCATCATTCGTTTTTGGCATGACTACATCCTGTCCGATTTTTCCTTCTGCAACGCGTGTAGCAGAATATTCAAGCTGCTGTAATGGTTTGATTAAAATCACACTGAAAATTGCAGCTAAAATACCTGACCAAGTAATCCCTAATAAATAAGTAATCACTTCAAATAGCTTACGATTGATTTCCGGGAAAAAAGTAGGTTGTACAAATTCAATGAATAGAAAACTGATGCTATAAGTAATTAGTGCAAGTATACTTACAAATAATACTAATTTAAGTCGTAAGCCAAACTGTTTCTTCATAGTGCCCCTCAATTCTTCTCAAGTATTTTTACTAACTGTTCTATTAATGCGTTTAGCTCTGCAAATGTTTCTTCGTAAATAGCTTTATGCCCACCATATGGATCTACAACATTTCCTAAACTACCTTCACTCGTATATTCTTTCAGTGAAAAAACTTTGTTTTCCGCGTTTGGATAGTACGCAATAATAGTATCTTTGTGTGCAGTTGTCATGGTTAAAATTAAATCGGCCCATTCTACTTCAGTTATCGATAATTGGGTTGCTAAATGTTGATGTGTCATATTCGCTTCATCTAATACTTGCTGGGCATGTACAGACATTTCAGCATTTGGCATTGCATAAATCCCTGCTGAACGAACTTGTATATCGTTCAGTTGTTTATGTTTTAAAATAACTTCAGCCATCGGACTGCGACAAGTATTCCCTGTACAAACAAATAATATATTCACACTTATCACCTTCCTTATTATTTTTGGATAGCAAGAACACTCATGATGATAAAAATAATCCCTGCAATGATTTGAATTTTATTGCCAAAAAAGACCTGACTCCTGCGTGCTACGACTAAAGCACCATAAGCGCAAACAAAAGCACTCAATCCAGCACTCATAATAAAAATTGTTTTTTCTAAGTTAAGCATACCAAAAGAAACACTTACTGAAAAGGTGTCTAGGCTAGCAGTCACAGCTAATAAAACAGGCGATATGGTTATTTTTTCATTTTTTTGAGAAAATAAAAGTAAATGAAGGCCAATACCAAAGAGCAAAATACTTGAAATCCATTGTCCCCACTCTAATAAAAAGCGCACTAAGTAATTCCCTAATTCAAAGCCGAGTAGCGGAAAAAGCATATGCAATGTAGCTGTCCACATTGCCAAAAAAAGGCGATATCTAACATTTGGAATTAAGACAAATAAACCGATGACATCAACAGACGTTAAAACACCTGCAAGAATCCCCTGCAAGAATGCACTCCTTCGCTTCCTAATATTTTATCATTTTATGCTTGGAAATACAGTATTATCATAATGTGTGCTGGGACATTTTCAATATCAAAAAAACTCATCTTTCTATAGATGAGTTTTTTTGATTACTTATGAAATCGCCGACAGTTCCGAGTCGTCACAGCATTACCGTGTAAACCATTTGCCGCCAGCTGCTTTTTCAAGTCTGTTCATAATGGCGGCACCTACACCTTCTGTTGATGTCGTCGTCGCTAAAATAATGGTAGCTTCTGTTTTATCGCAAGCACGTAACGCTTGATATAGTGCGGCGCCCATTTCTTCTTTACTTCCTGCTTCACCAATTGAGAAAAAGTAATCTACTTTGAGATGATCAAAGCTCTCTGGTGCTAGCAGTGCTACTTTATGTTGCTGTGCTTGCAGCTGTTGTATTGCTTGCTGGACTTTGTTTTCCTCACAATCAATTAAATAAACAGGTGCATTTGGCGCATAATGTGTATATTTCATGCCAGGTGCTTTCGGTGTTTCTTCCATTGTCTGCTCTATTTTAGTAGGTTGAACAACTGGGCCGATTACTGCCTCTAACATTTCTTTTGTAATACCACCCGGACGTAAAATAACAGGTGGTTCATGCGTAACATCAAGCACGGTCGATTCAAAACCAATGCCTGTCGAACCTCCATCTAAAATATACGGTATGTACCCTGCTAAATCATCGTTTACATGGATTGCTTCTGTCGGGCTTGGTTTGCCACTGCGATTCGCACTTGGCGCAGCAAGCGGTTTATGAATTTGCTGAAGTAATGCCAGTGCAACGGGATGATCCGGCATGCGAATTCCGACTGTTTTTAAACCGGCTGTCACACTTTCAGCTAGCACATTGGGCTTCACTGGCATAACAAGTGTCAGTGGCCCTGGCCAAAATGCATCCATACATTTTTTTGCGAGCTCAGAAATATGCTCTATATAAAGATGCACTTCTTCTTTTGTTCCGATATGAACAATTAGTGGATTATCTGAAGGACGTCCCTTTGCCTTAAATATTTTTTTAACAGCCTTATCATTTGTAGCTACGGCACCTAAACCGTAAACCGTTTCTGTTGGAAATGCCACTACTTCTCCAGCATTCAAGATATCCACAGCTTGTGCATAAGTTGTTTGACTATTCACATTACTATCCACAATCTTACAAACGGTCTCCATATGAAAAACCTTCTTTCAATCGTTGTTTTTTTCTGAATTATCCACATTTTGTTTATAACTTATCAATAATTGTGTATAAGTTATCTGAATTTGTGCACAATTATTCAAAAAATCCTTTGATCCATTCCCAAATAAAGAATGTCACTTGTTCTTTTTCTTCTTCCATCTCTTCCGCTTTTTCAGCTTTTTCCGGTTCACAAATCGATGGGAAAATGCTACACCACCAGTTATCACCGCGTGCATCGCCAATTTTCACAACAATCGAATGGTACATATTTTGTGGATAAAACATTGCATCCTGTCTCTTTGGTGGAAATAAGTTATCCCCAAGCACTACTTGTGTACTCAATTGTGGATAATTTTCTTTTAATTGTGCCTCGATATCGCTTTTTAATGTAACAAATTTATCATTATCCACATTTGTAGTAGCACCTACTTGCGTAAATAATGGTTTTAACTCTTTCACTAGTTGCTCTTTTTCTAGTTGATCATTGGTTGTATTGCTATTTGCTATAACGCGGATTCGAAAATCATTTTCTTGTACTTGATTCGTAGCTTCCTTTGCAGAACCTATTAATGACGGAATATATAAAATACATAGTTGTAAAGCTATCGCTAGTATTACTAGTCTAGCAAAAGCTAGTAAAATATTTAATTTTGGAAATCTAACAATCTTGTATTCGTTTAACATAAAAATCCCTCCTTGCTCAACATTGTTGTCAAGAAGGACAATCTTTATACATCAATTTCACAAAAAACCATACGAGGTTTTCCATTAATATCTTTTTCCACAGTAACCGTAGCTTGTGGAAAACTTTCTTGAAAGAATTGCGCTACTTGCTCCCCTTGTGTATAACCAATTTCAAGACCAATTAAAGCGGGTTTATTCATTAATGCGGGCAGCTGTTGAGCTAGTTTTCGGTATAAAATAAGTCCGTCCTCTTCCGCAAAAAGCGCACTATGCGGTTCATGCTCCAACACAATGCTGGACATGTCCTTCGCTTCTTCAAATGCAATATAAGGCGGATTTGATAAAACAATATCGAACTTCTCGCCATTGAGTGGGGCTGTTAAATCCCCTTGACGAAAATCAATATCCGCCGCCAGCAATTGTGCATTTTTTTGTGCCGTAGCTAATGCTGCTGCCGATAAGTCCGTTGCCACTACTGTTAGCTCAGGACATTCTAGCTTCATCGAAATGGCGATAGCACCACTACCCGTCCCGATATCGGCTAGCTTTAAAGCTTTGGTAGGAAATATTTTTTCAATACGATTGCTTGTCCCTAGCACCAATTCCTCTGTTTCTGGTCTTGGAATAAGCACCGATTCATCGACTAAAAATGTACGACCGTAAAATTCTTCGCTACCGATGCAATATTGCACAGGTCGCCCATTGGCATGTTCTTCAATCAATTGAACAAATTGCTCACACTGTTCTGCTGTTAACGTATCTTGTAAATGCTGCATGACACCGGAATACGTAGTGCCTAATATGTGTTGCATGACAATACGAGCAGCCGTCTCTTCGCGTCCATTATCCACTAAAAAAGAAGAAGCCCAATCAAGGGCCTCCATCACATTTTTATAGGTCATCATTAAGTCGCTCTAACTTCGATGCTTGTTCTTCTAAGATCAGTGCATCAATGATTTCGTCCAGTCTACCTTCGACGATTTGATCAAGCTTTTGAATCGTTAAGCCAATACGGTGATCTGTCACACGGTTTTGTGGATAATTGTATGTGCGGATACGCTCAGAACGGTCGCCCGAACCAACTGCTGACTTACGTGTTGCGTCGATTTCCTTTTGCGCTTCCTGCATATACTTATCAGCTACACGCGCACGGAGAATTTTCATCGCTTTTTCACGGTTTTTAATTTGTGAACGTTCATCTTGCATCGATACGACAACCCCTGTTGGTAAGTGGGTCATACGTACAGCAGACATCGTTGTATTTACCGACTGCCCACCTGCACCTGAAGATGCAAATGTATCGACACGGATATCTTTTTCATGGATTTCAACATCTACTTCTTCCACTTCCGGTAAGCACGCAACTGTCGCAGTTGATGTATGAATACGTCCTTGTGATTCTGTTGCTGGCACACGTTGTACGCGGTGCGCTCCATTTTCAAATTTGAATTTTGAATAAGCGCCTTGACCGTTAATCATAAAGATAACTTCTTTATAACCGCCCATTGGGTTTGGTGTTGCTTCCATAATGTCGATTTTCCAAGCTTGTGTTTCAGCATAGCGAGAATACATACGGAATAAATCCCCTGCGAAAATATTCGCCTCGTCACCGCCGGCTGCTCCACGAATCTCCATAATAACGTTTTTATTATCATTCGGGTCTTTTGGAATTAATAAAACACGTAAACGTTCTTCCAGCTCTTCTTGCTGTTCTTTTAACGAGTTGAACTCTTCCTTGACCATCTCGTGCATGTCAGGATCTTTTTCGTTATCTAACATTTCACGAGTATCTACTAGTTGTTCTTTGACACTTTTATATTCACGATAAGCATCAACTGTCTCTTGAATATCCGATTGTTCCTTTGAATATTCACGTAATTTTTTACTGTCATTGACAATATCCGGATCACTTAAAAGCTCATTTAGCCTTTCATAACGATCCTCTACTGCTTGTAGTCTATCAAACATGGGCTTCACCTCTAATTAGTTCATTTATCTATATTCACTAAAAATCCGCTTCCATTAAGGAGAGCGAGACACGAACGCTGTTTACTCTATTTGTTCATTACTGCGCCTGCAACAGAGTGTTATGAAGGATGACATATAGGCGTAGTTGACGTGCATTATTTCCACTACTTAGTATAAGGAAAATTGCGCTTGTATGCTACATTTTCTTCAGTCGACTACTTAAATTCATCCAGTCCTCTGCTGTTGAAAGCACAATTAAAGCGGTGGATGTGCGTGACATTTGCGGCACACTGGATAATAAGAATCATTACCGCCAATTTTTATTTGATCGCCTGTGTAAACAGGTTTGCCATTTTCATCGACACGCAAATTCATTGTTGCTTTTTTATGACAGAACCAACAAATCGTTTTCATTTCTTCAATTTTATCTGCATATGTAAGCATGTACTGACTTCCTTCAAATAATTCATTTTGGAAATCATTCTTCAGGCCAAAGCCCATTACAGGAATATCTAGTTCATCCACAATATTTGCTAATTGTAGTACATGTGCTTTTTTTAAAAATTGCACTTCATCTACAAGAACACAGTATGGTTTTACTGCATTGTTTTTTACAAGTTCAAATATATTCGTATCCTCATAAATTGGGATGGCTTCTTGTCTTAGTCCTACTCGGCTTGAAACAAACCCTACCTCATCTCGCGTATCAAGCCCTGACGTAAACATCATGACAGGTTTTTGCTGCTCTTCATAGTTGTGTGCAACTTTTAAAATTTCAATTGATTTACCACTATTCATCGCGCCATGTTTGTAGTATAGCTGTGCCATTGTTTCTTCTCCCTCCATGATTTTAGATTGTTGAAATGCCTGGCTGCATATCGACCATATAGATTTGAACAAGCTTTAAGCACATTTCAAAATCCGCTCTACCGTTGTTTTATGTTAAACGTACTGTGTACCATTGCGAAAAATAGACATTCGTTGAGACACAATAACGCATGTACTTTTTTATTTACTGAAAAAAATACCTGCCAAGCACATGCTTGGCAGGTATTAAACTAACATTAGTTTTTAAGACCGTATTTTTTGTTGAAACGATCCACGCGACCATCAGCAGACGCGAATTTTTGACGGCCAGTGTAGAATGGGTGACATTCGTTGCAGAACTCGACAACGATGTTTTCTTTCACTGAACCAGTTTTGAAAGTGTTACCACAAGAGCAAGTTACTGTTGCTTCTTTGTAGTCTGGATGAATTCCTTGTTTCATATTCGTTTTCTCCTCTCGCCCTGAACCATCTGGAACAGAGTAATCTCGAACTGTACCTTACATAGCCCGAATATGTCGGCTACATATGTACACGTTGCATACTTTTGAAGTATAGCATAGTTATTTTGCTTTTTTCAAGCATAAAATATTGAAAGCTATTATTAACCACGCACTTCGCGATAATCGTTATCTACTAAACCAATTTCTTTATTGCGCTCTTTAAAGCGAATATTGTGAGAAGATACATACGCCACTTTGGGAGCATCTGGTTCTAAAAATAGTTTGGCACTATTTAACGCTAAAATTCCGTCTGTAAACGCTCCAGCGATTAATCTTACTTTGCTAGGATGTTCAATAAAATCGCCTGCTCCATAGATGCCTTCTATATTCGTTTCACGCTTTTCATTGACGATTGCTACGCCATCTTGTATCTCTAAACCCCATTTTTCAAGTGCACCAAAATCACATTTTAAACCATGATTCACAATAACTGCATCTACTTGCAGACGCTCTATTTCATTTGTTTCTTTATTCACAATTGACACATACTGAATTACATCACCATCGCTATGTAATTGCACTACTTCATAAGGTGTTTTTACTTGGACAGCGGATTGTCGCATGCGTAAAACATTTTTTTCATGACCACCAAATTCATCACGTCGATGAACAATCGTTACACTTGCGGCCACGGACTCTAGCTCATTTGCCCAATCTACAGCAGAATTACCACCACCTGAAATCAGTATATGTTTGTTGCGGAATATCTCTAATTCTTGCACAGTGTAATGTAAATTCGTAACTTCGTAGCGGTCTGCTCCTGCTATTTCAAGTTTTTGCATAGCAAGAACACCATAACCAACTGCTAATATAATTGTTTTAGAATAATGCTTTTCACCAGTTGAAGATGTTAATAGAAATGTGCCATCACACTGTTTCTCTAATTTTTCTACCTTTTGATTTAAAACAATTGTTGGATCAAATGTTTTGGCCTGTTGGATCAATTGTTGAATTAACTCGCCACCTAGTATCGGCGTTACCCCGCCAACATCCCAAATCATTTTTTCAGGATAAATCAGCATCCGACCACCTAGCTGTGAACTATATTCTATAATTTTTGTTTTTAAATCGCGCATTCCACTATAAAAAGCCGTATAGAGCCCTGCTGGTCCGCCCCCAACAATCGTTACATCATACAATTCTTCTGACATCGTTCTCTCCCCTTTTCTGTACATGTTCTATTCTCCCTAATCTGTGAAATGATATTTATTCTCAACTAAAATAACAGATAAACGATATGTTATTCCTTTAAGCGCGCTAATAAATATAAAAAATACGGTGCTCCAAAAACTGCTACAACAATGCCAGCGGGTATTTCTGAAGGTGCTATTATGGAGCGACCAATTGTATCGGCCAATAACACGAAAAACCCACCTAAAAGTGCCGCAGTTGGAAGCAAAAATTGATGGTTTGCGCCAACAAGTTGACGTGCTAAATGTGGTGCGACTAGCCCTACGAAACCAATACCACCACTTACAGAAACACTAGCACCAGCCAATCCAACTGATGCGGCTAATAACCAGCGACGTTCTTTTTCAATAGAAGCGCCTAATCCAATTGACGTTATTTCACCTAAATTTAAGATATTTAACACACGCGATTTTGCATAAATAAATGGCAGTAAAAATATTAACCACGGTAATAGCGATAAAACAAATCTCCAATTTGAACCCCAAATACTACCTGCAAGCCATGTGGCTACAAATTGATAGTTTGCAGGCGTTAAACGTAGCGTTAGTACAATCATCGCCGAACTAATCCCAGCCGCTACCGCAACGCCCGTTAAAATTAAACGCATCGGTGTTATGCCTTCATGGCGTTTATAAGACAGTGTATAGATGACAACTGCCGTTAAACCTGCTCCTGCAAAGGCTAGTACTGGTAGCAAATAAACAGGTGCTAATTTCGTAGAAGGAAAAAAGGAAATATACAACATGACGGCCAAACCTGCCCCTGCATTAATGCCTAAAATACCCGGATCTGCTAAAGCATTTTTCGAAATGCCTTGTAATACTGCCCCCGCAATTGCTAAACCCATCCCTACTAAAACGCCAATTACAATGCGCGGAAGCCTAAATTGAAATAATATTAATTGCTGCTGAGCATCTCCTAGGCCAAAAAGGGTACGAATCACTTCCATTGGTGTTAGTTTAATAACACCCGTATTCATACTAAAAACAAAGGTAGCTACGATTAAAACAATTAATGTCCCTATTATGAGGAAATTTTTCTTTCTAACCTTTAGCTGATTAATGGTTAATAAATGATTACTCACAGTTCCTTTCCTCCTTTACGTGCTAAGTAGAGAAAGAAGGGAACCCCAATGAAAGCAATTAATGCACCAATTGGCGTTTCATATGGCGGATTAATGATACGCGCGACTAAATCAGCAAGAACAACGAGCAATGCCCCATATACTACTGAACAGGAAATAATCCAACGATAATCGTGTCCTACTATGTATCTTGTAAAATGGGGAACAATTAATCCTACAAAGCCAACAGCACCGACTACCGAAACAGCTGCGCCCGCTAAAATTAAAACGATTACCATTCCCCATACTTTTACGACAACCGTTCGTTGCCCAAGCCCTATCGCAATCTCTTCACCTAAACTTAGCAAAGTGATAGAACGGGATAGTATAAGTGCACCTATTATCGCAATGACAATCCATGGTGATAATATTTTAAGATGACCCCAATTTGTACCTGAAACGCCCCCAGCATACCAAAATGCCAAGTCTTGTCCAACACGATAATATAGCGCGATGCCTTCACCTAGTGCACCGAGTAAAGCACTAACAGCTGCACCAGCTAGCACGAGGCGCATAGGTGTTAAGCCGCCTTTGGACAGTGAGCCCACACCAAAGACAATCGCAACCCCGAGGGCAGCACCTACAAATGACAATACTATTAACAATAGATAGGGCATGCCTGGAAAGAAGGCAAAGCAAACCGCAAGCATAAATGCTGCTCCAGCATTTAATCCTAATAATCCTGAGTCAGCTAAAGGGTTGCGCGTCATCCCTTGCATAATGGCACCTGCAACAGCAAAGCTTGCCCCAACTAATGCTGCTCCCAGTACGCGTGGCAATCGAATATCATGAATGATTTGATGTGTTGTTAATTGTGGTGAAAACTGTGTAATTGCAGTCCAAACTGTTCCTAAAGAAATATCCGCTGCTCCTAAAGAAATGGCTAATCCAATGGTAAAAATTAAGGCAATGACACCTAAAATTAATGCTACTACTCCGCGTATTGGGTGAGTTCGTTTTTGCAGCTCTGCTATATCACTGAGCTCTCCTACTCCTGTCGACGCAGTCATTCTACTTCCTCCTCTTACTATCCAATCGTTATGTTTTCATGTTGTATAGCTGATAAGATAGACAAATTGGGTTTTTACTATATGGACAAACCGCCATTTCCGCATTGATATGAAATACGTTTTGTAAATTCTCCTTTGTCATCACTTCTTGAGGGCTGCCATAAATGACTAACTTGCCATCACGCATAGCCATCATAAAGTGAGAGAAGCGGGACGCATGGTTTAAATCATGCAATACCATAATAATTGTTCGTCCCTCTTCCTTATTGAGTTTTTCGAGCAACAATAAAATTTCTAGCTGATGCGCTAAATCCAAATAGGTTGTCGGTTCGTCCAGTACTAAAATATCCGTACCTTGAGCCAACGCCATCGCTATCCATACTCTTTGGCGCTGACCACCTGATAATGCCTCAATCGGACGATCACAAAACTCGCTTAGCCCTGTCACATCGATTGCCCAATGAATATATTCATAGTCTTCCTTGCGCAACGTACCGAATCCTACTTGATGAGGAAAACGCCCATATGACACCAGTTCAAATACGGTTAACCCTCCTGGCGCACTTGCTGTTTGGGGTAAAATCGCCATCTTTTTGGCCACTTCTTTTGTCTTTAGTTGATGAATTGCCTTACCGTCTAAATAAACAGTTCCATCTTGTGTTCGTAATACACGCGCAACAGCCTTTAGTAAGGTAGATTTGCCACAGCCATTTGGGCCAATTATTGTTGAAATTTGCCCTTTCGGAATAGCAACACTTAAATCATCTACAATAAGTGTCGAGGCATAACCAATCGCCACATGTTCGATCTCCAATACAGCCATATAAAACTTCCTTTCATCTTTATATTTGCAAACCAAATTGTGCTGTGTATAAACCGTAATAAGCATTTTCCCTAGCCATTAATTGTTCATGTGTTCCTTCTTCTATAATTCCCTTTTTCGATACAACGACAATACGGTCTGCATCTTTTATTGTGGCCAAGCGGTGCGCGATGACTAATGTTGTACGTCCTTTGGAAAGTTCATTTAATGCTTGCTGGATAGCCTGTTCGGTTTCTGTATCCAAAGCGGATGTTGCCTCATCCAAAATTAATATTTTAGGATTTTTCAAGAAAATACGCGCGATTGATAGTCTTTGTTTCTGTCCACCTGATAATTTCACGCCGCGTTCCCCAATTAACGTATCCATCCCATCAGGTAATGCATGTATCATCTCTTCAAGCTGTGCCCGTTGTGCGGCATCCCAAATATCTTCCTCACTCGCTTGTAAATCGCCATAGGCAATGTTTTCTCGAATCGAGCCATCAAATAAAAAAACATCTTGTTGCACAATGCCGATATGTGAACGTAATGATTGAAGTGTAAAGTCTCGAATATCTAGCCCATCTACTTTTATCGCTCCTTCACTTACCTCATAAAAGCGTGGAAGCAAACTACAAATGGTTGATTTCCCCGCTCCCGATGGCCCAACAAGCGCTATCGTTTCTCCTGCGTGAACCGTTAAATTAATATTATTTAATGTTCGCTCTGTATCGCTATAGGCAAACGAAACTTGGTCAAATGTAATATTGCCATCAATCGCTAGTATATGTTTGGCATGTGGATGGTCAGCAATGTCCGGTGCTGTTTCTAAAAAATCAATATAGCGTTGAAAGCCTGCCATGCCTTTTGGATAGCTTTCAATAAACATATTTATTTTGTTGATAGGGCCAAGTAAAATACCAGAGAGCAGAATAAAGGCGATAAATTCACCGTTCGTTAAAAAGCCCTTTAATACAAAATATGCTCCGACAAATAGCGTAAATAAAGATAAAATCTTTGTTAAAATCCCAGAGATTGCTTCATTCCATGCCATCACCTTATATGAAAACAATTTTGTCGCGCGGAATTTTTCATTATTCATTTTGAAACGGCTTTTTTCATGTTCTTCATTAGTAAATGCTTGCACTACTCGAATGCCGCTGACGTTATTTTCTACTCGGGCATTAAAGTCTGCAATATCGCCAAACATTTGATGAAATGCTTTCGACATAAGCTTGCCAAAAATAATTGTAAGGACAAGAATGATTGGTACAAGAATAAAGATTAGTAGTGTAAAGGTAGGATCGATATAAAACATTACGCTAAAGGATCCGATTATCGTCATGATGGCTATAAACATATCTTCCGGCCCATGGTGTGCAAGCTCCCCAATGTCCATTAAATCATTCGTTAATCGCGACACAAGATGTCCTGTTTTATTATTATCAAAATAGCGGAATGATAGATTTTGAATATGATTGAACGCTTCTCTTCTCATATCTGTTTCAATATTTATGCCAAGCATATGCCCCCAATAAGAAACAATAAAGTCTAAAACAGAATTAAAAAGATAGAGCAATAGCAATAGTCCACTCGCCATCAAAATCCACTTTAATTCACCATCTGGCAAAATATCATCAATCACTTTATTTAAAACCAATGGAAATGCCAGCTCAATAAGGGCAACGATAATGGCACAGGAGAAGTCTAGTATAAATAATCCTTTATATGGCTTGTAATACGAAAAGAAACGCTGTAGTAACATGGACGGAACCTCCTACTTATGCTCGATTAAATGAAAGCTACCTAATGCAAATCAGGTAGCTCCCCTTATGTGTTATCCACATTTCTACTAGTTATTTTTCTTGAGACTTTGTAAATGCTACTATTTTTTCTGCTAAATCTTCTGCTTGATGTAGTCCTGATAACGGATCTGAAGCAAAATAATATTCCGCCTCTAAAGGAATTGTTTGGTTATTTTTGACAACATCAAGGTTTGTCCAAGTTGGAGGGAGTTGCCCATCTTTATTAAAGAAATTAATAACGAAGACGAAATCGCCAACATAGTCACCTACGACTTCATAGGAGACATCATAGCGCCCGCCATTTGATTCCTTAGTATCAAAGAGTTCCTGTATTTTTTCTTGTGGTTTTACCCCAAGGATTTGATAGAGTGCTCGACCTCCCGATACACTTGTATTTCCAACAACTGTTGCATTTTTTTCAAATAAATCAAAAATAGTAAAAGTAGCACCTTCTGGAATAGCCGCATTTATTTTTTCTTGTGCTTGCGTTACACGATTCTCAAAATCCTTAACAAATGCATCTGCTTCTTCTTGTCTTCCTAGAAATTCGCCCATTGCTTTAACCTCATCTGTAGCTGATTGGTAAGCTGTATCAGAAAAGACGATTGTCGGTGCAATTTTTTCGTATTTTTCAACATCTTCGGGATTCCATGTAATGATTAAATCTGGTTGTAATTCTAATATCTTTTCTAATGATGCATTACCATCTGTGCCAATGTTGGTAATTTCCCCATCTTGATAGTACGGTTTTAAAAATGCTGCATAGTCTAAATTCGCTACTACAGCCCCAACCGGCACAACATCTAATGCAAGTATTTGTCCAAGATACCAGTCTGTCACAATACGTTGCGCTTTTACTGGAATTTCGACTTCGCGGCCACTATCGTCCGTAACCATTCTCGTCTCGGACTGATCCATTTTCGGTTCACTAGCATTATCTTCTGCTTGTTGTTTTGTATCCTCACCACATGCTGCTAGTAAAACTAATAAACTTAGCAAAAATGGCGTCTTTATATGGTTAAACATTTTTTTCATCATGATTTCATTTTCCCCAATCTTCAATCGTTTTGCTTGCGCGAGCTGATTCTTATTGTATTGAAAATGATTCTCATTTGTAATAGCCAATTCGGACATAGTAGCTGTATATTTCAGCCTAAAAATACTTGGCGCCATACTTGTCTCCTTTTTAAAGGCTCGACTAAAATAGTATTCATCCTCGTATCCAAGCGACAGTGCAATTTCTTTAATGTCGAATTCATTGTCTATTAAGTATTGTTTTGCACGTTTAATTTTGAGTTGCTGCAAATAAATCTGTGGTCCTTTGCCAAAACGCGCTTTAAAAACACGTAATAAATGACGGGTACTAATTTGCAATGAATCAGCTAACGTTTGAATCGATAACGGCTCTTGAACATGCTCTTCTAAATAGAACCGTGCTAATTCAGCCTTATCCATTTCATGAGGCTTACCCTGCCCTTCTGCAAGCTCTTGAAAAACTCGATAGATAAGCTCGTAAAAAGATGCTTTTATAAATAAATGTTCATGAGTCGAACCTGTCTGCCACTTGCTAAACATGTCTTGTAACAACTTTTGAATGACGATAGGATTTGCTGGTATACATGAGAAATGTGTTTGAAAAGGTTGATATTGCATGTGTAAATGTTGCATAAAAGTATCGGTGTACAGAACTTCGCCTTTATAGTGAATAAGGAAGTAGTTCATAGGCTTATGTGATTGTATATGTAGCGTTTGAGACTTTCCGATATGAAAAATACTAAAGCGTTGTACCTGATAAGGACGGTCACCAATAATAATGTCTGCTTCACCGACTGTTATGATTAGTAACGAGCTGTATTTCATTACTTCATTCTTTTGCACCGAGGTGTTAACTACACATTCAATATGCTTAACCTTAATATGTGCATTTTCCCAAAGGAGCATATGGGCATCATAATTCATCGCTTTCTCCTTAAATGTTTTATTGATAATGATTATCAATTTCATTATACTTTTTAGAGCGCAAGAAAAAAACACCAATTACTAATATTAGTTACTGGTGTCAGAATAGAGATAAACTCGCTTCGTTGATTTCCGCTACGGGCGGACGTTTTCTGCGGACACACACGTAAGCCGCAACCCTCGCTAGCGCGCGGAATGCCCTCGTCTTTCGTTCTGTGAGTTCAGCAGGAGTTTACGTGGATTTTTACTAGGTTCTATTTTTCTAAAAAAGTCAGAATTGTTTGAGTGCCTGGCACCTCCATAGTAGAAAAGACACCATTAACTATTTCTAGTCAATGGTGTCTTTATTTTTAAAGTAGCCCTTTACCTTTAGTGGCCTTTTTCATATCTTCATTTAGCTTTTCGAAAAATTCTTCGTTTGATTTTGTTGTGCGTAGCTTTTTCAAGAAACGCTCGGCAAAATCTGGTGCATCGGAAAATGTTTTTCGAATTGCCCATAGCTTCTCAAGTTGTTCTTGTTCAAGAAGCAGTTCTTCCTTACGTGTACCTGAACGACGAATATCAAGCGCAGGGAAAATACGACGCTCTGCTAATTGGCGATCTAGGTGCAATTCTAGGTTACCTGTCCCTTTAAATTCTTCATAGATTACTTCATCCATACGTGACCCTGTATCTACTAAAGCTGTAGCTAAAATTGTTAAGCTACCACCTTCTTCAATATTACGTGCTGAACCGAAGAATCGTTTTGGTCTATGGAAGGCAGCAGGATCGATACCACCTGAAAGCGTACGACCGCTCGGTGGAATTACTAAGTTATACGCACGTGCAAGGCGCGTAATAGAATCCATTAAAATAATCACGTCACGTTTATGTTCTACTAGACGGCGTGCACGTTCTAAGACAATTTCAGCTACCTTCACATGGTTTTCAGGTACTTCATCGAACGTAGAACTCACGACATCTGCATTAACAGAACGCTCAATATCCGTTACTTCCTCAGGGCGTTCATCAATAAGTAAAACAATTAATTCTGCCTCAGGATGATTGGTTGTTATAGCGTTAGCAATTTCTTTTAGTAACGATGTTTTACCAGCCTTTGGTGGGGCAACAATTAAACCACGTTGACCAAATCCTACCGGGGCTACTAAATCCATAATTCGTGTTGATAGATTGCGTTGTGTCGTTTCAAGTTTGATTTGACGATCAGGGTATAATGGCGTTAATGCTGGGAAGTGAACACGTTCTTTTGCTACTTCAGGATCTTCTCCATTTACTGCATCAACCTGCAGTAAGCCATAGTAACGTTCATTTTCTTTAGGTGGACGTACCTTACCAGACACCTTATCCCCATTTCGAAGATCAAAACGACGAATTTGAGAAGCAGAAATATAAATATCTTCTTTACTCGGTGAGTAATTGATTGGACGAAGGAAGCCGAAGCCTTCTTGCGAAACAATTTCAAGTACACCTTCCATAAAGAAATAACCCTCTTGCTCTGAACGCGTTTTCAAAATAGCAAAAATTAATTCTTTTTTCGTTAGTTTGCTATAGTACGAAATTTTGTATTGGCGCGCAAGGGCGTAAAGCTCTTTTAACGTCATGTTTTCTAATTGAGCGATTGTCAATGCAGACATATGCACAACTCCAGTCTTTTTCAAAATATAATGCATGTATTGGGGTAAACATAGAAGTTTTAAGTAAAACTATGGGATGGTTAAATGAAGAAGAAGGTACCTAGTGCAAAAAGTAGCACTAGGTATATTTTAGAAGAAAATATTATTAATAGCTAGGTTTTTTATCAAGAGCGTGACGACCTTCTACAAAACGGACAGTACCTGATTTTGCACGCATAACGACTGAATGTGTTAATGCATAAGCACCTTTGTACTGAACACCTTTTAATAGCTCACAATCTGTCACAGCTGTTGCTGCAAAAATTGCATCGTCACCTTTTACTAAGTCATCTAAGTAAAGAACTTTATCTACATCTACGCCCATTTTTTTACAGCGTTCTAGCTGCTCTTCATCTTCCGGCACTAGTTTTGCCTGGAAGTCTCCGCCTAGGCATTTTAATGCAACAGCTGAAATAACACCCTCTGGTGCACCGCCCATTCCAAACATAATGTCGATGCCTGTTTCATCGAATGCCGTGTTAATGGCTGCACCAACATCGCCATCTTGTATAAATTTAATACGTGCTCCCGCTTCGCGAATTTCATCAACGATTGCTTGATGGCGTGGGCGATCTAATATCGTAGCTACTACATCTGAAATATCTTTATTTTTTGCTTTTGCTACTTGTAATAAATTATAAGTAACAGAGGCATTAATATCAACTTTTCCTGCAGCTTCTGGTCCTACTGCGATTTTCTCCATGTACATATCTGGTGCATTTAATAGATTACCCTTATCAGCAATTGCTAATACTGTCATGGCACCATTTGTACCTTTTGCTACAATATTTGTACCTTCTAAAGGATCGACTGCAATATCTACTTGAGGACCACCATTACGAAGGCCAAGCTCTTCACCGATATAAAGCATTGGCGCTTCGTCCATTTCACCTTCCCCAATTACTACTGTAGCATGCATAGGAATCGTATCGAACATTGAGCGCATTGCTGTCGTTGCTGCATCATCTGCCTCAATCTTCAAACCGCGACCCATCCATTTTCCGGATGCGATTGCTGCTGCCTCTGTTACTCGTACTACTTCCATCGATAAACTGCGTTCCATTGTTGTTTTGCCTCCCGTTATCGGCTTGTAACTTTGTGCCGAAACATTCAAATTACCTTTATTGTAACATAATTGGCTCGAAACTTTTACCTCTCATTATTCCTTTGCTTCCGCAACACTCACCATAATTGTTTCACGTCGAATATCTGCGCCTAAGTCACGTAATTTTTCAATAAGTGAGCTATAGCCACGTTCAATATGATAAATATCGTGAATTTCAGTTTCACCTTCTGCTAACAGGCCTGCTAATACTAGCGCTGCACCTGCACGAAGGTCTGTTGCCGTTACACTTGAGCCATGTAATTTACTTGGACCGGTAATTATCGCGGTATTGCCTTCTACACGTGCGTTGGCATTCATACGACGAAGCTCATCAATATGCTTAAAGCGAGCTGTATAAATCGTATCTGTTATTTTAGAAGAGCCAAGTGCCTGTGTCATTAACACGGAAAGTGGTTGCTGAATATCCGTAGGGAATCCAGGATAGACAATCGTCTTAACATCCACTGCCTGCAGTGTAGATAAATCTGTTTTTGGAACAAAAATACTTTCCTCACCGATGTCAATTTTGACACCCATTTCACGAAGCTTTGCTGTAATAGCCTCTAGATGTAGTGGTATTACATTATCAATCGTAATGCCGTCGCCAACTGCTGCTGCCATAATCATAAATGTTGCCGCTTCAATACGGTCAGGAATAATTGTATGCTCCGTTCCGTGCAGCTCTTCAACACCTTCAATACGAATCACACTTGTACCTGCACCTTTAATATTGGCGCCCATATTTGTAAGAAGTGTTGCTACATCGATTATTTCAGGTTCTTTAGCCGCATTTTCAATGACTGTTCGACCCTTTGCACGTACCGCAGCAAGCATTATGTTGATTGTCGCGCCAACACTTGCGACATCTAAATAAATTTTGGCACCGATTAATTCTTCAGCACGTAAATATATTGCACCGTGCTCATTCGTAATTTTAGCACCAAGAGCTTCAAACCCTTTAATGTGCTGATCAATTGGACGCGGTCCTAAGAAACAACCACCCGGTAAACCAATGACAGCCTTTTTAAAACGACCAAGCATTGCACCCATTAAATAATAAGAGGCACGAAGCTTTTTGACATTACCATTTGGCAAAGGTAGTGCAAGCATATCGGTTGGATCAATAATCATTTTGCCGTTCTCAAATTGCACTTCTCCACCGATTTCTTCTAACAAGGCTTTTAAAGTCCAAGCATCTGAAATTTCTGGAATCCCTCCAATTGTCACTGGAGAGTTCGCCAAAATTGATGCTGGAATTAAGGCGACCGCACTATTTTTTGCACCACTAACTTTAATTGTACCCTTTAGACGATTTTCGCCTGTAATTTTATAAACATCCATTTCGCGTTCTCCCTCATGATTGGAAAGTAATTTTTGCATTTGACTCACTTTATAATCTTATTATTCACCTTTTCGCTTATTCCAATCCGCTAAAAATCCTTCAATTCCTTTTTCCGTTAATGGATGGTGGAAAAGTTGCTTTAACACTTTAAAAGGAGTTGTTGAAATATGAGCACCTGCAAGAGCTGCAGCCGTTACGTGTTGAGGGTGACGGATAGATGCCGCAATAATTTGCGTTTCAATATTATGGATTGTAAAAATATCTGAAATTGTTTCAATAAGCTCTACACCATTTTGACCAATATCATCTAAACGGCCGATAAATGGTGATACATATGTAGCACCCGCACGCGCAGCCATTAATGCTTGGTTTGCACTGAAAATTAGTGTTACGTTTGTTTTAATGCCTTTGTTTGCAAAGAAACGACATGCTTCTAAACCAGCTGGTGTCATCGGTAGTTTTACAGTGATGTTCGGTGCAATTGCAGCTAATTCTAAACCTTCTTTAATCATTCCTTCAGCATCTAATGCAATGACTTCTCCACTTACTGAGCCATCAACTAGGTCTGCAATTTCACGAAGACGATCATGGAAAGAAACGTTTTCCTCTTTTGCTACTAATGATGGGTTTGTCGTAACACCCGATAAAATGCCCCATGCATGTGCTTCTTTAATTTCATCAAAGTTTGCTGTATCAATAAAAAATTTCATTATATTTCCTCCTAAACCCTATTTATTTATATTTTTAATTTTTTTCAAAAAAGTTGTTATTTCAAAAACAAGAGAAGGTCGATTGCGAGCATCAACACTTCTCTTATTATGTGTATTTATCTTTGCTTTTGTACCATATTAAGAAGCTAAATTATGCTTTTTGTGCACTACCAAATTCACGGATTTTACCGATAACTGTTGTTTTAATCGCTTCACGTGCTGGTGCTAGGAATTTACGAGGATCGTAAACCTCTTTATCCTTATCAAGGACTTCACGAATCACTTTTGTAGCAGCGATTTGATTTTCAGTATTCACGTTAATTTTAGCAGTACCTAATGAAATTGAGCGTTGAATATCTTTTGTTGGGATACCTGTTCCACCATGTAGAACTAAAGGAAGGTCTGCTAATTTTGAGATTTCTTCCATTTCTTTAAAGCCTAAGTTTGGTTCGCCTTTGTAAGGACCATGAACAGAACCAAGAGCTGGTGCTAGGCAATCAATATCTGTTGATTCAACCATTTTACGGCATTCTTCTGGATTAGCGTACATAATACCACCAATTACGCCATCCTCGTCACCGCCAACTGTGCCAAGCTCAGCTTCTACAGAAACACCTTTCGCATGTGCATATTCAACTACTTGTGAAGTAATTGCGATATTTTCTTCGAAAGGATGGTGTGAAGCATCAATCATAACAGAAGTAAATCCTGCATCAATTGCTTCTTTACACTTTTCAAAGCTTGAACCATGGTCAAGATGAATAGCAACTGGAACTGTTATTCCATAAGATTCGATTAAACCTTTTACCATGTGTACTACTGAGATAAAACCGCCCATATATTTACCTGCGCCTTCAGATACGCCAAGGATAACAGGTGATTTCTCTTCTTCTGCAGCTTGTAAAATTGCTTGCGTCCATTCAAGGTTGTTGATGTTGAATTGACCAACTGCATAACCTTCTGCTTTTGCTTTAATTAACATCTCTTTCATAGATACCAATGCCATACTAAAAATCCTCCTTTTAGGACTATTCTTTATACATAAATGTGCTATTCAATCATAGCAAAAATATAATCACCTGAAAAGAAATTTCAGGTGATTATATTTTAGCACCGAAAGCGTAGTGCAACGCAGCGACAGGTGCCTTTTTCCAAAAGCCCCTGAAAAGAAATTTCAGGGGCTTATATTTTTGCACCGAAAGCGCAGTGCTAACGCAGCGACAGGTGCCTCTTTAAATAAAAGAAGAAATTTCAGGTGATTATATTTTAGCACCGAAAGCGCAGTGCAACGCAGCGACAGGTGCCTTTTTTTCTTAAGCCCCTGAAAAGAAATTTCAGGGGCTTATATTTTAGCACCGAAAGCGTAGTGCAAACGCAGCAGTTAGTTTGAGTTGATGGTAGCGAAGGCGGTGACTCCTGCGGGAACGCACACAGCGTAAGACGCAACAAACCTACGCGTTAGCGAGGGTTGCGGCTTACGGTGCTATGCGGAAAGCACCGCCGAAGCGGACATCAACGGCGCTTGCATTAGCAACGAATAACACCTATGTATAAAAAAACAGGCGGTGTTTGCCACTGCCTGCTATGCTATGTTTTCTATGTTTTTAATGTTTTATTTACTGCATCTCGCACTTCAAAAATATCAAACGGCTTCGTAAAATAACGAATTGCCCCTAAATCTAATGCCTCCTGCACAACGTCTAATTCACCGTAAGCGGTCATCATAAAGACAGGTAGTTGGGGCCATTTTTCTTTTAACCGTTTTAAAATTTCTATGCCATCCATGCCAGGAATTTTCATGTCTAGCAAGACACAATCTATCGCCTCTTCCTCTGCATAACGTAGTGCCTCAGCGCCATTCGCCGCTAAATATGTAACGTAACCTTCTTTTTTCAATACTTCATTTAAAAGCAAACGAATTCCCTGCTGATCATCAACAATTAGTAATCGTTTCACATTGCATTCCGCCCTTTTTGAATTATTATTCTTGCACAAAGAGATCTATATTATGTATTATTCTCCTTTTACAGCTTAATACCTTCTAGTATTATAAATTATCTACTTTTGCTTTATGCTGCACACATACATATAATATTGAATGAGGTGGAAGCATGTCTAAAATTCTAACAACACAACTGAGCGGATTATTACAAAGAATATCACAAAGCGAAGAAGAATCTATTGAAGAAACAGCACGATTACTTGCACAAGCTGCTATTGGCGAAGGAAATGTCTATTTTGCTTGCTTTGGCGAAATGCAAGTTGTCGAATTAAATGCACTGCAAGGTGTTGAGCGTTTTGCTAAGCTCCTTCCTTGGACAGCAGATACAGTCGTTAGTGAAGCGGATCGCATTTGTATTTTTACACGCAGTGCACATGATCAAGAAGCATTGGCATTAGCACAAAAGTTGAATGAACAGTTTATCCCATTTGCCGCAGTAGCTAGTGAAGTGGCCAATGCAGAAAATCCATTAGCTGATTTAGCGTATACCTATATTTCGACTCGTATGCGCGGAGGCTTGTTACCTAATGATTTAGGAGAGCGTATTGTTGTACCGCATGCAATAGCTGCCCTTTTCATTTATGAAGCCGTGAAAATTGCTTATGATGAAATGCTTGGACTCGATGATGAGGAGCTATAAAAACTCCTAAAAAATTAAGGTTAGAAACAAAAGGATGTCTCGAAAATTTTCGAGGCATCCTTTTTAGCAACTTCGTGGAATTCCACTCTTCTCCCGCGGAATTACGGCTCGCTTTCGCGGGATTTCACCCTCCTTCCGCGGAATAAAGGCTTACTTTCGCGGAATTCCACTCTCCTTCCGCGGAATAAAGGCTCGCTTTCGTGGAATTCCACTCTTCTCCCGCGGAATTACGGCTCGCTTTCGCGGGATTTCACCCTTCTCCCGCGGAATAAAGGCTTACTTTCGCGGAATTCCACTCTCCTTCCGCGGAATAAAGGCTTACTTTCGCGGAATTCCACACTCCTTCC
>Ga0153921_1000118_pt1 | contig 61496 bp, 48 predicted proteins | sample TSNJ005MetaG_FD_104691 | JGI IMG/M metagenome (GOLD analysis project Ga0153921, IMG submission 104691) | Attine ant fungus gardens microbial communities from New Jersey, USA - TSNJ005 MetaG | ecosystem: Host-associated > Fungi > Mycelium > Unclassified | place: USA: New Jersey, Brendon T. Byrne... | reverse complement strand
GCACGTCGGGGTTGCGCGACAGGGTTTCCCATTTCAGGTTGCCCTCGTTCATGCCCTTGATCATCTGCTTGGACACGGTCACCAGCGAGATCGCCGATTGCACGCCTTCGGTGTTCTGCATCTTCCACATCAACTGGTCGATGGGGTCCATGGCTTCGTAGCGCGAGCAGCCTTCGGCCTTGGTCTTGACCATCACCACCAGCACGTCGGAACTGGTGGAGTAGTTGTTGATGATGAAGTTGTTGTCCTTGTTGTAGCGCGAGTCCGGACGCAGCTCCGGGGCGCCCTGGTCCAGGTCGCCGATCTTCAGGTTCTGGCTGTACCACAGGCCGCCACCGAAGGCGATCAGCGCCAGTACGATGGACACCGGCGCGACCTTGGCGCTGGCGAAATTCGACAGCAGGCGCCAGAACGGGTGATCGCGGTTGGCGTCCTTTTTGCTCTTGGCAATCGCGCGCTTGCTGATGCCGACATAGGAGATCGCCACCGGCAACAGGATCAGGTTAGTGAACACGATCACCGCCACGCCGATGGAGGCGCCGATGGCCAGCTCGCGGATCACGCCGATGTCGATGATCAGCAGCGTGATGAAGCCCACCGCGTCGGCGAGAATCGCGATCATGCCCGGCAGGAACAGTTGCCGGAAGGTGCGGCGTGCGGCCGTCAGCGCGTTGTCGGCCTCACTGGACTGCAGGGCGATACCGTTGATCTTCTGCACGCCATGGGAAATCCCGATGGCGAAAATCAGGAACGGCACCAGCATCGAATACGGGTCGAGGCCGAAACCGAAAAAGTGCATCAGCCCCAGCTGCCAGACCACCGCCACCAGCGTCGTGCTGAGCACCGCGATGGTACTGCGCAGGCAGTTGGTGAACCACAGCAGCAGGATCAGCGTGATGACAAAGGCCACGCCGAAGAACAGCACCACCATGATCAACCCGTCGATCAGGTCACCGACCTTCTTCGCGAAGCCGACGATGTGGATCTGCACGTTGGGGTTCTGTTCCTGGAACTTGGTGCGGATCTTGTCCTCAAGCTCGTGGGAAAATTTCTGGTAGTCCAGGGCCAGCAGCTTGCCCTGGTCCTGCGGGTCCGGGTAGGACTCCAGCAGTGGAATGTCGACAATGCTCGACTTGAAATCGTTGGCCACCAGGCGCCCGACCTGGCCGGACTTGAGCACGTTGTTGCGCAGCTGGTCGAGGCTTTCCGGCGAGCCGTTGTAGCTCTGCGGGATCACTTCACCGCCGGCAAAACCTTCTTCGGTCACTTCGGTCCAGCGTACGCTGGGGCTCCACAGCGACTTGAGGCCCGAGCGGTCGACGCCGGAGATGTAGAACACCTCGTCGTTGATCTGCCGCAGGGTCTCCATGTACTCCTTGGTGAAGATGTCACCGTCCTTGGCCTCCACCGAGATGCGCACGGTGTTGCCCAGGTTGGCCAGGTCGTTGCGGTGCTCCATCATCTTTTCGATGAAGGGGTGCTTGAGGGGGATCATCTTTTCAAAGCTGGTGGACGGGCGGATCAGCGTCGCCTGCCAGAACAGGAAAATACTCACCAGCAGGCAGATCACGATCACTGCCGGACGGTTGTTGAAGATCAGGCGCTCAAGAAAGGTCGCTTTATCGTTGTGATGACTGCTCATTCTTTCCCCGCCTTTTTTATTGTTTTGCCAGTTCAGCGCCAGTCGCAGTGGCAACACGCACGCCACCCTGCCCGGCCAGAATCAAGTTGCCATTGCCTGCTGCCGTCACCGACGAGAGGGAAATGCGGTCCGGGCGATTGAACACGCTGAAGGTCTGGCCGTCGTCATGACTGACCACCACGCTGCCGCCATTGCCGACCACCACCAGCGATCCGTCGTCGAGCAAGGTCGCCCCCGACAGGCCAAACTCCAGGGCACCGCGTGCCGCCGGCAGTTCAACCTGCTCCCAGGTGCTGCCGAAATCGGTGGAGCGGTAGAGATTGCCGCGCAGGCCGTAGGCCAACAGGGTCTGCGGCTGCGCCGTGCTGATCACGCCAAACAGCGAGCCCTCGTAGGGGCCTTCGAGCTTTTCCCAGGTCTGGCCGTCGTCGCTGGAGCGGAACATGCTGCCCTGCTCGCCGACGATAAACAGGCCGGCGTCCTTGATGTGCGCAATGGCGTTGAGGTGGAACTGGTCTTCGTTGTCGAGGCGATCGCTGACGTCTGCCCAGGTCTTGCCGCCGTCGTCGGTCGCGATCAGCGCACCGTAGGCGCCCACGGCCAGGCCGTGCTCGGCATCCTTGAACCACACGTCGAGCAGCGGCGCTTCGCGTTTGAGGTCCTGGTATTGCTGGGTCCAGGTGGCGCCGCCGTCTGCACTGGCGAGGATCTGTGCATCATGGCCGACTGCCCAGCCGTGCTTGTCATCGACGAAAAACACCGCCGTGAGCAGCTGCCGGGTAGGCACTTTGGCTTGGGTCCAGGTACTGCCCTGGTCATCGGAATAGAGGATATGCCCGCGATCACCGACGGCCACCAGGCGCTTGCCGGCATGGACGACATCGATCATCAGGCCTTTGGCGGCCTTGGGGGATTCAATCGCAAAAGTGGTATCGCTGGCGGCCTGGGCAACAGTCGGCAACGCGACTGCCCCAAACAGCGAGAGCGCTGCGGCCAGCAACGCAACCTTGCGTGCGGCGCGTGGGCGGCAAACAACCCAACCCATGACAGGCTCACTCATAGACCTTTCTCCCGATTTATTATTGTTAGGTCGTCTTGCCTTCCTGGCGCCTGAAACCTGCAATCTAGAGCGCCTGAAGGAAGCAGGGGCCATCCTATCGGGCTTTCGAATCGTCTGACAATCGGCGCTACGTTATCTTTTGTTAACTGGCGGCGTTTGGCCACGTGCTGAATATGGCGCCATCAGTCGCACTGATTGGTCGTTTACCGCTGCCGAGGCGTGAGGAGTGACGCGGAGCGTCAGGGGCTGCATTCCCACGCAGAGCGTGGGAACGATCAACCACCCGCTCAATGAATTTTTATTCCATATCTTGAATTATGAGAATTTTTATTCCATTAATAGCTACCTGAAAACAATAAACCAAAGGACCACGGCTATGCGTGAACTCGGAATCGGCTTGATCGGCACAGGCTTCATGGGCCGCGCCCATGCCCTGGCATTCAATAACGCCCGGGCGGTATTTGACCTGCCAGTACACCTCAAGCTGGCCGCCCTGGCCGATGCCGATACCGAGCGCGCCCAGCGCTGCGCCAAGGCCTGGGGCTTTGCCCAGGCCCACGGCGACTGGCAGGCGCTGATCGATGATCCTGCCGTCGATGTCGTGGCCATCACCACCCCCAACCATCTGCATTACCCCATGGCCATGGCCGCAATTGCGGCCGGCAAGGCGGTGTACTGCGAAAAACCGCTGGCCGTCAGCCTTGAACAGGCCGACGCCATGCGCCGCGCCGCCCGTGCGGCCGGGGTGGTGACGCGGGTCGGCTACAACTACCAGCACAACCCGATGATCGGCCTGGCTCGGCAGATGATTGCCAACGGCGATCTCGGCGAAATCATCAGCTTCCAGGGCGAGTTCAGCGAAGACTTCATGGCCGACCCGGCGTCACCGTGGTCATGGCGCTGTGAAGTCGCGCATGCCGGCGGCGCGCTGGCGGACCTGGGCAGCCACTTGCTGTCGATGGCGCACTATCTGGTGGGGGATGTCGCCAGCGTGTGCGCCGACACCCAGACCGTCCACGCCCAGCGCCCTGCGGTACACGGCAGCGATGAGCGCAAAGCCATCGCGGTGGATGACCAGGTGCATGCCCTGCTGCGCTTCGCCAATGGCGCGCGCGGCACGGTGAGCAGCAGTTGGCTCAAGCATGGCTACAAGAACCACCTGAGTTTCGAGATCAGCGGCACCCTGGGCACCTTGGCCTTCGACCAGGAGCGCTTGAACGAACTGCGCCTGTGCCGTGCCGGCCAGGACGGTTTCCAGCGCCTGCTGGCCGGCCCCGCCCTGCCCGGCTACGCAGCGTTCAGCCCGGCGGCCGGGCACCAATTGGGGTACAACGAACTGAAGACGCTGGAAGTCCAGGAGTTGATCATGGCCGTGGCCGGCCAGGGTGCGGACGGCACCGACTTTGACGCCGCGTGGGCAGTGGAGCGGCTGGCCACCGCGATTCGCGTCGCGGCCCGTGAAGAACGCTGGGTAACAGTGGACACGGTCTAAACATTGGAATACACCCCAAATGTGGGAGCGGGCTTGCTCGCGAAGGCGCTGGATCAGTCACCCTATTCATTGACTGACACACCGCTTTCGCGGGCAAGCCCGCTCCCACAGTTTTGATCGTTGTTCGGACTTGGAATCCGGAGTGCTGCACTAACTTTTCTACCGACGGCACAACCCAGTTCCAACCTTGGAATACGAGCCAAATGTGGGAGCGGGCTTGCTCGCGAAGGCGCTGGATCAGTCACCCAATTCATCGACTGACACACCGCTTTCGCGGGCAAGCCCGCTCCCACAGTTTTGATCGTCGTTCGGCTTGGGATTCGCGGTGCTGCGCACACATTTCCACCGACGATACAACCCGGTTCCAACCTTGGATTGCAAGCTAAATGTGGGAGCGGGCTTGCTCGCGAAGGCGCTGGATCAGCCACCCTGTTCATCGACTGACCCACCGCTTTCGCGAGCAAGCCCGCTCCCACAGTTTTGATCGTTGTTCGGCTTGGGATTCGCGGTTCTGCGCACACATTTCCACCGACGGTACAACCCGGTTCCAACCTTGGAATACACGCCAAAAATGTGGGAGCGGGCTTGCTCGCGAAGGCGCTGGATCAGTCACCCTGTTCATCGACTGACACACCGCTTTCGCGAGCAAGCCCGCTCCCACAGTTTTGATCGTTGTTCGGCTTGGGATTCGCGGTGCTACGCCCACATTTCCACTAACGATACGACCCGGTTCCAACCTTGGAATACACCCCAAATGTGGGAGCTGGCTTGCCTGCGATAGCGGTGTGTCTGTCACCCTAGCCATCGCGGGCAAGCCCGTTCCCACAGGGGGCCGGACCTTCAGCTCCGCAAGGCGCGGCGCAGGACTTTGCCGACGGTGGTTTTCGGCAATTCCGTGGTTCGGAATTCCACATACTTCGGCATCTTGTAGCCTGTCAGGTATTCACGGCAATGGGCGAGGATCTGTTCCTGGGTCAGGTTCGGGTCCTTGCGCACCACGATGATCTTGACCTTCTCGCCGGTCACGCCATCTTCCACGCCAATCGCCGCGACTTCCCCGACGCCGGGGTGCAAGGCCACCACGTCCTCTATTTCATTCGGGTACACGTTGAAGCCCGAGACCAGGATCATGTCTTTCTTGCGGTCCACCAGGCGGATATAACCGCGCTCATCCATCACCCCGATATCACCGGTCGACAACCAGCCTTCGGCATCCAGCACCTCGGCGGTTTCCTTCGGCCGCTGCCAGTAACCCTGCATCACCTGCGGGCCGCGCACTTGCAGTTCGCCCTGCTCACCGAGTTCGGCCAACTCGCCGTCTTCGCGAACAAACCGCACCCAGGTGGACGGCAACGGCACGCCAATGCTGCCGGTGAAGTCCATCTCGCGCATGCGGGCGATGTTGATCGGGCTGATGCTCACCACCGGCGAACACTCGGTCAGGCCGTAGCCTTCGATGATCGGCAGCCCGGTGACTTCCTTCCAGCGCTTGGCCACTGCCGTGTGCGTGGCCATGCCACCGGCGATCACCATGCGCAGGTCGGAAAAGTCCCGCGCGCAGAACTCCGGGTTTTCCAGCAAGCCATTGAACAGCGTATTGACCCCGGCAATCCCGTTGAAGCGCTCCTTGCGCAGGATCATCTGCACGCGCTTCACATCCCGCGGGTTGGCGATGAGGATGTTGCGCCCGCCCAGGCACATGAACATCAGGCAGTTCACCGTCAGCGAAAAGATGTGGTACAGCGGCAGCAGGGTGACGTTGGTTTCCTGCTTGTCCTGGTCCAGTTGATCGCCGACCCAGGCCTTGGCCTGCAGCAGGTTGGCAATGATATTGCGGTGGCTGAGCATCACGCCCTTGGCGTCGCCCGTGGTGCCGCCGGTGTATTGCAGGAAAGCCAGGTCATCAAGGTGCATGCCCACCGGAAAATGGTTCAGCCCCCGGCCCTGCTTGAGCACCTGATTGAAACGCACCGCGCCGCGCAGGTTGAACGTGGGCACCTGCTTTTGCACGCGGCGCAGGATGAAGTTCATCGCCGCGCCCTTGAGCGTACCGAGCAAGTCGCCGATGGCCGCCACCACCACGCGCTTGACGCTGCTGCCGCCGATGACTTTTTCCAGGGTGTGGGCGAAGTTTTCGAAGATCACCACGGTTTCGGCGCCGCTGTCCTTGAGCAAATGCTTGAGCTCATGGGAGGTGTACAGCGGGTTGACGTTGACCACCACCGCGCCGGCCAGGATCGTGCCCAACAGGCAGATCGGGTACTGCAAGCAGTTGGGCATCATCAGCGCCACGCGGTCGCCCGGCTGTACGCCCTGGCCTTGCAGCCAGGCGGCAAAGGCAATGCCTTGCACGTGCCAGTCGGCGTAGGTCATTTCGGTGCCGATGCTGACGTAGGCGACCCGCTCGCGAAACTTCTCCAGGTGCTCCACGAACACCTCGCGCAACGACGGGTAGTCCTCGATAGCAGCATCGATGTCTGCCGGTACGCCGGGCAGGTAAGCGTTCAACCAGATCCGTTCGGTTTGTTCCTGGCTTACAGCGTTCATGGCAGTCTCCTTGTTGTTGTTTTTGATAGAGCTACTTTTCGACGATGGCAGTAATGCCCAACCCGCCCGCCGCGCAGATCGAAATCAGGCCGCGGCCGCCACCCCGCTCATGGATGGCCTTGGCCAGCGCCGCCAACTGCCGGCCACCGGTGGCGGCAAACGGGTGACCACAGCCCAGCGAGCCGCCGTTGACGTTCATTTTGCTGCGTTCGATCGGGCCGAGCGGAGCCTCCAAGCCTAGCCGCTCGCGGCAATAATCGGCGTCCTCCCAAGCCTTGAGCGTGCACAGCACCTGGGCGGCGAAGGCTTCGTGAATCTCGAAGAAGTCGAAGTCGGCAAAGCTCAGCCCTTCGCGCTTGAGCATGCGCGGCACTGCATAGGCCGGAGCCATCAGCAGGCCTTCGGTGCCGTCGACAAAATTCACCGCCGCCGTTTCGCCAGTGCGCAGGTAGGCCAGCACCGGCCAGCCATTGGCCGCCGCCCACTCTTCACTGGCCAGCAACACCACCGAGGCGCCATCGGTGAGCGGCGTGGAGTTGCCCGCCGTGAGCGTGCCGTTCTGCCGGTCATAGGCCGGGGACAGGCCGGCGAGCTTCTCCAGGCTCGCGTCGGCACGCAGGTTATTGTCGCGGGCCAGGCCGCGATGGGGGCTGATCAGGTCGTCGAAAAAGCCGCGTTTATAGGCAGCGTCCAGACGCTGGTGGCTGGTCAGGGTCAACTCGTCCTGCGCCAGGCGTTTGATCTGCCAGCGCTTGGCCATTTCTTCGCAGTGCTCGCCCATCGACAAGCCCGTGCGCGGCTCACCGTTGCGGGGCAGCAGCGGCTTGAACAACATCGACGGGCGCACTTTCAGCAATGCCTTGAGCTTGTCGCCCATGCCCTTGGCGCGATTGGCCGCCAAGAGCGTGTGGCGCAGGGATTCGTTGATGCCGATGGGCGCATCGGAGGTGGTGTCGGCGCCGCCGGCGATGCCCACTTCGATCTGGCCCAGGGCAATCTTATTCGCCACCAGCAGCGCCGCTTCCAGGCCGGTGCCGCAGGCTTGTTGCACGTCGTAGGCCGGGGTTTGCGGCGACAGCGTGGTGGACAGCAACGACTCGCGCGCCAGGTTGAAATCGCGCGAATGCTTGATCACCGCGCCGGCGGCGAACTCGCCCAGGCGCTGGCCGTGCAGGTTGTAGCGGTCGACCAGGCCTTGCAGCGCTGCCACCAGCAAATCCTGGTTGCTGTCATGGGCGTACACGGTGTTGGAGCGGGCAAACGGAATGCGGTTGCCGCCGATGATCGCCACGCGGCGGGTCGGAGCCGGGTTGAAGCTGTAGTCACTCATCTAAGGCTTTCCAAATAAAGAGCCCACGCATATGGGGTTTGTCGCCGGCGGCATTGCGCACCTCGAATGCACGGCGCGGGCCGGTCACGGGGTGGCTCCACAGGGCGACCTGGCCGGGCAGGTAGATCGGCAGTTTGAAATCGCAATGGGCTTCGGCCTGGTCCAGGCCTCCCGGCGGTTGCTGGGCGGCGAGCGCTCGGCCAAGGGTCCACATGCCATGGGCGATGGCGCGGCGAAAACCGAAGATTTTCGCCCCGATCACCGAGGTGTGGATCGGGTTGAAATCCCCCGACACCTTGGCGAAACGTCGGCCCAGGTCGGCCGGCAATACCCAGCGTTGCGTGCGCAAAAGGCCCTCTTCCGGCAACTCCAGCGACTCGCCCCACGGCTCGCCGAGCGGGTTCTTCACGTCGCGGCGCAGGTACAGGCTGTCGCTTTCCCACACCAGCGCATCGGCACTGTAGGCACGGGTGGCGATGCTCAATGCCTGGCCCTTGGGGTGCGCGACCCAGCGCTCGGCGTACACCTCGATGCGCAACGCCTGGCCTGGGTGCAACCGCTGGTGCTGCCGAATGCGGTTGGCCAGGTGCACCATGCCGCTGGCCGGGTACGGGAAGCTCGGCCGGGTCAACAGCATCAGATGCAACGGGAACGCCAACACATGCGGGTAGGACAACGGCACCCCCTGCTCGTGACGAAAGCCACACGCACGGCCATAGCCGGCAATGCCGGTGGCGCTCAGCTCCACCGCCGGGCGCACCAGGCGCTCCTTGGGCAGCACCGGCGCACCGTCGAGCTTGGGCTTGCGCAGGGCGCGCACGCCATCCAGCAGCAGGCGGGTGTGCGAGAGTGGCGGGTCGATGATCTGCGTTACGTAGTCCATGGCTCAGGCTCCCAGCAGGCTTTGCCCGCACACGCGGACAACCTGGCCATTGACGGCGCCGGATGCCGGGTGTGCCAGCCAGGCGATGGTCTCGGCCACATCGATCGGCTGGCCGCCCTGGGACATCGAGTTCATGCGCCGCCCCGCTTCGCGAATCATCAACGGGATTTTTGCGGTCATCTGGGTTTCGATAAACCCCGGCGCCACGGCATTCACCGTCACCTGTTGCGCCGCTGCCTGCCGGGCCAGGCCTTGCACCAGGCCAATCACGCCGGCCTTGGAGGTCGCGTAGTTGCTCTGCCCGAGGTTGCCGGCGATGCCGGAAATCGACGACACGCACACGATGCGCCCACCAGCGTTCAGGCCCTGATGGTCGAGCAGCGCCTGGCTCAGTTGCAACGGCGCTTCGAGGTTGACCGCCAGCACACTGCGCCAGGCTGCCTCGGTCATCTTCGCGATGGTCTTGTCGCGGGTGATCCCGGCGTTGTGCACCACCACATCGAAGGCGCCGTATTGGCTGATATGCGCCTGCAACAACGCGGAGGCATCGGCAGCGGTGATATCCAGCGGCAGGGCCGAGCCGCCGACACTGCTGGCGGCTTGCTGCAGCGCGTCGTGGGCCTGGGGCACGTCCACGCAGACCACATGGGCACCGTCACGCGCCAACACTTGGGCGATGGCCAGGCCAATGCCACGCGACGCGCCGGTGACCAGCGCGCGGCGGCCGGCGAAGGGTTTGTCCCAATTGACCGTGACGTGACCGTCCACCGGAGCTTCCAGGCGCACCACTTGCCCGGACACATAGGCCGACCGGCGCGACAGGAAGAACCGCAGGCTGCTGTCCAGCGCCGCCTCGGCCCCCGGCGCCACGTACAGCAACTGCACGGTGATGGCCCGGCGCAACTCCTTGGCCAATGAGCGCACCAGGCCTTCGAGGGCGCGCTGCGCGATGGCCTGGGGCAAATCGGCGCAGTGTTCCGGCGCCGTGCCGAGCACCACCACGCGACCGTGCTGGCCGAGGCGCTTGGCGTTGGCGTGGAAGAATACATACAGCTCGTCGAGTTGCTGCAGGTCGATCACGCCGCTGGCATCGAACACCGCGCCCTGCACTTTCACCGTGGACGGCGCCTTGAGCGTGGCCGCAGTGGCGGTGACCGTGTCGGTGTCGCCGAAAATGCGCTGCACTTCGCCGGCCAGGCGCCCTGCCCCGGCCAGGATCACCGGGTTGGCGAGGCCTTGCTGGCCGCTGCGATGGCGTTGCAACGGCAAGGGTTGGGGCAAACCGATGGCCCCGGCCAGGCGGCGGCCCCAAGGAGAATTGACGAACGCTAGATAGCTGTCACTCATAGATAGATCCACTCACAACACATTCCTGCCTTGTAAACCCGACCCATGTGGGAGCTGGCTTGCCTGCGATGCAGACGACTCGGTCTATCAATCAAACCGAGCCGCTGTCATCGCAGGCAAGCCAGCTCCCACACTGAGCGTGTTCATTCAGTACCGCTCAATTGACCGAGGCGTTTTCACCCTGGCTGGACTTGCGCTTTGCCGGCGGTTCCAGCGCTTGCTTGCGCTGTTGCAACGCCTCCAGCAAGCCGAAGTCCTGCGGGAAGTCGTCCACCTGGATGCCGTGATCGGCGTATTCCACGTAGCGCCCCAACAAGCTGTCTTCGTCGTCGCTGATCAGGTCCAGCGCCCGCGCCTTGACGCGCCAGGCGGTGAAGGCCGTGGCCGAGATCGGCATCGGCTCGATCAGCCCCTGCTTGACCGCAGGCTTGAGGCGAGCATCGATCAACTCGACTTGCGGCAACAGGCGGAAGCCGAGTTCGCCGTAGGCCAGCTTGTCGATTTCCGGACGCGGGATGTAGGAATTGGCCAGCAGACGGTCGCGGGTGTCGCCGGGGGTCTGCACCACATCGGCCACCTGGGCCAGCAGGCGATCCGAGGGTTTGTGCAGGGGAATGCCGAATGGGAAACTCAAGCCTCGCACCACTGCGGCGGCGGCTTTCGACGGGTAGTTGTCGAGCACTTCGGCCAGCGCTTCATGGGCGCGCAACAACGCGTCCTGCGCCGCCCAATGCACCAGCGGCAAATCCGCCTGGGGCCGACCGTCGTCCTCGAAGCGCTTGAGTACGCAGGACAGGATGTACAGCTGCGAGAGAATATCGCCCAGGCGCCCGGTAATACTTTCCTTGCGCTTGAGGGCACCGCCCAGCACGCCCATGGAAATATCCGAAATCAGCGCCAGCACCACCGACAGGCGATTAGCCTGGCGATAGTAGGACGCCAACGCCGGGTCGGTCTTGGCCGGGGCGGAAATCAGCCGCCCGCCCGTCAGGGAATGCACCGCTGCACGCACGGTATTGGCCAACACAAAGCTGATATGGCCGAACATCGCGCTGTCGAAATCTTCCAGGGCCTTGCGCCGGTCCGGGTGGCGCGCCGCTTCCATCTCGCGGAACACATAAGGATGGCAGCGGATAAGGCCCTGGCCAAAGATGATCAGGCAGCGCGTCATGATGTTCGCGCCTTCCACCGTGATGGCGATGGGGCTCTGCTGGTAGGCGCGCGCGAGGAAGTTATTGGGCCCCATGCAGATGCCCTTGCCGGCGACAATGTCCATGCCGTCGTTGACGATAATCCGCGCCCGTTCGGTGACGTGGTACTTGGCGATGGCCGAGATCACCGACGGTTTCTCACCGGCGTCCAGGGACGCCACCGAGACCTTGCGCACCGCATCGCAGGCATACAAGTGCCCGGCCATGCGCGCCAGCGGCGCCTGCACGCCTTCGAACTTGCCGATGGGCAGGCCGAACTGCTTGCGCATCGCCGCGTAGGCGGTGGTGCCGCGTACTGCGACCTTGCCCAGACCGACGTTGGCCGAAGGCAGGGAAATCGCGCGGCCGGCGGCCAGGCATTCCATCAGCATGCGCCAGCCATTGCCGACTTGTTCTCGACCACCAATTACCCACTCCAGCGGAATGAAAACATCCTTGCCGGTGGTAGGACCGTTCTGGAACACCGCGTTGAGCGGCCAGTGGCGACGGCCACTGTTGACGCCTGGGTGCGACGTCGGGATCAGCGCACAGGTGATGCCGAGCGAACCGGGAGCGCCTAACAGGCCTTCCGGGTCTTCGGCGCGAAACGCCAGGCCAAGCACCGTGGCGATCGGGCCCAGGGTGATGTAGCGCTTGTCCCAGGTCACGCGGAAACCCAGTACTTCCTGGCCTTCATGGGTGCCTTTGCAGACGATGCCCAGGTCGGGAATCGCCCCGGCGTCCGAGCCGGCATACGGGCTGGTCAGGGCAAAGCACGGGATGTCTTCACCCCGCGCCAGGCGCGGCAGGTAGTAGTTGCGCTGGGCATCGGTGCCGTAATGCAACAGCAGCTCGGCCGGGCCGAGGGAGTTGGGCACCATCACCGAGATCGCCGCCGCCGAGCAGCGCGTCGACAGCTTCATCACCACCTGCGAGTGCGCATAGTGGGAGAAGCCTTTGCCGCCGTACTGCTTGGGAATGATCATGCCGAGGAAGCCGGCGTCCTTGGTGTACTGCCAGCCTTCGGGCGACATGTCCTGCCAGACCTGGGTGGTTTCCCAGTCGTTGGCGATGTCACAGAGGGTTTCCACCTCATTGTCGAGGAAGGCTTGCTCCTCCGCGCTCAGGCTGGCCGGCGCGGCTTGCAGCAGGCGCTGCCAGTTAGGCTTGCCGCTGAACAGCTCGGCGTCCCACCACACGGTGCCGGACTCGATGGCCGCGCGTTCGGTGTCGGACATCGCCGGCATGATCGTACGAAACAGGCCGAGGGCCTTGCTGGTCAACAACGTGCGGCGTAGCGGTTTGAGGGTCATCAGCAACGCCGGTAACACCACCAGCACCGCCGCGACGGTGGCGCCGAACGCCGCCACCACGTTGAACAGGTAACCAATCGCCAACCAGACCAGGCCAGCGCCCAACCACAGGGTGGCAGCGGCTTGTCGATACGCCAGGGCAATCGCAGCTGCGAAACCCACCAATAACCAGATAACCATGGGATACCTCGACTCGATTCAGGGCGTGGTTTACGTGCGGAAGGTCGGATTGACCTGCGGCGTAAAGCCACACTACAAACTTGGAAAGCTAAATTCAAATTTTGTTTTGAAATTTTTATTTAATGCTCGGGCGAAAAAATTGGCGGCTGAATGGGTCAGCCTGATGGGTTGATGGGATCAGAAAATCGGAACGGGTCGCGTGGGCAACCCGTCGATAAGCGACTGCATGAAGAGGCAGCCTGATGAGCCAACTACGTCATGACGGCGTCACACCGTTTGGGTCAGAACCGATAGGTCGCTGACAGACTGACCACTTCTCCCTTGCCCTCGGATTTGCCATCAAGTCGCGATCCACCCAGGCGGTCTTGGTTTTGTGTCTTCAGTTTCACGTCCTGCACAAACTGCCGCGAGTAGGCCGCGTCAACGCTGAAACCAGGAATGGCTCTGACGTTGTAGCCAAACCCCAGCGAAGCGAAGATCCGGTCCCCGTCGGGGATACGCGGGTCACGTGTGGAGTTGCGTGTAGGGGTCTGGTCAAACGACACACCGCTGCGCAAGGTCAGGTCGTCGGTGAGCTTGTAATCGCCGCCGAAAGAGTACTGCCAGGCGTCGCGATACTTGTAGGGAATCGATACGATCAGGTTACCGTCCGATGTCAGCGTCAAAGCCTTGAAGGATGACCATTGAGTCCAGGTCGCACTGACGCCCAGGGTCAACCGTTCATTGACTTCATGCACCCAGTCAAAGGAAGCATTCGCCGGGATATCCAACTGAGTCTCGGCGTTGGCGCCGTCCGGTTGCAACCTCAAGCCGGGGTAAAGAACCCCCACCAGCGTCGTGCCATCGGGCAACGCAGGATCAGTCATCAGGCTTTTCAACGCTGCATCAGCCCGAATGTTGTATTTGCCCTCCATCTTGTTCTTGATTTTCGCGTGGTAGTTCAAACCCAGGGTGTCACGTTCGGTGGGTTTCCAGACGACGCCTGTGAACCAGCCCACGGACGTGTTATCGACCTTGACGCGCATCAATGCGTCGCCTACGCCTGACGGGAAAGGAATGCCCGCTGGCGAGGCAGCCGCCGCCCCCAGCAGGTCAATGTTCTGGCTGACGAAGCCCTTGCTGTGCTGGACGATCGCCCCCGCACCAATGGAGAACTGATCGTTGACCTTGAACGATAAAGAGCCGGTGAGCCCTACCGTTTCGATCTTGGTGTCGACGGCAAAATCACGCCCCTTCCAGTCCTGATCCCAGGTACTGCGCATACCCTGAGGCACTACTTGGCTCAGGCCGAAAGCGAAACGATCATTGATCGGTATAACCATGAAACCGGTAGGCAGCCAGGCGGTAAAACCACCCTCACCGCCGTCACCTTGAGAATAAGGCGTACCAAAAGACCCGTCCGGGTTCAGAGGTGTTTTTTCCAGAGGGTTACCATTGAGGTCATAGGCCTGACCTTTGTATTTGATATTGATGCGAGCATAGTCAACGGTGAACTGCGCAACGCTATGATCAATAAAAGCCATTGCTGCTGGGTTGTTGTAAGCCGCGCCTGGATCATCCTTGAACAGCGATCCCCCACCGAAGCCACGCCCCCAACCAGCGGCGCCCACGGTCGGAGTAGCAAAACCCCCGGCCTGAGCTGGTACTGTTACCGCCATCCCACCCAACAACGCCAGCCCCAGCGCGACCTGCACTTGTAATTTCTTATTGTTCATGCGGCACTCCTTATTATTATCAACGGCCGACTCTGCGGAAGCGTCTTAAAAATGCTAGGCACTTGTTGAAGCACCTGCGCGTCATATCGCTGATACGTTTTTAAGATGCTGCGGGTGTCACGCCTTATTTACTTCAAACAGGTGCCTCTTTCGAGGCACCTGCCTACAGCGGGTGATCAGCCCCTGGTTCTAACCCAACGGGTTATTGAACAGTCAGGCCTGGTGCGTTAACAGTGAGCGATTGAATAGTGCAGTTGCCAGTTCCCTGACCAAGCAGGGTTTGATTGGTGGCGCCAAGAACGTGGGTGGATTGATTCCAGGTCACTGCAATGCCGGTAGGACCGCAGTCCGACCGAGGAATCAGCGGAGGAGCACCATTGATCACGTAGCCCACATTGGACAGAGTGCCGGCGGTGAGGCTAGTAGCGGTCAACACCCAGCCTGGGGTAGGCAGACTTTTCAGTTGCGCCAATGGGCACAGAATGCCGCCAGTGAAAGTAGCGTTTGAAATAGTCGCTACACCACCTGCAACAGTGCCGCTGGCAGTAAGGGTGCAAGTAACAGGGGCGGACGAAGACGGCGACAGTACGGTAATGCTGCCGGTCAAATTGGTGAACGGTCCATTAGGAACGATCGACGCCGCACTGGCCATCGAGGCTGCGCCGAAACTCAGAGCAAAGGACGTTGCACAAACGAGGGTTTTAAGGCTTTTCATTGTTTTTCCTCACATGTTATGGCGAAGTCATTTCGCCAGGGGTAATGGCCATGAACGAGAGGTCACGGTGAAACAAAGCGGAACTTCCCTTTCCAGCCAAATCTCAATTCAATGACTGCTACAACAGTCCAGTGTTATTCCACAACTTTGAAGTTCGGCGGCATCTTGATCGACACCGTCTTGATCTTGCAGTCTTCGCCAATCGGTACATTGGCCGCCTGCAACTTGCCGGTAGCGTTATCCCAGGTGCCATCGGCGGTAGAAGGCCCGCACTTGCCGCCCAGGCCGAAGGCGTGGACATCTACGCTGATCTTCGACATGGAGCCACTCTTGGTGTCCTTGGCAATCAACACCCAGGGCAAGTTGGTGGCTTCGACACGGCTGCACTTGAGGCCGCCATCGAATTCAACTTTCTCGACATCTACCGATGACCCATCGGCCGCAACTTTGCCGGCCACCTTGATGGTGCAATCGGCGCTGATCAGCGCGCCCTTGGAAAAACTGATCGGGCCTTGGGCGGTAAACGCGCTGCCGGCTGGTTCGATGCGGGCGGCCTGGGCCTGGTGATAGGCGATAAGCCCCAGCGCGGCCAATACGATGTGGGTGGTGAACTTGGCAGGTGATTGCATGGTGTACGTCCTTCCCTTTAATTATTTTTGTTCGGGTCAAACAACTTACGTGCAACTCAATCGATAAACCTTGGGCGCAAGGGGCCTGCGCGGCACGCAGGCCCCGAGTACGCCAACAACATGTTACTTAAACTTAGAACGGCGTAGCGCTGTTGCTGTACTTCTCCAGGTACTTCAACCGTTGTGAGGGCTGAAGGTTGGTCAGGAAAATATCCCCGGCGTAATGATTAAGAACGCGGTGATCCATGCGACGGCGCCACAAGTACGGCACATACGCCCAGACAATCATGCTCGCGTAGCCATAAGGCAGTTGTGGTGATTCATCAAAGTGTCGCAACGACTGATAACTGCGTGTCGGGTTGGCATGGTGATCAGAGTGCCGCTGAAGTTGGAACAGGAAGATATTGGTGACAATACGGTTACTGTTCCAGGAGTGCCGAGGCGAACAACGTTCATACCGGCCATTGGGCAACTTCTGGCGTTTAAGGCCGTAGTGTTCCACGTAGTTCACCACTTCCAGCAGGGAGAAGCCGTAGATGCCCTGGATGATCAGGAAGGGAATCACCGCCGCCCCGAGCCAGTAGATCATCGCGCCCCACAACACCACGCTGTACATCCAGGCACTGAGTACAGCGTTCTTCCAGTGCCAGGCCGGCAGGCCGAGTTTGCGCAGGCGCTCGCGCTCCAGGTTCCAGGCCGAGCGTGCGCTGAACCACACCGAGCGCGGCAGGAAGGCCCAGAAACTTTCACCCAGTCGCGAACTGGCCGGGTCTTCCGGTGTGGCGACACGCACGTGATGGCCACGGTTGTGTTCGGTGTAGAAGTGCCCGTAGAAGGTCGGCGCCAGGGTGACCTTGGCGAGAAACACTTCCAGCGCGTTGGGCTTGTGCCCCAGTTCATGGGCGGTGTTGATTGCAATGCCAGTGGCGGCGCCGGTCGACATCGCCATGCCCAGGTAAGTGAACCAACTCGGTTCGCCATGCAGTTGAGTGCGGGCGGTGATGTAGCTGGCGGCGTGGGACAGCCAGCTGGAAGGGTCCAGGTTCGCGGCGGCCTGTACCAGGCCACCCTGGATGATCCAGTCGATCCCGCCGGCGGCCAGCCAGCCGGTGATCACCACCGAGGAGATCACGAACAGCACGCCCGTATAGACGATCCAACGGTAGTAGCTTTGGGATTCGAGGTGGCCAACGGCGGATTCGGGCGGGTTGCTGACGTCTTCACCGAGCAGGCCGTCGATCAGGGGGATCAGGCCGAAGATCACCAGCACGCCGACCCACCACAGTTGCTGGATACCGGTGGTGATCGCCAGGGCGCCAGATAACAGCGGAGTGGCCAGCGGCATGATCCCCAGCCACCACAGGTGACGCTTGCCGTCGGTCCATACGCTTGGGGCTGCCAATGTCTGATTCATGGCAGCCTCCGGATGAGACGGGTTGGCAGGGTTACAAAAAACAGGTTCAGGGAGCGATGGATGCTCCGGGAATTCAACCATGCGATAAAAGACGTTTTTTTCATTTTTATTCGCTCTTAGGCATTTCAAAAATCATTTCAAAATAAATATTGAAATATTTTTTTAAATAAATAGCGCGGAATCGATAGGTCGTCAACTACTTTTTCGAGACCTTTTTTACGTGACTGAGCAGTCTCTTTTTCAGCCGTTTGGTCAGGTCTCTAGAGCAGGCATTCCGGACTTTCGAACCCGCAACGTGAGGCATGACTATTTGCTCGCCAACGCAAAGGACGGCTGCAGAATCGTCGCGGTTTCGCCGGGTCGCACGCGCTTGGCAAGGTGCTGCACCGCTTCGACCACACGCGCCGTGGCAGTGATCGGCAGCATATGGCCGCGGCCCTCCACCACCTGCATCTTCAAGCCCGGCACCTTGTCGGCGAGTGCCTGGCCGTGCTGGCGAAAGTCCAGCACCTTGTCCCGGGCCCCGTAGATCAGGCTGATGGGCAGCGTCAGTTGCGGGTAGCGCTTGACCATGCCTGGCAGGTAATCATTGACCAGCGCAATCTCGCTGGAGGCGGCGTAGAAGTTGTCCGGGCGCATGCCCAGCAGCCCGCCGCCACGGGTGGCGAAATCCTCCGGGGCCGGGTCCGGCGCGAACACGCCCTTGACCACTGCACGGCGGGTCAGCAGGCCCATCGGCACGGTCAGGGTGTGCGACACCCAGCGACGCAGCCAGGCAGGGCGTACTGCCAGCGACCAGAACACCAGCGGCAGGGTCGGTTGGGGATGGGTCAGCGGCGCCACCAGGACCAGGCCTGATACGGCGTCGGGATGGTCGAGGGCCAGCGCCAGGGAAATCGCCCCGCCGAGGGAATGTCCCAGCACCAGGGGCTTATCCAGGCCCAGCGTGTTGATAAACGCCGCGACTTGTCGCGCCTGGGCCGGCAGGTCGGCAGCGGTACCTGCATGACGGGTGGAATAACCTGACCCCGGACGATCGAGGGTGATCACCCGGAAATGCTCCCGCAACTGCCCGGACAAGGCATAGGTCAGGTTGCGACTGCTGCCCATCAGCCCGTGAATCATCACCAGCGGCGGGCCTTTACCCTCTTCTACATAATGAAAGCGCTCGCCGTTGACCTCCACGAAGCGCCCGTTGATCGGAACAGCGGCTTCAATACGCCGTGTCATCCAGGCACTGACGCCCCACAACAGCGCGCTCGCGCCGATAAACACCGCCGCAGCAATCATCCATTCGACAGCCATAGCTCGGTCCTCTGCTTCCCTGCTGCCGGGAACCTGACCGGAATTGATCAGGCCTCGGCCTATCGTCCAACCCTGGACCTAAACTACGTGCAGACCCTGCTCGTCCGTCGGACAAGTCGCACATGAGGAGCCAGTGACTAGCGTAGGCGATATTTTCAGGTAGATTATTTAAAATCTTTTTTAAAATAAATAATTCAATTTTCCTTTGCAATGGTGTTCTATCTAAAAGACAAAACAAAAAAGGAGCACATCCGATGCCTACGAGGGCCTGCCTATGAATGCCCACAGTGATTTGATCGATATCGCCATCATCGGCTCAGGCTTTGCCGGCCTGTGCATGGCCATCAAACTCAAGGAAGCCGGCTTCACCGACTTCTTTATCGCCGAGCAGGCCGAGACCCTCGGCGGCACCTGGCGAGACAACCACTACCCGGGCTGCGCCTGTGATGTGCAGTCGCACGTGTATTCGTTTTCGTTTGCGCCCAACCCGGACTGGACGCGGCAATTCGCGCCCCAAGCGGAAATCCGTGCTTACCTGGAACGCTGCGCCACGCGCTTCGAGCTCAAGCCCTACCTGCGCTTCGGCATGGGCCTGACACGCGCGGTCTTCGATGAACAGCAGCAACGCTGGCAACTGAGCTTCAACGATGGTCGCCAGGTGAGTGCGCGGGTGCTGGTGTCGGGGATGGGCGGCTTGTCGCGCCCGGCATTGCCGGATATTCCAGGGCTGGAGAACTTCAAGGGCAAGCGCTTCCATTCCCAGCAGTGGGATCACGACTACTCGCTGAAAGGCAAGCGCGTGGCGGTGATCGGCACCGGGGCCAGTGCCATTCAGTTTGTGCCGCAGATCGCGCCACAGGTGGCTCACCTGGACCTGTTCCAGCGCACGCCGCCGTGGATCATGCCCAAGCCTGACCGCGCAATTACCCCGTCCGAACGCTGGCTGTTCAAGCACCTGCCCTTCACCCAGCGCCTGGTGCGCGGTGCGTTTTACTGGGCCCTGGAAGGCCGCGTGGTCGGCTTTGCGCTGCATCCGCGGCTGATGAAAATGGTGCAGAAAATCGCCTTGCGCCACCTGCACAAACAAGTCGCCCGCCCTTCCCTGCGCAAGACGTTGACGCCTGACTACACCATCGGCTGCAAGCGCGTGTTGATCTCCAATGACTACTACCCGGCGTTGTCGCGCAGCAATGTCGAGGTGGTGACCGACGCCGTGGCACGCATCGAAGCCGACGGCGTGATCACTGCCGACGGCATCAAGCACCCGGCCGATTGCCTGATTTTCGGCACCGGCTTCCAGGCCACCGATCCCCTGCCCCGCGACTGCATCATTGGGCGTAACGGCGTGGACCTGATGGACACCTGGCACGACGGCGCCCACGCCTACAAAGGCACCACCGTGCCGGGCTATCCCAATCTGTTCCTGATTGTCGGGCCCAATACCGGCCTGGGACACAACTCGATGATCCTGATGATCGAGGCCCAGGTCACTTACATCCTCGACGCGCTTCGGCAGATGCAGCGCCATAGCATTGCCAGTGTGGACGTCAAGCCGGCGGTGGAAAGCGCCTACAACCAGCAACTGCAGGACAAGCTCAAGCGCACCATCTGGAACACCGGCGGATGCCGCAGCTGGTACCTCGACCCGCGCACCGGCAAGAACACCACCTTGTGGCCGGGTTCGACCTGGCGCTTCAAGCAGGTGACCCGCCAGTTTGCGCTCAAGGACTACGTGGCCAGCCTGGTGCCGATCAATGCGCCGGAGCGTGCCGTCCAAGCGCCTCACTCCACTGCAGAAGGGAGCCTGTCATGAAGACCTTCAATGGCCGCGTGGCGGCAATTACTGGCGCCGCGTCCGGCATGGGCCGCGCCCTGGCCTTGGCCCTCGCACGGGAAGGCTGCCACCTGGCGCTGTCGGACAAGAACAGCCAAGGGCTGGAACAGACGCTGGAGATGATCAAGGCCTCGACCCTCTCACCCGTGCACATCACCCTGCAGGTGCTGGATGTTGCCGACCGCCAGGCCATGCAGGATTGGGCCGCGCGCTGTGTGGCCGAACACGGCCAGGTCAACCTGGTGTTCAACAATGCCGGGGTGGCCTTGTCGAGTACTGTCGAGGGCGTCGACTACGCCGACCTGGAGTGGATCGTCGGCATCAATTTCTGGGGCGTGGTCCATGGCACCAAGGCGTTCCTGCCGTATTTGAAAGCGTCCGGCGAGGGCCACGTGATCAACACGTCCAGCGTGTTCGGCCTGTTCGCGCAGCCCGGCATGAGCGGCTACAACGCCACCAAGTTTGCGGTGCGTGGCTTTACCGAGTCCCTGCGCCAGGAGCTCGACCTGCAGCGCTGCGGCGTCTCGGCCACCTGCGTGCACCCGGGCGGCATTCGCACCGATATCTGCCGTAGCAGCCGAATCGACGCGAACATGACCGGCTTTCTGATCCACAGCGAACAGCAGGCCCGCGCCGACTTCGAAAAGCTCTTCATCACTGACGCCGACCAGGCCGCCAAGGTGATCCTGCACGGCGTGCGCAAAAACAAACGCCGCGTGCTGATTGGCCGCGACGCGTACTTTCTCGACCTGCTCGCCCGCTGCCTGCCGGCGGCGTACCAGGCGTTGGTAGTGTTCGCCAGCCGGCGCATGGCGCCCAAGCCGCGCACGCCAGTGTTTGAAACCAACGACGAGCCCAGACTCTGAACAGGAGCACGCACCATGTTGCCGATCCGTCGCGATATTCATTTCGACCTGCCTGCCGAGCGCATCACCAACTGGCACGAACAGGGCCCGTTCATCACGCATTTCTTCAACGCCCTGTCGCTGCTGTTTCCCCAGGGCGAGCTGTTTTTCATGGACAGCGTGCGCCATTACCGCCAGCGCATCGATGATCCGCAACTGAAGAAAGAGATCCAGGGATTTATCGGCCAGGAGGCCATGCACAGCCGTGAACACGTGGCCTACAACGACTTGTTGCAAGCAGCAGGCCTGCCCGCCCACACCCTGGACCGGCGCCTGAAATTCATCCTCGACCTGCAAAAGAAACACTTCGCGCCGTCGTTCAACCTGGCGATCACCATCGCGCTTGAACACTACACGGCGATGCTCGCGGAAATCCTGCTGAGCGACCCGTCACGCTTTGGCGACTCGCTCAAGGGCTACCAACAGATGTGGTACTGGCACGCGCTGGAAGAAACCGAGCACAAGGCCGTGGCCTTCGATGTGTGGAACCGCGTGATCAAGCCCGGCCCCAAACGCTACCTGCTGCGCACCGGCACCATGCTGACCACCACGGTGTTCTTCTGGCTGGTGGTACTGGATTTCCACGTACGCCTGCTGATTGCCGACCGCCAGTCCGTCGGATTCCTCAAGGGGTTCTGGCGCATGCTGAAGTTTCTCTACGGACCCAAGGGGGTTTTCCCACGGATGCTGGTGCCCTGGCTGCACTACTTCAAACCCGGCTTCCATCCCTGGGACCACGACAACCGCGCGCGCCTGGCGGCGATCGACGGCCTGGTCGAGGACATCGAACAGACCCGGCGCAGCTATTAAACCTTCGCCAGGTCCGCGCGCTCGCGTACAAAGCCTTGCAACTGATCGCCGGGCAGCGCCTTGCTGAAATACCAGCCCTGGATAATCAATTCGGTGCCGCCGTTCAGGAAAGCCAACTGCTCGGCGGTTTCCACCCCCTCCACCACCACGCCCAGGTTCAGCGCCTCGCAAAAGCGCAGCATGCCGGTCATCACCTGGGCGCCCTTGGGGTCGTGCTGGGCGACCACGAAGCTGCGGTCGATCTTGATAAAGTCCACCGGGAACTGGTGCAGGTAGCTCAACGCCGAAAACCCGGTGCCAAAGTCGTCGATATACACCTTGGCGCCAATGGCCTGCAGCTTCTGGATGATCTGGCGGGTAGCCTGGATGTCCGAGACCAGCGCATCTTCGGTAATCTCCACCGAGACCTGGCCATGGGCCTGGGCCAGGATCTCCACCAGACGCTCGCCATAGGCGGCGTCGGTCAGGGTGGCGCTGGAAATATTGATGGTCATCGGCAACCCGAAGCCCAGCTTCTGCCACTTCTGGTATTGGCGCACCGCCTGCGACGCCACCCACATATCCACGTCCGGCATCAGCCGCGCCTGGGCCAGCCATTGCAGGAACTCCCACGGCGAATGCACGGTGCCCTGGGCATCGCGCGCGCGCATCAACGCCTCGCAACCAGTGCACAGTCCGGTCCGGGTCGAGACCTGGGGCTGGAATTCCAGGTAGAACTCATAGTCGCTGATCTGCTGGATATGGCTCAGCTCGCTGGCCTGGCGCGCCAGGGTCCGGTGGGACGCCAATACCGGGTCCAGTTCGCGCAGCCGGCCTTTTTCCTCCAGGCCACGGAAGGTCATGTCCAGGGACTTGAGGTAGACCGTGCCGCCTTCGGTGGCCTGGCGATGAATCGCCCGGACATACGGCGCGTACACCAGCGTGCCCAAGCCCAGCAGCGCGATTTGCAGCGCGACGGCCGCGACATCGCCGTGGGTGCTGAGGTAGGCGTTGAGCAGCACCGGCGCGGTGAACGGTACGCTTGCCACAGCCGGCGACACCCAGCCCATTTGCACCACCGTCAGCGCCACCGTCGCATTCAGCGCGGGCACAATCAGAAAGGGTATGAACAGGCGTGGGTTGAGGATGATCGGCAAGCCGAACAGCAGCACCTCGCTGACGTTGAACAGCGATAGCGGCACACTCGCCATCGCCACCAGGCGCATGGACTGGCTCTTGGAAAACAGCAGGATCGCCACCAGCAGGCACAACGCGCCACCGGAGCCACCGATAAACGCAAAACAGCCCAGCAAGCCACCGTTCAGCACATATTTGATCGGCTCGCCCGCTGCCAACGCCGCACCGTTGAGGGCCACCGCCTGGTCGAGCACGTTGAACAGCGGCTGCATCGCGTACACGCCGTGAATCCCGAAAAACCACAACAGCGAGTTCATCAGGGTCACGAATAAACCACTGCCGTAGGGCGACTCCAGCGCATCCAGCACTTGCGGCCCCTGGATCTGCGCGACGTAAGGGACCTGCAACAGCAAGGACAGCACCAGCACCAGCGCCAAGGCCGTGATCGCTCCGGGCAGCACCATGTTGATCGTGCCCCTGAGGTTGTGCCCGACCAGGTCTTCATTGACCAGGCGTGTCCAGCGGTACCGGTGCAGCCAGGCAATGGCCGGCACATTGAGCAGCGGCGATGCGATGGCGATAAACAGCACGAACGTCGCCGAGGCCCGGGGGTATTCGCGCAGGATAAACGTCGCCACCACCACATGGGCGAGGCACAGGAATGCCACCGGCAATTGGGGCAGCCGATACTGGATCGCCAACATGTAGCCGATGGACGCACCGACCAGCAGCGGAATCACCGAACTGATCTGGTTGTGCAGCGCGGCCAGGAACGCCACCACTTGTGGGTCGAAGCCCAGCACACGGGCGAACTCGGACAGGATCAAAAAAGCGGCCGAGACCAGCAGGCACGGCAGGATCCACAACAACCCTTCGCGGATCGCGCGCAGTGACTCGGTACTGGCCAAGGCGGCCAGACGTTGGGTAAAGAAAAGTTTGAACAGCGTTTGCGCCATGACCCGTCCCTCTGCCCATCGCACCCTGCCCGTGGTTGGCAGGCCGGAAAACCCTGCGTAACGCTACACGTCCTGATGCCGGGAGCGAAAGGCTTTTGCCGCGGCACACGCAACATTCCCCGTTCACGCTATCCGTTGGCGCTTGTCGGGTACGGTCAGTTAGCCCATCCTTTGCCGTGTCATTCTCGAACGGACTCGAGCCCAGGCCTTGCTCCGTGTGTCTTATCCGCGATCAAGGTGCCTGTTGATGCGACGAATCCTGCCCCTCATGACCGGCGCGCTGCTGGGTCTTTCAACCACCGTGGCCAACGCTGCCGAAGCCAGCTTTGCCGACGCCCAAGCCAGTGACCCGGCCCGCCTCCAATGGATGGTCGGTGCTCCGCCACCGCCGGAGCGAACCCTGCGATTTGAAGATGGCAGCTATTTTCGCTTCCCGGCCATGCGCTGGAGCGTGGCGAACTTTCGTCAATTGATGCCCACGATCAATGTGTCCCGTGGGCTCGGTGCGAGCACGGCGTTGCCCCGGCGTCTTGACCCGCGCATCGACGAACTGCGCGTCGTACCCAATGGCGCCAGCCAAGCGTTGACCTGGCGCCAGAGCCTGGATGCCACCTACACCGATGGCATTGTCGTACTGCACCGCGGGGCCGTGGTGTACGAGCGCTATTTCGGCGTGTTGAAAGAAGACGGGCAACATGCGGCAATGTCCGTGACCAAATCGGTGATCGGCACACTGGGCGCCATGCTCGTCGCCGAGGGCACCCTCGATGCGCAGGCAAAGGTCGCGACTTATGTGCCTGAACTGGCGAACTCCGCGTTCGGCAGTGCCACGCTGGAGCAGGTGCTGAACATGACTACAGCGCTGGACTACAGCGAAGACTATGCCGACCCCACGGCAGAGGTCTGGGCCCATGCCCAGGCCGGCAATCCGCTGCCCAAGCCCAAGGACTACGTCGGGCCGCGCAGTTACTTCGAGTTCCTGCAAACCGTCAGGCAGCGCGGCGAACATGGACAGGCCTTCGGCTACAAGACCGTCAACACCGACGTGCTTGGTTGGGTGATCGCGCGTGCCACCGGCCGCAACGTTGCCCAACTGCTCAGCGAACGCATCTGGAGCCGCCTGGGCAGTGAACAGGATGCCTATTTCACCGTCGACTCCATCGGCACACCGTTCGCCGGTGGTGGCTTGAACGCCGGGTTGCGCGACATGGCGCGCTTTGGCGAGATGCTGCGTAACAACGGGCGCTACAACGGCGAGCAAATCGTGCCCGAGGCGGTGCTGAAAACGATTCGCCAGGGCGGCGACAAACAGGCTTTTGCCCGGGCAGGCTATAGTCAATTGAAAGGCTGGAGCTACCGCGCCATGTGGTGGGTCACCCACAACCCGGATGGCGCCTTCATGGCGCGCGGGGTCCATGGCCAGAGTATCTATATCGATCCTGCGGCCGAGATGGTGATTGTGCGGTTCGCCTCCCATCCGATCGCGGCCAATGCGGCCAATGACGCCGTCACGTTGCCGGCGTACGAGGCCATGGCGCGTTATCTGTTGGCACAGCCGAGGGCTTGATCTGCGCCAGTTCAGGATTGCGGCGTCGGCGCTACACTCGACGTGCTGTTCCTCCCGAAGGAGCGGGAGTCCGACATCAAGGAGGTTCGCTCATCATGCAAGACAAACTTTTGCGTCCGTTACTGTTCAACGCCGTGCTTTGGCTGTGCGGCATCACACTATTGTTCACGGTCAGGGACATCATCGGACGGTTCAACGCCCCTATCGACGATGGCTTGCTGGACCTTGCCCTGGTGCTGGCCGCCTACGTGCTACTGTTTTTGCTGGAACCGATACGTTGCCGGATCAGCCGCCACATGCGAAAACACCTACAGCGCCGGGCCCGTCGTCACACGCACTAAACACTACCAGTCCCACAGGAGTACACCTTTGTCACCACCCGGCGATAGCCACCAGCTTGCACTGGACAGATTCTTGAACGAACACCCGGACGTGGCCATGCAGCTGGACACCCTCAACCCCTTGGCCGCCCAGGCCAAGGGCGAAACCCTGGCACAGTACCGAGCCGAACGGCTGCATGAAGCGTTCGAAGCAGAAGCCGAAAAACAAGGCCTGTTCGCCTGGGAGCTGACCCTCAAACTCACCAGCGACTCCAGCGAGGTCTTTGAAGCCCAGCGCCGCGAAGTGCACAAGGAGGTCGCGCAAATGGCCGGGCTGAGTTGGCACGAGTACTGCCAATTGCATGACTTTCCACCGGAGCCTTGAACTAGAGGAACCAGCGCCGCCGAGGGCCAGCCAGCGCCTCGCGCAACTCGGCGATGCTCACGTTCCGCTGCTCCGGATCGGCCGCCAGGGCTGAACGCAGCGCCGGCCAACAGTGCCTGGGCAAACGTCGTGGCCGTGGCAGCTGCTGATCAAGCTGGCGCCCGCCGGGCCGCTGCCCCTGGGCCAAGTCATACAGCACACACGCAGCGCCATACAGATCGGTACGGGCCGACAGTGCGCCACCGGCCATCAGTTCCGGCGCCGCATACGCCGGTGTCCAGGCGTTCAAGCGGCCCCGGCTCAAGCCCGGCAGCCCCGCCGCTTCCTGCGCTTCGGCGTAACCCAGGCCGAAATCGAACAAGCGCAGCCCCTGCTCTCCCAGCATGATATTGGCGGGTTTCACATCGCCATGCAGGATGCCTTGCCGATGGCTGCAGGCGAGCGCGTCGAGCAGTTGCAAGGCCAGGGGCTGCAGTTCATGCCACGGCAATCCTTGCAAGCAGCCCTTGAGCACCCGGTCCAGGGTCATGCCCTGCATCAGCTCCATGGTAAAGAATGCCAGCTGATGGACCGTGTCGACCTCGAAAGCGAACGCCCGCACCACGTGGTCATGCCGCACGCTGCGGGTCAGGGCGAATTCGCTGTAGAGCAACACATGGGCATCGGAAGACGCGGACAATGTCTCGCCCAACACCTTCAGCGCGATGCCGGCGCTGGGCTCGCCAAACGCCTCATGCAGCAGGTCGCGGGCACGATAGACCACGCCCATGCCCCCACTGCCGAGTATGCGCTCCAGTTGATAACGCCCCGCCAGCAGATTCGGCAAGGCTGCAGCGACGCTCATGGCTGGATCACCACAGCGGTGAGGTCATCCCGCGCCGGCCCGCGCAACACTTCGCTGAACAAGCGCTCCACCACTTGCCAGGGTGCGTCCAGGCTCATGGCGCTGCCAAGTTGACCATGGCTGAGTCCTTGGTAGAGCCCATCGCTGCACAACAAAAACACATCGCCTGGGCGCGTACGCAGTTCCAGGACCTCCAGGCTCAGCGGTCGGCGCGCGCCAATCGCACGGGTCAAGGCCCTGGCGCTGGGATGAGCCTGGGCCTGTTCCAGGCTCAGTTGCTGCGTGTCCATCAGTTGCTGTTGCAGCGAGTGGTCACGCGACAGTTGATACAGGCGCTGCCCACGCCACAGGTAGCAGCGGCTGTCCCCGGCCCAGATGCAGGCCGCACGGCTGGCTTCAAGCAGCAAGGCGACCACCGTACTACCAACGATGCCCGGTTGCGCAAGCACCTGGCCCAACTGACTGTCGAGCCCGCGCAGGCAAACCCGGATCGCCTCGATGCGTTGCTCGAAAGAGCCCCCCTCAGGCAACGCCGCCAGGCTACTGATCACCCGCTGGCTGGCCACGTCCCCCGACTGGTGGCCGCCCATTCCATCCGCCACCGCCCAACAACCGGCCTGCGGTGCATCGAGAAACGCGTCCTCGTTGCGTGGGCGCGCCTTGCCTTGCAGGGTACGCCCGGCGCTGCGCCAGGCCGGTCGTTGGCTCACAACTGCTCCGGCAAGCGGAAGGTGCGCCAGGCCGCCATCTGGAACGGGCTGGGATTGCGCTGGCTGGTCAGTAGGTAATTGGCGCGCAGGCCGGCAAGGTCGGCCTTGATGATCTGCGCCTCCCTGCCGCTGGCCGGCTCACTCTGCATCAGATCGAACAGGCGAAACAGCGACCAGTCTCCGTTGTTCTTTTCAATCCCCAGTGGCCGTTGCGCACCGCGCTCCAGCACCAGGCTGCTGCGCCGGTTGTCCGCCTCGCCAGGCCAATGAAAGGCCATCGGCACGATCGGACCATGACGGTATTCCAACTGATGCTCACCCACCTGCAGGATCGCCCGGCTCACCGCCTGGTCCAGGCTATAGGGCGCCAGGGTGAATCGAACCGCCCACTCCCCCTGCTCCTCGGTGAAAAAACCCTGGCGAATGATCTGGGCCTTGTTGAGTTGTTCCAGCAGTGAACGCGACATCGGCAGGCTGCGCCCATCCACGCTTCGCAAGCGAAAACGCGCACCCTCGACGCTGACGAAAGGCCGCAGGTAGCCCTCATGGAAGCGCGCCATTGCCCCCCGCGGTTTGAAAAACTCCTGGAAATCGCCCAAGGCAACATCACTGCCGGCATGCGCATTGAACGGGTATCGACGCTGGATCGCCTTGGCGTAAAAAGCGTAAACCTCACTGTGGTAACGCTGGTTCACGTGCCGATACGCGTCATCGAGCAGGTGACGCCAGGTCTGGTCAGCAATGCCTTCGACCCAGCCCTTGAGCGGCAACGGCAGGCGCGTAGCGGCATCGCGCAGGTTGCTCAACAGCGGCTGCTGCCCCTCCATGCGTTGCTTGACCAGTTTGAACGCGGCCTGCTCCGGCGAGCTTTCCCGGTTCAGCGCCGACAGTTGCAGGTGTAATTCATCGAGCAGGCGCAATGCCTGTGTGAGCTTGGCGCCTGGATTTTGCGTTTCATCAAGCAGTTGATGCAAAGGCTCGAAGCGACGCTGTAGCGCGCGCCGGGCGGCATCGGGGACGACCTGCGCAAGCAAGGCGCCAGGCACTGCCACACCTGCTGCGCCCGCCTGCTGGCCGATCGCCTCAAGCCGTTCATGGATCGGCAACAGCTGAGTGTTTTCACGGACCTGCTGCAACAGCTGGACCCATGCAGACTGGGCTGATGTGAGGCTTGCAAGCTGGTCCGCCGTTTGCCTCAGGTCGTCGCTTTCCTGCAGCCGGATGCGGCTGAGGGCCTGGCTCCAGGCATCGGCATACTCACTGAAGTAGCGCTGCTCCAACGCCAGCATCAAGCTGCGCAAATCCATGGGACTGAGGTCGGTACCCTCTCCGAGCACCCAGTTGTCCTGGGCGATCGCATTCACCAGTCGTGGGCCCTGCTTCTCGAAATACTGCAGGTATCTCTTGGTGTAGAAGCCGGGGATGGGCGGCTCCAGTGGGGAGAACACCGGACTCTCGGCCAACCGGTAAGGTTCGAGGTTGCTGGCCTGCTCGCGCAATGTCCGGTAGACCACGTCTGCCAGCGACTCACCGCGCAATATCTGCCGCGCCTCGGCCACGAGCGCCTCGTTCACGGGCACTGCGAACGGTTGCTCCAGCAACCGCGCAAAGTGCTCATTCAACCGCGTCTGCACTGACATATCCCCGGCATAACGCGCAGACCACAGGCCAGCCAGATGCTCGGTCAACCAGCGGGTGTCGCGCCGCTCGCGCAGATTGAGCATCAGGTAGGCGCGCAGGGTCTCCAGCAGTCGTTCACGCTCGCCAAGGCTGTTCTGCAACTGCTCCTCCAGCAGGCGGCTCACCTGCGGCAGCAGTTGCTGAAGCAGGGTTTGCTCATAAGCGTTGGCCAACACCGGCCGACTCACCTGCCCCTGGTACAACCCGGCCCGATCCACCCAGCGCACCTCTGCCAACGGTGCAAACACCCGCGTCGCCGCCAGGCGATTGTCCAGCAGCGCCAGCAATACCAGGGTCTCGTCTGCACCGGGTGGCGTGGGTGGCGCAGGCTTGAGCAGCTCCGGCAGTTGCGCCAAACGTTGATGGTTGAACGAATAACTGTGCCCCCACAACACCGCCGCAGCGCCGAGGACCAACGCTGCCGTCAACGCCAGCAATCCTTGGCGTCGTCGCAGGCGATGCCGTTCCGGAGCCTGCAGCCCGGCAAGGTCGGCCCCGGCAAAAATCACGCGGTTGAACAGGGCTTGGACAAAATGCGCGCGCACCTCGCTCGTCTTCGCACAGGTCAGGTAGAACCCGTGCAACCCATTGATACGCTGGTAGCGATGAGCGGAAAACGCCGCCTCGACGAACAGGCACAAGCGCTCGCCGAGACGGGCAGCCTGCCGTGGGAAATCGAGAATCAGGCCACGTCGCTCGATGTTTCGCTCCTGGTGCAAACGCGGGATTAACTCCGCCCCAAGGCGTTGCAACAGTGCCTCGAACGCGACTCTCACCTGGGCGATCTCCACGCCGGCCCCGTCGGTCTCCAGGCGCCCGCCGAAGACGTCCTCCGGGCCGTCGCCTTGCAGCACATCAAAGAATTCGGCAAAGCCCGCCAACCGGTCGGCCTGGGTCAACACCAGGTAAACCGGCACATCCACGTGCAAACTTTGCTGGATGTCCTGCAGGCGGCTATGCACATGACGCGCCTGCATTTCCAGATCATGCTCATTGCTGCCCAGCAACGTGTCCACCGACAACGTCACCACCACGCCATTGAGCGGCCGCGCCCTGCGCCGTGCCTTCAGCAGACCCAGCAATGTCGACCATCCGGCCGCATCCACTGAAGGGTCAGGCTGAGTCAGGTAGCGGCCGGCAGTCTCCACCAGCACCGCTTCGTCGGCGAAATACCAATCACAGCAGGAGGTCGCCCCCAGAGGGGCGGGCCCGGTTCGATCAAGCGGACCTTGCAGGCCACTGGCGGCCAGCAAGTGAGTCTTGCCGCTGCCCTGTTGCCCGATCAGCAAATACCAGGGCAACTCGCTGCGCCAACGCTCGCTGCGCTCACCGTAGCGGCGGGTGCTTTTCAGTGTCTGCAGCGCCTCCTTGAAGCGTCCGCGCACCTGCTGGCGTTCATTGCTGATCAGCCCTTGGTGCTGATGCTTCGCCTGGTGCGCCGGCTGGTTGAGCCGCGCCGACCGGCGCGCATCCACCAACACCATTGCCAGCCCCCACAGCAGGAACAAGCCACTGATGGTCAGCAGGCGCGCCGTCGCACTGTGCCAGAAACGATAGTCATCGACGGCCAGCAATGGCCCGAAGCACCACACCAGCAGTGCGCCGGCGAACACCAGCAACAGGCTCCAGACCCAGATTTTGCGCAGCACCCTGCCCGCGCCCTTGAAGAATGCGTTCATTCCTTGCTCCCAGCGTTACAAGGGCGTTCGAGCCTGAGCCGACGCCAACAGTTGAAGAGGTTGCAGCACCGTCATGCGCTCCTTGCCCAGCACCCAGGCAAAACCCAGGTACATCGCCAGCACAGCGGCCAACCCTACGGCCACGACCGCAGGGGTAGAGAGCATGCGTATTCGAGAATGGCGGCCCTGCGCTGCACCGGACGGTGCGGCCATCGAGGGACGATCACCCCGCACATGCTTGATCTGTCGGTACAAGGCATCCCTCACCGAATCGAGCTGGGCCCCGCCTCGCTCCATGACACGGTATTTGCCTTCAAAGCCGATCGACAGGCAGAGGTACATCAACTCCAGCATCGCCACGTGCTTGAAGGGATCACGCGACAGCCGCTCAAGCAGCTGGAAAAATTTCTCGCCGCCAAACGTTTCATTGTGAAAGCGACTCAACAGGCTTATCCGCGGCCACTCACTGCGACTGCCCCACGCCGTGGTGACCACCGCCTCGTCAATCACACTGCACAACACATAACGCGCCGACATCACCTGGCCCGCCTCGCCGCCCTGTTGCAAGGCATGCGCCTCAAACATCGCCACGCCGGATGACAGCCGCTCATTGAGGGCCTGCAGGTTTTCACGCCCGGCGCTGGCCTTGAGCTGTACCACCTGCGACAACAGTTCCCACGCCGCCGCCAGCAACGCATTGGGGCCCATATTGAAGCGCTGGGCCTCCTGCAGGCGGGCGGTGTAGATCATCCGGTCTTCCAGTTGCTCGAAGCGCGGTGGCGAGGGAGCGTCCGTCAACGGCCCCTGCGCCGGTCCGAGCCCGTCGCGATCAAGCAGCACGGTTTTCTCATCCTGTGCGTATTCACTTTCCCTGTTCATGGCAGTCAGTTCCTGATGGCCCAGAAGTTGAGTTCCAACTCGGCGAACTCGCCGCTGGCATGGAAGGCAAAACCACCCGACTGCTCTAACTGCGTGATGTCACGGGCACTGAGTTCGAGCATGAAATAGGTCTTGTTGGCGTGAAACGGAATCTGTCGCGGCGCCGCCGGCAGTGGCTTGACCTTGATACCGGCGAGATGCAGGTTGACCAGTTCGCGGATGCGCTCCACGGGGCCGATCTTCAGGTGGGCGGGCAGTCGATGGCGCAGCTCTTGCGCATCACACTGCGCGGCTGCCGCCAGGATAAACGTCGCCGTCCCGAGTAACTTGAGATCACTCACCGGGCAGACCAGCACCCCGTACTGGCGCGGTTGCAACACCAGCTCAATGGCATGCTGTTCGAGCACCGACGACAGCACGGCGCGCAAGCCGACCATCAAGCCGCGAAAGCTCGCACCCTGGTCGGCGTGCCGGTAATGCACGTCCCATTGCGCACGCTTGCTATCGGTCGCAAACGTCGATAGCTCGCCGAGTATCGAGAGCAACTCGCGGTACACCGCCTCTGGACGAACCTGGGTCTGGCCCAGGTAGTGACGCACAATCAATTCGGCGCGATTGATCAGTTGCAGCATCAGAAAGTCGCCGACCTGTGCGCCTGCGGAGGTGCCATTACCCTGGACGCGCGCGGCGATCGCATCGCCACGGCTTGCAAGGAGACTGATCACCTCCTTGACGCACGACGACACATAGCCGGCCTCCTGGAGATAGATGAACGTCGGGACGAAATCCGTGTCCAGCCGCACCCCGCCTTCGCGGGTCGAGTCCAGCAACTGGGCGACCTGCAGTTTCACGTAGCACGGGTCACTGGCCTGTTCTCCCAGGATCAGGCGCAGGTCCGGGCGTGCACAGTTGATCTGGCAGCGCGAGTCGACGCCGGCGTTGGAATCGCCAATCTCGGTTTCACAGGCCACATAGCGCGCCAGCACATCGACTTGCTCAGGGTTGCGCACTTCAATCTGATTCAAGGTCACCAAGGGCAAGGCCAGGTACACGGCTTGCGGGCCAGCGTCGGCGGGCACCTGCAACACCAGGGGTTGCATCGCGCCGCTCAGCTCGAACAGGCTGCCGTCCGGCAATACACCGCTGGCCTGGTTGACCACCACCTTGCCCAGATTGAGGTACTGCAAGTCGACTTCCAGCGTGAGGAACCCCCAGGCATCACCGGCCAGTAACCGAGTGCGGTTGAGCTGCTGATGGTAGTAGCGATCGTTGTGCTGCAAATGCTGGGGCTTGAGCAGCATGCCTTCGCGCCAGATAACGTTATGCACCTGCATCTCAATCCTCCTGCCTGTCGGTGTGCGGGACGGCGAAACGAATACCGGTCTGGTCCAGCACCAGGTCGGCACGCGTCAGGTGCGCAGGCATGACCGGCAACACCAGCCGCCATTGCACATGGGGCAAATCACGATAGGCCGCCAGGACGCCGACGTAACGACTGTGCGGCCCAACGCCAAGCTTGAGCGCCAACCGCTCCCCGGGCCGCAGTGTCAGTTCTTCGCTGCTGACCCAGTCTTTGGGCAGGGACTGTTCGGCCCGGCCATACAGGCTGAAAAAGTCGGCATGCTCGAATGCCACGGGATGCCGCAGCTCGAGCAAATGCACGACCACCGGCGAAGGACGGCCATGAAGATCGGGGTTGACCTCGTCGCTGGCCGTCAACGTCAGGTCCAGCTTGGTCAGGGTCGAAAAAGGCGACACGCTGCTGCAACCGACCAACAGGCCCAGCGCTACTACCATTGATGCAAATCGATACATGAACATCATCCCGGGTACGCCGCGTGCAGAGTGGAGATCAGGCGCACCTGCTCCGTGTAGGCTTTGGAAAAATCAATGCGCAATAGCGGCTCCTCCGGACAGGCCTCGTCGCTCAACCGACGGTAGTGGCGTTGGTACGCGCGCCAGTGCGCGCCATCGGTGAGCAAACGGCGCGGCTTACCTTCGCGTTCGAAACACAGCAGCAGATGGCCTGGCGCAAAGCGCGCAAATGCGCTGCGCACGGCGGTACGGCAAGCCACGACCAGGGCCAGTTGATGCACTTGCAATTCCTGCCACGCCTGGACGACCGCGCGCTCGGCCTGGCATTGGCGCGGATCGCCACCACCCAACAGCGACGCGAGGGCCGCCTGGGGATCGCCGCAGTCTTTCAAGGGGTTCTGACGCATCACCGGAGTGCAGCCATCCAGGCCCATCTCGGTGTACAGCTCGTCGCGGGTTCGCAGGCCTTGCTGCAAACCATCGATGGTTTGCCTGAGCAACCCGGCGGCCTTGATCGCCAGGGCTTCGCGCCCGGGAATATCGAGCATATCCACCTGCACGCCCAACGCCTCGCCGAACTGCGCCCAGAAGGTCTCTGTGGTTGCCGGGGCAATCCTGTCGGGTTGTGGCGACTCAATCTCTCTGACCGGCTCAGCCCACTGAGGCACGACCAGGTGGTCATGGTCCACAGCCCGGTGATCCATCGAGTGACCGACCGCGTCTGTGCACGTGTCCAACGCGTCCAGCTCCGGCGATGATTCGCCACCGCGTTGTTCACGCTCCAACGCTTGGAGCGGGTCCAACCCCAGGAACGCATCGTCGGGAATGGGTTGCCCCTGGACGCCTGGATGGCGCTGATGTCCGATCAGCCGGGCTCGAATCTGCGTCGCGCCCAGTTGGTACACATCGCCTTCGTTGATCAACCGCGCCTGCCCCTTGCAGAGGCGCTCCACACTGCCGGACACACCGATACCGTTGCTGCTGATATCGGTGAGGAAGTAGCCACCATCACGGTAGCTGACCAGGCCATGGTGACTGGAAATCAACCGCGCGGTGTCCGGAATGATCCAGTCACACGCCTTGCCACGACCGATCACGCCGCCGATGCCGTCAAACGTTTTGCGCGCCGGCAACTCACCCTCCGCGGGTTCACACACTTCAAGCACTAATTGCATCGCAGGACCTCCCTGTTCAATGGCCGCGACGGGCCGCCTGGGGATCACCCAATGGACGATAGTCAGCATCATCAAAGACATAATTGGCGTTGCAGCCACCCAGCAAACACAACACAAGCACCACGGCTTGCCACGAACGAAAAGGCATCAGGTTCCTCCCAGGAAAATCAGGTATGCGCACGCACTCATTCAGCCCTCCTCGCGGGCATCGCCCATGGGAATCTTCAGGCGGGCCAGCCGATAGAGCAGCGTGCGGCGCGCGACGCCCAGCTCCCGAGCGGTACGCGTGCGATTGCCACGGTTCTTGTGCAGGCAGTCGATCAGGAATACGCGCTCCACCCGCTCCAGGCGTTGGCGCAACGTGATGTCGACAGGTTCATCGGTGGGCAACGCTGACAAGGACAGGTGCTCCGGCAGGATCACGCCGTCGTCACAGAGCAGCACCGCGCGCTCCACCAGGCATTTGAGTTCGCGCACATTGCCGGGAAAACCATGCCTGGAGAGCTGATCCAGCGCAGCACTCGACCACTCCACGGGCGCGCGCCCCAGGGCAGTGCAGGCCTGTTGCGTGAAATCACGCGCCAGCAGCAGTACATCGCCATCGCGCTCACGCAGGGGCGGCAGTTCAATCGGAAATTGCGCCAGCCGGTAGTACAGGTCTTCACGAAAGGTCCCAAGCGCCACCATCGCGGCGAGGTCTCGATGGGTCGCGGCAATGATGCGTACATCGACTTTATGCGCCGCTGTGGACCCCAATGGGCGAATTTCACCTTCCTGCAATACCCGCAACAGTTTGGCCTGCAGCGACAGCGGCATATCGCCGATCTCGTCCAGGAGCAAAGTGCCACCGTGCGCCGTATCAAACAGCCCGGCGTGGTTGCGTTCGGCGCCTGTGAAGGCGCCCTTGCGGTAACCGAACAGTTCGCTTTCCAGCAGGCCTTCCGGAACGGCCGCGCAGTTTTGCACCACAAAAGCCTTGCTGCTGCGCGGCCCGGCGGCATGGATGGCGCGTGCCACCACCTCTTTGCCGGTACCGGTTTCGCCGCGCAGCAGCACCGTGTATGGGGTCCCCATCACCTTGGCGATCAGTCGACAGGTGGCATCCATGGCCGCGCTGTTGCCGATCAAGCCCAACGCCGCGCGAGGAACGGGCACACAGTCCTGCGGCTGCGCGACACTTTGCGCAGTGCGCATCCGTCGCAGCAACGCCAGTTGCATCAAGGCGAAGCTGGCCAGATGACCGAGGGACACGCTGTAGTCCTGCAACGGTTTCGAGTGGTGGCTCGCACACAGCAATACGCCCGCGAGGGTCTTCTGCCGGTTGAACAGCGGCACGCACAACAATGAATGCCAAGGCGTCGCCATCGCGGGCAAGAACCCGGTGTCGTAGACGCTGGCCGGCAGGTCATCAATGCAAAGGCCCTTTCGCTGACTGAGCACATGCTGCAGCACTTGCTCACCCTGGGAGTCCGCGTTTAAAACCGGCCCGGCGGCCGGCAGCCCCGCAGGCAAATGCTCGGCAATCAGGCGCAGTCCGCCGGTTGGCTCGTCGCGCCAATACAATTGGCTGAGCTCGCACTGACTCAGTTGCGCGGCCGCCTCGACACACAGACCCGCCAACGTCGTCTCGTCGCCATCGATGCCCAGGCGGGCGAACCACGCCAGCAGTGCCTCGGCGTAGGCCACGGGATGGGTCAGCGGGTTCAAGCGGTCATCCCTCATTGGCTGAACTCGCAGCTGGGCTCGCCACGGCTGCCCAGGCCGGCATGCACCCGCGACAAGGGCTCACCACTGGCCATGGCCTCCAGCAACCGATCCACCACCTGTGGCAGCAAGTGGATCTCGATCCATTGATCGATATACCGGGCACCGCTATCACCATGGGTACACCGCTCAGCCATGTGCGCCACCAGCTCAGGCGTGTAGCTGAAGGCGAGCTTGCGCAGTTGCAGCCTTTGCCCGAGGCGCTCCAACTTGAGCCGGGCCATTTCATGCAGCAGCTCACCGGTGAGCGGGTAGTACGGCACCACCCGCATCCGCGCCAGCAATGCAGGCTTGAAGTGGGCACGCAGCAGCGGTTCGAGCGCGTCTTGCAGCACCTGCACATCCGGGCGCCGGGCACCCGCGCACAAGTTGCCGACGGCCTCACTGCCGAGGTTGGAGGTCATCAGGAACAACGTGTTGCGAAAATCCACCTCCCGCCCTTCGCCGTCATTGGCCAGCCCTTTGTCGAAAATCTGATAGAACAGGTTCAACACGTCCGGGTCGGCTTTCTCCACCTCATCGAGCAGCACCACTGAATACGGACGTTGGCGCACGGCTTGCGTGAGCACCCCGCCCTCGCCATAGCCGATATAGCCGGGTGGTGCGCCAATCAGCCGCGACAGCGCATGTTTTTCCTGATACTCGGTCATGTTGAGGGTGGTGACGAAACGCTCGCCGCCGTACAGCAGGTCACCAAGGGCCAGGGCCGTCTCGGTCTTGCCCACGCCACTCGGGCCCACCAGCAGGAACACCCCGACGGGTGCGTCGACCTTGTTGAGCCCGGCGGCCACCGCGCGCAGGTTGCGATCAAGGGCTTGTACGGCTTGCTCCTGGCCAAGGAGGCGCGAACGCAACGCGTCGGCAAACCCCATAACCCGCTCATTGGTCTCAAGGGCCAGCTGTTCAACGGGGATGCCGGTCCAGGCGCTGATGACCTGCGCGACCAGGCGCGGGCACACGTGTTGCGCAGACGCTTGCCGCTCCAGCCACTGTTGCTCCAGCGGCTGCCGCTCGCATTCCACTGCCGTCATGCGCAGGTTCAACGCCTGCAAGGCCTGTTCATCGACGACAAGCCCGGTGTCCCTGTCACGGCTCAACGCCTGGTGTTGCAGCGCACCTGCCGCCTGTTCGGCATACAGGCGTTGCAACACTTCGGGCGCGCTGTCCCGGCTGGTGCGCAGGCGTGCACAGGCGGTGTCCAGCACATCCACCGCCTTGTCCGGCAACTGACGCCCTGCCAGGTAACGGGCGCTCAACTGTGCAGCCGCAACGACGGCATCGTCACGAACGTAGACCCCATGGCTGTGCTCATACACCGGCACCAATCCGCGCAGGATCGAAATCGCCTGGTCGACACTCGGCTCACCGATGAGCACCGGCTGAAAACGCCGTGCCAGCGCTGGATCCTTTTCAAAGTACTGTTTGTATTCCCTCCACGTGGTCGCGGCGATGGTGCGCAACTCGCCACGCGCCAGGGCCGGCTTGAGCAGGTTGGCCGCGTCCGAGGTTCCGGCCTGGGCGCCCGCCCCGACCAACGTATGAGCCTCGTCGATAAACAGGATCACCGGCTGCGCCGACGCGTTGATCTCATCGATCACACCCTTGAGGCGCCGTTCGAACTCACCCTTGATACTGGCACCGGCCTGGAGCAAGCCCAGGTCCAGCGTCAGCACTCGTACACCCTTGAGAGGTTCGGGCACCTGCGAGCTGACCACACGCAAGGCGAGGCCCTCGACAACTGCGGTTTTCCCCACCCCGGCTTCGCCGACGAGAATCGGGTTGTTCTTGCGCCGGCGCACCAGGATGTCGATCAGTTGCCGGATCTCGGCATCGCGACACAACACCGGGTCGATACGCCCGTCCTGGGCCTGCCGCGTCAGGTCATGGGTAAAGCGTTCCAGCAAGGATTCGCCACTCGGTGCGCAGGGACGCCGAGGTGCCTGGGCCATCAGAAAATCCTGCACACGCCGCGTGTCCAATCGGCTCAGCACCGCCTGATAGCCACTGCCCGCGTGCTCCAACGGATGGCGCAACAGCGCCAGCAACAAGGCGCCATGATCAACTTCGGTGTGTTTGAGTTCCAGGTGGGCAACCATCCAGGCTTGTTGCAGCCATTGCACCAGGGCCAAGGCAAATACCGGGTTGCGTGACGCGCTCGACTCGCCCTTGGGTTGCAAGGTGGCTCGCAGCTCGCCGGCGTCGATCCCCGCATCCGCCAACGCTCGCATCAGAAGGCCTTCGTGATCGTCCAGCAAGGCCAACAGCAAGTCTTCTACCAGCACCTGCGTGCCGCCGCGAGCCACACAACGCTCGGCTGAACGGGCAAGGTCCTGGCGGGCTTGGGCGGTCAACGTCTGGATTAGGTGTTGCAGGTCCACATTCATCATGATGATTCATCCCTAATTAGCGTTGCTGGCCACAATGACCACACCGTCAGCGCATTCATGCGTCAGCCAGCTGGTCCAACCGAGTTGGCAAACGTTCTGTTCGCCCAGGTGCAATGGCCTTATCGATTCCTTGGCCAGCACCAGGCGCAGGTCATATTCCAGAGGGTCCCGTGCGGTCAGTCGCACCAATGAACACAACAATGGATAGTCCGTGCCCGTGGGTAAAAACCCGTGAAAGCGCTGCCAGTCGAGACCTTGCACGTGCACCCTGAACTTGCCGCTGCGATCGGCAACCCGACTTCCCAGCACTTGGTCCACACCCAGCACACTGTTGGCAGTACCCAGGCGATTTCGCTGTGAATCGGCAATCACCACCGTGCGTTCAACCCATTGCTCGATGTGCACGCGACGGTGCTTGAAGTAGTAGCGCAGCACCGTTTCGATCAAGGCTGCCGAATGCGCGCGCAGGCTGAGCAAGCCCAGGTAGGGCAGCAGCCGCTTGCAGTTCAATGGCACAGCGTTGCGGATCTGCGGCCCCCGCAAGCCGATCAACGCAAACATCTGCTCGGAAAAAGCATCTCGCGCCCCCGCCTGGAAACACGCCCGATAGCGATATTTGCGCCAGATAGGCAGCATCAGCCGCTGCAGGCGATGGTGAAACAGGTCGAGAAACTCGCGCGTCGTGTTGCCGCCTACGCTGTCGGCAAACGCCTGCTCGCCATAAAACGCAGGCAGTGGCGAACCGGCACCGCACAGGCCCAGCACGTTAAGGCGCAGCCGCGCTCGCAACAGGCCGCGCTCAACGAAAAACTCCACCCGGTCAATATCGTGACCGGGAAACCCCAGGCCCGGGTTGGCCTGAAACTCCAACTGGTCATACAGCGCGTCGTCATCCAAGGTCGGATGGGCAACACGCAGACGCTTGATCACCTGCAGAACCGCCTGGAACAGTGAGTACTCACGGATGACGCAGGACAGCGCCGTCAAAGCAGGGGTTGCTGGCCCATCCGGGGTGGCCATAGATACACGTCTCCTTGTGTGCTGATGACTCGTAGTTCGTGGAAGGCATTCAGGCTGGCGTAGAGTGCGAAGAACTCATTGAGTACCGACGCGAACACAAACACTTCGCCCTGGCCGAGAAAGCCTTGCGGATCGATCGTCAGGTCGATGCGTAGCCCTCGAAACGGCAGGCCACGCTGCAATCGGTCGACGGCCACATGCCTGACGGAGTGCAATGCGCCCAGCCGTCTCTCGCTGACCTTCTGCGCTTGCCGGTCGTGGTAGCGCGGCAAGTCATAGGTTTCGAGGATGACCCTCAGGGCATTGATGTCGCTCAGTGACAGGTAGTTGAGCGACAGGTTGCTGATAAGCCGCCAGAGAAAGTCCTGGTCCAGGGGCGGTGAGTAACTCGCCGTCGGTGCACTGATATTCCGAAACGACAACCCTTGGGGTGTCTGCTCGCATGGCTGGTTGATCATCCCGATCTGAAGCAGCCTGGGCAGGTTGTGGTTGGTACAGGTCAACTCGATAGACAGCGTTTCCTGATCGTGCTCCGGCGCCCTGTCGAACCCCAGCCAGGTATCGAGCCCGGCGTGCTGTGCGGATGGGCGTTGGCGGATGCTGTAGCTGGGTGACGCCTTGGATGCCTCGGTCGCGCCGTCATGCTCGAAGGACTCGAACGGTACGTAGGTCCGATACCCCTGCCCGCCGGGCTGCCAACCGGTGATGCTGTCCACGGAAAACACACAGGCGTGTTCGCGCGAATATTCCCCCGGAATCAGCAGGTACTCGTCCTGTTTGCCGTCCAGGCGGATGGGCACCGCGTCATGCTTGAACAGGTTGACGATCGGCGTGCAGTACAGCTTCACATTCTCCAACGTGGGGTGCCGGGGCCCATGGCACGGATTGCGCAGCTCGAAACGCATCACCACCCCACGCACCTGTCTAAGCTGCTCTGGCGGCAAGCTGCGCAGCGCATTCAGCCCGCCGACGTCGACGAACAGGTATTTGTCAGGAAAGGCGAAGTACTCCTGCAAATGGCGATACCCGCGAAAGGTATTCATCGGGTAGGGAATCAACGCGTGCTCCTCGCTGAATCCCACCGGGCTCACCTGGTCGGCACCGAGCCGCAGCGCGAGCGCCTGGCCATCAACGTCGCAGACCGGCAAGCCATCCTGGCCGAAGGGCAACACCTCGATACCTTCGAGATGGCGCAACAGGTCCAGGTACAACCCTTGGCCGAGATAGCGATCGCCGGCCAGGTGCAGGCGCAATTGATCGAAGGTCCACTCACTGAAATTGCCTTCGGCACTCATCTCCAGGCGCAGGCTTAACCGGCCCTGCTGGCCCTGAACGCTGTAGTCCACAGCGTTAAGTTGCAGCGGCAGGACCTGTGTGGCGTAACAGGTACGGAAGCGACAGCGCTCGCCGTTGATGGCCGCACTTTCGACCGGTGTATCCCGCGCAACACTCACTCCCGGCCCCGCATGCTTCAGCGGATCAAACTGCAGGATGCTGAAAGCAGGCATCGGCCGCATGTAGTTGGGCCACAACAGGTGCATGAGGGAATGGGTCAGCTCCGGCAACTCGTCGTCCAGTTTCTGCCGCAAGCGCCCCGTGAGAAACGCAAAGCCCTCCAGCAACCGCTCGACATCCGGATCCTGGCCGGGCTCGGCAAGAAACGGTGCGAGCGCCGGATTGCGCTCGGAGAAACGTCGCCCCAGTTGACGCAGCGCACTGAGCTCGCTCTGGTAATAGCGATTAAAGGACATCCGGCAAGACCTCGACCTGCCCGGCATCACGCAGCCGCGCGGTAAAAACCACCGGTTGCTTGCCCCCTGCGCCCGTCATCACCGCCTCAATGACAAATGCGAGTGCCAACGGGTCGTGATCCCGTGGCAGCGCGATGACCCGCACCTCCTTTAACCGCGGCTCATAAGCACGGATAAACCGCTCGATCAGCAGGCGCGACTGGCTCAATGACTCATGCAGGCTCTGGTTCATATCATTGAGGTCGGGCAACCCATAGTCCGCCAGTGTCAGAACGCTGCCCGCGCGGATGCTGAGCATTTTCCCCAGGTGGGCTGCTACAGACGTCACGCCGCAAACGGGCGCAGTTTCCGGGCGATCAAGGCGTTCGAACAGGCTTCGGTTGTGGGTCATCCCCTGCCCCCTGCTCATGCTTTATCGAGCTTGCCAACAAGCGACAGGGTGAAATCCGCCCCCATGTACTTGAAGTGCGGTCGCACGCTGAGGTTCACGCGATACCAGCCAGGCTCACCGTCGACGTCACTGACAACGATGCGTGCCGCCCGCAATGGACGTCGCCCACGCACTTCGGCACTGGGGTTTTCCTGGTCGGCGACGTACTGGCGAATCCACTTGTTGAGCTCCAGTTCCAGGTCGGTGCGCTCCTTCCACGAACCCAGTTGCTCACGCTGCAAGACCTTCAGGTAATGGGCCAGGCGGTTGACCACCATCATGTAGGGCAGTTGGGTACCCAGGCGATAATTCAGCTCGGCGTCCTTGCCCTCGGCGCTGATACCGAACTGCTTGGGTTTCTGCACCGAGCTGGCGGAGAAGAATGCGGCGTTGTCGCTGCCCTTGCGCATCGTCAGGGCAATGAAGCCCTCTTGCGCCAGCTCGTATTCACGCCGGTCAGACACCAATACTTCGGTGGGAATCTTGGTTTCGATTTCACCCATGCTGTGGAAGTGATGCAACGGCAAGTCTTCCACGGCCCCTCCGCTTTGCGGCCCGATGATATTCGGGCACCAGCGAAAGCGCGCGAAGCTGTCGGTCAACCGGGTGGCGAAGGCATAGGCCGTATTGCCCCACAGATAGTGCTCGTGGCTGTTCACCACATTTTCCTGGTACGCGAAGGTCTTGACCGGGCATTCAAGGGGATCGTAAGGCGTGCGCAGCAGAAAGCGCGGCACCGTCAACCCGATGTAGCGCGAGTCTTCGCTCTGGCGAAAACTTTGCCATTTGGCAAACTGCGGACCTTCGAAATGGTCTTTGAGATCCTTCAGGTCAGGCAGGCCGGTGAAGCTTTCCAGGCCAAAAAAGCCCGGCCCGGCAGCCGCGATAAAAGGCGCGTGGGCCATGCAGGCCACACTGGAAGCGTATTGCATCAGCTTCACGTCGGGCGCACTGGGGGAAAGAAAGTAGTTGGCGATCACCGCGCCCACCGGTTGACCACCAAACTGGCCGTATTCAGCGCTGTAGATATGCTTGTACAACCCCGACTGGGTGACTTCCGGTGAGTCTTCGAAATCATCCAGCAGGTCCTGCCGCGAGACGTTCAGCAGTTCGATCTTGATGTTTTCACGGAAGTCGGTGCGTTCGACCAGTAACTGCAAGCCACGCCAGGCGGCTTCCAGCGCCTGAAAATCCGGGTGGTGCAGGATCTCATCCATTTGCTGGCTGAGCTTCGTGTCGATCTCGGCGATCATGCGGTCGACCAAACGTTTCTTGACCGGCTCGCCGCTGTTCTGCGGCTTGATCAGTTCTTCGATAAACGCCGAGACGCCCCGCTTGGCAATCCCGTACGCTTCGTCGTCGGCGCCGAGCAAAGTCTGGGCAATGATGTTGTCGAGGATGCTGTATTCATCCACGGCGTGTGCAGGCGTCGCGTTCTGTTGGGTGGTCATGCTGTCAGTGTCCTTTTAACTGAGAATGTCAGGCGGTAGGGCTGTTCAGCCCTAGCTCTGCCAATACCCTTGCGCGGGAAACGTCATCGGCCAGGGCCTGCTCGATGGCTTTGCGAAAGCTTGGCGTATTGCCCAACGGTCCCTTGAGCGCCATGAGCGCCTCACGCAACGCCATCAACTTGTGCAGCTGGGGAATCTGCTCCACCAGGTTCGCAGGGTTGAAATCCTTCATGGTGTTGATACGCACCTGGATGGCCAACTCGGCGGCGTCGTCGCCTTCCTGGAGCCGGTTGGGTACATTCAGCGTCAGGCTCAGTGCCTGCTTGGCCAGCACCTCGTCGAGCGTGTTCTTGTCGAGTGCGACGGGCTTGCGGTCTTCAAGCTTGCGCAGGTCTTCACGCTGGGTGAAATCACCGAGGACCAGCAGCTTGAGCGGCAGCTCAACCTCTTCCTGCGCCCCACCGATAGCTGGCTTGAAGGTGATATTGATACGTTCCTTGGGTGCTACCGAACCGTCTTTGGCCATGGTGCTGCTCCGTTTTCAAGTGGCTCGAAAGCCTATTCAAGTACCGCTTCAAGATCGAAGAGGCACAGCCTGCGATGGGTGTCTTCCTTGCGCTCGCGCACGGCGTGGTTTTGTGGCATCAGGTCGCAGCAGCGGTGCAGGAGCTGGGCCACCTGCAGTGCCAACTGCGGCTCCCAGCGCTCAAGCGCCGACCGTTGCAACTCGTGATCGAGGTATTCGAGCTGGATCTTTGCCAGCTCATGCTTGCCCGCGTGTACACACACGCGAGCCTGTGCGAGACGCCAATGAAACCGGGCACGATCACTGTGGGCGCCGTGCATGCCCTGCTTGAACACAGGGATGACACTCTTGAGCCCGTCCTTGCGCAGCCTGGGCACCGCTTCCTGCAAGGCCTTCTCCCATGGTTCGGCATCGACATCGGCCGCGACCGCCGGTGACTCAGGCCTGCGCAGGTGACGGGTTACCTGCAGCGCGATCCAATCGCGGGTTGCCGGGTCGGCGAACGGTGTGCCGTCGTGAAAGCGATACTCGGGCAGGTTGGGCAAGCGCTGCAGCAACAAGGCAAAAGACACTTCCAGCTCGGTCATGGCCTGATCCGCCTGCAGCGCCTCCAGGCATTGCCAGAGCCTATGCAGCCCGTCGAACCAGAACATGGCACCGGCGAGGCTGGCCTCAAGTTCGAGCATCAGGTCGGCGTGATGCCCTTGGGCAAAACGCTCCTGGAATCGTGTGAGTTTGTCGGGGGCCAGTCCGCGCAATGAGGTGACGTGCTGGTTGTCGGCGTCCGGATAACTGACCAGCGCCAGCCATGCCAAGGTTCGATTCAGGCGTAATGCCCGCAGGTCGGTGGCGCTCTGTCGCAACCACCAGGCACACAAGGGACGAGCTTGCTCCTGCAAGGTGCGCAACACTCTGTGCGCTTGTTTTTCGTTCTCCACCACCGCTTCGGGCTTCAGCAGTTGAGTGGTGGCCTGCTTGACCTGCGCAATCGCACCGCTCAACCCGGCAGGCGGCGGCTCATCGTGTGCAACGCGTTCCAATCGCTGCGTCAGTTGTCGGCGAATCGGCAGCAACAGCGGCGCGTCATCTCCCAGGTGTTCGGTCCACAGTTCATCGAGCCGCACCAATTGTTCGAGTACGCAGTGAAACAAGGGCTGCTGGCTCTGTACCGATACACTCTGCGCAAACAACGGCTCAAGCCGTAATACCAACCAACGCAGCGCCGCGCTCCGGGTGCGCAGCTTTGCGGGATACAGCGCCGCCCAGTGCTGCTCGCAGAGATAACGCAACAACCCGAGGCCGGCCAGCAACCCGGGGAAGGAGTCACGCTGATGCAATGCCCAGGTCAACCAGACGCCTACGCGCAGATCCTTGGACTGGCGACACAACAGCGACTCACTGATTTCGAGGACCTTGTGCCAATCGGGCTGGCCGCTGCCATGCAGCGATTGCGCCTTCTCCAACTCGGTCTCGAGCGCGTCATACTCATTCGAAAAGCGCATGTCGCTGCCAGCAAAACTTGTTTGCGAGCACGGCATTTTTGCGACTTCAAGATAATGATCACACAACTTGTCCGAATAAGACATTGAGCACCGCGCACAACTACCAAAGACAGAAAAGGCCAACTAAGCACATTAAATTCGTGCATCAGAATGCCACCTGACCTTCGCTCGATTCGCAACGAAGTTCGCAAACCTTAGCCATGCATTGAACATCCAGCAAGCGAGGGAAGTGTACTTAAGGAATTTCCTACAACCCTTGTAAATTGAGGCGTGCGCAGCAGATTGCACAGGCAAACAAGCATCCAAGCCGTAACTTATGCCCCTACCCCAAATGCAGCTTATACAAAGCCTATGAGCAACTAATTGCGCACTTATGCGCAACACACCTCACTTAAAACCGCTTAAAAACACCCCTACTGACTCAATAGTTCGATCAAGAACCTGCCAGACCATTACTTTCATTGGCCCTCGCACTTTCCGGCACGCTTCTTGTTAAGGGTATGTCTCCGACCGGCGCACTTGCCCGTTGGAACTACCTCATCAATCAGGCAAGGAAACCGTCATGCCAACACCCGCGTATCTTTCCATCACCGGCGTCAAGCAAGGTTTGATAACGGCAGGTACATTCACCCAGGACTCGGTAGGCAATATTTATCAGGAAGGCCACGAGGACCAGATTCTGGTGCAGGCCTTTTCCCATCAGGTGATCATTCCCCGTGATCCGCAGTCCGGCCAGCCAACGGGCCAGAGGGTCCACAAGCCCCTGATGATCAGCAAGGTGTTCGATAAGTCCTCGCCACTGCTGTTCAGCGCGTTGACCAGCGGCGAGGAGGTCAAGTGCCGGCTGGAATGGCTGCGCACGTCCTCGGCCGGCACCCAGGAGCATTACTTCACCATCGAGCTTGAAGGCGCGACCATCGTCGATATCCAGTCACGCATGCCCAATTGCCAGGACCCGGACAATGCCCACTTCACTCATCTTGAGGAGGTGTACTTCACCTATCGCAAGATCGTCTGGACGCACGAAGTCTCTGGCACGTCCGGATCGGATGACTGGCGCAGCCCGGTAGCGGGCTGAGGCAAACCCTACTGCAACGGCAGCCAGGGACGGCGCCGTTGCGGCCAGGTGGCTAGACCATGGCCAACGGGTGCTTGCGCTTGGGGGCGCCGAACACGCGGTCGATGGCGTCAAGGTCGTGCTCGTCCAGCACCAGCTTGGCCGCAGCGGCGTTGAGCCGTACGTGCTCAGGGGTGACCGCCTTGGGGATGGCGATCACGCCGTCCTGGCGCAACACCCAGGCCAGGGCGACCTGGGCGGGTAAGACCTCATGACGGCGCGCAATCTGCTTGAGGGTCGTGCTGGACAACAACGCTCCGCCTTGGGCAATCGGACAGTACGCCATCAACGGCAAGTGATGTTGTTGCCACCACGGCAGCAGGTCGAATTCGATACCACGCTCTTCGATGTTGTAGAGCACCTGATTGGTCGCGCAGGCCGGGGATGCAAGTTCCTGCAGGTCGGCCACATCGAAATTGGAGACACCCCAGCGGCCGATCTTGCCCGCCTCGCGCAAACGTTCGAAGGCCTCGACGGTTTCTTCAAGCGGGTACTGGCCACGCCAGTGCAACAGATACAGATCGATATAGTCTGTACCCAGGCGCGCGAGACTGGCTTCGCACGCACGCGGTATACCCTTCTGGCTGGCATTGTGCGGGTAGACTTTGCTCACCAGGAACACCTGGTCACGCCGGCCGCGGATGGCCTCGCCGACCACCGTTTCGGCGCCGCCTTCGCCGTACATCTCGGCGGTATCGATCAGGGTCAGGCCCTCGTCGATGCCCAGTTGCAACGCCGCGACTTCAGCGCGGTGCTGGTCCGGATCCTCGCCCATGCGCCAGGTGCCCTGGCCGACGACAGGGACGGGAACGCCCGCCAGATCAATGGTACGCATGACAATCTCCTGATGAGTGTGCGGATTAACAGTGTGGCATTGGCCGGACAAAAGGGTTCAATCGAAGTATGGTTGCGCTCTGCCAAGTCGCCAGGAAGGACCTGCAATGCTGTTTGTCGTGATGCTCGGGGGCAAGCACCCCAGGGCGAAAATTGAAGTGCATGATGTGGTGTTCGCTGCGGCGGATACGCTGGAAGCTACCTACCCGCAACTGCGCGACGGCTGGTTCGGCAGCCCCAAGGGCGTGCATATCGATTCGTGGATGGCAGTGGATGGCGTCGACGGCTGGAAGGTCGAACTCAGCCACCTGGCCCCCGAGGCGGGAGCGCATCACCTGTATTTCATCAACCTCGGCGGTTATGAAGCCAACAGCTTCGGCGAGGCCCATCATTACCTGCTGGTAGTCGCGCGCAACAAACAGGACGCCACCCGCCAGGGCAAGCAACAGATGCTGCGCCATTGGTCCCTGGCCCACACCGACGGCGTGCTGGATATCGACGACTGCCTGCCCATCGACCTCGTGGACGGCCGCTACCTGCACCTGGTGCAGGGCCCGCACCGGCCGATCATCCAGCGCAATGACTATATCGTCCTGCCCTGAATTCGGCGCCCTACCCGAACGGGGTATGGCGCCCTGCCCGCCACCTGCCTGACAGTGCCATCAGTCCCTTCGCCTGATAACAGCACAACACAAGGTGGGTCCCCATGCATAAAGCCTTTATCGCCCTGCTCAGCACCGTATTGCTGGCCTTGCCGGCCCTGAGCCAGGCAGCAGACGCCGCGGACAACACCCTGCGTATCTACAACTGGGCGGATTATATCGGCGAGACCACCCTGGCCGACTTCGAGAAGGCCACGGGGATCAAGGTGATCTACGACACCTACGATTCCTACGAGACCGTGCAGGGCAAGTTGCTCTCCGGACGTTCCGGTTATGACCTGGCCTTGCTCAACGCCTCGCTGGTGCCGCTGCTGATCCAGGGCAAGGTGTTCCAGCCACTGGACAAAACGCAACTGCCCGACTGGAAAAACCTCGACCCGTTGGTACTCAAGCACCTGGAAGCCCATGACCCGGGTGTCACCTATTCCGCGCCTTATACCTGGGGCAGCAATGGCGTGACCTATAACGTCGACATGATCAAGGCGCGCATGCCGGATGCGCCCATCGGTTCGCTGGCAATGATTTTCGATCCGAAGATCGTGTCGCGATTTGCCGACTGCGGCATCACCTTCATGGATTCGCCCACCGACATGATCCCGCTGGCCCTGACCTATCTGCACCTGGACCCGAACAGTGTCGCGCCCAAAGACCTCAAGGCGGCCCAGGCGGTGTTGATGGCCGTGCGACCGTACATTCGCAAATTCGACTCCAGCGGTTTCATCAACGGCCTGGCCAACGGCGATCTGTGCCTGGCCACCACCTGGTCCGGCGATTACGCCACCTCCCAGGCGCGCGCGACGGAGGCCGGGGCGAAGATCAACCTGGACTACTTCATTCCCCAGGAAGGCTCGCTGATCTGGTTCGATAACTTCTATATCCCGGCGGATGCGCCGCATGTCGCCAATGCCCACAAATTCATCGAATTCCTCCTGCAGCCCGCGACCATGGCCGGCGTGAGCAACACCATCCATTACGCCAACAGCAACCTGGCATCCAAGCCGCTGGTGAATGCCGATATCCGCGACAACCCGGCGATCTACCCCGACGCCGCGACCCTGCAGCGCCTGTTCACGCAAAAAAGCCAGCCACCGGCCGCCGTGCGCCTGATCACCCGTACCTGGAATGCCGTGAAGACCGGCAAGTGACACCCAGCCATTGAAGGTAAATGCCATGACTCTGCCAAATCCTGCTTTCTTCGCCCAGTTCGACAATGCCAAGCTGGACGCCGCCGACAAAGCTCACTACATGCACGGTTTCCATATGTTCGACGAGCACCGTGAACAGGGCTCGCTGAATATTGCCGCCGGCGACGGTGCCTACATCTACGACACCCAGGGCAATCGCTACCTGGATGCGGTCGGCGGCATGTGGTGTACGAATATCGGCCTGGGCCGCGAGGAAATGGCCGAGGCCATCGCCAATCAGGTGCGTCAGCTGGCTTATTCCAACCCGTTCTGCGACATGGCCAATGTCACCGCCATCGAGCTGTGCGCCAAGCTTGCCAGCCTGGCGCCCGGCGACCTCGACCATGTGTTTCTGACCACCGGCGGTTCAACGGCGGTGGACACCGCCTACCGGCTGGTGCAGTTCTACCAGAACAGCCGTGGCAAGCCAGCCAAGAAGCACATCATTTCGCGCTTCAGCGCGTACCACGGCAGCACGTTCCTGACCATGTCGATCGGCAACAAGGCCGCCGACCGCGCGCCGGAATTCGATTTCATGAGCGACCTGTTCCACCACATCGCCTGCCCCAATTACTACCGGGCGCCACAGGGGATGAGCGAGGCGGAGTTTCTCGACAGCCTGGTCAACGAGTTCGAAGACAAGATCCTTACCCTGGGCGCGGACAACGTCGCAGCGTTCTTTGCCGAGCCGATCATGGGGTCGGGTGGCGTGATCATTCCGCCCAAGGGCTACCACCGGCGCATGTGGGAAATCTGTCAGCGCTACGACTTGCTGTACGTGGCCGATGAGGTGGTGACGTCCTTCGGACGCCTCGGTGCGTTTTTTGCCTCCGAGGACGTATTTGGCATGCAACCGGACATCATCACCACCGCCAAGGGCCTGACTTCCGGCTACCTGCCATTGGGCGCGTGCATTTTCTCCGAGCGCATCTGGCAGGTGATCGGCGAGCCGGGCAAGGGCCGTTGCTTTACCCACGGTTTCACCTACAGCGGCCACCCGGTGAGTTGCGTGGCGGCGCTGAAGAATATCGAGATCATCGAGCGCGAAAACCTGCTGGCGCATGTGGAAGATGTCGGGGTTTACCTGGAGCAACGCCTGCAAACCCTGGTCGATTTGCCACTGGTAGGCGATATCCGCTGCCAGCGCCTGATGGCCTGCATCGAGTTTGTCGCCGACAAACGCACCAAGGCGCTGCTGCCGGACGCGGTCAATATCGGCGAAAAAATCCATCTTCGCGCCCAGGCCAAGGGCTTGTTGGTACGCCCCATCGGTCACTTGAATGTGATGTCACCGCCACTGATCATCACCCATGCCCAGGTCGACGAGGTGGTCGAGACCCTGCGCCAATGCATCCTCGACACCGCCGCCGAACTGCGCCAGACGGGCGAGTACCAGGGCCAATGAACCTCAACGCCGAGCCTGTCTCGGCGTTTTTGCCTGGGGGTTGGCCTGCGGGTAGACTGGCCAGCATGACGACAGCCCCCGACCCGCCCCTGCAGCAACTGGAAGCCTGGCACCGCGCCCTGGCCCAGGCATTGATCCATGTGGACGAGGCGTGCTTCCTCGAACACCTGGCCAGCGCGCTGTGTGTGCTCACGCCCATCGAATCGATGATGATCAGCCTGGAGCGCCAGGGCCTGGCCCCGCATCTGCTCTATCAGCAGGGTATTCCCCGCGCTTATCAGGACGAAATCATCCACCGCTACTTCTCGCGCGGCTACCTGCTGGACCCGTTCTGCCTGGCAGTCGACAAGGGCCTGGCCGAGGGCTTCTATCACTTGGCCCAGATCGCCCCGGACGATTTTTTCAACAGCGAGTACTACAAGACCTACTACCTGCGCAGCGGCGGTGCCCAGGAGAGTTACTACATTGTCGACCTGGGGCCACAGAGCAAGATCTCGCTGTGCATGTTCCAGGGCCTCAGCGCCGGGCAGTTCAGCGACGCGCAACTGGCGTTGCAGCAGGCCACCCAGGCCATGGTCCGCGAATTGCTGCGCCGCTTTGGCACCACCGGGGGCCTGGCCAAGGTGATCCGTGATGAAGGGTTTACCCAGACCCAGGCGCACCAGCAAATCGAGGCGGCGTTCATGGGGTTTGCCAGTGGCGTGCTGACCGTGCGCGAGCGCGAGATCGCGCACTTGATCCTGCGCGGCCACTCGGTGAAATCCACGGCCCAGGTGCTGGGGATCTCGCCGGAAACCGTGCGCATGCACCGCAAGAACCTGTACACCAAGCTCGCGATCAATTCCCAGGCCGAGCTGTTTGCGTTGTTTATCGAATGGTTGACCCGCAGCGGCGCCATGGCCCGCGCGTGAGCCACTGGGCATTTACCGGGAACTTTGCCAGGAAATAACCGCCTGAATCCGGTACGCTCACCGTTTTTACTCAAGGAGTTAATCCCCATGGCCAAAGCCACCGCCCGTCACATCCTCGTTTCCACTGAAGACAAGTGCAACGAACTCAAGGCCCAAATCGAAGGCGGCGCTGATTTCGCAGAAGTTGCCAAAGCCAACTCCAGCTGCCCATCCAGCCGCCAAGGCGGTGACTTGGGTTCGTTCGGTCCAGGCCAGATGGTCAAGGAATTCGACAGCGTCGTGTTCAGCGCCCCGGTCAACACCGTGCAAGGCCCGGTGAAAACCCAGTTTGGCTACCACCTGCTGGAAGTGACCAGCCGCCAGGACTGATCCAGTCTGCGCTGATGCTATAAACAACGGCCCGCCTTTTGGTGGGCCGTTGTGCATGTGGTGACTGGCGACGTTGATGCCGTTAGCGTACAAATCCCTAATCTTCTTCACCCGGCGTTCAAGGCTGACAATGCGATTGGCTTTTTCATCTCTGCTGAGTTCCACCCTGGCCTTGCTGATGGCCAGCACGGCCGTGATCGCGGCCCCGCAAACCTACCTGACGGTGTACGGCGAACCGGCCAAATATTCTGCCGGTTTTACCCATTTCGACTACGCCAATCCGAATGCGCCCAAGGGCGGCACGCTGCGGCGCTCGGCCCTGGAAATCGGGCGTTTCGACCACGTGTTGCCGTATATCGACAAAGGCATCGGCGTGTCCCAGGTCGACGGCTGGCTGTATGCCCCCCTCGCCCAGCGCTCCTTGGATGAACCCTACACGGTGTATGGCCTGGTGGCTGAGAAGATGGAACGCGCCGACGACGGCCTGTCGCTGCGTTTCTACCTCAACCCCAAGGCGCGTTTTGCCGATGGCAAGCCGATCACCGCCGAAGACGTGCGCTACAGCTTCGACCTGTTGATGACCCAGGGCAGCCTGCGCTTTCGCACACTGTTCGCCGACGTCAAGCACGTCGAGGTCGAAGGCCCGCGCCAGGTGCGCTTCGATTTTTCCAGCAACGAGAACCGCACCCTGCCGCTGGATATCGCCACCCTGCCGGTGTTCCCCGAGCACTGGTGGAAAACCCGCGACTTCGCCAACGGCGGCGGCTACGAAGCCCCGCTGGGCAGCGGCCCGTACAAGGTCAGCAAGATCGATTCGGGCAACACCATCACCTTTACCCGCGACCCGGACTGGTGGGGCAAGGACCTGCCCGTCAGCCGTGGCCTGTACAACTTCGATCACCTGAGCCTGGAATACTTCGGCGACACCGAAGTGGCCCGCCAGGTACTGCGCGGCGGCGCCTACGATTTCAACCGTGAGTTCTCCGCCACCGGTTACTCCATCGGCTACAACGGCCCGGCACTCGATGATGGCCGCCTGCAACGCGCGCACTTGGCCAAAGCGATGCCGCAGCCGTCCCAGGGTTATGTGTTCAACGTGCAAAAACCGATGTTCAAGGACCGCCGTGTGCGCCAGGCGCTGGCGATGCTGTGGGATTTCGAATGGGCCAACCGGCAGATGATGCGCAATATGTACATCCGCCAGCAGAGCTACTTCTCCAACAGCCCATTGGCCGCAACCCAGTTGCCGACCCCGGAGGAACTGGCAATTCTCGAGCCCTTGCGCGGCCAGGTGCCGGACGAGGTGTTCACCCAGGTGTTCAAGGCGCCGGTCACCGACGGCAGCGGCATGATCCGCGACAAGCAACTGCAAGCCCTGGCCCTGCTTGAAGAGGCCGGTTGGAAACCGCAGGGCGACAAGCTGGTCAACGCCGCGGGCGAGCCGCTGGAATTCACCTTCCTGAATGCCCAGAACGGCGTCGAGCGTTTGCTGTTGCCGTATAAACGCAACCTCGCGCAGATCGGCATCACCTTGAATATTCGCCGCATCGACTCCTCGCAATACGTGAACCGGCTGATGGCCCGCGACTACGACATGATCGTGACCGGCTTCCCGGTGACGACATCGCCCGGCATGGAGCTGTACAACTACTTCGGTTCGGCGGCCGCGTTTGATTCGGGCGCCAACAACTACATGGTGCTCAAGGACCCGGCCGTCGACACGCTGATCAAGGGCCTGGTCAAGGCCGATACCCAGGCGCAGATGCTCAACTACGCCCATGCCCTGGACCGCGTGCTGCAATGGAATTACCTGTGGATCCCCAATTACTACCCGCCCGGCACGTCCGCCGCGTGGTGGAACCGGTTCGGTCGCCCGGCCATCGAGGCGCAGAACGACGAGGCCCTGGAAACCTGGTGGGAGATCAGCCCGACGCCGCTGACCAATGAGCAAATGGACGCCGAGCTGAAAAAACGCGGAGGGACGCGCTGATGTTTGCCTATATCGTGCGGCGCCTGCTGCTGATCATCCCGACGCTGGTGATTATCCTGCTGGTCAATTTCGTCATCGTGCAGGCCGCGCCAGGCGGCCCGGTGGAACAAGCCATCGCCCACCTGCAAGGCATCGGCGGCGGCGCAATCGGCGGTTCATCCGGCGAGGGCATCAGCAGCGGCTCCCGCGCCAGCCGTGGCCTGGACCCGAAACTGATCAAGGACATCGAAAAACAGTACGGCTTCGACAAGCCCGCGCCGGAACGCCTGTGGCTGATGCTCAAGAGCTACGCCAAACTGGATTTCGGCAACAGTTTCTTTCGCGGCGCCACGGTAACCGACCTGATCCTGGAGAAAATGCCGGTCACCGTATCTCTCGGCCTGTGGGCCACGCTGATCACCTACCTGGTGTCGATCCCGCTGGGAATTCGCAAGGCGGTGCGCCATGGCAGCAGCTTTGATGTGTGGAGCAGCACCGCCATCGTGATCGGTTATGCGATGCCGGCGTTTCTGTTCGCAATGTTCCTGATCGTGGTGTTCGCCGGCGGCACGTCGCTGAACTGGTTCCCGGTACGCGGGCTGGTCTCGGAGAATTTCGAAGAGCTGAGCACCGTGGGCAAGATTGCCGATTATTTCTGGCACCTGGTGCTGCCAGTGTCTGCATTGGTGATCGGCGGGTTCGCGACCCTGACCATCCTCACGAAGAATTCGTTTCTCAATGAAATCACCCGCCAGTACGTGGTCACCGCGCGCGCCAAGGGCTTGAGCGAACGGCGAGTGCTGTACGGCCATGTGTTCCGCAATGCCATGCTGCTGGTGATTTCGGGGATTCCCCAGGCGTTTATCAGCGTGTTTTTTGCCGGTTCGCTGCTGATCGAGGTGATCTTCTCCCTCGATGGGCTCGGGCGCATGAGCTACGAAGCCGCCGTGTCGCGTGACTACCCGGTGGTGTTTGGCTCGCTGTTTATCTTCACCTTGTTTGGCCTGCTGATAAAACTCATCGGCGACCTCTGCTACACACTGGTGGACCCGCGTATCGACTTCGCCGCGAGGAACGCCTGATGCTTAATCTGTCTCCGGTGGCCCGCCGGCGTTTCGAACGCTTCAAGAAGAACCGTCGCGGCTGGTGGTCGCTGTGGCTGTTCATCGGCCTGTTCATCCTGACCCTGGGCGGCGAGTTGATCGCCAATGACAAGCCCCTGGTGCTCAGCTTCAAGAACGAACTGTATTTCCCGGTGTTCAAGCGCTACACCGAACAGCAGTTCGGCGGGCAACTGCCGTTCCAGGCCGATTACCGCAGTGACTACGTGCAACAGCTGATCAAGCAGGACGGTGGCTGGATGCTGTTCCCGCCGATTGCGTTCAGCGAGGACACCCCCAACTACGAACTGACCCGCCCTGCCCCCAGCCCGCCCTCGGCGGTGAACTGGCTGGGCACCGACGATCAGTCGCGGGACGTGCTGGCGCGGGTGATCTTCGGCGCGCGGGTGTCGATCCTGTTTGCCCTGGCGCTCACCGCGATCAGTGCCGCCATCGGCATCGCCGCCGGTGCATTGCAGGGATACTACGGCGGCTGGGTGGACTTGCTTGGCCAGCGCATCCTGGAGGTGTGGTCCGGGTTGCCGGTGCTGTATCTGCTGATCATCCTGTCGGGCTTTGTCGAGCCCAACTTCTGGTGGCTGCTGGGGATCATGGCGCTGTTTTCCTGGCTGGCCCTGGTGGACGTGGTGCGCGCCGAGTTCCTGCGCGGCCGCAACCTGGAGTACGTCAAGGCGGCGCGGGCCTTGGGCTTGGGCGACGGCAAGATCATTCGCCGACATATCCTGCCCAACGCCATGACCGCCACCTTGAGCTACCTGCCGTTTATTCTGACCGGGGCGATTTCGACCTTGAGCGCCCTGGATTTCCTCGGCTTCGGCATGCCGGCGGGCAGCGCGTCGCTGGGGGAACTGATCGCCCAGGGCAAGCAGAACCTGCAGGCGCCCTGGCTGGGCCTGACTGCGTTTTTCACCTTGGCGCTGATCCTGTCGCTGCTGGTCTTTATCGGCGAGGCGTTGCGTGACGCCTTCGACCCCCGCTCATGAGTAACTGCGTATGAACCTGATCGAGATCCGCGACCTCAGCGTCGCCTTCAGCGGCCAGACCGTGGTACGCAACCTGAGCCTGGATGTGCGCCCCGGCGAGTGCCTGGCGCTGGTGGGCGAGTCCGGCTCGGGCAAGTCGGTGACGGCCCATTCGATCCTGCAATTGCTGCCCGAGGCCGGTACTGCAACCACCGGCTCGGTCAAGTATCGCGGCCAGGAACTGGTCGGCGCCTCGGCCGCCACCCTGCAGAAATTGCGTGGCAACCGCATTGCGATGATTTTCCAGGAGCCGATGACCTCGCTGAATCCGCTGCACAGCATCGAAAAGCAGATCGGCGAAACCCTGCTGTTGCACAAGGGCCTGGGCGGCAAGGCGGCGCAGGCGCGCATTCTGGAGTTGCTCGAACTGGTCGGCATCCAGAAACCCCAGGAGCGCCTCAAGGCTTACCCGCATCAGCTCTCCGGCGGCCAGCGCCAGCGGGTGATGATCGCCATGGCCCTGGCCTGCGAGCCAGAGTTGCTGATCGCCGACGAGCCCACCACCGCCCTCGACGTTACCGTGCAGCGCAAGATCCTGCTGCTGCTTAAGTCGTTGCAGCAGCGCCTGGGCATGTCGCTGCTGCTGATCAGCCACGACCTCAACCTGGTGCGCAGCATTGCCCAGCGCGTCTGCGTGATGCGCGCCGGAGAAATCGTCGAGCAGGCCGACTGCCAGACCTTGTTCACCGCCCCGCAGCACCCTTACAGCCGCCTGCTGCTGGATGCGGAGCCGGCCGGCGAACCGCTGTGCAGCGATGCGCGCGAGACGGTGTTGCAGGTCGACGACCTGAGCGTGCAATTCCCCCTCACGGGCGGGCTGCTGCGGCGCAAGACTTACCTGCGTGCAGTGGACGGCATCAGCCTCAGCGTGCAGCGCGGCAAGACCCTGGGGATTGTCGGCGAGTCGGGCTCGGGCAAATCCACCCTCGGCCAGGCGATCCTGCGCCTACTGGATTCCACCGGCAGCATCCGCTTCCAGGGGACCGCCCTCGACCCGCTCAACCACCAGCAGATGCGCCCGTGGCGCAAGCAGATGCAGGTGGTGTTCCAGGACCCTTACGGCAGCCTCAGCCCACGCATGTCGGTGCAGCAGATCATCAGCGAAGGCCTGGAAGTGCATGCGCCGTGCAGCCTCGCCGAGCGTGACGCGCAAGTGATCCAGGTGCTCAAGGACGTGGGCCTCGACCCTGCCAGCCGGCACCGCTACCCGCATGAGTTCTCCGGCGGGCAGCGCCAACGCATTGCCATCGCCCGCGCGCTGGTGCTCAAGCCGGCGCTGATGCTGCTCGACGAGCCGACCTCCGCCCTCGATCGCACGGTGCAGAAACAAGTGGTCGCGCTGCTGCGCGAACTGCAGGAAAAGTATGGCCTGACCTACCTGTTCATCAGCCATGACCTCGCCGTGGTGCGCGCCATGGCGCATGACATGATCGTGGTGAAGGACGGCAAGGTGGTGGAGCGTGGCGCGAGCCATGCGGTTTTCGACGCGCCGCAGCATCCCTACACCAAAGAGCTGCTGGCGGCGGCGCATATTCCCTTGTAAAACGCGCCTCCTGTGGGAGCGGGCTCGCTCGCGAAAGCGCTGTATCAGTGCCGGATTTACTGGCTGGCACGCCGCCTTCGCGGGCAAGTCCGCTGCCAAAGGATCGCGCCCATCCCCCATTTGTGTTGACGGCGTAAGCATGAACATCAACGAAAACCTCAAGGACTACCAACAGGTTCGTGGCCTGGCGATCCAGTCGTTGTTCGAGATTATCGAGCAGTCCAGCGAAGGCACGGTGATTGTCGACCGTGACGCGAATATCGTCTGGATGAACGAGCGCTACGCCAAGCGTTTCGGCCTGAACAGCGCCGATGAAGCCATCGGCCAGCCGTGTGAACAGGTGATTTCCAACAGCCTGTTGCGTCAGGTGGTGCGCAATGACCAGCCGATCCTGCTGGATATCCAGGACACGCCCAAAGGCCCGCTGGTGGTGATGCGCCTGCCCATTCACGACGATGCCGGCGCGGTAATCGGCGCCATTGGTTTTGCGCTGTTCGATGAGCTGCGCAACCTGTCGCCGCTGATCGAACGCTACCTGAGCATGCAGCAGGAGCTGGCCTCGACCCGTTCGTTGCTGCGCAAACGCCAGAGCAAGTACAACTTTGCGCATTTTATCGGCACCAGCGCGGCCAGCCTTGAGGTCAAGCGCCGCGCCCGGCGCAGCGCGAGTGCCGAGTCACCAGTGTTGCTGCTCGGCGAAACCGGCACCGGCAAGGAGCTGCTGGCGCAAGCGATCCACGGCGCCTCGCCACGGGCGCACAAGGCATTTGTCAGCATCAACAGCGCGGCGATTCCGCATGATTTGCTCGAGGCCGAGTTCTTCGGCACTGCACCCGGCGCGTTTACCGGCGCCGACCGCAAGGGCCGTCCGGGCAAATTCCAGATTGCCCAGGGTGGCACGCTGTTCCTCGATGAAATCGGCGACATGCCACTGCCGCTGCAAAGCAAGCTGCTGCGGGTGCTGCAGGAAAAGGAATTCGAACCGGTCGGTTCCAACGAGATGCTGCACAGCGATGTGCGGGTGATCGCCGCGACGTCGATGGACCTCGAAGCAGCGATCAAGCGCGGGGAGTTTCGGGCAGACCTGTATTACCGGCTGAACGTACTGCCGATCCAGGTGCCGCCACTGCGTGAACGCCTGGAAGATATTCCGGCGCTGAGCGAGGCGATCCTGGAGGAGCTGCGCAGCCAGCACGAACTCGACCGTGAAGCCCTGGGGTTGTTGGCGCAGCATGCGTGGCCGGGAAATATCCGCGAGCTGCGCAATGTGCTGGAGCGCGCGGCATTGTTGAGTGATGACCTGGTGTTGGATGCCGAGGAAATTCGCGCGGCGATTGGCACCTTTACCCCGGTCGAGCGCGCCGCAGTGGCGGCGGTAGCCGGTGAAACATTCAGCGCAGCACGCGAGCGCTTTGATCGGCAGGTGATTGCCGCGGCGCTTGCGGCCTGTGAAGGCAACGTGGTGGACGCGGCGCAGCAGCTGGGGCTCGGCAGGTCGACGCTGTACAAGAAGATGGTGGCGTTGGGCATTGCCCAGTCTCAATAAAGAGACACAATTCCACAAACGAAGACACCCTAGTGTAGGAGCGGGCTTGCCCGCGATTGCGGTGTATAAGTGCCCTGTAAGCTGACTGGCGCGACGCTTTCGCGGGCAAGCCCGCTCCCACAGGGGATCTCCCGCAGTCTCAAAATAGAGATAAATTTCACAAGACGCTTAGTCAAAACACAAAATATTCTTATATTTCAATAAGTTAAATATTTGGCACACATCTCGCTATAGCCCTTCCCACCATAACACCCCACAAAAATAACAATCCGATGGAGACACACCATGAGTGTGATCATTGCCCTGGCAGCCCTCGCGCTGCTGATGCTGGCTGCCTACCGTGGCTATAGCGTTATCCTGTTTGCCCCCATCGCCGCGCTCGGCGCTGTCCTGCTCACCGATCCTTCTGCCGTTGCCCCCGCGTTTACCGGGGTGTTCATGGAGAAAATGGTCGGCTTCATCAAACTGTATTTTCCGGTGTTCCTGCTCGGGGCGGTGTTCGGCAAGCTGATCGAGCTGTCGGGCTTTTCGCGCTCCATCGTGGCGGCGGCGATCCGCTTGCTCGGCACCCGCCAGGCGATGCTGGTGATCGTGCTGGTGTGTGCCCTGCTCACCTACGGCGGCGTGTCGCTGTTTGTGGTGGTGTTTGCGGTGTACCCGTTCGCCGCGGAGATGTTTCGCCAAAGCAATATCCCCAAGCGCCTGATCCCGGCGACCATCGCCCTCGGCGCGTTTTCGTTCACCATGGACGCGCTGCCCGGCACGCCGCAGATCCAGAACATCATCCCCAGCACCTTCTTCAACACCACCGCCTGGGCCGCGCCGTGGCTGGGGTTGATTGGCACGATCTTCGTGTTCTGCACCGGCATGCTGTACCTCGCGCGCCAACGCAACAAGGCCCAGCGCGCCGGTGAAGGCTACGGCACCGAGTTGCGCAACGAGCCGGAAACCGCCGACAACCTCAGCCTGCCGAACCCGTGGATTGCGCTATCGCCGCTGATCCTGGTCGGCGTGATGAACCTGCTGTTCACCCACTGGATCCCCCAGTGGTATGGCAAGACCCACAGCCTCAGCCTGCCGGGCATGAGTGCGCCGGTGACCACCGAAATCGCCAAGCTCACCGCGATCTGGGCGGTGCAGGCGGCGTTGCTGGTGGGGATCCTGATGGTGCTGGTGTTTGGCTGGTCGGCAATCAAGAGCAAGCTTGCCGAAGGCAGTAAAAGTGCGGTCAGCGGTGCGCTGCTGGCGGCGATGAACACCGCGTCGGAATACGGCTTCGGCGCGGTGATCGCTTCGCTGCCAGGTTTTCTGGTGCTCGCGGACTGGCTGAAGGGCATCCCCAACCCGCTGGTCAACGAAGCAATTACCGTGACCTTGCTGGCCGGCATCACCGGTTCGGCCTCGGGCGGCATGAGCATCGCCCTGGCGGCCATGTCCGAGAGCTTTATTTCGGCGGCGCATGCGGCCAATATCCCCCTTGAAGTGCTGCACCGGGTCGCCGCCATGGCCAGCGGCGGCATGGACACCCTGCCCCACAACGGCGCG
>Ga0153921_1000117_pt1 | contig 61831 bp, 53 predicted proteins | sample TSNJ005MetaG_FD_104691 | JGI IMG/M metagenome (GOLD analysis project Ga0153921, IMG submission 104691) | Attine ant fungus gardens microbial communities from New Jersey, USA - TSNJ005 MetaG | ecosystem: Host-associated > Fungi > Mycelium > Unclassified | place: USA: New Jersey, Brendon T. Byrne... | reverse complement strand
TCATGCGCAACGCCAGTCCTGCCGTCCGGTTCGTTCGGTCACGTTCCCGAAACGGCCGGTCACGTTGCCGAAATCGCCGGTCACGATCCCGAAACGGCCGGTCACCTTCGTCCGAAATACGCATTAGTCGAACCACACGCTCACTAACGCTTACACCCGAAGGACGCGACCTGCTGGAGCGCACCCAGCGTCTGCTTCGCGAGGCGGAAGGCATCGAGCAGGGCGTGGCAGCGGCGCGCGCCGAGCCTGCGGGCATCATCAAGGTCGCAGCGCCGTTGCCGGTGGGTGTGCATATCCTGGCCGCCGCCATGCCGAGCTTTCGAAGGCGCTATCCGAAGGTGAGCGTCGACCTTCGGCTGAACGACCGCTACGTCGATCTGATCGACGAAGGCGTGGATGTCGCCATTCGAGTGGGCGACCCTGGAGACGCACGCCTGATCGCGCGTCGGCTCGCGCCGCACCGCATATGCGCGTTTGCCTCGCCCGCCTATATTCAGGAGCGAGGCTTGCCAACACATCCGAACGATCTCGTGAAGCACGACTGCATCAACTTCAGGTATCAGTCATCGGGACAGGAGGCTGCGTGGCCGTTCGACATGGGTGACAGGGTGCTGGAGTTCACGCCGCCCTCGGGCCTGATCATCGATGCCAGTGATGCGATTGCTGCAGCGCTTGTCGCGGGCGCGGGCATCGGTATCTCTGCAACGTATATTGCCGCGCAGTATGTTGCGCGAGGGGAATTGATGCCAGTGCTTTCCCAGTTTGCGCATGATCGGTTCCACTTGCATGCGTTATGGCCGGAGAGTCGACGGAGCAATCCGGCCGTCAAGGCGTTCGTGGGCTTCCTGCGGGAGATATTTCCGGACCCGACTCCGTGGGACGCGCTGGTGAAGACGAAAGCTGGCATTCGCCCGTGACTTTACCCCGTGCCGGTCGGGTCGCCGATTCAGGCAAGGGGAGAGGACACGGTTGGCGGGATGTGTTCAATCGAATCGGCTGGTTCGGATGGACGCCGTGCTGGCGCGCAACCATCAAGGCCGACATGTCTGGCTAGAAACTCTCTCTCACCATCACCGCTTGCGCGCTTGCGTCGCATCGCGGGTAAAGCGCAACGGTGGGTGCCGGTCACTTGAAACCAATGACCATTGAATCCGGTCCGACCAGTGGCTCAATGCGCACCGCCTTGAAACCCGTTTCCTCCATCCATTGCCGACACTGCGCGCCCGTGTAGTCGAACCCGCCTGGTGTCTCGATGAGCATGTTCAGACTCATCAGCAAGCCGAAGACGTTCTTGCGACGTTCGTCGTCGATTACCGCGTCGTACACGATGAGCGCCCCGCCCGTCGGCAAGGCGGCGTAGCACTTGCTCAGCAGTTCAAGCTTCTGCGGCAACGCCCAGTCATGCAGGATGTGGCCCATGACCAGCACATCGGCCGACGGGCATTCGTCCTTGAAGAAGTCGCCCGGATAGAAGCGCAGCCGCTCTGACAGTCCGTGTTCGGCGACATACTCGTTGAAGACTGGCTCGACGGCCGGCAAGTCGAAACCGCCGCCTGTCAGGTGCTCATGCGCGAGGGCAACCTGCACTGGCAAGGCGCCTTGCGCTGCGCCGATGTCGATGAACGTGCCGTAATCGGCCCACGGGAATTGTTGTGCGATCGCGCGCGCCGCGCCTAGGCTGACGCCGGTCATTGCCTGAAGGAAGCCGCGCAACGACGCTTCGTCGCGGTAAATCGCGTCAAACGGATTGCCACCGCGCTTTGCCTCGTTTTGCGGCAGTCCGGTGACGAGTGCTTCGGTCAGCGAGCCCCAGAACGGATAAAGCCGTGCATTCGCCATCTCCAACAGGCCGCCAATATAGCTGGGCTTACCCTTATCGAGAAAGAGGCCGGTCTCAGGCGTGTTGTGATACACGGATCCTTCACGGTCCAGCAAATGAAGCGCGACCAGGGCATCCAGAAAGTCGTGCGCCGCACGCGGATGCAGACCGAGTGCACCCGCAAGCTCGGACGCTTCGCGGGGGCGGTTCGCGAGTTCTGTAAAAACACCGAGCTCAACCGCGGACAGGAGCGTCTTCGATGCCCAGAAGCCCATGCCTATCTGCAGCAACGTTTCGGGAGACGGGGCGTGACTGAATTCGGACGCTGGCGCGCTCTCCATATCGCATCCTTCTTTTGATATACCTAAATTAAAGGGGTGCTTGATTCCGCTAGAAGTCCGAAGCTAACTTTAGGCGGTGCGTCGGCCGCGTTCAAGCTCCTTATGTGCGCCGGCGCGCATCGAGTTCGTTCACTGGAGGGGTGAAATGCCTGCCGGTGCACTGTCGAAGATTCGGGCTTCTGGGTACATTTGCAGGCGAAGAGATAGCTGCACCCGGCGGCAAAAGAGCATGATGAAACGTCGCAACCGGCGACACGCATTCGCACGCGTCCTGCGAACACGCTGATCCAAGAAAGGAAAGTCTCTATCACGACGGCGCACTGACGCCGTAAATCCAATGCGTTGGCCGAAGTCCGTGCGCTTCTGCTAGACGCCGCTTTGCAGTACGCGGACCACTGTCTCTGCGCTGCACAGGGTCGACAGCCATGGCGCGGCGGCTTCGTCTGCGAGGATTAGACAGCGACGAAGCCCAAGGCGAACGTGTTCTCGATGGCAGCAGAATCGATCTGCACCGCTCCAGAAACTACGAAGTTGCCGCCATCGAAGGCAGTCCCAGAAACTCACGCGCGGTGCAGCCAAAGATCGCCGGCGCGCGGCCAGCCTCGTGAAGTGCCGCGGCGATGGTCGCGCCGATTGCTCCCGGTTTCACGATGGCGACGGTCCCTTGTCGCTGGACGACAAGAAGGAGCATGTTACTGACAGCCTTCGTTATCGGATTGCACCGCAAACGGGATCGTGCGCACCACGCGCGAGTGAGTCGTGACCTCAAATGGCGTATGCCGATTGCCCTCAAGGCAGCGACACAACGCCAAGCTATTGTTTTTCAAACGAAAGTAAGCACTGGCATAAAGACTGCATTGTGAGTTTCAACTTGTATTCAAGTTTGAACTCATGAAAGCAACCGCAGCCGACCTTCCTTTCACCGTTCGCTCACTCGTCGATGCTTACGCACGCGGCGATACCGATCCGCTGCAAGTCATCGCCATGACGCTCGCACGTATCGAAGCGAGCAAGCGGCCCGAAGCGTGGACACTCGTCGTTCCGGCATCCGACCTTCACGCCACGGCGAGCGCGCTCACCCGCGAACTCGTCGCACAGGGCGCTGCGATCTTCGAGCGCAAGCCGTTGTTCGGCGTGCCGTTTGCGGTGAAGGACAACATCGATATCGCGGGTTTGCCGACGTCCGCCGCATGTCCGGCGTTCGCCTATACGCCGAACGAGACCGCATTCGCCGTGCAGCGTCTGATCGATGCAGGCGCGATCCTCATCGGCAAGACCAACCTCGATCAGTTCGCGACCGGGCTCGTCGGCACGCGTTCGCCGTTCGGTGCGGTGCGGCAGGTGAATCATCAAGAGTATGTATCAGGCGGATCCAGTTCAGGTTCGGCGGTGACCGTGGCGCAAGGCATCGTCGCTTTCTCGCTCGGCACGGATACCGCCGGCTCGGGCCGGGTGCCTGCAGGCTTCAACGGCATTGTCGGACTGAAGCCGACGTTGGGGCTCGTCAGCAAGCGCGGCGTCGTGCCCGCGTGCAGAAGTCTGGATACGCTGTCGATCTTCGGGCATGACGTCGCCGATGCATGGCTCGTGCTGCAACAGATGGCTGCATTCGATGCGCGCGACGGATTTTCGCGCCGCGTCGCATCGCTCGGACTGTCGCGCGATGCGCCGCGCGTCGCGATCCCCGACACGCTCGAATTCTTCGGCGACACACAAGCCGCCGATGCCTTCGCCGCGACGCTCGATCATCTGAAGCTCGAACCTGCAACGTTCCCTTTCGCGCCGATGCAGCGCACCGCCGCGCTGCTCTACGACGGCCCGTGGGTCGCGGAAAGGCGCGCTGCGCTGGGCGAGTTCTTCGTGACGAATCGCGAAGACATCGATCCGACCGTAGCCAAGGTCATAAGCAAGGCGGATTCAGTCTCCGCCGCCGACGCCTTCAACGGCCAGTACGAACTCACGCTGCTGAAGCGCGAAGCCGATGCCCTGTTCGAACGTTTCGATATCCTTATCGTTCCGACCACGCCGTCGCATCCGACCATCGCAGAAGTGCAGGCCAATCCGGTCGAAGTGAACAGCCGGCTTGGCGTCTACACGAACTTCGTCAATCTACTCGATCTCTGCGCGCTCGCCGTGCCGTGTCTGCCACGCGCCGACGGTTTGCCCGCGGGCATCACGTTGATTGGTCCAGCGGGCGCGGACTGGCGGCTTGCCGTGCTCGGCGCGCAGATCCAGGCGCTTGCGGATGTCAGCATCGATCCGCTGCCGCTTCAGGAACCGAGCGTCACGCTCGCCGTCGTCGGCGCACATCTGCGCGGCATGCCGCTGGAATGGCAGATGAAGCAGGCGGGCGCGCGGTTCGTCGAAGAGACCGTGACGTCGCCGCACTATGCGCTCTACGCACTCGCCGATACCGAGCCGCCCAAGCCAGGCCTCGTGCGCAATCCGGCAGAAGGACGCTCGATCGCCATCGAACTGTGGGACATGCCCGTGCGCACCTTCGGCGCATTCGTCGCAGCGATCCCGGCGCCGCTCGGCATCGGCACCGTCACGACTGGCGATGGCCGCGTCGTCAAGGGCTTCATGTGCGAACCGGCCGCCGTCGCGCCCGAGAGCGGCGCGCTCGATATCACTTCATTCGGCGGCTGGCGTGCGTATCGGCACAGGCTTGTCTCCGCATCCAACGATCAACCCACACAGGAAGCCACATCATGACCAATCGCCGCCACTTCATCAAAGGTGCGGGCGCGCTCGCCCTCGGCAGCGCGTTGCCGTTCGATCGCGCCTTCGGCTCAAGCAATCTCACCGTCGGCGTGATCTACGTCGGCGCGAAAGGCGATTACGGCTATAACCAGGCGCAGGCGCAGGCGACTGCGATCATCAAGAAGATGCCGGGTGTGAAAGTGGTCGAGGAAGAGAACGTGCCTGAAACCGTCGCCGTGCAAAAGACGATGGAAGCGATGATCGAGCAGGATGGCGCGACGCTCATCTTCGCGACGTCGTTCGGCTATTTCGACCCGCACGTGCTCAAGATGGCCGCAAAGTATCCGAAGGTCCGCTTCGCGCATTGCGGCGGTTTGTGGAAGCAGGGAAACCCGCCGAACATCGGGAGCTACTTCGGCTATATCGACGAATGTCAGTACCTCAACGGCGTCGTCGCGGGCCACGCGAGCAAGAGCAAGAAGCTCGGCTTCGTCGCCGCAAAGCCGATTCCGCAAGTGCTGCGCAATATCAACGCGTTCACGCTCGGCGCGCAATCGGTGGATCCGTCGATCACCACGCACGTCATTTTCACCGGCGACTGGTCGATGCCGGTCAAGGAAGCCGAAGCGGCCAACAGTCTCGTCGATCAGGGATGCGATGTGCTGACCTGTCACGTCGATGGCCCGAAGGTCGTCATCGAAACGGCGGAGAAGCGTGGCGCGATGAGTTGCGGCTATCACGCGAGTCAGGCTGCGCTCGCGCCGAAGGGTTATCTCACGGGCGCGGAGTGGGACTGGGCGACGCCGTACAAGGCACTCGTCACCGATGCGCAAGCCGGCAAGCCGCAGCCGAATATCCTGCGCGGCGGCCTGAAGGAAGGCTTCGTGAAGATGTCGCCGTACGGCGCCAAGGTCACCGCCGATGCGAAGAGCAAAGCCGACGCCATCAAATCGAAGATGGTCGCGGGCGATTACGTGATCTTCAAAGGCCCGATGAAGGACAACAAAGGCGACAGCGCCATTGCGTCGGGCACGGCTTACGCACAGACGGACATCAAGCTGGAAAGCATGAACTATCTCGTCGCTGGTGTCGTCGGGCAGATCTGATTCTTTCGTTTGCGGAGCCGGTATGCGTTCCTATCCTCTGTTACCGCGTGTGGCGCTGGGCGCGTTGCCTGCGTTGCCGACGTTGTGCGCGCTCATCGGCACACTGGTGATGTTTTCGCTGTTCCTGCTCGTGCAGGGCCAACCCGCCGATGATGCGCTCGTGCTGATCGCGCAAGGCGCATTCGGCTCGTCGTTCGCGTGGCAAAGCACATTGCTGCGTGCCGCGCCGTTAATGCTCACCGCGTTGTGCGTCGCGTTGCCTGCGCAGGTCGGGCTTATTGTGATCGGCGGCGAGGGGGCGCTTGCGTTGGGCGGACTCGCTTCAGCGGTCGTCGCGACGCTCGTGCCCGCCGCGATGCCGTGGTTCGCAGCTGCACCGTTGATTGCGCTCGCGGGCATGGTCGCGGGCAGCGTGTGGATCGGCGCGGTCGGCGCAATGCGGCAACTGCGCGGCGTGAACGAGACCATCAGCAGTCTGTTGATGTCCTATATCGCGATTGCATTGTTCAAGCATCTCGTCGAAGGTCCGTTGCGCGATCCCGCGAGCCTCAACAAGCCTTCGACGCCGCCCGTTCCCGATGCGTTCGCCATCGGCTCATTGCCGGGTCTCGATGTGCACTGGGGCCTGTTCTGGGGCGCGCTCGCATGCGTCGCGGCATGGGTGTTCGTGCGTCACAGCACCAAAGGCTTCGCGATGCGCATTGCAGGCGGCAACAATCATGCGGCGAAGCTCGTCGGCTTGCCGGTGAACAGGCTCGCCATCGCAGCATGCGCGATGGGCGGCGCGGCAGCAGGTCTCGCGGGCATGTTCGAAGTCGCGGCGGTGCAGGGAAGTGCGAACGCGTCGCTGCTGGCAGGTTATGGCTATGCGGGCATTCTCGTCGCGTTCGCCGCGCGTCAGAACCCGCTCGCGATCGTGTTGTGCGCCGTGCTGGTCGGCGGCATCGAAGCGAGCGGTTCGCTGCTGCAGCGCCGCCTGGGCTTGCCCGATGCGACCACGCTCGTCCTGCAAGGCTTGCTGTTCGCTCACTTGCTCGCGTGGGAAGCGATGGGTGGCCGCCTCGCCGCATGGCGCATCACATTGCAGGCGATGTCGGTCGCGCGTGCATCGGTTCGACTGGAGGGTACGCATGTCTGATGCACATTCACCCATCGCCGTGTTGTTGCTGTCGCTGTTCGCGGGCGCCATTCGCGTGAGCACGCCTTACCTGTTCGTGAGCATCGGCGAATGTCTGACGGAGAAGGGCGGGCGCGTCAATCTCGGCCTCGAGGGCATTCTCGTTTCAGGTGCAATGACCGGTTACGCCGGCGCGTATCTCTCAGGATCGCCGTGGCTCGGCGTGCTCGCGGCCGGTAGCGCCGGACTGCTGCTCGGCTGTCTGCACGGTCTCGTCTGCTCGTTGCCGCGCGTGTCGGACATTGCGTTCGGCATCGCGTTGATGCTGGTCGGCACCGGCCTCGCGTTCTATCTCGGCAAGCCGTTCATCGAGCCGCAAGCACCGATGCTGCCGTCGATCGATCTCGGCGCGTGGGCGTCGTCGCCGCAATTGCATAACGCGTTGCACGTCAATCCGCTGTTCATCATCGGCGTGGCGCTGGCGTTCGCGTTGCAATGGGGCTTGCGTCATACGCGCTGGGGCATGGCGTTGCGGCTCGTCGGCGAGAACGTGGAAAGCGCCCGCGCAATGGGCTATCCGATCACGCGGGTGCGCATTCTGGCGACGACGGTCGGCGGTTTCTTCGCGGGCGTGGGCGGTGCGTATTTGTCGCTGGTTTATCCGGGGAGCTGGAACGAAGGCTTGTCGAGCGGACAAGGCCTGATGGCCGTCGCGCTCGTCATCTTCGCGCGCTGGCAGCCTGTGCGATGCCTGTGGGCCGCGCTGATCTTCGGCGCGGCGGGCGCGCTCGGCCCGGCATTGCAGGCCATCGGCGTGACCAGCGGTTACTACCTCTTCAACGCCGCGCCTTACGTGCTGACGCTCGTCATCATGATCGTCAATTGCCGCCCTGATCGCACGCTGGCCGGTGCGCCGGGCGAACTCAGTCTCACACGTTGAAGCATGAATCACGGAGCCCAACACATGACCCGCTTCATCGAAGCACGTCCCTATCCGTGGCCTTACGACGGCAACCTGCGGCCGGACAATACCGCGCTCGTCATCATCGACATGCAGACGGATTTTTGCGGTATTGGCGGTTACGTCGACAAGATGGGTTACGACCTGTCGATGACGCGCGCGCCCATCCAGCCTATCCGCAATGTCCTCACGCTCATGCGCGAGCAGGGCTTCACGATCATTCATACGCGCGAGGGGCATCGGCCGGATCTGTCGGACCTGCCCGCCAACAAGCGATGGAGGAGCCGGCGCGCGGGAACGAACGGCGTGGGTATCGGCGACGACGGTCCGTGCGGAAAGATTCTCGTGCGTGGCGAACCCGGCTGGGAAATCATCGATGAGTTGAAGCCGGTTGAAGGCGAGATCGTCATCGATAAGCCGGGGAAAGGTTCGTTCTGTGCCACCGACCTGGAGATGGTCTTGCGTACGCGCGGCATCGTCAATCTGGTGCTGACAGGCATCACCACCGATGTGTGCGTTCACACGACGATGCGCGAAGCGAACGACCGCGGCTTCGAATGCACGATTCTCGCGGACTGCTGCGGCGCGACCGATCAGGGCAATCACGACGCAGCGCTCAACATGGTGTTGATGCAGGGAGGCGTATTCGGCACGGTATCGGATTCGAAGGCGCTGCTCGCTGCGCTGGGACGCTGACCATGAACGCTCCGACCAAGGCGATGGGCGTGGAAGTGCTCGGTGCGACGAAGCGTTTCGGCGCGTTCACCGCGCTCGACGACGTGACGCTCAAGGTGCGAGCCGGCACCGTGCACGCGCTGCTCGGCGAAAACGGCGCGGGCAAGAGCACGCTTGTGAAAGGGCTTGTCGGCTATGGCGTGCTCGACGAGGGCGAGATCATCGCGGATGCGCGGCAAGTGCGCATCGCGTCGCCGCGCGATGCGCAGGCGCTCGGCATCGGCATGGTGTATCAGCACTTCACGCTGGCAGCGGGCTTGTCGGTCGAGGAGAACTTGCTGCTCGCGCGCGGACGGTTGCCGTGGAAGATCGACTGGGCGAAGGAGCGCGGCGCGCTCGCTGCGTTCATGCACTCGATGCCGTTTCGCCTGTCGCTCGATGCGCCCGTTTCCAGCCTTGCCGCGGGAGAAAAGCAGAAACTCGAAATCCTGAAACAGCTTTATCTGCAGCAGCGTTTTCTCATTCTCGACGAACCCACCTCCGTTCTCACGCCGCAGGAAGCCGACGAAGTGCTTGGCCTGATGCGCGATCTCGCCACGCGCGGCGAACTGACGGTGCTGATGATCACGCACAAGTTCCGCGAAGTGATGGTGTACGCAGACGATGTCACGGTGTTGCGCAAGGGCAAACTCGTCGGTACCAGCGCGGTGGCGGATACGAGCCGCGACGAGCTGGCCGCGTGGATGATGAGCGGTGAAACCGGGAACGTTGACGATCCCGAACTCGCCCGGACGCCGTCTGAACGCAGGCCGCTCAAGGCGGATTCGCCAGTCCGCCTGGCGCTTTCGAAGCTCAACGTCATCGACGATCGCGGACATATGGCGGTGCGCGACGTATCGCTGAGCGTGAAGTCGGGCGAAATACTCGGCATCGCGGGCGTATCGGGTAACGGGCAAAAGGAACTGATCGAAGCACTCGTCGGCCAGCGTCGCGTGCAGAGCGGCGAGATGCGCATGCTCGGAGAGCCGTATCGCGCGACGCGTGAAGAGATGACCCGGCTGCGCGTGTTTGCGTTGCCCGAAGAACCGCTGCGTAACGCTTGCGTCGCGAACATGAGCATCGCGGAGAACCTTGCTCTACGCGACTTCGATCGCGCACCGATGAAGCGCCACGGCTGGCGTCTCGATCGCCGCGCCATGCGCGAACGCGCCGAACGTCGAATTGCCGAATTCAACGTGAGGCCGCCGGTGCCTGCGCGCGCCATCGGTACGCTGTCGGGCGGCAACGTGCAGCGCGCCGTGCTCGCTCGCGAGCTTGGGCAGGCGGTCGATGTGCTGATCGTCGCGAATCCGGTGTTCGGACTCGACTTCGCATCGGTCGCGGACATTCATGCGCGCATTCTCGCCGCACGCGATGCCGGCGCTGCGGTGCTGCTCGTGAGCGAAGACCTCGATGAACTGCTGGAACTGGCCGACCGTATCGCCGTAATCGCGGAAGGGCGACTGGTGCACGAAACGGCTGCAAGCGGCGCGGATCGCGTCGCGTTGGGAAGACACATGGCGGGCCACGTCGAAAGCGCCACGCGCGATGCGGCCGAACCCGTCACCGTCCACGCATAAGGAGCAAGGAAGAATGAGTTCGAGCGGTCTGGGTGGATTGAACAAGTCGCCGCAAGGCATCGTCGTGGGTCTCGTGCAGTTGCAGAATCCCGATGTCGCGACACCGGAGCAACTGGCCGCACAGACGCGGCGCATCGTCGAACTGGTCGGAAAAGCGCGCCGCAACAATCCGGCGATGGATCTCGTCGTGTTCCCGGAATACATGCTGCACGGCCTGTCGATGTCCACCGACGATGCCATCATGTGTTCGCTCGACGGTCCCGAGATTGCGGCGCTAAAGGCCGCGTGCATCGAGCATCGCATCTGGGGATGCTTCTCGATTATGGAGCGCAATCCGGGCGGCAACCCTTATAACAGCGGCATCGTCATCGACGATCGCGGCGAGATTCAGCTTTACTATCGCAAGATGCATCCGTGGGTCCCGGTCGAGCCGTGGGAGCCGGGCAATGTGGGCGTGCCGGTCTGCATTGGGCCGAAGGGCGCCAGGCTGTCGCTGATCATCTGCCATGACGGCATGTTTCCCGAGATGGCGCGCGAGGCCGCTTACAAGGGCGCGGAAGTCATTCTGCGCACTGCAGGCTATACCGCGCCCATCCGTCACGCATGGAAGATCACCAATCAGTCGAACGCATTCCAGAACCTGGCCCAGACCGCGAGCGTGTGTCTGTGCGGCAGCGACGGCACGTTCGACTCGATGGGCGAAGGCATGTTCTGCGATTTCGACGGTACCGTAATGGTCGAAGGCAGTCATCGTCCCGATGAAATCATCACGTGCGAGATGCGGCCCGACCTCGTGCGCGAAGCGCGCGTTCACTGGGGCGTGGAGAACAACATCTATCAGTTCGGGCATCGAGGCTATGTCGCCGTGAAGGGCGGCGCGCAGGACTGTCCGTACACGTTCATGCAGGACATGGTGCGTGGCGAATATCGTCTGCCGTGGGAAGACGAAGTGGTCGTGAAAGACGGGACGTCATGCGGATATCCGAAGCCCGAACGCCGCTACGAGGGCTGACTCGATGCCTGTGCTCACGCGCGCCCGACCGTCTCCATTCTCGTTCGATGCATCGCATACGGCGCTGATCGTCATCGACATGCAGCGCGACTTCATCGAGCCGGGCGGCTTCGGCGAAGCCCTCGGCAACGATGTATCGCTGCTTGCGTCGATCGTCCCGGCCGTCGCCCGGCTGCTCGACCATGCGCGCGATCGCGGCTGGCTCGTCGTGCATACGCGCGAGTCGCATGCGCCAGATCTGTCGGATTGTCCGGATGCGAAGCGTCTACGCGGCGCACCGCAGGCGCGGATTGGCGATATGGGACCGATGGGCCGGATTCTCGTGCGCGGCGAGCCGGGCAATGCCATCGTCGATGCAGTCGCGCCCGTCGCGGGCGAGATTCTCATCGACAAGCCGGGCAAAGGCGCGTTCTACGCGACGCGTCTCGGCGAGGAACTGGCGCAACGCGGCATTACGCATCTCGTGTTCGCGGGCGTCACGACCGAGGTGTGCGTACAGACGAGCATGCGCGAAGCGAACGATCGCGGCTACGAATGCGTGCTGATCGAAGACGCGACCGCGAGCTACATTCCCGCTTTCAAGACCGCGACCATCGAGATGATTCGCTCGCAAGGCGGCATTGTCGGATGGACGGCAACGCTCGCTGATTTATCGGAGAACTGATGGAATTGAATCATCCAGAAACCGTCGCCGAAGTCGAGCGTGCGTTCGTCGCATATGAGAAGGCGCTCGTCGATAACGACGTCGAAACCATGAACGCGCTGTTCTGGCATGCGCCGGAAACGGTACGATACGGCATTGCCGAAGTCCAGCATGGCGGCGATGCAGTCCGCCGCTGGCGTGAAACGTGCGCGCCGGTGCCGCGTTCGCGCCGTTTGCATCGCACGGTGGTGACGACGTTCGGCGCGGACTATGCCACCGTCAGCACCGAATTCACGAGCGACGCTACGCTTTTGCTTGGACGCCAGATGCAGACCTGGGCGCGCCTGGGCGATGCATCGAACGCGTTCGCGGGATGGATCATCGTTGCGGCGCATGTGAGCCTTATCGAAAAGCCCTGAAGAGGCACTGCCGGAGACACCGAATCAACTCGCCCAAACTCACGGACACCAGTGCCGTGCGCGCCATTCAGAGCGCCAATCCGCTTGCCGAACAGGTCTACCAGCAGTTGAAGCAGGACATCTTCAGCTTTCGCCTGTTTCCGGGCGATCGTTTCTCGGAGACCGACATCGCGCAATATTACGGCGTGTCGCGTACGCCGATGCGCGATGCGCTATTTCGGCTGTTGCGCGAGGGCTATCTCGAAGTCGGCTTCAGGCGCGGCTGGAAAGTCTCGGAAATCAACTTCGCGCAGCTCGATCAGCTCTACGACTTGCGGATCGTGCTGGAGACGGCATCGATCGAAAAGCTCGCCGCCGCCGTGCCGCCGCATGCGGAAATCGAAGCGCTGAAGACCATTTGGTGTGTGCCGGTCGAAGCGCGCGAAAGCGATCCTGTCGCCCTGTTCAGCATGGACGAGAACTTTCATCGCGGACTCGTGCGCGCGAGCGGCAACGGGGAAGTGCTGCGCGTGCATAACGAAGTGACGGAGCGCATTCGCATCGTGCGGCGGCTGGATTTTCTGAAGCCGCATCGCACCAGCGCGACTTATGACGAGCATGCGAAGATGCTGCGCTTCATTGATCGTGGCAAATGCGGCGAGGCGGCCATGCTGTTACGCGCGCATATCACGCAGAGCAAGCTAGAGGTGCGGAAGATCACCGTATCGATGCTGACAGAGGCTCGTGAGCGGAAGCTGCCGTTCGTCGGCTGAGGGTGCGGAGAAATCATTCGCGCCTCGCTCGGGCAATGAATAGTTAGTTAGGCGAAGGTCCTTATGCGTCAGACAGGATAGCATTGCATTGAGCCAATTCATCCATCGGTCTTTGCCCGGCTGTATGTGCGCTCACGAGCGATTCGAATTTAGTAGCGAACGGACGATATTCATACTCCTAACTAAAACATGCGCTTACGCGCGTGCCGTCCGTGCTGTTTAGCGCCTGTGCATTAACGTGTATCGAGACACCCGCTTCGTCCCGCGCGTGGGCTTTGTCCACATAGTGGCGCGGGAGGCGTTGCGCGTAAAACGTCGTCGACCCCATCGGAGAGGACACGCGAATCCATCTGCGCCATCAGCGGAATGCCCTGACCACTGCACGCTACGCGAGTCGCAGGTGCGCCACGGCCGTACTCCGCAGTTCTTGAACGAACCTCCCTCTAAAAACTCGCACACCGCCCTTAGCGGCGCATCACTTTGCGTCGGCAGATAAACCGGCGTTGGATCGACCCTCTCCGTAACTTTCCCTTTCGGTGGCATCTGCGCGGTGCGATTGTCGGTTTGCACGAGGCGTCGCGCGAACCGGTCGACCAGCGCAAGTCATCCCGGGCGGGTGGTCAGCCGGGAGCGTTGGAAAGGTCGGCAATGAACCCGTCATGTGGCAGAATTGGCTAAGTGGTTTTACCAATTTGCCAATCGGCGACCGATCCCTACACTGCTCCCTCGTCCATAGACCGAAAAGAAAAAATGCGAGTGTTAATTACCGACTACGACTTCCCGGACTTGGAAATCGAGAAGTCACTGTTTGAAAAAGCGGGAATCGAGGTGGTCGTCGCCCAATGCCGTACCGAGGAAGATGTCATTGCTGCCGCCGAAGGCTGTCAAGGTCTTCTCGTTCAATACGCGCCAATCAACGAGCGTGTTTTCGCTGCAAGGCCGGAGGTCCGGATTGTTAGCAGGTTTGGCGCAGGCTTCGATACGGTGAACACCGTCGATGCCAGCCGACACGGCGTATGGGTAGCAAATTCTCCCGACTATGGCGTGGGCGAAGTTGCAACGCATGCGTTCGCGATGACATTGGCACTGGTGCGTCACGTCGCCCTTTACGACCGTGATGTCAAGGCGGGGAGCTGGCACTACGCCAGTTCCGGGCGACTGAAGCGGGCCTCCGACATGACGCTCGGCATCGTCGGACTCGGTCGTATCGGCAAGCGGATGGCACACATTGCCCGTGACAGTTTCGCTCGTGTCGTAGCCTTCGACCCCCATCTGATCGACGGCGATTTCCCCCCGTATATAGAACGCGTGGACCTGCGGACGCTCTTTGAACGGGCCGACGCCGTGTCTTTGCACGTGCCGCTCAATCGAGAGACCACAGGCTTGGTGAATGCCGCGCTGCTGGACTTGATGAAGCCTGGGAGCTATCTCGTCAACACCGCACGCGGTGGAGTCGTGAATATCGACGACGTGCTGACGGCGCTCGACAGCGGAAAGCTCGACGGCGCAGCACTCGACGTTCTCCCCGTCGAGCCGCCAGAAACGCACTCACGCGTCGTGCAGCATCCCCGTGTGCTGGTCTCGCCGCATGCGGCGTTCTATTCAGTTGTTGCCGGCGCCGAATTGCGGCGCAAGGCGGCACAGAATTTAGTCGATTGGGCGCGCAACGGACGTCCTTCGTACGTGGTCGTGGAAGGTAGATAAAAGCAGCCGCAGCATAGCCGCGCCGGGAAGGGCAGCTCATTACGCTACATCATTCAATCAAGAGGAATCGGATGCATAACGATAAATTCAAGCGTGTCGCGCGGGTTGTCGCCGCGCTTGCACTGGGCGCCGCGGCGTCGACGGTCTATGCGCAAGTCGCTACGGGCAACACGTCGCAAGCGAAGATCGCGTTGTCCAATAACTACGCTGGCAACTCCTGGCGTCAAGCGATGCTCAAGAGCTGGAACAACGCTTCCACGGCGGCGACCAAGGCCGGGATCATCGGAGGCGCATCTGCTTTCACGACTTCGGGGAACCAGATTACCGAACAGGCGCAGCAGGTTCAAAACCTTATCCTGCAGGGATACAAAGCCATCGCAATCGACGCTGCGTCGCCGACTGCGCTCAACGGCGTCATCAAACAGGCATGCAACGCGGGCATCGTAGTCGTGTCCTTCGACGGGATCGTGACCGAGCCATGCGCATACCGGGTGGTCGTCGACTACAAGAAGATGGGCGAGATGCAGCTGGACTACCTCAGCGAGAGGGTCAAGTCCGGGAATCTGCTCGAGATTCGAGGCATCGCCGGTTCGTCGATCGACGAACAGATCCACGGAGGCATCGCGAGCGGGCTGCAGAAACACAGCGGGTTCAAGACCGTGGGTACGGTCTATGGCAACTGGACTCAGACGGTGGCGCAAAAAGAGGTGACGGGTATCCTGCCGACGCTTCCCAAGATCGATGCCATCGTCACTCAGGGGGGCGACGGTTACGGTGCAGCGCAGGCGTTCAAGGCAGCCGGACGACCGGTGCCGGTCATCATCATGGGCAATCGCTATGAGGAGCTCGACTGGTGGAAGCAGCAATCGAAAGAAGGGTATCAGACGATGTCCGTTTCCATCGCGCCGGGCATCTCGACCTTCGCATTCTGGGTTGCGCAGCAAGTGCTTGCTGGAAAGAAGATGCCGCACGACGTCATCGTGCCCCTGGTCATGGTCGAGCAGAGCAACCTCGATGACATGCTCAAGAAAACCCAGCCGGGCGGCGTAACGAACGTGGAGTACACGCAGGACGATGTGGTGAAGCTGGTCGACAGCATGCCGAAGCATTGAGTGACGAGGTCGCCGGCCTCTTCACCGCGCGCGGGGTGAATTCCCCGCGCGCATTCTTCGACGATTCGAGAGATAAGCATGTCCAGCACGATCGTTTCACTCACCGACATTCATAAGCACTTCGGCAGCAACCATGTGCTCGATGGTCTCAATTTCGCCGTCGAGAGCGGCGAATGCGTCGGACTGCTCGGGCATAACGGCGCCGGCAAATCCACGCTGATGAACATTCTTGCGGGCACGCTCGCGATCGACAGCGGAGAGATGCGCATCGGCGATCGGAAGGTCGCAGCGCATTCGGTCAATGATGCTCATTTGTCGGGTATTCGTTGTGTGTTTCAGGAGCTATCGCTGTGTCCCAATCTGACCGTAGCCGAGAACGTGCGCGTACTGCACCATGGGCTGTCGGGGTGGGGCTGGCGCAAGCGCGCTGCGCGCCTCATCACGGAGAAGCTCGACGAGATTTTTCCGGACCATGGCATTCGATCGGACGCGGTGACGAGCGACCTGACGCTCACGCAACTTCAGATGGTCGAAATCGCGCGGGCGTTCACGGAAGTAGACGTACCGGTCAAGCTCGTGCTGCTCGATGAACCGACCTCGAGCCTCGACTCGACAACGGCTGACCAGTTGCTGAACTACGTGCAGACCGCAACTGCGCGGCAGCAGGCGGTCATTCTGATTTCGCACATGCTGGGTGAAATCGTGCGCGCCGCTGATCGCAGCGTCGTGATGCGCGACGGACGTGTCGTCGCGACGTTCAATCGAGGGGCGACCAAGAACGAACTGGTCGCCGCGATGGGCAACGTTGCTGCCGAGACTCACGGTAGCGCTCCTGCACGCACGAGCAACACAGGCGAGCTACGCGTGGACCTTGCAGTCAAAGGGGAACGCGTTACCGCGCGCAAGGGCGAGATCATCGGCCTTGCAGGACTTGCTGGTCATGGTCAGACGGAAGTGCTGCTCGAGGTGTTCGAGCAAGCGCGGCGAGGATCGTCGATTGCAAACGGCACGGTTGCTTTCGTCGCGGGAGATCGCGTTAGAGACGGTGTGTTCCCGTCCTGGTCGATCGGCGCCAATCTGTCGATTAGCGCAACCCCGCGGCTGTCGCGCGCAGGGTTTATTTCGCTGGAGTCCGAAGCTGCGCTTGGACAAGCGTGGCGGGAACGCGTGCGCATCAAGACCATGGACATGAATCAACCGATATTGTCGCTATCCGGGGGCAACCAGCAGAAGGTTCTATTCGCACGGGCCCTCGCGGCCGACGCCGATATCGTGCTAATGGATGATCCGCTGCGGGGCGTCGATATCGGCACCAAACTCGAGGTCTATCGGTTGATCCAGAGCGAAGCGGAGCAAGGGCGGACGTTTCTCTGGTACTCGACCGAGCTCGATGAACTGGTCTATTGCGATCGCGTTTATGTATTTCGCAGCGGCCATGTGACAGGCTGTTTTTCTGCTGACGAGTTTTCGGAGGACAAGGTGATCAAGGCTTCATTCGAGGAGGTGGCGCTGTGAACGCATTGCTCCAGCCCGCGCGGCTGCGCGCAGCATTGCCGGTGCTCTCGCTGCTGATCGTGGTGTTGCCGATGTTCTACCTGCAACCGCAGACCTTCAGCTATTTCGGCATCAACACGCTGATTAGCCTGGCCGTTACAATCGTACTCGCGACGATGGCCCAGATGTGCGTCATCACCGTGAATGACCTCGATCTTTCTATCGGAAGCTTTGTCAGCTTCGTAGCGTGCGTTGGCGCCTCGGTCCTGCAACAGAGCACTGTCTTGGGCATTGCGGTGCTCGTCGGGTGTGTGCTGGTGTACTGCGTGATCGGGATGCTGATCGAGTGGCGCAACCTGCCCTCTATCGTCGTCACGCTCGGGATGTCGTTTGTCTGGCTCGGACTGGCGCTCCTGCTGATGCCGACTCCCGGCGGCAGCACGCCCGAGTGGCTGCAGCAGCTGGTTCAGTGGCATATGCCGGTGATCCCGCTTCCTTTAGTGGCTGCCGTGGTCATTGCCGTTGCGACGCACTTTTTCCTCATGCGCTCAGCGTGGGGCACGCTCTTGCGCGGCGCCGGCGGTAACGGTCGCGCGCTGGCTCGTGCCGGCTGGTCGCTGCTGTGGGCGCGTGGCCTGATGTACGCACTCGCGGGCGTTTTCGGCGTGCTGTCGGGACTGACGCTGGTTGGCTTCACGACTTCGGCGGATGCAAACATCGCATTGCGCTACACGATGATTTCCATCGCAGCGGTCATTCTCGGCGGCGGTGAATTCGTCGGCGGAAGAATCTCTCCGTGTGGCGCGGTCATCGGAGCACTGACGCTAACGCTTGCAGCATCGCTGCTTTCATTTCTGGAAATCTCACCAACATGGCAAATCGGAGCGCAAGGCGTGATTCTCATCATAGTGTTGTCCCTGCGGGCAGTGATCGGACGGACGCGAGCATGAGCCCGTTCCTGGCGGTTCGGACGACCCTGAGCAAACCCTGGCTGTGGTCGTATGCCGGCGCCTTGATGGTGTGGCTGATCACTATCGGTGGCGTCCGGGGGCAGGGCGCAGGCGGCATCGTCGCTGCGGCATTGGCGTTCTCGGTGTTCCTGGTTCTGGTCGGCTTGGGGCAGATGCTCGTCATCACTTCGGGCCCGGGCAACATCGACCTGTCCGTGCCTTCGACGATTACCCTTGCGGGCGTTGTCTCGATGCAGTTGATGGGCGGGGCAAGCCAGATGATCGTGGCCGGCGCGCTCGCCGCCGTCGCTGTCGGTATCGTGGTAGGGACTTTCAATTACGGCCTGATACGGTTGCTGCGGATTCCGCCGATCATCGCGACGATGTCGTCGAGCTTTCTGATCCAGTCCATGGCGATCAGCTACAACGAGGGCGCACGCGCGGCACCGCCGTCCACGCTCGTCGCTTTCGCGAACGGCCGCTTGATGGGCGTGCCTTACACAGCTATCGGGGTCGTTGCGCTGGCTGTTGCGCTCGGCTACGTGACGACTCGCACGGTGTATGGCCGCTCGCTGTCGGCCATTGGCCAGAACGCTGGCGCCGCGCGCCTGGCCGGCGTCAGGGTCGAGCGCACGCGCTACTTCACCTACGCTGTCTGCGCCGTGCTGGCGGCCCTTACCGGGTATCTGCTCGCTGCCTTCTCGGGCGGCGCGACACTCGACATGGGCGACGACTACATGCTGTCGTCGATTGCGGTGACGGTCATAGGCGGCACCGCCGTCGCGGGTGGCCGCGCCAGTGTCCCGGGGATTTGGGGAGCCGCGCTGTTCCTGTTCCTGATGGTGGCCATGCTCAACGCGCTGGGCGTCGGCGCGGGGCTCCGACTTGTCATTACCGGTGTACTCATCATCGGCATCATCATCTTCGCAAGTAAACCAAAGAACTGAAAAGGAGCGCGAATGTCAGCAGAAGGGTGCGGTTACGAGATTATCGACCCGGCATTCCGGGAACTCATTCTTCCCAACGCATGGGTCGAGAAACTCTATGGCGGCTGCCGCTGGGCCGAGGGACCGGTGTATTTCACGGACGGCGACTTTCTCGTATGGAGCGACATCCCCAATAACCGGATGATGCGCTGGGTGCCGGACCTGGGTGTGTCGGTGTTTCGCCAGTTTTCCAATTACAGCAACGGCAACACGCGTGACCGGCAGGGGCGGCTCGTGTCGTGTGAGCAGGGCGGGCGGCGCGTCACGCGTACCCAGCCGGACGGCACGATCGAGGTGATTGCCGACCAGTATCAGGGCAAGCGGCTCAATTCGCCTAACGATGTCGTAGTCGCATCCGACGACAGCATCTGGTTCACCGATCCGACCTACGGCATTCATAGCGACTACGAAGGTTATAAGGCGCAAAGTGAAATAGGCGCCTGCTATGTCTACAGATGGGACGCGCATAGCCGCGAGTTGTCCGTCGTCGCGGACGATTTCTTGAAGCCCAACGGGCTTGCTTTCTCTCCGGATGAAAGCCAGCTTTACATTGCCGATACAGGCGCTACGCACACGGAAAACGGCCCGCATCACATCCGCGTATTCGACGTCGTGGATGGCGTGACGCTGGCTAATGGGCGAGTATTCGCGGAAATCGATCCGGGACTCGCTGATGGGTTTCGCCTTGATGTGCAGGGCAACGTCTGGACGTCGGCCGGCGACGGCGTGCATTGTTATTCCCCTGCAGGCAAGCTGCTCGGCAAGATCAAGATTCCAGAAGTTGTCGCGAACGTGACCATTGGTGGACCGAAGCGCAATCGGCTTTTCATTGCAGCGACCAGTTCGATCTATGCGGTGTATGTCGGAGTTGCCGGCGCACAAAGGCCTTGATGCTATCTAACGGCGCACTTTCATTCTCTTGCAAGCAAGCTGATAGATAGTATGGGAAGTCTTTCCCGGGACGCTTTGAGGCGGTACACGGCTACCGAACGACGCTAAGGAAAGAAACGGCAAACGCCACTGCGAATTCGTGGCCCGGCGAGATCAACGGTTATGCCACCGTGCGCTGTCGAGGTATTTGCCTCGACAGCGCACGCCACGTTTACCGCAGGGCCGCAACCGCTTCGTGCGTCTAAGCAGGCCGTTTAGAAGGGCGACGAGCGGGGCGAGCGGGCGCCGTTACGTCATCCGAGGCGGCGTCCTGCGTCAAGCTGGACGTGAGCCGTTTGAACGACGAATCCATATGCTTGTGCATGGCCGCACGCGCAGCAGTCGCGTCCTTCGCGCGGAGCGCGGCCAGGATCGCCCTGTGCTCTGCGACTGCCTGGGCCCATACCGCGGTCGTATCGAAATGACTGTTCAACAAGTCGAAGAGCGGTCCCATGCGGGCATCGAACAGACGTGTGACCAGTCCGACCAGCACGCTGTTGCCCGTGGCTTCGGCGAGTGATACGTGAAACAACCGGTCAGCCTCGAGGGGATCGATGCCCGCCGCGATCTGGGTTTCCATCGCGTCGATCGCTTCTTCGATGGCCTTGAATTGGGCTGCCCGCCCTGTCTTGGCCGCAGTCGCTGCGACTTCACCCTCGACCAGCTTGCGGGCCCGGATGAGTTCCAGAGGGCCTTCTTCGCTCGACAGGTCCAAGACATCGTTGTTGCGCTGTTGGCGCGTTGCACGCACGTAGATGCCGGAACTGACGCGTACCTCAATTAGACCTTCCACTTCGAGCGCAATCAGGGCTTCTCGCAACGAAGGCCGACTGACGCCGAGTTGAACTGCCAGATCACGTTCCGTCGGCAGCCGAGTCCCAACCGGGAATTCGCCGCTCATGATGAGCGCGCGCAACTGATCGCTGATCTTCCGGTAAAGTCGCTGGGGTTCGATTGCCTTGATGGGCATAAGCTATTCCGTCGGTGTTACTGATATTTGACTAGGCACGATCCAGAATGAGGGCGCGGTCGGCGGTCGCTGCCCCTGCCTGCCTGATACGAGAAATTATACGCGCCTGCGACCCCGCTCCATGCTGGGAAAACCATGAGGAGACTGGCTTCCACGCGCTTTGCCGCGGAGTGGGCGCGTGCGTATGTCGTCACTTGTCCGCTGCGTTGCGGACTCTCGGTTGCAGTAGTTGGCCGATCCATTCGCGATACCGCGGTAAGAAAAGTTAGACGGATCGAATGCGCTCCATAAGGCCATCCCCGCTTTTCTCGCAGCGTCCGGTCCACACGATGACGAAGCGGGATAAGGCGCCCGCAGCGTTGGTATGGCCACCGTCGTGCGTATTGAGGTTGATTCATTAGGTATGCTACTGAATCGCCGTTAGCTGCTTCGTAGAAGATAGCGATCGATGTAAGCATCGAGTAACCGACGCCAGCCTTGACAAGCTGCTCGATGAGTACCGCTTCGCCCTTACTCGCCCTTGGCTTTTCGAGGTGCGTGCGCGGCTATCTCGCAGGCAAGTTGAACAAAAGCGCCTAGCGCAGCGGGCGGATTGGGCTCCTTCCACGCGAGGTAGAGCTCGCTTTTAGCGTGCTGTTCGCGGAGGGGACGATAGACGACGTTGTTCATGTGCGTGCGTTGAACTGACGCCGGTACGAGCGTCACACCAAACCCGGCGCTTACGAGGCCAAGGGAAGCGTAGATTTGCCCCATCTCAAAGCTCGTGGACGGAGAAAATCCGGCGAGTGCGCACAACTGGTTGATGGTGGCGTGATAGTCAGGCGCGACGTCTTTCCGGTAATTGATGACGCGCAACTGCGCACAGTCCTTGATGGAAATATGCCGTTTGGCTGCGAGAGGGTTGTCCTTCGCAATGGCAACGTAAAACGGCTCTTGAAGCAACAGGACGCTGTTCAGTTGCGTATCCGGCGGCACAGAGCGGACGAAGGCCAGATCGACGTCGCCTCGGTTCAGGGCATTGATCTGTTCCGCAGAGGAAAACCATCGAAGTTCGACTGTCACCGCAGGGTAACGCTGCTGGAATTCACGCAAGAGCGGGGGCAGCAGCGTGTATGCAATGTGCTCGAAGAACCCGACCGCCACACGGCCGATTTCCCCTCTCGCTGCGCGTTGCGAATCGACGATTGCGGAGTTCGTATCCGCCAGAATGCGCTTGGCCCGTTCTTCGAAAACTTGCCCCGCCGACGAGAGAAACACTCGTTTGCCCCGGCGCTCAAGAAGCGTGACGCCCAGTTCCTCTTCCAGTTCCCGTATCTGCCGGCTCAACGGCGGCTGCGCCATGTGCAGCTCATTTGCCGCCTTGGTGAAGTTGAGTGTGCGTGCCACCGTTACGAAGTAGCGAAGATGACGCAGCTCCATTGGGTACCTTTTAGGTATCGATACGCAACTTATTATATCTTTTACATCGGATGCGGCCGGTCTTAGGATTCTGACATCAGGCCAACATGTCAGGAGACCCTTCATGAAACTTACCGCGTCACAGTTGGAAGCGTACGAGCGCGATGGGTTCGTTGTTCTGCCGGAGCTCTTCACGGAAGAAGAAGTCCGACATATGAAGAGCGAGTTGCGCCGCATCCAGAAGATCGACACCGACCATCTTGTCCGTGAAAAGAACGGCGGCATCGCAAAAACGATCTACAAGGTTCACGAAACCGAGAGCCCGACGGCATCGGCGGTTTTTCACTCCGCAGTGCGCTCTCCCAGATTGCTCGAGCCGGCACAACAACTGATCGACGATACCCAACTTTACGTCTATCACACGAAGTGCAATTTGAAGACGGCAATCGACGGTTCTGTCTGGCAATGGCATCAGGACTTTGGCACCTGGCATATCGACGGCGTGAAAGAGCCGCAGATGACAACCGCGTTGGTCATGCTCGACGAGCCGACCGAAATGGGCGGATGTCTCTACTTCATTCCGGGAAGCCACAAACTGGGCTCGCTCGACCCGGTGTTCGATGAGGCAACCGGTTACCGCTTCTACGTAGTGCCCAAGCCGACCATGCTTGAGATTTTGTCCAGCCATCGCAAGGCCGTGCCTATCGTCGGCCGCGCGGGAACCGTTGTGTTCTTCGACGCCAACATCGTGCATTCTTCGGGTCACAATCTTTCCGGGGACGATCGGTGGCAGGTCTATGTCGTCTACAACCGGGTGAAAAACAGGCCTGAAGAAGTCGTGACGCCGCGACCGGATTACGTGCGTTCGACGAATTTCGCTCCGCTCGAGGTCGGTTCAGACGAGATTCTCGACAGAGTTCAGGTCGGCTGAACTTCGGCGCGGGGCGTCGCGCGTCGGGGCTTGTGCCTGAAGACCAGCGGCGAGCGAGAACGTGATTGCCGATACGCGTGCACGTTGCCTTCGGCAGTCACGGTGACATCCATCGGGTCGGCCTTATCTGCGAGTGTATGCCCGCGATGCCGCCAGGAGGGCTTCAAGGGGCGACGGAGCAGTTGACCGAGGGCTTGCGCCAGATGATGCCGACCGCCACCATCGAGTCGGCGATGATCCGCGTTGACCGAGACGTCGAAGTGCCGTTGACGCTTCGACAAAAAGCGCCCGAATCCGCTCAACTCATGGTCGACAATGGGTCGCGTTCGGTCGATCGCCCGCGACAGGCAGCAAACGGCTGCGGATTCAACCGGTCGATGCAATAGCTTGATGGAATCGTTCAGCTGGTGTCTCGTAATCTAGCGTCTTCCTTGGGCGCTCGTTCAGCCTTCTCGCCACGGCATTGAGTTTGGCTTGCGAATAGACCGACAGATCGACGCCTCTTGGCAAGTACTGTCTCAACAGCCCGTTCGTATTCTCGTTGAAGCCGCGTTGCCATGGATGCTTGGGGTCACAGAAATACGCGGCAATGTCAGTGGCGATGGTGAACCGTTTGTGTCCCGCCGTCTCGGTGGCCCGGTCCCAGGTAAGCGATTTGTAGAGTTCTTGCGGAAGCTTGCCGGCGTGTTTGATAAGCGCGTTAGCCACCGTCTCACTGTCCTTGCTGTCCACCCTGACCAACATGACATAGCGTGTTTGTCGCTCTACAAGCGTTGCGATCTGGCTGTCACCGCTGCCGCACAGGAGGTCGCCTTCCCAGTGCCCGGGAACGGCGCGGTCCTCAATCGTAGCAGGACGTTCGCTGATCGAAACGGCGTCGCGGATACGACCGTGATCCTCGGTCTTCTGCGTGTGATGACGTGAGCGACGCATGGCACGGGTGCGCCGCAGGTGCTCCAGCAGCTCTTTCTTCAGCGCGCCGCGTGCTTGAATGAACAGGGTTCGATAGATCGTTTCGTGTGACACGTGGAAGCCCTCGCTGTCCGGCCTTGTTCGCTTGAGCCATCCGGCCACCTGCTGCGGCGACCATTCCAGTTGCAGCTTTGCCGCCACGACTTTTGCCAGCGCCGTTGTCGCGGCCAGTTTGCACGCCTTCGGGCGCAGCGCCCGCTGCCAGGCGAGCGCATCGGCGGAGTCGGCCCGATAGCCTTTGTCGCCGCTGTTGCGCTTGATCTCGCGGCAGATCGTAGACGGCGCTCGCGACAGGCGCCGTGCGATCGATTGGATCGAACCCTCCGCTGCCAGACCTCTTGAGATTTCTTCGCGCTCGGCAAGCGTGAGGGACCGCTTCGATCGGCGTCGCGGTGGAGGCTGTATTCCTCCAGTTTGCGCCAGTATTCTAGCTACGGATGAATGGTTACGATCGAATAGCTGCGCAATATGCTGCAGCGACTCGCCCGCACGCCAGCGCTCCCACATCAGCGCTCTCTGCCTCTCACTGTAATAGATTCGGCGTCTCTATTTCATCGCAACACTCCCGCCGCTTACATAGCGCTATTGTGTTGCATCGACCGGTTAAATCCGCCGCCATAAGCCGTCATTCAATGTCACGCAGGACCGGCGCTTCAGATCTCTGCAACCCGCGCGTGAACGGCCATTATGCGAGCCAAAGGCTTTCTGCAGGCGGTGATACTGCGCAAACGATCCCCGTTGCCACCCGACCTTCCCTCAATACCCGCCGCCCCGTTTGCTTGTCTGGTAAGTCCGGGTATATATCCAACGCCAGAGCGGAGAGGCGGCGGCGTTGATAGCAAGTTTACTGCGGCGGTCCTCGGGCTCGCAAAAGCGTTTGCGCATGACGCTGGTGAACCTGACAGCACTCTTATTGGTCGGTGCCGCCGTCACGTAGTTGTGCCATGGTGTGCACCATGGCCCTTGGTGACAAGCGTCATGGTTGCACGCGCCACCGCCGGTCCGCGATTTGCTATTCACTTCTCAAGCCACGCTCGCCATCCCCTGAAGATCGAGATGTCCGTCCCGCGTGCAAGGGCATACGGTTCACAGACGAAGCAGGGCAGTCAAGATCCATCCGCTAGTTCGACCTTTCCGAGCGCGAGCGGAGACGGCACAGTCGAGAGCAGCAAGCCAAACTCGGCGCTCGGCATGTCCCAGACCTCGATCGCGATGGCAACGCCATCGCTCGTATCCCGCCTCATGGCCGGCCGCCGCGTGCCGTCGGCCGATTCCGGCCAGGCGGAAAGTCGGTAGTAAGGCGCGGTGTGCGTCGCCTGAAGGAGCCGGGCGCCGCGAGCAACCAGGTCGCGATTAAGCGGCAGACCTTGCATAAGCGGGCTGTACACTACGATGCGCATGCGATCGTGACTCGCGCGTCGTGGTCGAACTCGACGCCTCCTCCGCACGCGTTGCCGCTCACGCGTTCAAGCAGATCGGCGACGCCGAGCAGATATTGATCCGTGAACGCGCGGCCAAAGACGGTCACGCCCCACGGTAGTCCGTTGCTGATGAAGCCGGCGGGCGCAGCCACCGCCGCATAGTCCAGCAGGTGCATGAAGTTCGTGTAGTAGCCGAGGAGCGAATTCGGACCGATGGCATCGCGCTCCAGTTCGGCGAGCGTCACCGGGCGCAGATATGTCGGCGTGAGCACGAAGTCGAGCGTATCGAGCGATGCATCACATAGATTCAGTGACGTTCGATGATCGCGATGCGCTGTCCCGCGCGCAGCGGCGAACCCGGCGCGACATGGATCGCGGCGACGGTGCCGGCGCATGGGGCGCAGACGGAAATCTCCATCTTCATCGATTCGATGACGAACAGTACGTCGCCCGCTGCAACTTCATCGCCAGCGGCCGCTTTCACTTGCCAGAGGCTGCCCGCTATCTCGCTGTCGATGGCGACTTCGCCATCCTTGAGCGGTGCGAGTTCGGTGTCCTCGACGAGTGGCGCACCCTCCGCGTCTCCCGATGCGCCCGCTTCGCGCCAGCGCTCGCGTTCGGCCTGAAACGCCGCCTGCTGACGCGTGCGGAACGCATCGATGCTCAATGCTTCGTCTGCGAGAAACGCCTGATAGTCCGGCAACGACAGCTCCGTTTCCTCGATGCGTAGCGGATAGCGCCCAAGCGGAAAATCCGCGCGAATGCGCATGAGTTCGTCGGCGGACACTTCGTAGAAGCGGATTTGATCGAAGAAGCGCAGCAAATAGTGCTGACCGCAGAAATCCGCGGTCTGCGCGTAGTGGTTCCACATCTGCAACGTGCGTCCGACGAACTGATATCCGCCCGGACCTTCCATGCCATACACACACAGATATGCGCCGCCGATGCCGACCGAGTTCTCGGCCGTCCACGTTCGCGCCGGGTTGTACTTCGTCGTCACCAGTCGATGACGCGGATCGAGCGGCGTCGCGACCGGCGCGCCGAGATACACGTCGCCGAGACCCATCACGAGATAGCTCGCATCGAAGACGATCTTTCTGACGGCATCGATGGAATCGAGATCGTTGATGCGCCGGATGAACTCGAGATTGCTCGGGCACCACGGCGCATCCTTGCGCACCGTCGTCATGTACTTGTCGATCGCGAGGCGGCACGCGGGGTCGTCCCACGAAAGCGGCAGATGCACGACACGCGACGGCACGCGCAGATTGCTTTGCAGCAGCACTTGCGCCCACGCTTCTTCGACGTTCGCAAGCAGACGCGGGAGCGGCAAGTCGTCAGGACGGTAATGAATCTGTAGCGAGCGGATGCCGGGCGTCAGATCGATCACGCCGGGAAGCGCCTGCGATTCGAGGGACTGCATCAGCGCATGGCCGCGAAAGCGCGATACGAGATCGAGTTCCGCCGGGCCGATTTCGAGCAGCAGATGCGTATCGCCCGACACGCGCGCGACGAGTCTCTCGCGGCCCGATCCGCTATCCAGCACGATGGGCGAAGTCAGCGCCGCACGTCGTTCGGTCACTTCGCCACGTTCGATCTCGAGCGATTCGATTTCACGACGACGCCGCCGCGCGGCCTCGCGCGCTTCACCGATCTCGACGGGAACGAAGCGCACCTTGTCGCCCGCCTTCAGCTGGCCGATGTGCCACAGGTCCGCTTCGATGATCGTCACCGGACATACGAAGCCGCCGAGACTCGGGCCGTCGGGGCCGAGGATCACGGGCATGTCGCCGGTGAAGTCGATCGCGCCGACCGCGTACGGGTTGTCGTGAATATTCGACGGATGCAGACCCGCTTCGCCGCCGTCTTCGCGCGCCCATTCCGGCTTCGGGCCGATCAGGCGCACGCCGGTGCGGCTCGAGTTGAAGTGCACTTCCCATTCGGTATCGAAGAAGCGTTCGATATACGCTGCGCTGAAATATTCCGGCGCACCGTGCGGGCCATAGATGACTCGGATCGCGCGAACAGGTTCGAAGCGCAGCGCATCGTCGAGCGTTGCGCCTGCTTGCGCGTCCTCGAGCGGATAAACGTGCAGCACATCGCCAGCGCGGATCGCGCGTCCGCCGTGTCCGCCGAACTGGCCGAGCGTGAAGGTGCTGCGGCTGCCGAGATACGACGCGACATCGAAGCCGCCGCGCGCGCACAGATAGGCGCGCGCGCCAGCGCCGCGAATCGTGCCGAGCGCGAGCGTCGAGCCCGCCGCGACATGGATGCTGGTGTGCATCGGTTGCGCGATATCGTCGAGCGTGACTGGAATGTTAGCGCCCGTGACCGCGATAACCGCATCGGTATTGAAGCGCAGCGTGGGACCGCTCATCGTCACTTCGAGCGCGGCGGCGTCGGCGGCGTTGCCGATGAGACGATTGCCGAGGCGCATCGAGCGATCGTCCATCGGTCCCGACGGCGGAATGCCGACCGCCCAATAGCCGAGCCGGCCCGGATAGTCTTGCACCGTCGTCTGCGTGCCGCCGCTGAGGACGTCGATCGTGCTCGCGCGATACTTCAGCGCTTCGAGACAGCGCGTCCACGGCTCGCCCGATGCGAACGGCGCGTCGCCGATGATCTGCCGCAGATAGTCGCGATTCGTCTCGACGCCGTAGAGCCGCGTGTTCGCGAGGGCGTCGTCAAGCGCATGGCGCGCTTCATCGCGCGTCGGCGACCACGCGATGATTTTCGCGAGCATCGGATCGAAGTAGGGCGGCACTTCGCATCCGGCTTCGATCCACGTATCGATGCGCAACGCGCGGCCATCGGCTTCTGGGAAGGCGACATCGGTCACGATGCCGGGGCTCGGCTTGAAGTCGCGGCCCGGATCTTCCGCGTACAGGCGCGCCTGGATCGCATGGCCGCGCGGCTTCAGGGCCGCCATCAGCGAAGCAAGCGGCGCGAGCGTTCCTGCGGCGAGCTCGATCATCCAGCGGACGAGATCGACGCCCCAGACCTGCTCGGTGACGCCATGCTCGACCTGCAAACGCGTGTTCACTTCGAGGAAATAGAACCGTTCCGCCGCGCTGTCGTAGACGAATTCGACCGTGCCGGCCGACCGGTAATCGACGGCTTTCGCGAGGCGGATCGCGGCATCGCAGAGCGCGGCCGATACGCCTTCGGGCAACGATGGCGCGGGCGTCTCTTCGAGCACCTTCTGATTGCGCCGCTGCACCGAGCAGTCGCGCACGCCCAATGCGATGGCGTCGCCTTTGCCGTCGCCGAAGACCTGCACTTCGAGATGCCGCGCCCGCTCGATGTACTTTTCGAGGAACACGCCCGCATCGCTGAAGTTGTTTTCGCCGAGACGTCGCACGGCGTCGAAATGCGCGCCGAGTTCGCCCGCGTTCCAGCACACGCGCATGCCGATGCCGCCGCCGCCCGCCGTGCTCTTCAGCATCACCGGATAGCCGATGCGCTCTGCCGCATCGAGTGCGGCCGGCAGGTCGTCGAGGAGGCCCGTGCCCTCGAGCATCGGCACGCCTTCTTTCGCGGCGATTTCGCGCGCGGTGTGCTTGAGGCCGAACGCACGCAAGTGCGCTGGGGTCGGTCCGATGAACGCGATGCCCGCCGCTTCGCACGCTTCGCCGAACGCCGCGTTCTCCGACAGAAAGCCGTAGCCCGGATGAATCGCCTGAACGCCTTCGGCACGCGCGATGTCGAGTATCTTCGCCGTGTCGAGATAGGTCGTCGCGGCGGGACCGTCGCCTAGCGAATGCGCAATCGATGCTTCGCTCACGTGGCGGCTCGCGCGATCCGCTTCGGCATACACGGCGACGCCGGTGACATCGAGAGCGCGCAAGGTTCTGAGAATGCGGCAGGCAATCGCCCCGCGATTCGCAATCAGGATCTTCTCGAACATGGAAAGGGAAGGGTCGTTCGGAGGCGGGCCGTCCCGCCGTGAGCATGGCGAGCCGCGGTCGTCCGCGGCCGCGATCGCATCAGCGATAGCTTCGGTTCAGTTGTTCCCGCGTTGTCGTGCAGCAGCGTCCCGAGCGAACGAGCATGACGTGATAAATCCAGCCGCGGATGCGCTTCAGTTCCATATGATCAGCTCCGCGGGCGTCGGGTTATAGGCGTTGCACGGATTGTTCAGTTGCGGACAGTTGGAAATCAGCACGATGACGTCCATGTCCGCGCGCAGCTCGACATACTTGCCTGGCGCCGAGATGCCGTCTTCGAAGGTCAGGCCGCCTTCGGCCGTCACCGGCACGTTCATGAAGAAGTTGACGTTCGCGCCGATATGGCGCTTCGCGAGCCTTCCGTCGTGCGCGCATGCACGCAGGAAGTTGTCGCGGCAGCTATGCATGTAGCGCTTTTCCAACGCATAGCGCACCGTGTTGCTCTCCTGCGCACAGGCGCCGCCGAGCGTGTCGTGACGGCCGCAGGTATCGGCGACGATCGTCAGCATCGGATTGCCGAGATTCGAATACAGCACCGAGCCGGACGTCAGATAGAGGCTTTGCTGCCGACGCAATGTGCGTTGCGGATCGAAGCGTTCGCGCGGATCGTGAAGGCTGTAGAAGAGCGTATCGACGGCCTGATTGCCCTCCAGATCGACGATGCGCAGCGTCTGCCCCGCCTTCACTTCATGCAGCCACGGTTCGCCCGCGGAGAGCGTTTCGCGATACACCGCGCTTTCTGGATGTTTTTCACTGACGGTAAGCGCTTGGGTCATGTTGCTCATCTCTCAGGTTCGCTCAAAGGAAGAAGCGTTCGGTGTTGATGAAGCCGCGCACGTTCTCTTCGCATGCGGTACGGCATATTTCCGCGACTTCGGGATGCGATTCCTTCAGTTCCAGCTTGACGGGCTTCGGCGAATATTCGGGATGAGGATCGAGCGGATGCTGGATCGCGGTCAGCACGACGAGCGTGTTCATCGGCGCATACAGTTCGATGTAATCGCCCGCCTTCGAATTGCCGGGCACGAAGGCGAGCGCGCCATCGCTCGTCACGTCGATGCGGCTGAAGAGATTGAGCGTCATCAGCAGGTCGGAGACATCGAGGCCCCACTTGCTCATCTCGACGAGCAGGTTGTCCGTGCCGTTGCGATAGAAGCCGTTGCGAAGCTCCTGATAGCTGCCCGCGCCGTATCGTTCGAAGACTTCCTGCGCATTCGATACCCCGCCGATGCTGTCGTGCCAGCCGCATGTATCGGCGACGATGGCGGCCAGCACGCGCCCCATGTCGGAGTAGAGGCAATGACCGGCGGTGAGCTTCGCGGTGTGCTGGCACTTCAGCGAATCCGGCAGATTGAGCCGCTCGCTCTTTTCGCTCGCGTTCACCATCATCGCGCTGACGTTCGCGCCGCCACGAATATCGGTGATGCGCAGCGACTGTCCGCGCTTGACGATCAGCGACGTATGACCGCCGCCGGGGATCGTTTCTTCGAGTAACACTGTCATGGCGTAGAGCTTCCTTTAGTCGGAGACGAGTTCGATGCTGGATGCGCCCTGCATCGCGGCCTGCGCCATATGCACCGCCGATGCCGAGGCGCGCGTGCGGTCGAGCGGAATGTCGTAGGTGATGCGAGCGCCGTACGCGCCGGGCGCTTGGGGATCGACGCGCACCTTGTCGAAGACGAGCACGCGGCTGCCGAGCGTGAAGCCTTCCTTGAGGTCGTGCGTGACCATGAAAATCGTCAGCTTCGATTCGCGCCACAACTCCGACAACAGCACATGCATGTCCTTGCGGATGCCGGGATCGAGCGCGCCGAAGGGTTCGTCGAGCAGCAGCACGCGCGGCTTCATCATCAGCGCCTGCGCGATGGCGAGCCGTTGCTGCATGCCGCCTGAAAGCTGCTGCGGATACTTGTCGATCGCCGCGCCCAGGCCCACGCGTTCGAGCATCGCGGCGGCTTCGTCGCGTGCGGCGCGTCGCTGTGCGCCGAACAGGCGTCCCGTGAATTTCGCGCGCGGCAGTTCGAGACCGAGCATCACGTTGCGCAGCACGCTCAGATGATTAAAGACCGAGTAGCGCTGAAACACGACGCCGCGATGCGCGTCCGGTTCAGCGGGAAGCGGCTCGCCGTCGAGCAGGATCTCGCCGCGCGTCGCCCGTTCCTGTCCGAGCAGCAGGCGCAGGAACGTGGACTTGCCGCAGCCGGACGCGCCGACCATCGAACAGAATTCGCCTTCCTTCACGGTAAGATTCAGCCGTTCCAGCACGACCTGATCGCCGTAGTTTTTCCATACGTTGCGAACGACGATCATCGCGCGCCTCCGCCGTACCACGGAAAGCACCATTGCGTGAGGCGACGCAGCAGTTCGTCGGTGAGCCACGCGAGCAGCGTGATCCACGCGACGTAGGGAAGGATGAGATCCATCGACAGATAGCGCCGCACGAGAAAGATGCGATAGCCGAGCCCGTCGGTCGAGGCGATCGCTTCCGCTGCAATGAGAAAGAGCCACGCTGCGCCGAGCGAAAGCCGGATCGCGACGAGCAGACGCGGCAGGAGCTGCGGCAGAACGAGCCGCAGAACCAGTGTCCAGCTGTTCGCGCCGAGCGTTTGCGCCTTGATCCACATCTCGGCCGGAATTTCGGCGGCGCGCGCATGGAGATCGCGAATGATCATCGGCGTGATGCCGACGACGATCAGCACGACCTTCGACAGTTCGTCGAGACCGAAGACGATGAAGAGAATCGGCAGTACGGCGAGCGGCGGCACCATCGATATAACGGTGATGAACGGCGAAAGCGTCGCGCTGACGAGCGGAAACGATCCTGTCGCGATGGCCGCAACGAGCGCGATCGCCGCACTTACGACGAGCCCGATGCCGAGCCTTCGCAAGCTCGACGCCGTATCGGTCCACAGCAGATACTCGCCTGTGCGCCTGTCTTCGGTGAAGGCGGCGGACTTCATCGCATCGCTCATCTGCGTCGCGCTCGGCAGCAGCTTGTCGTCGGGATTGTCGGCGAGCCGCATCGAAGAGCCGGTGAAATACACCGCAAGCAGCACGACGAACGGCAGCAGTAGCAGCATCAGCGCGCCGGTCCTGCTCGGATGTCGATTGATGAGTCGCATGTTGACCGCCTTGTAGTAGACCCTCAAGCGCTCAGAGCTTGCCCGCCGCCGCCATCTCGACGTAGGCCGGATCGAAGCGCAGCTTTACGTTGTTCTTGTTGCCGACGACGACGCCCTTGTCGAACGCCATGCCGATGGCATCCGCGCTCTTCGCGGCCTGTCCGAGCAGGCCGTGATCGAACGAGAACTTCGCGACGCGCGTCATGATCTTCGGCATGTCGGGGCTGGTCACGAATTCGAGCGCGGCCTTCGGCGTGTAGAAGAGGGCGGTGGTCGAGAGCTGGCCCTTGAAGTTGGCGAGATCGGTGCCGGACGCCTTGGCCATCGAGGTCAGCGCGCTCGTCGTTTCGGGGGAATCGCCGTGCATTAGTGCGACCATCTCGAACCATGCGCCGGTCAATGCTTTGCCGAGCGCCGGGTTGTCCTTCAGCGTCTTCGTGTTGACGACCATCATGTCCATGATCTCGCCGGGAATCTTGCTGGAGTCGAAGACTTCGGTGACGTTGGGCTGCGCCTTCAGGTCGGCGAGCATCGGATTCCATGTGACCGTGTTATGCACCGTGGGCGTGGCGAAAGCGCCGGAGATATCGGCGTCGGACGTATTGACGACCTTGAGATCGCGCTCGCTCATGTGCGCGCTTTCGAGTGCGCGTGCGAGCAGATAGTGCGAGACCGAGAACTGGACGAGGTTGATCTGCTGGCCTTTGAGATCGGCGATCTGCTTGCCCTTGCCCTTCATGAGCACGCCGTCGTTGCCGTTCGAGAAATCGCTGACGATCAGCGCCGTCGAGTCCACGCCGCCCGAAGCCGGGATCGTGAGCGCGTCCATGTTGGTCATCGCGCAACCGTCGAACTTGCCGGCCGTGTATTGATTGATGGACTCGACGTAGTCGTTCAGCTGGACGACATCGACATTGATACCGTACTTCTTCGCCCACTTGGAGACGATGCCTTGCGTCTTGGCCTGGCCCCATGGCATCCAGCCCGCGTAGATGGTCCAGCAGACCTTGAAGTCGTTGCGCGGCGCGGCGAATGCGGCGCTGGACGCGAAAGCGGCGACGGAAATTGCGGCGATGCCAAGAAAGCGAGCGAGCTTGCGCATGAGGTTGACCTCGAGGAGACGGTTGGCGACGGCAGGGAGCAGCGCGACACATCGCGTTCTCTCCCGGGCTTTTATCCCGCCGTGTAACCTCGCCTGAGGTCGACAGCTCTCGGACCAGCATCCGCGTGAAGCAGACCGGAACCCTAGCCGTCCATTTGCAGATTGTTCGATCAACCGGATGACGCGCCGGCTCCTTGCATGGTTGACTATGCGTAAACCGTGCCAACTGTAAATCGCCGCTTCGTGCGACAGCTTTGCGGTTGCATGCCCGTTTATGGGGAGATCTGTGCACCAATCAGCTTTCTATGCACTGGTGCGACGCGGGTACCGGCGCTATGCCCGTATGGGGTCATGCACCGCCGTGAAGACACACGGTTTCCTGGGCCACTGGGTTCTTACTTGTACCGCGCCCTTGTTCGCCGGAAGGGCAGTGTGGTGCCAAGCTTACGTGAGCTTTTTTTCGGGCGAGACGGATGGCGCCATACGCGTGTCTGCCCTCGCTCAATGGTCGGTTTCGGGCGAGCAAGTCGCGGATGGAACCACCTCAGACGGCCATAGCCGGTCATCCGACGCCGCAGCCTGTTCGTCCCACTCGCCCGGTGATTGAGCGAGTCCTATGCGGTAACTTGGCGCCGGCTGCCCGGGCACTGCGCGACCACTAAAGCACGAGGTGCAGAACCAACACATTGATTGCAATGCCTGAGCCCACGAAACAGAAGCCCTCGATAGCAGCAATTCCGGCACGTGGTTCAACGCGCATGAGGGACCTGAATGCGGTAATGACAAAGCCTGTGCAGGCGCCAAAAACACAAATCAAATAACCAGGCCAACCTAGGGTAAATGCGCTCCAGACATAGGCGAACGCGGTGAATGTAGCGTACGCGAGAGCCACTCCACCGAGCAACTCGATGGGCGGTTTGAACAGTAAGGCGGTGCCCATCGCCAACACTTGAGGCATGCACCAATGGGCTAGATTCGGCCAGAAATTAGCTCCGCTCGGCGTGCAATACGCGTCGACGAAAAACATGTACGTCAGCGCAAACCCGACGAATCCGACTTCCAAGGCACGTCGCATGTTCTTTTCTCGTTGGGTGCGGCACAGGGGTGTCGAGCACGGTATTTCGCGTTGAAAGGAAGGTCGCGCAGAGGAATTGCAGCGTCATTCGACATCGAACGCTGGTTAGCGTGAGGTATCCGAGAACAGCGTTGGCCATTCGCAACCTTAAGCATGCGATCAAGCAGTTAGCGGATGCGAGAAGAAGTAAGAACGATTAAGCCACCACCGATCGACGCAACGATACGCACTCGTCCCCCAAGCCATACGGCTGGAAGGAAGCGCAAACGACGGGGTCGCCGCCCGTCAGCAGCACGACGCGCGTGCTACGGCTGATCACCTTATGCCGACAAGAGATGCACGTCGCATAGAACCGTGGGGGACCCGTAGCGTATCATTAGTCCCACCCGACATTTTCATCGAGAACCGTCTTATGCATCCGCCGACACTCGCCGGTACCCCGCTCAACGCTTACCACGTCTGCGCATTTTTCAACAGCCGTGACGAAGAGTACGAGACGTTGAATCCCTTCTTCAAAGAAGCGGTAGACAACGGCGAGAAGAATATGCACATCATAAATCCCGCCCTTATGGCGGATCACCGCGCCCGGTTGACCGCTTCTGGAATCAATGCCGCCCACTGTGAGGCCTGCGGCCAACTCGCGCTCGTCTCCTGGGGCGACGCATATTTGGACGAAGAAGGCGCATTCAACAAAGACCGCATGTTGAGCGCTGTTGACCGTCTAACGGGGACGGGGCGCGATGCGGGCTTTTCGCGTCTGCGGATCATGGGAAATATGGATTGGGTCTTCGACGACCCACAGGCGGCACTCAACCTGATCCAATACGAAGCTGAGGTCAATGAGGTGCTCGAGCGCAACCGTCAGCCCGCCATCTGCGTATATGACATGGCAAAGCTATCGGGCGCCATGTTGATGGATTTATTGCGGACGCACCCATTGACGCTTATTAATGGTGTCGTGCAGGAAAATCCGTTCTTCACTCCGCCGTCGGACATGATCGGTGAACTTAATCGGCGTCGATCGCTTGAAGTAAGCCGGATCGACGAACCACGCGGCAATTGCAGTGAATTCGTGGCAGGCAATGGCCGCTGACGCAGTCCGGGTGGCCCTATCGCCGGATGCCGCCGAGCGCAGCCTGCGAGACCTTATGGGCCTGCTGGCCCTGCCGGCCTTATGGGCCGGACGCGACGGCCGGACGATAATCGAACTCATGACGCAAGCCGTCGAGCGAATTGTCCGTCTCGACATATGCTACGCGCACGTGCCGTTGCTGCCCGACGCTCCAGCATTCGATATCTTGCGCTTGCGTGGAGCTGAAGCGACTGCGGATGCACGTCAGGCGTGGGAGCCTGCGGTCGAAGCGTGGCGGCGCATGCCGATCGGCCCGCGCCCGGTGCTCAACGCGACCCCAAGCGGCGAGCAGCGAATGGTACGGATGAGCATGGGCTACACCGCTGGTCAAGGCAGCGTGTGGTTCGGGTCTGCAGACCCGTCGTTCCCCTCGGTGACCGACATAGCGTTTCTACGCGCGGCGACGTCGTTAGCCGCGGCCGGGCTACAGGCCGCTCGAGCCGCGCACGAGCGGGAGACGGCGAGCAGGGCAAAAGACGAATTCTTGGCTATGCTCGGACATGAGCTTCGCAATCCACTGGCACCCATTACGACAGCGCTGGGGCTTATCCGCAAGCATCGTGGGGGGACGGCGGACAAGTACCACGACATCATTGAACGGCAGGTTTCGCACCTGTCGCGCCTTGTCGAGGATTTGCTCGATGTCAGCCGCATTACGCGCGGCTCGATAGAGCTACATGTCGAACCCCTGCGGATTGGATCAGTGTTGACGCGGGCCATCGAGGCCGCGAGTCCATTGGTCGAGCAACGAGGCCAAACCTTGTCTCTAAGCGTGGTCGACGACGGGGCGATGATCTCGGCCGATCTGACGCGGCTCACGCAGGTGTTCGCCAATCTACTCAATAACGCGGCCAAGTACACGGATGCCGGCGGGCACATCGGGGTTGACGCGGTAGCGCGTACGACGGACATCGTCGTTTCCGTGTCAGATAATGGCGCGGGCATCGATGATGATTTGATGCCCCGCCTTTTCAAGATTTTCGAACAGGGGCGAACCACCATCGACCGGTCTAAAGGCGGACTAGGAATCGGCCTTGCGCTGGTGAAGAATCTTGTCGAACTGCATGGCGGCACGGTCGCCGCGAGCAGCGACGGGCCCGGAAAGGGTTCTACCTTCGTTGTCACGCTGCCACTCGCGTCGCACGCGTTGGCGGCGGCCGATGCAACGGTGCCAGCACAATCGCTTCCACAGGGCAACGGCATTCGGGTCCTATTGGTTGACGACAACGAGGACGGTCTTCTGTCGATGGAAGCGTTTCTCACTGAAGTCGGATTCCATGTCGCAACGGCGAGTAGCCCGGAGACAGCACTGGCGGTCGCTGCGGATTTTCAGCCGCAGTTTGCCGTGCTCGACATCGGATTGCCGGGCATGGACGGCTACGAGTTGGCCAAGGCACTACAGCGGCAGCACGAGGTTACACCCCCTCGGCTTTTTGCACTGACGGGTTATGGCCAGGCAGAAGACCGAAAACGCTCTGCCGACGCTGGATTCGAACTACATTTCGTGAAACCGGTGCCGCTCATAGAGCTAGTTGAAGCGTTGAGCTTGGTCGAATGAGTGACTTAGACTAGCGAGCCGGACACGCGGCCTGCCGTAGTAACGACGAGTGGCCGACAGAACGAGACAAGCCGCCGCTAGAGCAACAGCGGCGCCCCCGTCGCATGAAGGCTGGAAAAGCCGTTCAATGACGTTAGGTCGCGCGTTCGATGAGGCGGAGCATCGAACGGCTGAACGGGCCACGGAAGCTGCCCTACAAAAAGCAACGCCTGAGCGCCGGCAACGGCCGATTCACTTTCCTCCGGCCCGCAGCTTGTAACGGCGGCGTGCGCTCGACAGCCGCTATACGCTTGCGTCGCCGCTTGCGCACGCTCGATCTTGTCTTGCCGTACACCATGTCAGGCACTCAAACGGACCCAAAGGTATGTTTCGACGCAACACGCCTCGCAGTCGCGGACGGCAATTCGCCGAACATGCGGCGATAGTCGTTCGCGAAACTGCCAAAGTGCAGGAAGCCCCACTTCGTGGCCGCGCCGGTGACGCGCTGCCCCGACTGCAACTCGCGGCGCACATGATTCAGCCGAACTGCGCGCAGGTAAGCCACGGGATTCAGATCGAGCGCCTGATGAAACGCGTATTGCAGCGTCCGGCGGCTGATGTCCAGTTCGACACAAAGTTCGGCTACCGACAGCGGGCACGTGGACGGCTCCTGCAGCCGTTCGTTAACGGCGGTCACGACGCTCCAGTGCCGCGCCGACGCCTCGCGCGCTCGGGGCGGCGCGTCCGAGGGTGCGAGGAGCACTTCCGATACCGCGTACATCACCGCCCGTTCGACGATGCGCTCCTTGCCGGCGGCATCATCGTCCGCTGCGTGCGATGTCGATGCCGACGCCGATAACGCATGACGCAACAGCATGCGCAGGTTCTCGGCTTTGACCGATGTCATCGGCAGCAGCGGAGCAAGACGTTGCGCCCGAAGCGATTGCGCGAGCTCGCTGGTCTGCGATGACGACATGCGCTCAAACGATATTTCGATGTTCACGAGCATATGCCGGTCCGGCGAATAGAACTCGAAACGCGGCAGACTGGAAAAGACATGCAGACTGTCGCGCTCGCTGCGTTCGCCGCACAGCCGCGCGTGACCTTCGAGTTCCAGAGGAACGCCGATCACGATCCGGTCGGATGCAATCGCGCCTTGCTGAAAAATCACCTTGTCGAGCCGTTCGACGAGCAGGCGGATGCCGCCTAGCGAGACCATCGACAGCGACCCGCTGAACGGGCCGCTCGAAATCTGCGTGTAACGCGCGTCCCAGCCGTCGAACGCGCTCGCCTGTTCATCGACGCTCGTGTACACGCTGAAGGACACGCCCTGCGCCTCGAAAGACGTGCCGCTGACTTCGCAAGTGCTCGGCTGTAAAGGGGCGGTCATAGTCGTCGTGGGTGACGGTCGATGACCGATTCTACCTAGCCGTTTCGCCGAAAAACAATTCTCGAAGCGGCCGCTCAGGTCGCGGAAAAGCAGTTATCGACGAACAGGTGCGTGCCATTGACGAAGCTCGATTCGTCTGATGCGAGGAACAGCGCCGCCGATGCGACTTCCGCCGGCTCGCACAAGCGGCCTTGCTGAAGCGCGATGGCTTCCTCGGTGGCATCGACACCCATCGCCTGAAGGTCGCGCAACTCCCGCATACCGTGCGGGGTCCTGATGAAGCCCGGTGCGACCGCATTGCATCGGATGCCCTTGTCACGGTATTCGACCGCGATCGCGCGCGCGAACATGTGACATGCGCCCTTGGTCGCGTCGTAGAGCACTTCGCCGGGCGTCGCGTACACCGCCGATATCGACGACGTGCAGACGATGCTTCCCTTGCCCTTGGCGAGCATCTGCGGCAGGACAGCTTGCGTCATCAGGTACATGCTCTTGACGTTCACGCTCATGAGCCAGTCCCACTCCGTTTCGTCGATGTCGAGAAACGGCTTCACGATGAGCGTGCCCGCGTGATTGAACAGCACGTCCGCGTTGCCGTAGGCGTCTTTCGCGGCGGCGACGGCAGCGAGCACGTTGGAACGCTTCGAGACATCGGCGCCGAGGCCGATCGCATTGTGTCCCGCATCGCGCAGGCTCGCCGCGAGCGTTTCGGCGGCGTCCTTGTCGCGATCGACGATCGCAACGCGCGCCCCGTGCTGCGCGAACAGCGTGGATGCCGCCGCGCCGCATCCGCCCGCGCCGCCGCTGACGATCGCCACTTTGCCGGCGAGGCGGCCATTCTGAGCAGACTGAATCATGCGTTCTCTCCCTCGTCTCATGCAAGATGACTATCTAGGCGGACTGATCGATGCCCGGCTCGATCTCGCGAATGCGTCGTGATTTCTCGTTCGTGTCGAGCACCGGCGGCCCCTTGAAGCTGTTGCGAACACCGAAGCCATACCAGATTACGAGCAGCGCGACCAAGAAGCCGACCAGCACGTACAGCACTTTTTCGTTCGGCGGCTGAATGCCGACGTAAGCCAGTACGAGCGCGCCGATCAATGCGAGAAGCGCACACGGCTTCGACCAGACGCCAAGCTGGAACGGGCCTTTCTCGGTCCACGTGCGACCTTCGGCGAGCATGCCGGAGCCGACGGGCATCGCGTAGGAGATGTAGAGGAACACCGCGCTGCCGGCGCTCAGCACGGAAAAGGCATCGCCGTAAAGGGTCACGAGGATCGCGAGCATCGCGCAGGTCCAGATGGCCGGGCCCGGCGTCTTGTGCGCAGGATTCACCTTGCGCAGCAGGCGCGAACCGGGCAGGCCGCCGTCGCGCGCGAAGGCGTACACCATGCGCGACGTGGACATGATGGCCGCCAGACCGCACACGTAGTTGATGAAAAACATCAGCAGTTCGAGGACGACGCGCAGCGTCTTCGGAATCGGCGCGAGGATCGCCTGGAAGAAGCCGGTGCCTTGCTTCATCGCGGCGGTGAGGTCGGGCATCACGAGCACGAAGGCGCAAACCATTAAGTAGCCGAACACTGCCGACCAGAACACCGACCCGATGATCCCGCGCGGCACGTTGCGCGCCGCGTCGTGGGTCTCTTCGGAGGTATGCGCAGACGCATCGAAGCCGGTGATCGTGTAGGTGACGAGCAGGAGCCCCGACATGAAGGCGAACGGCGTCGCCTGATGCGGCCACGCGCTGCCCTCGGTGCCGGTGAAGTTCGTGAACGTGGTCAGGCGATGCAGGTCGATCGGCACCGGCGAATAGATGAGGAGCGATGCCACGAGCACGATCGTGACCACGAAGATCAGGTAGCCGGAGAGATCGGTGATCTTGCTCGCGATCCTGATGCCTCGCGCATTGAGAAAGGCCTGCGAGAGCGTCAGCAGCGACAGGAACGCGGTCTGATGCCACCAGTTGAGGGTTCCCGGGTCGACGCCGAACATCGGCGCGATGATCGTCTTGAAGAAGGGATCGTAGGTGCCGAAGTTGATCGCGGCGATCACGAAAATGAGCCCGATCAGGTTGATCCACGCGCAGAGCCAGCCCCATCGCTTGCCGCCTAGTATCGAGCCCCAGTGATAAAGGCCGCCTGCGGTCGGAAACGACGACGCGATCTGTGACATCGAGATCGCGACGATTAGCGCGAACATCGCGCCGAGCGGCCACCCGAGCCCGACCGATGCGCCGCCCGCCGCCGAAAAAGCCAGCTGAAAAGCCGTGATGCCGCCCGACAGGATGCAGATGACCGAAAACGAAATGGCGAAGTTGGAGAAGCCGTTCATCCGCCGCGAGAGTTCCTGCGCGTAGCCCATCTTGTGCAGAAGGCCCACGTCGGCGTCGGTGTGGGGATCAAGCTGAAGTTTTGGATCCATGAGTCCGCTCCCTGATGATGACCGGGCGCACGGCTGTGGTATCGCCCTGTTCAGGAAAGTACGGCGCCACAAATCGACGGACTATCGGATTTCGGCAAAGTGGCGGCGGCCCGGCTGACGCGCGGGATGGGTCGCGGACATTCCCTACGGCCGCATGTTCCGCATTTCGCCTTCGGGCGTTGGATCTCGTCGCGCAGTATGACGGCGAGCCGGACGGCAGCGAAGCTGTTCGACGATGCGCGTCTGCTCGTCACCGATTACCGCGACGGCCTGATGCTGCTCGACATCGAGCGCGGGGAAGCGGCCGTCGAACTGTGGCCTTGGTCGTTGATCGCCTCGTCCTTGCTCCAGGGGCAAAATCGGGCGATCGTAATGAGCGGAGTGAGCGAGGGTGCTTAGACGTGGGCCAGAGCGTGGTACCGGGGAAAACCAGTGGCCCCATAAACTCCGGCCTTTTCGGTCAAGCGCTCAGGAGCTGCAGCAATTTCGCGTTCGCCGAAAGGGCAGTGCGGTGCGCGGCTCACGTGAGCTCTTTCGGGAGAGCCAAATGATGTCGGTTTCCTTTTCAACCTGATCGTCCAGGGCGCTGATGCGCTCCTTCGACTTCGGGAATTGGCCATTTACCGACGCTCGCCGCGGAACGCACGTGGCCTACTTGAACGGCTCCTCCGCAGTCTCTTATCGGACATCCAAACGTTAAGCGGGGCGGACCCGGCACCCGGCCGCTTTGGACATCAGCTGCACTCAGTGTGGGGATGATGGTGAGGCGCGATTCACTATTCAGACATCGTCCGAACCGGATGGCTGTCGCCCCATTAGCATTTCACTTCGACAACGCCTTGCAGCTCCCGCGCGGCGCGCCCCCGACCCGCTCGCGGAGCACGCCTTCCATGATTTCAATAAACCGGCGCGCCGCGCTCGACAGCGGTTCCACGTGCGAATACACGAGGCTCGCAGTCAGCCGGTGCCCATCGTCGACACGCATGGGAACGACATCGAGCGCGTCGCGGGTCGCGCCGTCGATGCAGAACGGATCGACGATCGCCACGCCAACGCCTTCCTTCGCGAGCGTGCACGCGCTGATCGCCGAGCGCACGCGCACGACAGGCTCGGGCCGCCGCTCGCCGCCGAACACTTTGCCGACGATGCGCCCGAGCGGCGTATCCGGCTCGTAATCGATCCACGGCATCGCGGCCACCTGCTTCGGCTCGATCGCCCGCCGCCGCCCGAGCGTGCCCTTCTTCGCGACACACAGCACACGCCCGCTCTGCAGCGGTACCGTGACGAGATTGGGGTGCTCCACCTCGAACATCGACAAGCCGATATAGCCCTTGCCGAACAGCACGCGGGGCACGAGATGATTGTGAGTGAGCGGCTCGAACTGAATGGGCAACTGCGTGAACTCGCGATGAAACCGCGCGATGGCGAGAGGCACCAGATGCACGCCGAGGCTCGGGCTGCACACGATATTGAGCTTGCCGCTTGATCCATCGGCGAGCGAGCGTACCAGGCTGTCGACGCGTTCGATGCCTTCGTACGCGCGCATCACTTCGTCGAAGATGCGCTTCGCTTCCGGCGTCGGATACAGCCGGCCGCGCGTGCGTTCGAACAGCAGAAAGCCGAGCCGGCTCTCGGTGACCTGCAGCACGCGGCTCACCGAAGGCTGCGCCACATACAGCGAACGCGCCGCCTCGCTGATCGACCCGGTCATCATGATGGCGCGGAACACTTCGATCTGACGCAGGCTCATCGAGCGTGTTTGCGGGGTGGCTTCGTCGTAATTCATTGGTCTCTTTGCGGTACTGGAATCCTGGCGGCGCTGAAATTCTAGCGTGCGTCGGCGCTTTCCTGGACCCATGCATCGAGGCTATGGGTTACCAAATTTGGCCTATTTCACGAGGATTTACGTCGTTGTTATGGTGCGAACAGGTTGTACCGCGTCGTGCGGCCCAGCCAAAATCACTTCGATTGACCATGACCGCGCCCATCATTTTCCTGAACCCGAACGGCCTCGCGAACGTTACGCGGGAGATCGAGAAGACCGTGCGCGCGCTTCGCGCACAGGACGATGCCCCCGTCGTATTTGAAACGCTCCGCGCGGTTCCCGGCGGAATAGAGACCCAACGGGGCTCAGACCGCGCCGCGATTGCCGTGGAGGATTACGTCGCCGCTCACGAAGCGCAGGCAAGCGCGTTCGTGATCGCCTGCTACAGCGATCCGGGGCTGCACGCCGCGCGCGAGGTCACGTTGAAGCCGGTCATCGGCATCGGCGCGGCGGCGATGGCCACGGCGCTTGCGCGCGGCTCGCGCATCGGCGTGATCGCGGCGAGTACGCGCGGCATGCCCCGCCATTGGCGCACGTATCACGCAATGCAGCTCGGCGGGGCCATCGCGGGCGAACGCGCGGTGAATCTCGGCGTGGCGGAATCGGGCGAGCGTGAAGCTGCGCTCGGCAAGCTGCTCGCCACCGCCCGCCTCTTACGAGATGAAGACGGCGCGGACGTCATCGTGCTGGGCTGCGCGGGCATGACGCCCTTGCGCGCCGAACTGGAGCAGATGCTTGGCGTCCCCGTCATCGATCCGTGCTCGACGGCCGCATCGCTTGCTTTCGGCGTGGTTCGCGAGCGAGGTCTCGCATGAGCGAGGCCGCTCCGTTTCCGCGTCTGGGCGTACTCGGCGGCATGGGCCCGCTCGCCACCGCCGACTTCCTCGTCAAGCTGATTCAGGCGACGCCCGCCGCATCTGATCAAGAACACATGCCAGTGATTGTGCATAACGTGCCGCAAGTGCCGGACCGCGGCACGGCGTTTCTCGCGGGTTCCGACGCGCCTTGGCCGCATCTGCTCGACGGACTGCGCACGCTGGAAGCGGCCGGTTGCGCCGCCATCGCCATTCCCTGCAACACGGCGCACGTCTGGCATTCCAGGCTCGCGAGCGAAACCGCGGGGCCGGTGCTGCATATCGGCGACAGAGCGGTCGCCGCGCTCCTGCGCCAATGTCCCGATGCGCGGCGCGTCGCGGTGCTCGCCACGGCAGCGACGCTCAAGGCGCGCATCTATCATGACCAGCTCGCGGCGAGCGGCATCGAAGCAATGTCGCCCGATGAAGCGATGCAGGCGAACTACGTGTCAGCGGGTATCGCGGCGGTGAAGAGCGGCCGTATCGACGATGCGCGCGCACTCCTCACGCAGGCATCCGATGCACTGATCGCGCAAGGCGCCGATGCGCTCCTGATGGCGTGCACGGAGATTCCGGTGGCGCTGGCGGGCGTGCTGCTTCCGCGCCCGGCAATCGATCCCACCGATGCGCTAGCGCGCGGCTGCGTCGACTGGTGGCTGGCGGCGCGTAATGAAAGCGCGGCACGAGAAGCGCCGAGCGCGAACCTTGAAGCGCAACTTTGATTTCACAGCGGAACGAACAACATGCAGCAGTTTGACCTGACCATACGCCACGGCCTCGTCGCATTCGACGAAGCGGTCTATGAAGCGGACGTCGGTATCATCGGCGACAAGATCGTCGCGGTGGAACGCGGCCTGCCCGCCGGCCACCGCGATATCGACGCGACCGGCCGCTACGTGCTGCCCGGCGGCATCGACACGCACTGTCACGTCGAGCAGCGCTCGGGCATGGGCGTGATGGGCGCGGACGACTGGTACTCCGCGAGCGTCGCGGCGGCGCACGGCGGCACGACCATGATCGTGCCGTTCGCCGCGCAGCATCGCGGGCATTCGCTCAAGCAGGGAGCCGAAGACTACACGGCGCTCGCCACAGCGAAATCCGTGATCGACTGGAGCTATCACCTAATCGTCTCGGAGACGGACAGCAAGACGCTCAACGAAGATCTGGTGGAGCAGATTCGACGCGGCATCACGTCGTTCAAGGTCTATATGACCTATGAGGCACTGAAGATCGACGACTATCAGATGCTCGACGTGCTCGCGCTCGCCGCCCGCGAACGCGCCCTTGTGATGGTGCACGCCGAGAACAACGACGTCATCCGCTGGGTCTCGCAGAAGCTGCTGGAAAGCGGCAGCACCGCACCGAAGTTTCATGGCACGAGCCATGTGGCGCTGGCCGAAGGCGAAGCGACGCATCGTGTAATTCAGCTTGCGCGCCTCTTCGATGCGCCGGTGCTGATCGTCCACGTCTCCGCACCCGATGCGCTCGCGACCATTGGCGCGGCGCAGCGCATGGGCGCGCAGGTCTACGGCGAAACGTGCCCGCACTATCTGTTGCTGACCGAAGACGCCATGGATCTGCCGGGCGTAGAAGGCGCGAAATATTGCTGCAGCCCGCCGCTGCGCGATGCCGGTTCACAGGAAGCGCTGTGGACCGCGCTGAACGACGGCGTGCTGCAAACGGTGTCGTCGGACCATGCGCCATATCGTTTCGATGAAACCGGCAAGCTGCCCTATGGCGACGCCACCACATTCAAGCAGGCGGCCAACGGCATGCCTGGGCTCGAAGCGCGCCTGCCGCTCATGTTCTCCGAAGGCGTGAACAAAGGGCGCATGACGCTGCCCGAGTTTGTCGCGCTCACCGCGACGGATCACGCGCGCATGTACGGCATCGCGCCGCGCAAGGGCCTCATTCAGGCGGGCGCGGATGCGGACATCGCCATCTGGGACCCTAAGCACGAAGTCACGCTGACGGCGTCCGCTCTGCACGACCGCGTCGGCTATACGCCGTACGAAGGCATGACAGTGACGGGCTGGCCGCGCATCGTGGTGAGCGCGGGCCGCGTGATCGTCGAGGACGGGAAGCTTGCTGCGCGCGCCGGCAGCGGACGCTTCGTGCCACGCAGCACGCCTCTGCCGTTCCAGAACGAGCGGCCCGTCTCCGCGCGCGGCCAGTTCTTCCGCTCACTCGCCATCGGCGAAGCGCGGGAAGGTCACACATCGTTCGGCTACTCCGATCGCCAAAACTGAAAACGAAAGAGGAAGTCATGAGCAAGTCACGCAAACTCGGTCTCGCGGTCGCGCAAATGGGACCGGTCCATCTCGCCGACGATCGCCCGGCTGTCGTCAAGCGCCTGATCGAGATGCTGCGCGAGGCGAAGTCCCGCAGCGCGAAGTTCGTCGTGTTCCCGGAACTCGCGCTCACCACGTTCTTCCCGCGCTACTGGATGAGCGAGGAAGCCGCCATCGAACGTTTCTTCGAACACTCGATGCCGAGCCCCGACGTGCAGCCGCTCTTCGACGCCGCGCGCGATGCGGGCATCGGTTTCTATCTCGGCTACGCGGAACTCACCGCGATGGGCGAGGCGTTCAACACGGCGATCATCGTCGATGACGCGGGACGCATCGTCGCGAAGTATCGCAAGACGCATCTGCCGGGCCATTCGGATCACAAGCCCGATGCGCCGTTCCAGCACCTCGAAAAGAAGTTCTTCGAAGTGGGCAACACGGGCTTCCCGGTGGTCGAGACCATGGGCGCGAAGCTCGGTATGTGCATCTGCAACGATCGCCGCTGGCCCGAAACGTGGCGCGCCATGTCCCTGCAAGGCGCGGAGTTGGGCGTGCTTGGTTACAACACGCCTTCGCTGAACATTCACTGGCCGGAACCGGTGCATCTGCGCATGCACACGCATCTGATCTCGCTGCAGGCGAGCGCGTATCAGAACGCCATGTGGATCGCGGCGGCCGCGAAGTGCGGCAAGGAAGACGGCTTCCACATGATCGGCGGCTCGGTGATTGTGGCGCCTTCGGGCGAGATCGCCGCGCAGACCGTGAGCGAGGAAGACGAAGTGATCTTCGCGAATATCGATCTCGCGCTCGGCGACACTTTCCGCGAGCACGTCTTCAACTTCGCGAAGCATCGCCGTCCGGAGCATTACGGGCTGATCGTGGAACGCACTGGTGCGGGTGGGCCGCTGCCGCACGATCCCGACGCGTTGAGTTAATGAGTACACGGGGAGACCAATCATGAATCGAAATTTGGACCAGAGCGCGGGCGCCTTGCCGGACGCATCGGACAACTCGATCTTCGGCCCGCCGCACGTGCGCGCGCTTGTCGCCTCAATCTCCGGCTACGCAATGGACGGCTTCGACCTGCTGATTCTGGGCTTCATGCTAAGCCTGATCTCGGCGGACCTCGGGCTGAGCAGCGCGCAGGCGGGGTCGCTGGTGACGTGGACGCTGGTCGGCGGCGTGGCGGGCGGCATCGGCTTCGGCATTCTGAGCGACTATCTCGGCCGCGTGCGTGTGCTGACCTACACGATCCTGCTGTTTGCCGTGTTCACCGGCCTGTGCGCGTTCGCGAGCGGTTATCACGACCTGCTCGCGTACCGCTTCGTCGCGGGTCTGGGCCTGGGCGGCGAGTTCGGCATTGGCATGGCGCTCGCCATCGAGGCATGGCCCGCCGAGAAGCGCGGCCGCGTCTCCTCGTATGTCGGCATGGGATGGCAGATCGGCGTGCTGATCGCCGCGCTCGTCACGCCGGTGCTGTTGCCGCATATCGGCTGGCGCGGCATGTTCCTCGTCGGTCTCGCGCCCGCGGTGCTGTCGTTCGCCATACGCAAGGCTATCGGCGAATCGGAAATATTTATCAAGAAGGCGTCGAAGAAGCGCCACGAGTTTCCGCTCAAGACGCTGTTTCGCGACCGTCAGACCACGCGTCGCAGCATCGGCATGATCATCATGTGCTCGGTGCAGAACTTCGGCTACTACGGCCTTATCATCTGGATGCCGGGTTATCTCACCAAGGCGTTCGGCTTCACGCTCGCTAAGTCGGCGACGTGGACGGCGGCGTCCATTCTCGGGATGCTGGTCGGTATCTGGATCTTCGGACAACTCGCTGACCGCATCGGCCGCAAGCCGACGTTCGTGATGTATCAGATCGGCGCGCTGGTGATGGTGTTCATCTACTCGCGCATGACGACGCCCGACGCACTGCTGATCGGCGGCATGGTAGTGGGCGTGTTCGTCAACGGCATGATGGGCGGCTACGGCGCGCTGATGGCCGAGCTGTATCCCACGCATGCACGCGGCACCGCACAGAACGTGCTGTGGAGTATCGGACGCGCGGTCGGCGGCTTCGGGCCGCTCGCCATCGGCGCGGTAGCGAGCCACTATTCGTTCGGCGTTGCAATCGCGGCACTGGCGCTGATTTATGTCGTCGATGTCATCGCCACACTCGTGCTGATTCCCGAGTTGAAGGGCGTCGAGTTGGAGTGAACTGACCGCTGCTAGCGCAGTACTGAATACGGCGCGCTTCCCTCGCGGAATGTGCGCCGTTCGCCTTTGTAGCTCAGGAAATGGTTCATTGATGTCTCGTGGCTGCGGTGAGATGTGAAGCTTGATGCGCAGGGCGAAGACCAGGCAGACCATTTTGTTGATGAAACACAGGTGGGTGGCTCATCAGCTTCCCGCGCCGACCACTGCGTTGATCACTGCCGCTTCGACGCCTCCTTTTTCGCCTTTTTCGCGTCCTTCTTTTCCTTCGGCGTCTTTGTGGCCGCCTTTTTCTGCGCCTTTTTTGCGTCTTGAGCTTTGCTCATTTGTTTCTCCTATAGTTCGTGGCCGTTAGCGACCGGCGAAAGGATCATCAACAGCCCACGCAAGCTGTAGGCCAGTGCGGGTGGCCCCAATTTTACGACACGTTGCCCCACTGCTCACGCGTGCGACGCTGGCTATTTTGCTCCAACACGGCGCGCGCGCGAAACAGCCAACTTCTAGCGGAGCTAGAGAAATGAAAAACTCACGCCGTTCGCCGCGGACTACACGGTCTTCGCAACCAAGTCGCCAAGCTGCCAACGACAATGAAACGCTCGTCGTCGAGAACAGGAAGCCGACATGAACGTCACATGGGCTCTGGGCTTCAGCTATATGTCGACTGGCAGGACAATCCGCTTCTTTGGTAGTAGCCTTCCCGGAAGCCGCGCCTGAATCCTTTCTCATGCTCACGAAACGGCGTGGCCGAGGGATCGGACGGGCGCTTTTCCCGGATGACATCCCCATCATATGACGGCAGCGACGTTCGTATTGTTCGCATTTCGCCAAACGTGCCTGATACTCGTCCCCCCATACCTCAGCGCTACGCCCCTGGTGTGAGAGGTGGCGCCGGCAGTTTCGGACAGTTTAGGTTAGCGGAAACGGCCAGGGCCTTCTGTGCGTGCAACTCGACGAGCGCGGCTACATTCGCGTGAACGATCGCCTCCAGACATCGGCGGACGATGTCTGGGCGATCGGCGAAGTGGCGGGAAGCCCGCAGTTCACGCATGTCTCCGTCGACGATTTTCGAATCGTGCGCGACAACATGGAGGGCGGACATCGCAGCACGGGTGATCGGCTGATTCCGTACACGCTGTTCACCGATCCGCCTCTCGCGCGCGTCGGCCTCAACGAAACCGATGCGCTACGCGCGGGGATCGCCGTGCGCATTGCGACGCTACCGATGAGCAATGTCCTGCGCACCGAAGCGACCGACGAAACACAGGGTTTCATGAAAGTGCTCGTCGGTGCGGATGACGACCGCATACTCGGCTTCACGATGATCGGCTCGGAAGCAGGCGAAGTGCTCGCGGCGATGCAGACCGCGATGATCGCGGGCCTCCCGTACCAGAAGCTCCGTGACGCCGTGATTTCCCATCTGACCGTGGCGGAGGGTCTAGGGCCGCTGCTGGCGCGGGTGCCCGAACGTGCGGCTATGTGAGATTCGCGGCCGGACGGTTGGGCTAGTCGATCGGGCGATGCCCGGCTACTTCTGCTACGGCATGTATCCGCAGGTCAACTAGTGAGTCTGCGAAGGCGCGTTGCGCTTCCTTCCGCAAATTGTGGCCGACGTTCTCGATCAAAAGCTACTCGTAGCCCGCGTGAAATGCGGTGGGGATGCGCGGTTCGGTCGATTGGCGGGACGCCATGGTCGCGACATCGCCAGGCGGAGCAACAGTTGGAAGCTGCAAATCGATAGATGACGACCGGTTGATCGAGGAGCTTCCCGCGTCGAAAATACTGTTGTGCCTACAACTGGCGCGGAGTGGCGGGCGAGGAGTTGCGATTGAGGCGGGGTAGGCAGTGCTGTCATCTCAACGACGAGCGATTCTCAACGATGACAGCAGGCGGCCAACTGCGGCCATCCAACCGCCTGCCGCGACAAACATTCAACTGTCTGCTACAACCGGAAAGCGACCTTAGACATCATGCCGACGCAGAACGGCGATTTTGCGGGTCGACCTCTGCACGCCGTATCGGAGCGCTGTCCGGGAATCCGCAGGCATGCGCCAACTCGTCCCGACTAATGGGCACTTCGATTTGACGTTCAACACCGGCGATCGCGCCGAGCGCAGGTCGCCCTTGATCTCGTCTGCGAGACACGAGGCAAGATCGTGGCGCCGTGCTTCAGGCTCTCGACCCTAAGAGTCAGTCCAAAGCCGCCCAGCTTGGAAACCGCTTCAAACACGCCGCGCCCGCTAACGGATCGCTGCTTGGCAGTCGCGGCGTTATCGCGCGTACTGTTCGAGCGCGTCAGCGAGGGCATCGAAGGTAACGCGGCAGCGCGGGCTCGCGCGCAGATCTTCGTGCATCGTCACCCAGGTTTCGAGTTGGAGCGCGAACGCTTTCGACAGCACGCGTACGAGGCCATCGCGGCGCGCAATGGCGACGTGACATCCGCCGATGCCCGCGCCCGCGCGAATCAGCGCCAGTTGCGCGAGATCGCTATCGGCGCGCATTGAAAACGTCGCGTGACGAAAACCCGGCAACGTGAGGCTCACATCGCGAATGAACGCGTTGGGCTGGTCGTAGCCGATGACCGCGTGTTCGGCGAGCGCCGCCATGCTACGCGGCGTGCCGTGACGATCGAGATAGTCGCGCCGTGCATGAAGCCCGACGTCGATCACGCCGACGCGCCGCGCGACGAGTTGCGTCTGGCGCGGACGCACCATGCGCACGGCGATATCCACTTCGCGCCTCAGCAGGTCCTGCACGCGGTTGGACAGCACGAGTTCGACAATTAATCGTGGATGCCGCTCGCGCAGCGCCGCGATGACCGGCGGGAGCACCTCGACGCCGACCACTTCGCTCGCGGATACGCGCACGACACCTTGCACGCCCGCGCCATCGTCGCCCGCGTGGCCGCTCGCGGCGCGCTTGAGCGATGCCGCTGTGCTCTGCATCGCTTCTGCGTGCGACTGCAACGCAAGCGCGACGTCAGTTGGCTGAAGCCCGTTCTGCGAGCGCGTGAAGAGACCCACCGCAAGCGCCCGTTCGAGCGCTTCGACGTGACGCCCCACCGTCGGCTGCGTGATGCCAAGCGCGCGCGCCGCACCCGAAAGCGACCCTTCGCGCAGCACCGCGAGAAACGTCCGGTAAAGCTCCCAGCCGATGTCGTTTTCCATACGTTTTTGTATATCCGATCAACGAGGTTCGCCAATTTTAATGTGCTCGCGAAGCGGGGAGAATGACTCCATCGACAACTTACGGGGCGTGACATGGCGCAAGGCGAAACGGTTCTGGTACTCGGGGCGACGGGCGGCATCGGCGGGGAAGTCGCGCGGCAACTGCGCGATGCCGGCTGGGGCGTACGCGGGCTGCGGCGTGGCGCGGGGGCATCGAAGGGCGACGGCATCGAATGGATTCAGGGCGATGCCATGAACGCGGCCAACGTGATGCGCGCGGCGCGGGGTGCGTCCGTGGTCGTGCACGCGGTAAATCCGCCTGGCTACAAGCGCTGGGCGGAACTCGTGCTGCCGATGATCGACAACACCATCGCGGCGGCGAAGGCGCAGAACGCGACCATCCTGTTGCCGGGCACGGTCTACAACTTCGGGCCGGACGCGTTTCCGTTCATCGACGAAGACGCGCCGCAGCATCCCGTCTCGAGAAAAGGCGCGATTCGCGTAGAAATGGAAGCGCGCCTGCAACGCGCAAGCATGGAAGGCGCCCGCGTGCTGATCGTGCGCGCGGGCGATTTTTTCGGGCCCAAAGCGGGCAATAACTGGCTCGCGCAAGGACTCGTGAAGCCCGGAAAGGCGGTCACGAAGATCAGCAATCCGGGGGCGCGAGGCATCGGGCATCAGTGGGCGTATCTGCCCGATGTGGCGCGCACTATGGTCGAACTGCTTGCGCACCGCCATTCGCTCGATGCGTTCGCACGCTTCCACATGGGCGGCCATTGGGACGAAGACGGCACGCGCTTCGTCGATGCGATTCGTCGCGTGGTCGCGCGCCGCACCGGGCACGAGCCATCCGTTGGCGGCTTTCCGTGGTGGCTCCTCGCGCTCGCCGCGCCGTTCAATGTAACGTTCAGAGAGCTTCAGGAAATGCGCTATCTATGGGCAACGCCGGTGCATCTAAACAACGCGCGGCTTGTGCAGACGCTCGGGCACGAGCCGCATACGCCGCTGGACGTGGCCATCGAAAAGACGCTCATCGGCCTCGGATGTCTCACGACTGACCTTCACGCTTCGAAATCGAGCTGCACTTCGTAGAGAATGCGCCCGGTCGGTTCCGAGCCAGTTACTCCCTGCATCAAAGCCCTTGAACATCGGCAGCGTCGGCGGCAAACGAATTTGCCTTTCATGGTTTTAAGCTCTTCGCCGCCTCCCGAGTGCCCAGAGGTAGGTGGACGACGCGCTTGAGATGGCCGAGCAAACTGAAGTCTGACTGACACACGGGCGGCGAGCGGATGTTTGCCGGCTAAGAAGCGTCACTCGTACCTCCGGTCGCCCGGACGTTGAAAATGTCTGCAGCAGACCAAGGTGCCCATTAGTAATAGATCGAAAGACCGTTGTACATTGGACGCGGCCACTTATTCCGTTCACTTTCGCTGTGCGATGTGAGTCGAAACTGTGAGTTCGCGAAAGCAGGATGTGGCCAGGGGCTGCGCGACGCTTCTAATGGCGGCATTCCATCACATCGCCGACGTCAAAGGAAGACTCGTCGAACGTCGACTAAGGCCAATTCAGCATCTTCCGGCCAGTATTGACGTCGACACTATCGCGGAAGTACCGGCGAGACCTGTGCCCATCATTTCCAATCCGCATTCGTGCGTGAAGCGTGCTTGTTCCCGCTGTCGCGCGAAAGAACTTAGACGACGAGGGTCAATTGTTAAGCAAGGAGGGCGCTGCGCTGTCGCGTTGACAAGGTCCTTGCCAAAAGCCGCTCATCTTGATGCATGCTGGCCGCGCCCCGGAACCGCCCCGGAACCGCCCCGGAACCGCCCCGGGATCGCCCCGGGATCGCCCCGGAGGGCAACGGTACGCGTCGGCGATGCAGCCGCCAATGAACGGCGACTAAGATAAATCCCGTCTCTATGGCGCCAGTTCGTCAGACGTCTCCAGTACTCGTTGAAGGGTGCCAAAGCTGCCCCGTCCGTTTAGCTCTGCTGAGGCCGAGAACTGCTGACGAAGCCAGAGCCGATCGACAAGATGGGCAAAGCTGCAAGCCATTCCTGCGCGACGGGAGGTCTCGATTGATTCATGTCGTCGCTCAAGCAATGCCGGCGGCATTCGCGATCGCAACGGCTCGCCGGATTCATCGAGCGTACCGGATGCGAGCGGACCGGACGGATGTGAGAGCGTTCCTGTCGTTTCTCACACGCATGCATGGAGCACAGCCTTTTCTTGGTCCCTAGCCAACGTCGCCGATGCAATCGCGGACGGCTGTTGACCGAAGATCACCGGCCCTTTCTACCGCCGCCGCTTCAACGCTAGTGATTCCGACGATTGCCAGAGACGGCAAAGATCGATGTTGGCCCACGGGCGAAACCAACCGCCGCAACCCGCGAGTGTGGTTCTGCCATACACGGCACGTTTACCCGGCGACAAGCTTAGAGAAAACCGATCGAGATCCAGGGAACGAAGGCGATCGCGATCAAACCGAGCAGCAGCATGCCCAGATAGATCCAGATCCGCTTGAGGCCCGCCTCCGGCGATACCTCACCGATGATGCACGCGGCGTAATAACACAGTCCGAATGGCGGCGCGAACACGCCAAGTCCCATCGCAAGCACGACGACCATCGCATAGTGCACTTCGTGGATGCCGAGTTGATGCGCAACCGGAAACAACAACGGCCCGAACAGAACGATGGCAGGAATGCCCTCGAGCACACTGCCGAGCACGATGAATGCGACGATCGACACCAGCATGAAGCCGACCGCACCGCCCGGGACTCGCGTCATCATGTTCGCGAGGTCGTGGGAGAAGCCCGACTGTGTCAGCGCCCAGCCCATCGCGCTCGCCGCTCCGACGATAAACAGAATCGCGCCAGACAACGCCGCCGTCTGCAGCAGCATCGGCATGATCGCTTTCCATTTAAGGCCGCCGCGATAGATCAGAAGGCCGATGACAAGCGAATAGGCGATACCGATCGTCGACACCTCCGTCGCAGTCGCAATGCCTTCGACCACCGCGCTGCGAATCAGAAACGGCAACAACAACGCCGGCAAAGCGATCACGAACGTGCGACGCACATGCGACCACGGCGCCCGCACCGCTCCCGCGCGGCTCTCGTCGGTCTCTTCCTCGCGTCCCGCACGCCACCATGCGACGACGCCAAGCACTAAAGCGAGCACGATCGCCGGGAGGATACCCGCGGTAAACAGCGCCGCGATCGATATGCCGGTCACCGACGCGATCGCGATCAGCACGAGCGACGGCGGAATCGTCTCGCTCATCGCCCCCGACGCTGCAAGCAACGACACCAGTTCGCCATCCTTCATCCCGCGCTTGCGCATCTCGGGGAAGAGCACAGGCGCGACGGCCGCCATATCGGCCGTCTTCGAACCCGAGATCCCCGAAATCAGCAGCATTGCACCCAGGAGCACATACGACATGCCGCCCCTGACGTGACCGAGCAGCGACGCGAGAAACGCGACCATCACTCGCGCCACGCCGGTCACATGCACGAGTTGCCCGAGCAGCACGAACATCGGCACGGCCAGCAGGATCAGCGTGCTCATGCCTTCGTCCATGCGTCCGACCACGACGCTGAGCGGCGTCGACGTGGTCGTCATCAGATAGGCGCTCGTCGCGAGCGAGAACGCGAAGGCGATCGGCACACCCGCCATCACCGCTGCGCCAAGCAGGCCGACGAAGAACACCAGCAGCGCCCCTTGGCCCATGTGCGTCAACGGCGCCTTCGCAAGATAGCAGCCCACCGCAATCAGCACCATCAGCGCAACCGCACCGACGATATGACGCCGGTCATGCCGCGCAAGACGCAGCCCGCAACTGACCAACGCCGCCGCACAGCCGAACGGAATCGCCAATGCGCGCACCGAGCCCGACCAGCCGAGTGCCGGCGTTTCAACGAAGGCCTGATCCTGCACGTAGTCGAATGCGGGATGCATTACCAGTGCGAAAAAGGCGGCGGCAGCAGCGACCGCGAGCGTCTCGGCCCACGCCTGCGCCCGCGGCGTCATGTGCGATACGAAGAAGGTCAGCCGCATGTGACACGAACGCTGCACCGCGAGCGCGCTACCCAGCATCGCAAGCCAGAGGAACAGGATGGACGCAAGTTCATCCGACCAGATGAGCGGCTGATGAAACACCGCGCGCGCAACGATGCCGATGAAGAGCAACGCCACCTCGCCGACGACTGCCGCTGCCGCGAGCGCTTCGATGCTGCGGCGCAACCAGCGTTCGAGAACGCTTTCGCCATGCGCATCGCGCACGAAGGATGCCCCCGCCACTTCCAGCTTGTGCGCCGCGCTCATGATATTTTCCCCGTCACCGCCTCGAGGGCGCTCCATGCGCTCACGCCGAACTTCTCGCGCCATTGCGTATAGAAGCCGGATTTCGCAAGCGCTGCGCGAAACGCATCCCTGTCGGCGGGCACGAAGGTCAATCCCTTGCTGGAGAGCTGCGACTTCAGCGATGTATTTAGCCGCGCGACGTCCGCGCGCTGCTCGACGCTCGCACGGTCGAATTCGCGTCTCACGATCGTCTTTAGATCGTCGGGCAGCGCGTTGAATGCGCGCGGATTGGCGAGCAACCAGAACGGGTCCCAGATGTGGTTGGTTTCGGCCACATACTTCTGCACCTCGTAGAGCTTGCCCGCCTCGATCGTGACGAGGCCGTTCTCCTGGCCGTCCACGAGATGCGTCTGCAATGCGGTATAGAGCTCGTTGAAGTTGATCGACGTCGGGTTCGCCCCCAGCGTCTGGAAGAGCGAAGTGAACATTGGCGAAACCGGCACGCGAATGCGGTAGCCGCGCAAGTCGTCGGGCGTCTTGATCGGTTTCGTGGCGGACGTGATCTGCCGGAAGCCGTTGTCCGCCGCCTTCGACACCGAAACGTACCCGCTCTTCTCGATCTGTGCGCGAATGATCTTGCCGAGATCGCCGTCGACGCCGCGCCAGACCTGATCGTAGTCCGAGAACGCAAAGCCGAGATTGGTGATTGCCGCGAGTGGAATCACGGTCGACATCACCGATCCCGAGATGTTGAGAAACTCGACGGCGCCCGAGCGCGTCTGCGACAGTAGGTCGGTGTCCGAGCCGAGTTGCGAAGCGGGGAAGAAGCGGATCTCGAGCCTGCCGCTGCTTGCCTCGCGTATGCGGTCGATGGCTTCCTTGAGCCGTGTATTGATCGGCTGATTAAGGGATTGCCCGGTGGCAAGCTTGTACGTGAACTCTGCGGCGCGAGCGGGCCGCGTCCATATCGTTACCAGCGGAAGGGCGGCCGCAGCCTTCAACACCGCGCGTCGCGAAATGCGGCGCGGCGAGTTCGACGTGCTCATGATCCTGTCTCCAGTTATATGAACCTACTGATGCGCGCCACTTTGTAGGCATGGCGTCGCGGCACGTTGCGGCGCATGTCCGACTCTTGTCGAAGCGCTGCCGGCCCTGCGTGTGCAAAATATAAGAGGCTTGTTGGTGAAGGACAATTCAATTATTTTGCGCAAAGATGTAGCCAATCTAAAGGGTGATCATGTATCTGCCATTGCGAGCCATCAGTGTTTTTCACGCTGCTGCAAGTTTCGGGAGCATCTCCCGTGCAGCAGCAGATTTGAACGTCACGCCATCGGCCGTCAGCCAGCAGATCCAGTCGCTTGAGATGCACTTGGGCACGGCGTTGATGACGAAGGTCGGACGCGGCATAGCGTTGACCGAAGCAGGGGAGCGCTACTTCGCGCTGATTTCAGAGGAAATTGACCGCATTGCGGATGCGACTCAGCGCATACGGGGGTTGCGCTCTGTCACGCTGCTGACCGTGCGCGCCACGCCGACACTCTCTACCAAGTTCCTGTTGCCGCGCATGCGCTCGTTTCTCGACGGGCACCCCGATCTGGAAGTGAGGCTGAACGGCACCAATGAAATGACCGACTTCGCACAGGAAGCCGTCGATATCGAGATTCGTCACGGTACGGGGCAGTGGCCGGGCGTTTATGTGGAAGCACTCACCGAGGAGTCGTTCCTGCCGGTGTGCTCGCCCGCGTACTGCGCGCAGTCGAGTCTCGATGCCGCCGATCTTCAGCGGCATCGACTCATCTACTCGATCAAGTCGCAAGTCCAGTGGCCACACTGGTTCTCGGTGGCGCGCGCGGCACCGCTTGATCCGGGACAACGCGTTCTGTTCGATCGCAGTCACATGGCGATCGATGCCGCCGTCGACGGCATGGGTATCGCGCTAGAAAGCACGCTCATGATGTGGCGCGAGCTACGCGACGGCACGTTGATCTGCCCAGTGCGCGAGCCTCCTCCGATCCGCCTGACAACCCAGTGGATCGTCTGTCCGTTCGAGCATCTGCACAAGAAGAAAGTAATCCTGTTCCTTGATTGGTTGCGCGCGGAGCGTGCCGTCTGGGAAGCCGCGTCGCAACTTGCCGGGGCCCGCTGATGTTGAAGCCTGGCTAACGAATCGCCTTGGAAATGTTAATTGTTCTGGCTGAAGCCCCTGACTACACTTGCTCGCAAGTAAGGCGCACCGCTGTCATGCCTTCAATCACGCCACTCCGGCTACTTACCGCGCGCCGCGCTCGCGGCGACGATCCATAGCTTCGACCACAAAGGATTGCACATGAATCTCTCCAGTCTGCTCCAGACACGCAACGCTTCGGGACGTCCGGTTCGCGTCGGACTGATCGGGGCCGGCAAGTTCGGCTCGATGGTGCTCTCGCAGGCCCGCCATATCGAAGGGCTGCATGTCGTGGGTGTCGCCGATCTTGACGTCGGAAAGGCACGTGCATCCCTTGCGCGGGTCGGCTGGTCGGCGGAACAATATGGCGCACGGACCCTCTCCGATGCCGTGAAGACGGGCGCCACGTGCGTGCTTGACGATGCCGCCGCGCTCGCTGCGTGCGACGAAATCGAATGCATCATCGAAGCCACGGGACATCCGATCGCCGGTGTGCGTCACGCACTGGCCGCAATTGAAGGCAACAAGCATGTGGTGATGGTCAACGTCGAGGCCGACGCGATGTGCGGCCCGTTGCTCGCTGCGCGCGCACGCGAGCGCGGTCTCGTCTACAGCATGGCATACGGCGACCAGCCTGCGATCATCTGCGAACTCGTGGACTGGGTGCGCTCGTGCGGCTTCGAGCTGGTTTCCGCCGGCAAAGGCATGAACTTCGAACCGCGCTATCGCTATTCGACACCGGACACGGTGTGGGGCTTCTTCGGCTGGACCGAGGAAGAAGTGGCCAAAGGCGACTTCAACCCGAAGATGTACAACTCCTTCACCGATGGCACGAAAGCCGCGATTGAGATGGCCGCGGTCGCCAACGGCACGGGCCTCGACTGCCCGGACAACGGTCTCGCGTTCCCTCCCGCTGGCCTGCATGACCTGGCGCGCGTCTTCCGGCCCGCCGAAGATGGCGGGCGCTTGTCGCGCAGCGGTCTCGTAGACATCGCCGCGAGCCAGGAACCGGACGGCCGCGAAGTGTTCAACAACATTCGCTACGGTGTGTTCGTCACGTTCAAGGCGCCGAATGAGTATGCGCGTGCGTGCTTCAAGCAATACGGCCTGCTCGTCGATCCGACCGGCTGGTACGGCTCGATGTGGCGCCCCTTTCACATGATCGGTCTCGAAACCAGCGTGAGCGTGCTCTCAGCCGTGTTGCGCGGCGAGGCGACGGGTTCATCGAAGGAATTCCGCGGCGATGCTGTGGCGACGGCCAAGCGCGACCTCAAGCCGGGCGAGATGCTTGACGGCGAGGGCGGCTATGCGGTCTGGGCCAATGCGATCCCGGCATCGAAGAGCCTTGCCATCGGCGGCCTGCCGATCGGGCTCGCACACAACGTCAGGCTCAAGCGCCCGGTCGCCAAGGACACTATCGTGCGCTTCGAAGATGTCGAGATCGAACGCGATCTGGATGTCGTCGCGCTGCGTCGCGAGATGGAGCAGAGTGCGCTCGGCAATCCCGCGAAGGCAGCGTGAGACGCGCACATCGTGGCATCGAATGGAGAGCCCAGTATGGTAAGCGGAACCGAAGCGTTCGTCGTCGTCGCGGAGTTTGAAGTAAAGGCCGACTGTGTTCACGACTTCCTCGCGCTCGCCCGCGACGATGCGCGGCACTCGCTCGCCGACGAGCCTGGTTGCCGGCAGTTCGACATCGTCCTGCTCGACGAAAAACCGGCGCGCGTGATGTTCTACGAAGTCTACGACGATCGCGCCGCCTTCGATGCGCACTTACAAACGCCGCACCTCGATCGATTTCGTGCTCGCTTTCCGGCGCTGATCGTTGCGGAGCGCCCCGTGCGCTTCGGCCGTCGCGAGTCTGCATGATGCGTGCGAGCCTTGTAGTGGGCTTCATCGGCACGGGAATCATGGGCTTGCCGATGGCCCGGCGCATTGCAGGCGCGGGCTACCGGGTCGCGGCATGGAACCGCACCCCGGACAAGGCAGCGCCGCTCGTCGATGCAGGAGTTGAGGTGGTGAGCCACGCCAGCGAAGCCACGCGCGATGCAGATGTCGTAATTTGCATGCTGAGTTCCGGCCCTGCGTGCGACGACATCCTGCTTGGTGACGACGGGATCATCGCAAGGATGCGCGAGGGGAGCGTGTTGATCGTGATGAGCTCGGTTCCCGTCGATACCGCCCAGCGTCATGCGCAGGCGGCGGCGGCGCGCGATATCGGCTATCTCGACGCGCCGGTTTCAGGCGGCGAGAAAGGCGCGCAGGACGGCACTCTCGCGATCATGGCTGGCGGCGAGGCATCTGTCTTCGAAGGGGTGCGCGCTCTGCTGCAGACGATGGGCCGTCCGACGCGCATCGGCCCGGCCGGCACGGGCCAGCTCGCGAAGCTCGTCAACCAGATGATGGTGGCAAGCACGATCGCCACCGTCGCCGAAGCAATGCTGCTTGCGGAATGCGGCGGCGCCGACCCAGCGCAGGTCCGGGCGGCGCTCCTCGGCGGATTTGCCGACTCGACGATCCTGCGCCAGCACGCGGCGCGCATGATCGCGCGGGACTTCGCGCCGGGCGGTCCGGCGAAGTATCAGATTAAGGACACGACGACGGCGCTCAACCTTGCGCATAGTCTGGGGCTGCAGTTGCCGGTACTAGGGCTCGTCGATGGCCTATTCGCTGACATGGTCGAACATGGAGACGGTGAATTGGACCACAGCGCACTGATTTTAGAACTGCGCAGGCGCAACGGATTGTCCGTTTCATGACAAAAAATGCTTGTCGGTGGCTATGGTGAACCGACGGCAATGACTGACGCTGCGATATCGCGACCTGCAGTCCGCACAACTCAAGCAATTGGCCCTGATCTCGCGCACGCTAATGCGATTGAGAGCATGCACATGCAGTTGCGCAACAGTCCAAACCGCGGCGATGGCGCCTGAGGGGTCGTTAAGGTCTCGACGGCTTCTAGTCAGAAGAACCTTTTACTTATCCGATAACTGACCCCAAAAGACCTACTTCCTAGATTCGCGACCGAACCGCAAATCCATTGTCAAAGGTGAAGGCTTAATGGCGCTGGCCGTCCTGGAAAATTGACCAGGCATCGGGTACCGGGGGAAGGGCAGTATGACTTGCAGCAGCCAAAGCGGGCCAGTTGTGTGCGTCAAGTTGTGCAGAAACGGGGGACGATGGTTCAGTTGATCGGTTTTCCGTGTCCGATGCGAAGGGCGTAGCCATTCGCATCGGACCACGGCGCGCTGTTTATGCCGCAGCGC
>Ga0153921_1000114_pt1 | contig 63781 bp, 56 predicted proteins | sample TSNJ005MetaG_FD_104691 | JGI IMG/M metagenome (GOLD analysis project Ga0153921, IMG submission 104691) | Attine ant fungus gardens microbial communities from New Jersey, USA - TSNJ005 MetaG | ecosystem: Host-associated > Fungi > Mycelium > Unclassified | place: USA: New Jersey, Brendon T. Byrne... | reverse complement strand
CAGGACCGTGAAACGACTCCACGCCGATGATAGTGCGGATTGCCCGTGTGAAAGTAGGTAATCGTCAGGCTCCTCATGCCGCAAACAAAAACCCCACCCCGCAAAGGTGGGGTTTTTGCGTTTGCGGGCGCAATTTACGCGATATCACAACTCCCCTTCATCGCTCGCGCTCCTAGACTCCGCTCCTACCAGCCCCTTCGCAGTTACCATTCGCCTCGAAATACTGTATAAATATACAGTATAGCTAGAGGCCGTCACGTGTCACGCATGAGCGGCCCCGTCCAATTTCGAACGGGAACTCATGGGTGCCGCACTTTCATTGCTCGATTTCGAACTGACTGCCCGCCTGCAGCAGCAGCTTTGGCAGGGCGAGCAGTTCAGCACGTCGCATCCAAACGTTATCTCGAGCGGTTATCGCTTGCTCGATCGCGTTTTGCCTGGCGCAGGCTGGCTGCCCGGCACCGTTACCGAGGTGCTGATCGAAGAGAGCGGCGTCGGTGAAATCAGACTGCTTGCACGCTCGCTTCGAGAGCTGACGACCACTCAGAGCCGATCCGTCGTATTCGTCTCGCCGCCGTGGATGCCTAATTTCGCTGCCTTCCGGGCAATGCACATCGCAACGGACAAGCTGGTCTGGGTCAGAGCGGCCGATGAACAGGTGCTTTGGGCCGCGGAGCAGTCGCTGAAGCAGGAGGGCATCGGCGCGGTGTTGATCTGGCTGCCCAAGGCGCGTCCTGAAGCCTTGCGCCGGCTGCAGGTAGCGGCCCAGGAGTCTCAATCGCTGGCGTTCTTGTTTCGCCCGCTCAATGCCGCGAAGCAATCTTCCGCCGCGCCGCTGCGCATGGTTTGCAAGCCGATACTGCCGCCTGCCGCGCAGACGATGAACCGCCGCGAATGGATGCAGGCCGTCATGCTGGAAATCGACATCATCAAGCGGCGCGGTCCGCTGCTGGGAAAGCCATTGCAGCTGCGCCTGCCGTTGCAGTTGCCTGCGTTGCCCGAGCATCTGCGACGCGCGAGCCAGCAAAGGAAAGCACGAGAGGTCAATCATGTTGTGGATAGCGGTGACATTGCCGCTTTTATCGCTCGAAGCAGTCAGGCCGCCATCGATGCCATTCGCATCGGCGAGTTCGATTTCGCCTGGAGCGAGGCCGACGGGCAATGACCACGTGACAGCCGCCATCGAAGAGCCTTGCTTTGCGCTTGCCGATCACGCGCGCATCCTGCTGCCCGATCTCATCGCGTTTCGGCTTGGCGTGCGGCCCGGCAGCACACGCTCGCACGCGTTCGCGCTGGCGCCGCGCCTGACGCTGCTTGCGGTCGATATCAGCGAGGAGCAGCGCGCGCTCGAAGCCGTCGCGCTGGCCTTGCTCGCATTTACGCCGAAGGTCGTGCTTGCGCACGCCAATACGGTGCTGCTGGAAGTCAGTGGGAGCACGCGGCTGTTTGGCGGGCTGCGCGCGCTGCTATTGAAGGTGGCGTCCACGGTGAAGGGCTGCGGATTCACCTCGCGTCTGGGTTGCGCGCCAACCGCGTGGGGCGCGTGGCTGCTCGCGCACGCGCGTACGCGTCGGGTCACGCGTCGCGTGCGGATCGTGAAAGAGACGACGCTCGTGCGCGTTCTCGATGCCTTGCCCGTATCGCTCGTTCCGTCGGCGGAATCGCATGGCAACGTGTTCGAACAGATTGGCTGCTCGACGCTTGCCGATCTGCGCCGCCTGCCGCGCAAAGGCGTGGCGCGCCGGTTCGGACAAGGCATTCTGCAGTGGCTCGCACAGGCGTACGGGCAGGCCCCCGATCCTCGCGAGGCGTTTTGCGCGCCGGCATCGTTCGAAGCGCGGCTCGAATTGCAGGCGCGCGTCGATAGTGCCGAGGCCTTGCTGTTCGCGGCGCGCCGGCTCGTGCTGCAACTGGCCGGTTGGCTGAGCGCGCATCACGCCGCAGTCAGCGGGTTTGCGCTGCTGCTCGAACACGAACTGGCTGCGCGCAACGCGCCGAAGACTTCGACGCTCCAGATTGCCTGGGCCGTGCCGACGCGCGATGCCGACCACATCCTGTGGCTGCTGCGCGAAAAGCTGAATCAGACGACGCTCATCGCGCCGGTCATCGAGATGAAACTGCTTGCCGACAAGGTCAGCGAGCACACGCCGCCGTCCGACACGCTGTTTCCGATGCCGGCTTCCGATAACGAATCGATGGCGAAACTGCTCGAACGCCTGAGTGCGCGGCTGGGCGCCGAAAACGTCGTGCAACTGGTCGAGCGGGAGGATCATCGGCCGGAGGCGGCGATGACGGTCGAGCCCTATCAGGTCGCGCGCGATGCCAGGCCGAAGCGCGGCAAAAAGCCGAAGGAGGCGCCTTCCGAAGCGGCTCCCGACGAAGATCAGGAAATGGAAGCGGCGGACATGGAACCTGGCGAGCAGCTCGAACTGCCCGACCTGGCCGTGCCTTCGCAGCCGCGACCGTCGTGGATTCTGGAGACGCCGCAGCCGCTGAAACTGCGCAACGAGCGGCCGTTCTACCGTCGTCCGCTGAAGCTGATCAGCCGCACGGAGCGCATCGAGGCGGGATGGTGGGACGGCAACGGTGTTCAGCGCGATTATTACGTCGCTTCGGACGATCGCGGCCGCATGTTCTGGCTCTATCGCGAGCGATTGAGCGGCGCCTGGTTCCTGCACGGATTTTTCGGATGACGCGCTCATGGACGATCTGAACGACATCATCGGTCTGAGCGGCGAAGGCAGCGGTTCGTCGGGGGCGGTGTCCGCGTCGGCGCTTTTGCCCGGTTACGCCGAATTGCATTGCCTGAGCAACTTTTCGTTCCTGCGCGGCGCGTCGCATCCGCAAGAGCTGGCGCTCGCCGCGCTCGAGCACGGTTATACCGCGCTCGCCATCACCGACGAATGTTCGCTCGCGGGCGTCGTCCGCGCGCATGGCGCGATCAAGGACATCGAGGCGAAGGCGAAAGCGGCCATCGAGGCCGCGCGGCTTGCCGGCCAGCCGCTACCCGACAAGCCGACGTTGAAGCTCATCATCGGCACCGAACTGCATCTGACGGATGCCGACGGGCAGCCGTTCTGCACGCTCATCGCGCTCGCGACGAACCGCGAAGGCTACGGCAATCTGTCGGAACTGATTTCGCTGGCGCGTTCGCGTTCGCCGAAAGGCCGCTATCGGCTGGGACCGGAAGATTTCACCGATCCCGCCGCGTCGTCCGACGCCACGGATGTCACCGATTTGCGCGGCGATAGCGCGCACCTGAAGCATCTGCCCGGCTGCCTGCTGATTCTCGTGCCGCAACGCTCGGCAACGCTCGCCGACACGCTCGACCGCGCCCACTGGCTCGCCGGTTTCGCAGCGGGGCGGGCGTGGCTTGCCCTGGAGTTGTGGCAAGACGGCAGCGACGACGAACGCCTCGCCTCATGCCGCGTGATTTCGGAAGCGAGCGGTCTGCCGCTCGTCGCGGCAAGCGGCGCGCTGATGCACGCGCGATCGCGCAAGCCGTTGCAGGACACGCTGACCGCCATTCGCCTCGGCCGTCCGCTCGGCGAGTGCGGTTATGCGCTCGAAGCGAACGCGGAGCGGCATCTGCGCACGCGCTTGCGTATCGGCGCGCTGTATCCAAAGGCGGCGATCGCCGAAACGCTCAAAGTGGCCGCCCGCTGCACATTCCGGCTCGACGAGCTCGAGTACGAATATCCCGAGGAACTGGTGCCGCGCGGCGAGACGCCTGCCAGTTATCTCCGCAAGAAGGTCATCGAGGGCGCGAAGCAGCGCTGGCCGGACGGTTTCGACGCCGGCACCATCGGCCAGATCGACAGAGAACTGGAACTCGTCGCCGAACTGAAATACGAGAAGTATTTCCTGACGGTCTACGACATCGTCGCGTTCGCGCGCAGCAAGGGCATCCTCTGCCAGGGACGCGGCTCGGCAGCGAATTCCATCATCTGCTTCTGTCTCTTCATCACCGAACTCGATCCGGTCCGGATGGGCCTCCTGGTGGAGCGCTTCATCTCGCGGGCGCGCAACGAGCCGCCCGATATCGACGTCGATTTCGAGCATCAGCGACGCGAGGAAGTCATCCAGTACATCTATCAGAAGTACGGGCGGCATCGCGCGTCGCTGGCGGCGTCGGTCACGACGTATCACACGAGAAGCGCGCTGAAGGACGTCGGCAAGGCGCTCGGGCTCGATGCATCGCTGATCGAGCGCATCGGCAAGTCGCAGCAGTGGTGGGACGGGCCGTCGGCGGTCGCCGGTTATCTCAAGGAGGCGGGTTTTAGTGAGGACTCGCACATCACGCGGCATCTCATCCGCCTGACGCGCGAACTGCGTGGATTTCCGCGTCACTTGTCGCAGCACGTCGGCGGCTTCGTGATTGCGCGCGAAAGGCTGTCGCGGCTCGTGCCGATCGAAAACGCCGCGATGAAAGACCGCTGCGTGATCCAGTGGGACAAGGACGACATCGACCAGCTCAAGCTCCTGAAAGTGGATGTGCTCGCGCTGGGCATGCTGTCGGCGATCCGGCGCGCGCTCGAATTCGTCGCGCTGCGGCGCGGCGTCCCGAATTTCGGCATTACGCACATTCGCCGCGAAGACAGGGCGGTGTACGAAATGTGTTGCCGCGCGGACACCATCGGCGTGTTTCAGATCGAATCGCGGGCGCAGCAGAGCATGCTGCCGCGCTTGCGGCCCCAGACTTACTACGACCTCGTAATCGAAGTGGCGATCGTGCGGCCCGGCCCGATTCAGGGCGGCATGGTGCATCCGTATTTGCGACGCAAGCAGGGCCTGGAGGATGCGGACTATCCCAAGGAAGAACTGCGGCCCGTGCTCGGCCGCACGCTCGGCGTGCCGATTTTCCAGGAGCAGGTGATGAAGCTCGCGATGGTCGCCGCGGGCTATTCGGCGGAAGAAGCCGATCAACTGCGCCGCGCGATGGCCGCCTGGCGACGCGGCAGTCATCTTGAGGAATATCAGGCCGATCTGATGAAAAAGATGCTCGCGCGCGGCTACGAGCATGACTTTGCGGCGCGCGTCTGCAAGCAGATCGAGGGTTTCGGCGAATACGGTTTCCCGGAAAGTCATTCGGCGAGTTTCGCGCTGCTCGTCTATTTCAGCGCGTGGATCAAGCGTTACGAGCCCGCGGCTTTTCTTGCCGGCTTGCTGAACAGCCAGCCGCTCGGCTTTTATTCGCCGTCGCAGCTTGTGCAGGACGCGCGGCGTCACGGCGTCGAAGTTTTCGCGCCGGATGTATCGCTGAGCGACTGGGAATCCGTGCTGGAAAGGGCGCCCGGCAACGGCGAGCGCGTCGTATTCGATCCCGGCAGAGAGCGGCGGCGGCAGCAGTTCTATGGCACACCGCTGCCGGATCAGGTGTTCCGCAAAACCATGCGGCGCGGTGCGCGCAAGCTGAAAGCGCGCATCATGTTGGCCGCGCAGCGATACGGCGCCAATGGGCCGGGCGTGCGCATCGGTCTGCAACTGATCAAGGGTTTGCCGCAGGCGGCGGCCGAGCGGATCATGATCGCGCGCGCCGAAGCGCCTTTCGCCGATGTGGACGATCTCACGCGGCGCGCGGCCCTGTCCCGCCGCGAACTCGAGGCGCTGGCCGCCGGCAATGCGCTTGCGAGCATCGCGGGACATCGGCGTCAGGCGTGGTGGGCCGTCACTGCGCAGCAGCGTGCGCCGGAACTGCTGCGCGATGCGCCGATGACCGAAGCGCCGCTCGCGTTGCCGCAGGCATCGGAAGGCCGCGAAATCGTCGATGATTACGCGAGTCTCGGGCTCACGCTCAATCGCCATCCGCTGGCGTTGCTGCGCGCGAAGCTCTCGCGCCTGCGCTTCAAAACCGCCGCCGATCTGGCGGAACTGAAAAGCGGGCGCATCGTGCGCGCATGCGGCATCGTGACGGTGCGTCAGCGGCCGGGCACGGCAAACGGCACGATCTTCGTTTCGATCGAAGACGAAACGGGCGCGATCAACGTGATCGTCTGGCCGGGGCTCGTTGAAAAGCAGCGCAAGGTATTGCTTGGGTCATCGCTGCTCGGCGTGCATGGCGTCTGGCAGAACGAAGGCGACGTGCGGCATCTGGTTGCGCAACGGCTCGAAGACCATACTTCGCTGCTCGGCCGCCTCGCCGCCGCGAGCCGCGATTTCCACTGACGTCAATGCGGCGGCAGCGCCGGATAGCGGGCCAGCACGTGTGCGATGGCCGTATCGAACGGCGTGCGCTGGCCAATGCCGAGCGCCTCCAGCCGCGCCGAATCGAGATGGCAATCGCGCGGTCGAGGTGTCGCATCGGCCGGCGTGCGCTGCGCGACGAGTTTCGCGTCGACATTCAGCGCCCGCGCGATGCGTTCCGCGATATCGAACTTCGTCATCGGCTCGTCGCCGGACCATTGCGTGATGCCGGAAATCGTCGCGCCCCGCGCGTGATGCTCGATCATCCCGCGAATCACGACCGCGACATCGGGCGTGTACGTCGGATAGCGCGTTGCCCAGGCGTCCATCGTGGCGGGCGCGTTGGCCGGATCGGCCGATGCGACGATCGCCGGCGTGAGGCTCGTCACTGCGGATTCGCTCCAGTCGACGACCGGCCCGTAAAGCAGCGGCAAGCGCAGCACGCAGGCGTGCGGATCGCATGCGAGCAGCGCGTTTTCGCCGTCCAGCTTGCTTTGGCCGTAGGCGTTAAGCGGGGCGGGCGCGTCATCGGGCGAATACGGCGGGGACGTGCCGTCGAACACATAATCGGTTGAAATCGACAGCACCCACGCGCCCAGCGCGCGCGCTTCGGTGGCAATCGCGCCGAGCGCGTCGACGTTCAATGCGCGGGCGAGCGCGGGATCGTTCTCGCACACGTCCGGCCGGCGCTCCGCCGCTGCGACGACGATCACCTGCGGCTTCTCGCGGCGCAGGAAGGCGCGCACGGCGTCGTGATCGCGGATATCCAGCGGCACGCTGTCGGCAACGGCACGGCGATGCGCCGTACACACGACGCGCCAGTCCTTCGCCTGCCGCGCCAGTTCGACGGCAACCGCGCGCCCCAATAGTCCCGACGCGCCGATCAGCGCGACAGTGAAGCGCTCCGCGCCCGTCATGCCGACGCGACGCCGACGACCGTGTACCCCGCATCGTCGATGGCGTCCTTCAGTGCCTGTTCGGATTGCGTGGAGTCGACCGCTACTTTGCCCTTTTCGAGATCGACGCGCACCTGCGCTTGCGGATCGATTTCCTGAATCGAGCGCGTGACCGCGGCAACACAGTGCTGGCAACTCATACCCTGAACCTGAAATTCCGTCATGTCAGTTTCCTCTTTGAATGACTATGCATACCACCATCGTATACCTTGCCATGATGGGAAGGTGTAGAGTCGAATCGATAAATGATCAGGGAGTTGACCATGAACATCGGCGAGGCTGCGCGCGCGTCAGGCGTGACGGCCAAGATGATTCGTTACTACGAGAGTGTTGGACTGCTCAATCCTGTTGGACGCACGTCGGCGGGGTATCGCGTGTACGGGCCGCAGGAAGTGCATGCGCTGCGCTTCGTGCGACAGGCGAGAAGGCTCGGCTTTCTTGTGGAAGACATCCGGAAGCTGCTGGCGCTTTGGCAAGACCGGTCTCGCGCGAGTGCTGAAGTGAAGGCGATCGCCCTGGAGCACGTCGCGGAGCTTGACCGGCGCATCGCGGAGCTGACCGATATGCGGGACACGCTCGCACATCTGGCGAAGCATTGTCACGGCGACGGGCGGCCGGACTGCCCGATCTTGGACAAATTGGCGCAGTAGGCGCACCGATATAGTGCGCTAACTCATCTTATTCGTTTTAAGTCATGTGGTTACGGCGTTCTTACCCGCGCACCATTCCGAAACAGAATGCACTTGATGCATGCATTTCACTACCGCGTCACCAAGGGTGTCGCTATAATCCGGGTTATCCCTAATGCGGGTTATCCCTGACCCGAACGCCAGGGACCAACAGAATCCTTGGAGAAACTCATGTTTGCAATCCTGCTCGAAAAGCTCAGCATCTGGTTTGAAGCCGCCGAACAACGCCGCCGCGAAGAGTACCTCGCACAATCGTCGGACGTGGTTCAACTGGAAAAGCGCATCCGTTCGCTCGAAAACAACGGCTACAACTTCTAAGGCGAAATCGCCCGGCGCGACAAGCGCCAGAAGTTGAACGAGAAGCCCCGCATCGCGGGGCTTTTGTCTTTTCAGGCGCGGTGCGCAGCCCCGGGCTAATCTCACTTCTTCGCCGGATGCGCGGCCAGCCACTGATTCATGAACGCGATTTCCTTGTCCTGCGCCGCGATGATGTCCTTCGCCAGCTTGCGCAGCTTCGCGTCTTTCCCGTACTTCAGTTCGATCTTCGCCATGGCCACGGCGCCCCGGTGATGCGGGATCATGTGCGCGACGAAATCGCGGTCCGCGTCGCCCGTGTATTCGATATCGGACATCGCCGACATCATCGACTGGTCGGCTGCCTGAAAAGCCGCCGTGGATGGAAGGTCGGTGTCGCTAGCTGCGGATTGTTCCGCGTGCATGCCCGGCATGTCGCCGTGTGCCGGAACTGCCGTCTGTGCGATGGCGGTTGCGCTGCAGAAGGCGGTGAAGACGGCAAGTAGCGCGCTTGTGGGTTTCATCGATACTCCTTCGGATCTCGTGCGGATTGGAGCGCCTAGCGTAAAGCTTGCCAGCGGGGTAAGGTAAAGCGTTTCGTCTATTCAATCGAGCAAGCGATGCCAGGCTCCATTCGCAAAACAATGCCGTTGCGTATCTGTGCTCTCGCAGCCGTATGCCTTCCTTTCACCCAGGCGGCTTTCGCCAAGCCCGGCGGTGAACCGCTCGTGCTCGACACGCAGACCGGCATTCACAGCGGCGTGAGCGGCACCGTCCTCCAAAGCGCGCCGCTCGGTACGCCCGGCATGGTGCCGATGGCGACGCTGCCCGGGCTGCCGCAACAGGAGCAGCAGCCCATCGTCGTTTCGCCGTACATCCAATATGGCGGCGAGAGCGCCGCGCCGCCGGCGAACGGCCAAGGCTATTACCGGCGACAACGCGGGGCGTATCCCTGAACTCGCGTGCGCTCAATCCGCGCGATGCTCCAGCTTGAACGATGCGTTCGCGTCCTGCCCGAGTGCATCGACGAGATAGGGCAGCGCGGCCTTTAGCTCGCTCGCCAGCTTGTACGGCGGGTTCAGGATGAACATGCCGCTGCCGAAGAGGCCGAAGCCATCCGCCGGCGCGGCCTTGACGGTCAGTGTGGCGTGCAGCCATCCACTCGGCTGAATCGCCTTCAACTGTTCCGCGAACCGCTGCGATTCCATCCGCGCGACTTGCGGATACCACACCGCGTAGGTCCCCGTCGCGAACCGCTTCAGCGATTCCTCCAGGCACGACAGGGTGCGCGCGTAATCGCGCTTGTCCTCGTAAGAAGGATCGATCAAAACCAGCGCCCGGCGCGGCGGCGGCGGGAGAAGCGCCTTGATGCCGTCGAAGCCGTCGCCTTCGGAAATCATGGCGCGGCGGCCCGCGTCGCGGAAGTTGTGGCGCAGCACGTCGATTTCCGTGCTATGCAACTCGAAGAGCCGCATGCGGTCCTGCTCGCGCATCGCGCGCCAGGCCAGATAAGGCGAGCCGGGGTAGAAGCGCAAGCCGCCCTCCGGATTCAGCGCCCGCACTTCGTCGACGAAATCCGCGAGCAGCGGCGGCAAGTCCGTGCGGTCCCACAGCCGCGCGATGCCGGTTTCGTACTCGGCGTTCTTCGCTGCAAAGCCTTCGGTGAGCGCATACACGCCCGCGCCCGCATGGGTATCGATGTACCAGTACGACTTGTCCTTCGTCCCGAGATAGCGAAGCATCTGAACGACGATCGCGTGCTTCAGCACGTCGGCGTGATTGCCGGCATGAAAGGCGTGGCGGTAACTGAGCATGGCGAATGGCGCGTAAGAGAAGCTAAACGATCGATTGTAGCGGAGCACACGCTCGCGGCTTACGGGTTCATACGCTGGTGCGGTGCATCACGACGTTCATGCACAATAGCCGGTCCGGGCCGCGCGCAACAATCGGCCGAACGGCATAGGCGGTGTCGCATCCTCTGCGCGATTGTTCCTATGCCGAACGGCCAGCTTGATGGCCCTCTGCATCGCATGTTGTCATTCAGTCATCCGATAGGGAGATTCGCATGTCACAGAACGGTAAGCTCGACGGCAAAACGGCGGTAGTGACGGGCGCGGCGAGCGGCATTGGCCGCGCAATCGCTTTCACGTTGGCCGATGCAGGCGCGGCGGTGGCCATCGCCGATCTGAATCAGGCCGGCGCGGACGCCGTCGCCGCCGAAATTCGCGCGAAAGGCGGCAAGGCGATCGGCATTGCAATGGACGTGACCGACGAGGAAGCCGTCGACAGCGGCATCGACCGCGTCGCGGCGGAACTCGGTTCAGTAGACATTCTCGTGTCGAACGCGGGGATTCAGATCGTCAATCCGATCGAGAGCTACGCCTATGCCGACTGGAAAAAGATGATGGCGATCCACGTCGACGGCGCGTTCCTCACTACGCGCGCCGCGCTCAGGCATATGTACAAGGACGATCGCGGCGGTGTGGTCATCTATATGGGATCGGTGCATTCGCACGAAGCGTCGCCGTTGAAATCGGCTTATGTGACGGCGAAGCACGGTTTGCTGGGCCTCGCCCGCGTGCTCGCAAAGGAGGGCGCAAAACACAATGTCCGTTCACATGTCGTCTGCCCGGGCTTCGTGCGCACGCCGCTCGTCGACAAGCAGATTCCGGAGCAGGCGAAGGAACTGGGCATCAGCGAGGAAGAAGTGATTCGGCGCGTGATGCTCGGCGGCACGGTGGACGGCGTGTTCACCACGGTCGACGACGTCGCGCAGACGGTGCTCTTCCTGTCCGCGTTCGAAACAGCGGCGCTGACGGGGCAGTCGTTCGTCGTCAGTCACGGCTGGCACATGCAGTAAGGAGCGACGCGTCATGGCAGACATGGAACCGCTCGCGGAGCACGAAGCCGCGCCCGAAGCCACGGCCGGTGCCGCGTCCGGCAAGCGCATCGCGTTGCCGCCCTACGAGACCATCGCGCTGATGCTCCAGGGCGGCGGCGCGCTCGGCGCCTATCAGGCGGGCGTCTATCAAGGGCTGCACGAGGCGGATATCCATCCGAACTGGATCGCCGGTATTTCGATCGGCGCGCTGAATACGGCGATCATCGCGGGCAATGCGCCGGAGAAGCGCGCGACGCGTCTGCTGGAATTCTGGGAAACCATCTGCCAGCCGGCCTTCGGTTTCCCGTTGCCCGCCTTCGCCGAGCGCGCCTTCTTCGAATCTCCCGACGAGATCCGTAAGGCGTTTACGGCGCTGCAGGCGGTCGGGGCGCTCGTCGAAGGGCAAAAGGGCTTCTTCGTGCCGCGTTTCCCGCCGCCGTCGCCGCTCGCCGCCGGTTCGCCGCAAACCGCGAGCTATTACGACACGACGCCGCTCAAGGCCACGCTCGAACGTCTCTGCGACTTCGATCGCATCAATTCACGCGAGACGCGCGTGTCGGTCGGCGCGGTCAATGTCGGCACGGGCAACTTCGCCTATTTCGACAATACGCAGATGAAACTGCGCGCCGAGCATTTCATGGCGTCGGGCGCGCTGCCGCCCGGTTTTGCGGCTGTCGAAATCGACGGCGAGTTCTACTGGGACGGCGGCCTCATGTCGAACACGCCGCTCTACGAGATCGCGCAGGCGACCCCGCGCCGCGACACGCTCGGTTTTCAGGTCGACTTGTGGAGCGCGCGCGGACCGGTCCCGGACAGCATCGTCGATGTAATGGGCCGCGTGAAGGACGTCCAGTATTCGAGCCGCACGCGCCTCGTCACGGATCAGATGCAGCGCGCGCAGCGATACCGCAACGTGCTGCAGCACGTACTCGATCTCGTGCCGGAAGACGTTCGCAAGAACGACGAGTGGTGCCGCCTCGCCGCCGAGCTTTCGTGCTCGAAGCGGTACAACGTCATTCACCTGATTTACCGGCAAAAAGAATACGAGGGGCATTACAAGGACTATCAGTTCGGCCTGTCGACCATGCGCGAGCACTGGGAAAGCGGACTTACCGATATCCGCCGCACGCTCGCGCATCGTGACTGGCTGGAGATGCCGAACGGCGAAGCGCGTTTCGTCACTCACGATATTCACCGCGACGAACGCTGATCCGCCGAACGGCCGTCCCGGCGCGCTTTGTCACTACTTTGTATAATCCGACCGCGCCGCTCCCATCGTTCTTTACGTTCTCGTCCCGATGAATTCGATCGCTGTCTGCTTCGTTTGTCTCGGCAACATCTGCCGGTCGCCCAGTGCGGAAGCGGTCATGCGCGATCTGGTCGGGCGTGCGAGGCTCGCGGACCGGATCATCATCGATTCGGCGGGCACCGGAGACTGGCACATCGGCCAGCCGCCCGACGAGCGCGCCCAGCGCATAGCGAAGAAGCGGGGCTACGACTTGTCGAGCCTGCGCGGGCGTCAGGTCGCGGCGGAAGATTTCGCGCGCTTCGACCTTTTCATCGTCATGGATGACGCGAACGCTGCGGCGCTCGCATCGGTCTGTCCGCCGGAGCACCGGGACAAGATCCGCCTGCTCATGGAGTTCGCCACACTGGATGACAGCCGCGTCGTCGTCGATCCGTATTTCGGTGGCGACGACGGCTTCGAGCGCGTGCTGGATCAGTGCGAAGACGCATGCGCCGGCTTGCTCAAGGCCCTGCGCGCCCAGTTGATGGCCTGAGCGGCGGCGGGCCGCACGGCCCAGAAAACCGCGCGCGAAAAAATCCTCTTAAACCGCTACATATTTCGCCCCGGATACTTGACTAAAACTGTGGGATATTTATACTTGACGAAAATCATCGAGTATTAGCGTTAGCCCCCAATTATGAGACTCACCACGAAAGGCCGTTTCGCCGTCACGGCGATGATCGACCTGGCGTTGCGCCAGGAGCAGGGCCCGGTGACGCTGGCAGGCATCAGTCAGCGCCAGCGCATCTCGCTTTCCTACCTCGAACAACTGTTCGGCAAGCTGCGGCGCCATGAGATCGTCGAATCGGTGCGCGGTCCGGGTGGCGGGTACAACCTCGCGCGCCGCGCGGAAAACGTCACGGTGGCCGACATCATCATCGCGGTCGACGAGCCGATCGACGCGACCCAGTGCGGCGGCAAGGGCACTTGCGAAGGCACGAAGCAGCACGACGGCCATTGCATGACCCACGAACTGTGGGCGACGCTCAATCAGAAGATGGTCGAGTACCTCGATTCCGTCTCGCTGAAAGACCTGGTCGACCAGCAGCGCGCCCGCGAAGGTTCAGAGGCCGTGCTGCGCGACCGGCGCGCCGAGCCGGCTGGCGTCGAGGCCGCGCGTGTCGTGCCCAAGGGGCCGAATTCCATTTTCAATCTGGCCGGATGATCTGCGCCGCCGCGCGAAGCCGGCAATGGCAGCGCGGCAGGCAGCGGCCTGGCAGACGATTTGACCGTTTAATCCGGAGCGACTGATGAATAACGATATTCCCCACCTGCCCATCTACATGGACTACAGCGCGACGACGCCGATCGATCCGCGCGTGGTGGACAAGATGATTCCGTATCTTCGCGAGCAGTTCGGCAATCCGGCCTCGCGCAGCCATCAATATGGCTGGGACGCGGAGCGTGCAGTCGAGGAAGCGCGTGAGAACGTCGCCGCGCTCGTCAATGCCGACCCGCGCGAAATCATCTGGACCTCGGGTGCAACGGAATCGGACAACCTCGCCATCAAGGGCGCGGCGCACTTCTACAAGAGCAAGGGCAAGCACATCATCACGGTGAAGACCGAGCACAAGGCCGTGCTCGACACTTGCCGCGAGCTGGAGCGCGAAGGCTACGAAGTCACGTATCTGGACGTGAAGGACGACGGTCTCATCGACCTGGAAAAGCTGAAGGCGGCGATCCGCCCGGACACGATTCTCGTCTCGGTGATGAGCGTGAACAACGAGATCGGCGTGATTCAGGACATCGAGGCGATCGGCGAGATCACGCGTGCAAAAGGCATCATTTTCCACGTCGATGCCGCGCAAGCCACGGGAAAGATCGAAATCGACCTGCAAAAGCTGAAGGTCGATCTGATGTCGTTCTCCGCGCACAAGACGTATGGCCCGAAGGGCATCGGCGCGTTGTACGTGCGCCGCAAGCCGCGCGTGCGCATCGAAGCGCAGATGCACGGCGGCGGTCACGAGCGCGGCATGCGTTCGGGCACGCTCGCGACGCATCAGATCGTCGGCATGGGCGAGGCGTTCCGTATCGCACGCGAGGAAATGGCGACCGAGAACGAGCGCATTCGCATGCTGCGCGACCGCTTGCTCAAGGGCCTGCGGGATATCGAAGAGGTGTACGTCAACGGCGACATGGAGCGCCGCGTGCCGCACAACCTCAATATCAGCTTCAATTTCGTGGAAGGCGAATCGCTGATCATGGCGGTGAAGGATGTCGCGGTGTCGTCGGGATCGGCGTGCACGTCGGCTTCGCTCGAGCCGTCGTATGTGCTGCGTGCGCTCGGCCGCAACGACGAACTCGCGCACAGCTCGATTCGCTTCACGGTCGGCCGCTTCACGACCGAGCAGGATGTCGATTACGTCATCAACCTGCTCAAGAGCAAGATTGCGAAACTGCGCGATCTGTCGCCGCTCTGGGAAATGCACAAGGACGGCATCGACATTTCGACCATTCAGTGGGCGGCGCACTGAGCGACGCGCGTCATCGAATAAAGGAGAGTTTGAATCATGGCTTATAGCGACAAGGTTCTGGACCACTACGAAAACCCGCGCAACGTCGGCTCGTTCTCGAAGGACGACGACACCGTCGGCACCGGCATGGTCGGCGCGCCCGCTTGCGGCGACGTGATGAAGCTGCAGATCCGCGTCGGCGCGGACGGCGTGATCGAAGACGCGAAGTTCAAGACGTACGGCTGCGGCTCGGCCATCGCGTCGAGCTCGCTCGTTACCGAATGGGTGAAGGGCAAGACGCTGGACGAGGCGCTGTCGATCAAGAACACGCACATCGCCGAAGAACTGGCGCTGCCGCCGGTGAAGATCCACTGCTCGATTCTCGCGGAAGACGCGATCAAGGCAGCGGTCGCCGATTACAAGGAGCGTCACGGCGCAGCGGCTCCGCAAGCGCAGGAAGCGCAAGCGAAGCAGCAGGCAGCGTAAGGACGAGCGCGCGAGCATCAGCGCGCGCATACGGTTTTCGAAGCAAGGCATGGCCGCAGCGGCGCCGCATCATCGGCGGCAACGCTGCGACAAGGCGGGATTTGAGCGCGAGAGACGCGAAGACTATGGCAATCACGTTGACGGAGAAGGCGGCACAACACGTGCAGAAGTATCTGACGCGACGCGGCAAGGGCCTCGGCCTGCGCCTGGGCGTGCGCACGACGGGCTGCTCGGGTCTGGCTTACAAGCTCGAGTATGTCGATGAATTCGCACCGGAAGACATGGTGTTCGAATCGGCCGGCGTGAAGGTCGTGATCGACCCGAAGAGCCTCGCGTACCTCGACGGCACCGAACTCGACTTCGCCCGCGAAGGGCTGAACGAAGGCTTTCGCTTCAATAATCCGAACGCGAAGGACGAATGCGGCTGCGGCGAATCGTTCCGCGTATGACGCGAGTGACGCCGGCGGTTTCGGCATAAGAGGCGGCGCTGGCCGCCTTTTTCATTCGCGTTTCTTGAACACACACCAACGTCATGGCCACGCTCACCGACAGTCACTTCGATCTCTTCGACCTGCCGCAGACGTTCGCCGTCGATCGCCAGAAGCTCGACGACGCCTATCGCACCGTGCAGGCGCAGGTTCATCCTGACCGCTTCGCCGCCGCCGGCGACGCCCAGCGACGCCTCGCGATGCAATGGGCGACGCGCGCGAACGAGGCGTATCAGACGCTGCGCGATCCGCTCAAGCGCGCGCGCTACATGCTGTCGCTGCGCGGCGTCGATGTCGGCGCAGAAAACAACACGGCGATGGAGCCGGCTTTCCTGATGCAGCAGATGGAATGGCGCGAGAATATCGAGGATGCCGCCGCCGCGAAGAACGTCGGCGCGCTAGAAGCATTGCTCGACGAACTGCGCGACGAAGAGCGCGTGCGCTTCACGAAGCTCGAAGCGCTGATCGACAGCAAGGCGGACCAGGCGGCGAGCGAAGCGGTGCGCCAGTTGATGTTCATCGAGCGCGTGGCGCACGAGATCGGCGAGCAGATCGAGCGGCTCGAATACTGACCAGCACGCGCCGGATAAAACCCCACAAGACCAACGATGGCTTTACTGCAAATCTCAGAACCCGGCATGGCGCCTGCGCCGCACCAGCGGCGCGTCGCGGTCGGCATCGATCTCGGGACCACGAATTCCCTCGTGGCCGCCGTGCGCAACAGCGTGCCCGAAGCGCTGCCCGATGAGGACGGCCACGTGTTGCTGCCGTCCGTCGTGCGCTATCTGGACAAGGGCGGCCGGCGTATCGGCCGCATCGCGAAGGAAGAAGCCGCCACCGATCCGCGCAACACGATCGTCTCCGTCAAGCGCTTCATGGGCCGCGGCAAGACCGAAGTGGAGGGCGCGGAAAACGCGCCGTACGACTTCATCGACGCGCCCGGCATGGTGCAGATTCGCACCGTCGATGGCGTGAAAAGCCCGGTCGAAGTATCGGCGGAAATTCTTGCGACGCTGCGCTATCGCGCGGAAGACACGCTCGGCGAGGATCTCGTCGGCGCGGTCATCACTGTGCCCGCGTATTTCGACGAAGCGCAGCGCCAGGCGACGAAGGACGCGGCGAAACTCGCGGGCCTGAACGTGCTGCGCCTGCTGAACGAACCGACTGCGGCCGCGATCGCCTACGGCCTCGACAATGGCGCCGAAGGTCTCTACGCGGTGTATGACCTCGGCGGCGGCACGTTCGATCTGTCGATTCTCAAGCTGACGAAGGGCGTCTTCGAAGTGCTCGCGGCGGGCGGCGATTCCGCGCTCGGCGGCGACGACTTCGATCACGCGCTGTACCGGCATGTGCTCTCTCAGGCGGGCGTTCAGCCGGAAGCGCCGGAGGACGTGCGCCTGTTGCTCGATCACGTGCGCACCGCGAAGGAAGCGCTCTCGTCGGCGAACGAAGCGCGCGTGCAGGCGACGCTGTCGACCGGCGCGCACATCGACGTGGCCGTGACCGAAGCGCAGTTCGCCGCGCTGACCGAATCGCTCGTCGCCCGCACGCTCGGGCCGACGAAGAAGGCGCTGCGCGACGCGAAAGTCACGCCCGCCGACATCAAGGGCGTCGTGCTGGTCGGCGGCGCGACGCGCATGCCGGTCATCCGCCGCGCGGTCGAGGCGTTCTTCGGCCAGCCGCCGCTCGTCAATCTCGATCCCGATCAGGTCGTCGCGCTCGGCGCCGCGGTTCAGGCGGATTTGCTCGCGGGCAACCGGCGCGGCGAAGGCGACGACTGGCTGTTGCTCGACGTGATCCCGCTGTCGCTCGGCGTCGAAACGATGGGCGGCCTCACCGAAAAGATCATCCCGCGCAATTCGACGATCCCGACCGCCCGCGCCCAGGATTTCACGACCTTCAAGGACGGCCAGACGGCGATGGCGATCCACGTCGTGCAGGGCGAGCGCGAGCTTGTGTCCGACTGCCGGTCGCTTGCGCGCTTCGAACTGCGCGGCATTCCGCCGATGGCCGCGGGCGCCGCGCGAATCCGCGTCACGTATCAGGTCGATGCGGACGGCCTGCTGTCCGTGTTCGCTCGCGAGCAGTTGTCGGGCGTGGAGGCGTCGGTGGTGGTGAAGCCGTCCTACGGTCTCGCCGATGACGACGTCGCCCGCATGCTCGAAGAGAGCTTCAAGACCGCCGAGACCGACATGCGCGCCCGCGCGCTGCGCGAGGCGCAGGTCGAAGCGGAGCGCCTCGTCGAAGCGACGCACGCCGCCATCGCCGTTGACGCCGAACTGCTCGACGACGCCGAGCGCGCGCAAATCGACACGCTCGCGGCCGAACTGGCGACGCTTTCGAAGGGCGATTCGACGCAGCAAATCGAAGACGCGACGAAGGCGCTATCCGCCGCCACCGACGAGTTCGCCGCGCGCCGCATGAACAAGAGCATTCGCCGCGCGCTCGCCGGCCGCAAGCTCGACGACGTCTGATCCACTCAAGTATCCACGGAAAACCATGCCTCAAATCGTTGTGCTGCCTCATGTCGAACTCTGCCCGGACGGCGCGGTGATCGACGCCGATGCCGGCAAGAGCATCTGTGACAACCTGCTGGAACACGGCATTGAAATCGAGCACGCGTGCGAGAAGTCGTGCGCGTGCACGACCTGCCACGTCATCGTCCGGGAGGGTTTCAACGCGCTGGAACCGTCGGAGGAGACCGAAGACGATCTCCTCGACAAGGCCTGGGGCCTCGAACCGACTTCGCGGTTATCATGTCAGGCGATGATGCCGGCCGAGGACGACCTGGTGGTCGAGATTCCCCGGTACTCCATCAATCATGCCAAGGAAAATCACTGACAGGAGGCTCGCCCATGAAGTGGACGGATACCCAGGAGATCGCGATGGCGCTCACCGACGCGCATCAGGATGTCGATCCCCAATACGTGCGTTTCACGGATCTGCATCGCTGGGTGACGGAACTCGACGGTTTCGACGACGATCCGCAGAAATCCAACGAAAAAATCCTCGAAGCGATTCAGGCGGCGTGGATCGAAGACGCGGATTACTGAATTCCCCACTGCATCGGCATCAAAGAACGGCGGCGCTCGCGAGAGGCCGCCGTTTTTCGTTTGGCGCGCGCCATAGATAACCCGCACGGCAGCCCCCACGGCTTGCCGCCCGCGAATCTTGACAGAACTTGACGCCGCCAGCGTTGTTCACGCTTCCTCTGCCACTTAAAATCGCGCCCGCTGTGTGCCGGCAAGCAACGCCGGCCGCATTCCATCACGCCCAGACGCCGCAGTAATTCGCGCGTCGATGTTTGGCATCACGAACAAATTCTTACATGCCCGCGTCGAGGCGGCGTGTGTCCGTCCGTCCAGCGGATGGTTTCCGGGCGTTCATTTTAGGAGAAGTACATGGGAAAACTCGGCCTGTCGCGTCGTGGTTTTCTGAAGGCGGGCGCGCTCGCGGGCGTGTCGGTTTTCATTGCGCCCCTGGGCAGCCGCGCGTTCGCGGCCCTGTTCGAAGAAAAGATCCTGACACCCGTGCAGTGGGATGCGGCGAGTGGCAACGCGAAGTTCCGCATCGACGGCATTGCGAAAGTAACGGGCGCGAAAGTGTTCGCTCGCGACATCCGCGCGAAGGACATGCCGCACTGGCCGCAGGAGCAGTCGCACGCGCTCGTTCTGCGCACGACGCTCGCGGATCGCACTTACGCAGGCATCGATCTTTCGTCGCTCGACGGCGGGCTCGCGCCTGATCGCATCGTCACGGCAGACGATCTTGCGCGCGACAAGCTCGCGTTTCCCGCTTTCTACGGCGACGACATGTTGTTGCCCGTCGGCAAGACGCCCGCGTATCTGGGGCAGGCGGTCGCGATTCTGATCTATCACGATTTCGCGCGCTTCCGTCTCGCGAAGGACAAGCTGCAGTTCCGCGAAGGCGTCGTCCGTTACGGCGAGCGCACGGAGTTCGTCGAGCGCGATCCGTGGGCGACGTTCCGCTTCGTGCGCGTCGGCGGCAAGACGCCGTATGACGACGACACCTTCTCCAGCATGAAGGACTCGCCGCTCTTCCCGCACATGATGAAGAAGCGCGAGCCGGTCTGGGCCGATGCCCACGAGCACGGCAAGCTCGACGAGCAGGGCGTGTTTAACGCGCAGGCCATCGCCGACGAGCTGGATCATCCGCCGGCGGAATGGCTCGTGGTGGATCGCGAGTACAAGACGCAATCCGTCGATACCGCCGCGCTCGAGCCGGATAACGCGAACTGCTGGTACGACGCCGCGACGCAATCGCTGCACAGGGTCATCCCGACGCAGGGACCGCATGAAGTGGCGCAAAGCGCGCTGGAGATGGCAGGCAAGTCGCGCTTCCCGGTGAAGAACCTGTTCCTGCATCCGTGCTACACGGTCGGCTACGGCTCGAAGGATCACTACGACGTGCCGTTCTATGGTCTCGTCGCGGCCATGTACGGTGACGGCCGCCCGGTGCGCCTCGCGTTCGACCGCTTCGAGCAGTTCCAGAGTTCGCTCAAGCGCCACGCATTCGACATGCGTTATCGCATGGCGGTCGACAAGAAGACCGGCCAGATTCAGTCGTTCAAGGGCGACTTCAGCGCGAACGGCGGCGGGCGCTGCAACTTCTCGCCGTCGGTGGCGATGGTCGGCGCGACCGCTGCGCAATCCATCTACTACATCCCGAAGAGCGATCTCATCGCGGTCGCGACCGCATCGCGCGCGGTCGACGCGGGCTCGGCGCGCGGCTACGGCACGCTGCAGAGCATGGCGGCCACCGAGATGATGATCGACGATATCGCCGCGCAGCTCGATATCGATCCGATCGACTTGCGCCTCAAAAATGTGATGCGCAGCGGCATGAAAAACACGCAGGGCGCGATCCCCGCCGGCGCCGTGCGCGCCGAGGACGTTTTGCGCAAGGCGAAGACGCATCCGCTGTGGACGGAGCGTGCGAAGCGCAAGGTGGAATACGAGGCCGCGCATCCGGGCATGCGCTATGGCGTCGGCTTTGCCTGCACGCAGAAGGACTTCGGCACCGGCGCGGAGAGCGCGTTTGCGAAGGTCGAGTTCACGGCGGACGGGCGCATCGCGCTGTCGCACTCGGGCGCGGAAATCGGCACCGGATCGTCGACGGCGCAGGCGCTCGTCGTCGCGAAATGGCTGGGCAAGCCGGCCTCCGAGGTTCACATGGCGGTCACGGACTGGATCGATTTGCCGGTCGTGACGAGCGGCGATCCGTACATCATGTCTCAGGCGGAGCAGGAGCGCCTGAGCGCGAATCCGCGCTGGTCGCCGGCTTACATGTCGCCGGCGAGCGCGACGAACTCGGCGTACTACTTCTCGCACGCCACGCGCGAGGCGGCGCGCGTCGTGTTCCGTCACGGCCTGTGGCCCGCTGCGATGGCGATCTGGTCGCAAGGCATCGGCGGCGGGCAGGCGACGTCGTTCATCGTGCGTATCGAGGATGCGCGCTGGGTCGACGGCAAGCTTTCCGCCGACGGCCTCGAACCAATTGCCTTCGAAGTCCTCGCGAAGAAGGCGCACGACCTCGGCCTCGTGACGGGCGCGGTCGTGCATACGTTCAACCGCTGGCAATGGAGCGAGGCGCAATTCGATATCGCGGGCACGCCCGATCAGCTTCCGCTCGATGGCCTGTCGGTGCGCTTCGGCGGCGAAGGCGCGCAAGAGACGGGCAAGGCCGCGGCCAAGGGCTACACGGTGCTCGATCGCAAGAAGCTGATGATCCCGCCCGTGCAGCGCAATAACGCGATGGTCACGTACTACAGCGCGATCGGCACGCTCGTCGAACTGGCGGTGAACGAGGCAAGCGGCAAGGTCGAACTGCTGTCGCATCACTCGATCATGGAATGCGGCAACCAGATCTCGCCGCAACTCGTGTCGGGTCAATTGCAAGGCGGCCTTGCGATGGGGATCGGCCACGCGCTGCACGAATATCTGCCGCTCTACGAAGACGGCCCCGGCAACGGCACCTGGAACTTCAACCGCTATCACTTGCCGCTCGCAAGCGACGTCGCCGTGTGGAAACAGACTGGCGAAGTGCTGCCGCCGCTCAGTGAGACCGACCCGCCGAAGGGCATCGCCGAAGTCGTGATGATCCCGGTGGTCGGAGCCATCGTCAACGCGATCGCGCATGCGATCGGCCATCGCTTCACCGCTTTGCCGGTGACGCCGAAGAACATTCAGGAGGTGCTCGCATGACGGCCATCCAATCCGCCGCGGGCGTCGAAACACGCTCGCTGTCGATGACCATCAACGGCAACAAGGTCGGGCCGATGCAAGTCCCCTCCGGTCTGCCGATGATCGATTTCCTGCACGAGTACGCGGGCCTCACGGGCTCGCGGCTTGGCTGCGGGCAGGGCGTCTGCCACGCGTGCGTCGTCATCGTGGATCGCACCGATGGCACGAGCGAGGAAGTGCGCACGTGCATCAATGGCGCGCATTTCTTCGACGGCAAGACCGTGCGGACCATCGAAGGCCACGCGAAGCGCAACGAGCAGGGTGAAGTCGTCGAACTCGCGCCGGTGCAGCAGAAGTTCCTCGAGCACTTTAGCTTTCAGTGCGGCTATTGCACGCCGGGCTTCGTCAACGCGGCGACCGTGCTGCTGGAGCGGCTCAAGCGCGAGCCGATAGCAAAGGACCAGATCGAAGCGACCATCATGGACGCGCTCAACGATCACATCTGCCGCTGCACCGGCTACGTCCGTTACTACGAGGCGGTGAAGGACCTCGTGCTGTCCACGCCGGGACTCGTGAAGGACGCCGCATGATGGGATCGACCGTAACCGTCACTCGCCGCTTCTCCCGCGCAATGCGCGCGTTGCCGCTGGCGCTCGCGGCAGCCGGCGCGTTCGCGTTGTCCGCCTGCGGCAGCCATGAGAGCGCTGCGCCCAAGACCAGTTCGCCGGAACTGGTCGCGCGTGGACGTTATCTCACGCAAGCCGCCGATTGCGCCGCGTGCCACACCTCGACGGGCGGCGCGCCGTTCGCGGGCGGCGTGAAACTGGAATCGCAGTTCGGCACGTTCCATGGCACGAACATCACGCCCGATCCGAAATACGGCATCGGCCAGTGGAGCGCGGACGATTTCTACGCCGCACTTCACGACGGCAAGACGCCGAAGGGCAAGCTGTATCCGGCGATGCCGTACACGTCGTATCGGCAGATGACGCGCGATGACAGCGATGCGATCTACGCCTATCTGATGTCGCAGAAGCCGGCGGCCGTGCCGAACATCGGCGCCGATCTCAAGTTCCCGTACAACGTGCGCTTCGCCGTGCGTTTCTGGGACGCGCTGTTCCTGAAGGATCAGATGCCGGACGCCTCGACAGGACATTCCGCCGACTGGACGCGCGGCCGCTATCTGGCCAACGCGCTCGGTCACTGCACGGAATGTCATACGCCGCGCGGCGCGTTCGGTCAGATTCAGGGCGCGCAGACGCTGCAGGGCGGAACGCTCGGACGCGTCGGTGCGCCGGACATCACGCCCGCCGCACTGGCGGCGCGCGGCTGGACCGGACCGGACCTGCAGGCGTTCTTCTCCACCGGTTTCGCGAAGCAAGGCTCGGCGTTCAGCGAGATGCATCCTGTCGTTTATCTGAGCACGCAGCATCTGAATCCGGACGATCTGCGCGCACTGACGGTGTATCTGCTGGGCGATGCGCCGCCCGCACCCGCGCCGATGACAGTCCAGAGCGGCGATGCTGCGCAACTGGCAGCGGGCCGCAATCTTTATCTCGATTCCTGCGCCGGCTGTCACGGACGCGAGGGCGAGGGCAAGCCGCATGTCGCAGTGGCGATGAAGCAGAACTCGACGCTGCGTCAGAGCGATCCGCGCAACCTGATCGTCTCGATGCTCGACGGTATCGAAGCGCGGGCGTTTCCGGGCATCGAAAGCATGCAGCACATGCCCGGTTTCGCCGGCACGTATAGCGACGAGCAGATAGCGCGGTTGACGAACTATCTGCGCGTGACGTGGGGCGGGCAGCGAAGCGACGTCACTGCCGATGAGGTGAAGTCCTTGCGCTAAGAGAGAGAAGGCCACGCAAATGCGTGGCCTTCGTCTTTTGGGATCGTCCAACTGGCTTCAGCGTATCGTTCAAACGCGCACGCCGCGCTCCGCAAGCTGCCGCTGCAGCGCCGGCCACATCTTCGAGACTGCTTCTTCGCCCGCCAGAATCGCCGCGTTGCGCTGACTGAAGTCGCTGCTGCTCATCGCGTTGAGATTCGGGCGAATGACCGCGTCCGCGTATTTGTCGAGTTCATAGGCCTTGATCGACTGGCCCATGATCGTGAAGGTCTGCATCAGCACGTCGAACGAACTCTGCGTGAGCGCGGTTTCCGGACGCGCGGAGATGTCGACGGCGATCACGAAATCCGCGCCCATCTTGTGCGCGAACGCAGCCGGCACCGGGCTGACTAGGCCGCCATCGACGTATTCGTGGCCGCCGATTCTCACCGGCTCGAAAATGGACGGCACGCTGCACGACGCGCGCACCGCGATGCCCGTATTGCCGCGCTGAAAGAGAATCGGCTGGCCGCTCCTGAGATCCGTGGCGACGATGCCGAGCGGCTTCGCCATCTTCTCGATCGGCCGATTGTCGAGCGTCTTGTTGAGGTAGTTCTGCAGCGCGACGCCTTGCAGGATGCCGCGCGTGCGAAAGGGCATCGCCCAGTCGCTGATCGACGCTTCGTCCATCGTCAGCGCGAGCTTGTTGATCGCGATGCCGTTCATCCCCGAAGCGTACAAGGCCGCGATCACGGAACCCGCGCTCGTACCAGCCACCAGATCGACCGGCACGTTGCGGGCCTCGAGCGCCTTGATCACGCCGATGTGAGCGAAGCCGCGCGCCGCGCCGCCGCCGAGCGCGAGACCGATGCGGGCCGGGCGCTGCGGAGCTGCGTTAGGCGCGGGCGTGGCCGCGACGGGCGCGCCGCCGCCGGAACTGCCGCCCGTGGTGGTGCAGGCGGCGAGAACGGACGATGCCGCCGCGAGCGAAAACGCGCGGCGCGAAAGACGAGGTGACGATGACTTCAAGGCGAACTCCAGCGATGCGACGGGTGCGACAGGTATGAAAGGGCCGGCTTTCGAGGACGGTTTCGCGTGCAAGGGAAAACGGCGCGCACATCATAAAACAAAGCCGGGCGGGGCGGCGCGAAGCGGTCGACGAGTATAATTTCGTCTCATTTTCTAGGTGGCGCGCGCCTCGTGCCCACGGCGCTTTTCGTTCCGTCAGAGCGCTTCGAGTAACCGGCTGTGAGACGCGCGCAAGGCATCGCGGTTTGCGAGCGCCGGCCATCGAGTATTTCGAGAACAACGCAATGACCCAAGTCCGTACACGCTTCGCCCCGAGCCCGACCGGCTTCATCCATCTCGGCAATATCCGCTCCGCGCTCTATCCGTGGGCGTTCGCGCGCAAGATGAAGGGCACCTTCGTGCTGCGCATCGAGGACACGGACGTGGAGCGCTCAACGGAAGCATCCGTCGATGCCATTCTCGAAGGCATGGCGTGGCTCGGCCTCGACTTCGACGAAGGCCCGTTCTATCAGATGCAGCGCATGGATCGCTATCGCGAGGTCGTCGCGCAGATGCTCGAAAGCGGGCTTGCGTACCACTGCTACATGTCGACGGAAGAACTCGACGCGTTGCGCGAGCGCCAGCGCGCCGCAGGCGAGAAGCCGCGCTACGACGGCACGTGGCGCCCGGAGCCAGGCAAGGTGCTGCCGCCGGTGCCCGAAGGCGTGCAGCCGGTCGTGCGCTTTCGCAATCCGCTGACGGGCGTCGTCGCGTGGGACGATGCAGTGAAGGGGCGCATCGAAATCTCGAACGAAGAACTCGACGATCTCGTGATCGCGCGCCCCGACGGCACGCCGACGTACAACTTCTGCGTGGTCGTCGACGATCTCGACATGAAGATCACCCACGTCATTCGCGGTGACGATCACGTGAACAACACGCCGCGCCAGATCAACATTCTGCGTGCGCTGGGTGGGGAGCCGCCGGTGTACGCGCATCTGCCGACCGTGCTGAACGAGCAGGGCGAGAAGATGAGCAAGCGCCACGGCGCGATGAGTGTCATCGGTTATCGCGATGCGGGCTATCTGCCGGAAGCGGTCGTGAACTACCTCGCGCGGCTTGGCTGGTCGCACGGCGATGCGGAAATCTTCTCGCGTGAGCAGTTCGTCGAGTGGTTCGATCTGGACCATCTCGGCAAGTCGCCGGCGCAGTACGATCACGACAAGCTCAACTGGCTGAACGCGCATTACATCAAGGAAGCGGACAACGCGCGGCTCGCGGAGCTGGCAAGGCCGTTCCTTGCGGAAGCCGGAATCGACGCCGCGGCCATCGACGGCGGCGCGCCGCTGGATCAGGTTGTCGCGCTGCTGAAGGATCGCGCATCGACGGTCAAGGAGATCGCCGAGAACGCCGCGATGTTCTATCGCGAGCCGGCCATCGACCCCGACGCCTACGCGCAGCACGTGACCGACACGGTGCGCCCGGCGATCGCCGATCTGCGCACGGCGCTCGAAAAGGCCGAATGGAGCAAGGAGGCGATTTCGGCCGCGTTCAAATCGACGCTGAGCGCGCACAAGCTCAAGATGCCGCAACTCGCGATGCCGGTCCGTCTGCTCGTCGCGGGCACGACGCATACGCCGTCCATCGATGTCGTCTTGATGCTGTTCGGCCGCGAAACCGTGCTGCGCCGGCTCGGCAAGGCGGCCGCCTGAAGAAGCGGCGCGCGATGGGCGAAAGCGCCCATTGCGCGCAAAAGCGGCGGACAGGCAAAAAAAGTTCGATTGTTCGGCCATAAGGTATTTACAAGTTCGAAAACGGCCGCTAGAATCTCGTTTCTGTTCTGCAAGGGGGTATAGCTCAGCTGGGAGAGCGCTTGCATGGCATGCAAGAGGTCAGCGGTTCGATCCCGCTTACCTCCACCAAAGAACAGATGAAGTGAATTTGCGAAGTAGTTGCCGAAACCGGAAGCCGCAAAAAATACTTCACAAGATACTCGAAGTTGTTTAGAATTTCGGTCTTCGTTGATTCGAAGCAGCAAAAAGAATCAGCGAAGCAAGCTGTAAAGACAGAATCACAAGTTTCTGTCCCCTTCGTCTAGAGGCCTAGGACATCACCCTTTCACGGTGAGTACAGGGGTTCGAATCCCCTAGGGGACGCCAAAACATCGGCGGCTGCTAGTTGAAAGCGCTGCGAGTTTCATGAGCCAGTCAGGCACGTGAGACGATGAAAGAGTTGGAGCGGTAGTTCAGTTGGTTAGAATACCGGCCTGTCACGCCGGGGGTCGCGGGTTCGAGTCCCGTCCGCTCCGCCAATGCCTTGCGAGCAGGAGTAGTCCGGCTGATTAGCCGGTTTTTTTTCGCCGCAGGGTTGCAATAAGTTTGTTGTCCCCTTCGTCTAGAGGCCTAGGACATCACCCTTTCACGGTGAGTACAGGGGTTCGAATCCCCTAGGGGACGCCAGGACATCGGCGGCTGCTAGTCAAACGCTGCACGTTTTGCGAGATTCATCACTCTCGCGGGCGCGATGAAAGAGTTGGAGCGGTAGTTCAGTTGGTTAGAATACCGGCCTGTCACGCCGGGGGTCGCGGGTTCGAGTCCCGTCCGCTCCGCCAGCTCATGATGAGAAAATCCAGCCTTCGGGCTGGATTTTTTTTGCCCGTTCTTCCCGCATTTGCTGCCTGATTTCCTGATTCAGCGGAAACCACGCTGCGATCCGCGCATTTTGATTGCCAGCACGCTCGCGCTGTCATAGTGTGGAGGCACTGTCCCGTGCCTGCATGCGTGCGATGCTCGACCCGACCGAAGACCTTTCCCTCTATCAACTCCGCCAGGCGACGATGGCCGATTTCGCCTTCGCCGAAGCGCTCACGCACGACAACATGGTCGGCTACTACCGGCGGCACAACCTCGTCTGGCGCGGCGATCTGTTCCTGTCGAGCTGGCGAGAGTCGGAGAACTTCATTCTGCAAGCGGACGGCGTGCCGATCGGCATGATGCGCGTCACCGAGGAACATCATTCCCTTCATATTCGCGACGTGCAGATCGCGCAGGGCTATCGCGGGCGGGGCGCTGGCACCTTCCTGCTCAACACCGCCCATCGGTGGGCCCGGGCGCGCGGTCTGGCTGAATGCCAACTGCGCGTGTTCGTCGATAACCCCGCCGCGCGGCTCTATGTGCGCATGGGCTATCGACCGGCCGGACCGCGGCTGGCGCAACTCGGCGCGATACGGCACATGGTGCGGCGCGTCTGAGGCTTTCGACCTAGCCAATTAGAGGCTGTCGCCGTTGCCCCCGTCGCTGGAATCGCGTGCGAAGAAGGCGCGGGGGCTTTCGCCGAAGGCGCGGCGGAACATCGCTGAGAACGCACTCTGACTCTGATAACCCAACTCGCGCGCAACCTGCGCGAGCGGCCGCCCCTGGCTCAAGAGCGGAATGGCACGCGCGAGTACCGCCTGCTGACGCCACTGCGAAAAGCTCACACCCAGTTCCCGCCTGAAAAGCCGCGCGATGGTCCGCGTGCTCGCGCCCGCTTCCGATGACCAGCGTTCCAGGTCCGCGTGCGAGGGGTCCGCGAGCACCGCGTTGCAGAGCGCGCGCAGGCGCTTTTCCGTGGGCATCGGCACGGAAAGCGGCAACGGCTGAGAGCGGATGATTTCATCGAGCGCGAGGGTGCCGAGCAGCCGCTCGCGCTCGCGGGTGATCGGCTTGTCGTCGAGGGCTGCGATGACTTCGCGCAATAGCGGCGATACTTCAACGACACGGCACGCATCCAGCCCCGGCGGCACGACGCTGGCATCCACGTACAGCGTGCGCAGATACGCGTCCTCGACGATCACGACTTCGTGGGTCACGTTGGGCGGCACCCAGATCGCGCGCGAGGGCGGCACCATCCAGGTGGAATCGGCGGTCGCGACGCGGAGCACGCCGCGCGATGTGTACGCCACCTGCGCCCACGCATGCGTATGCAGCGCGATCCGCACGCCGGACGGCACCGGGCGCGAGCGCACGCGGATGGGATGGTCGAGCGTCGGCGAATGCTCGACGGGAATGTCGAGATGTTCAACTTCCTCGTTGATCGGCCGTGAATCGGCGAAGGACGCCATGTTCGTATCGGTCTGTGCTCATGTTGCATGACGGCGCTGGACACTGGCCGCGACCCGTCGATGTTAATCGAGCAGCGAGCGCAGCGGGTTTTTGAGCGGCGATAATGGTCGCTCACCTGATTATCGACGTGAGAGCGGTTTCTCCGATGCAATACGTTTTCGTGTACGGCACGCTGCGAGCGGGCGAAGTCAACGATATCAACGCGGCTGCACAACGTCATGCGATTGCGGCGCCGACCAGAATCGGCGCTGCGCACGTGGTCGGCCGTCTATACGATTTCGGCTCGTACCCGGGACTGGTGCTGGACGACGGAGGCGCGCCCATTCATGGGGATGTGTATCGGATCGATGACGCGCTCGTGCCTGTGCTGGATGAGATCGAACACGTGTATCCGGGCGTGGAAGGGCTTTTTCGCGCACATCGATTGCACGTCGAAGTCGAACTGGACGGCGCGGCGACGCCCATCGACTGTCTGATCTACCCGGTGACGGCGGCAGCGGCGCAAGGACTGCCGCGCATAGAAGGTGGCGACTGGATCGCGCACCGGACTGCTCGCGGCTAAGCGCGAAACGAAAGTAAAAAGCAATCCACGCCGTCACGCGACGCGTGTGCATCGCAGTGACGGCGCGACGACCCGCGCTGCGGGCCGGAAGCCGAAGCGCGTTACTCGGCGGATTGCTTCTTCGACTTGCCGTGCGACTTCTTGTGATGGCCCGACTTGCCCGACGTCGACTGGTCCATCTGCATGTCTTGCATGCTCGACTGGCGCGATTGCAGCGCTTGCGCGCGCGATTCGACGTCAGCGATCGTTGCGGGATCCGTGCTCATCCGCACGCCTTGTTCGCTTTGCGCATATGCCGATGCGACTGCGCTAATGGACAACAGAACAGCCAGGGACACTTTCTTCATTTTTAGCTCCTAATAGCAGTTGAACCCGGGAATCGCCTGCCGATCCGGTTGGACAGACGCATCGATACGAGCAAAAAGCGCTCCTGCCGATGACGGCGCGCTCGCGCGTCAAATGATGACAGCGATGACGCGGGCCAGCCGGCGGGCGACGATTCCGCCTGGTCGATCGTAAAGTACGCAAGATGTCGGACAGGCGATTTCGTCCAGCCATCGAGGCCGGAGCAAAATCATACCGGCGCGTTTCAGTACTTTCTAGTCCTGATTATTTTGATATGGCGCCCCTAATATAGATGCAGCCAGCGATAGACATGAAACCGGGCCAGCCCGACGAGTTCATGCAGCGCCAGCTCGCTGTTTTCGAAGCTCTTGAAGCGCGGAATGAGCGTGAGCCGTGAGCGCCGGACGTCGGAGACATAGGGTTGCGGTTCATAGCCGAACGCCTCGAAAGCCCGGACAGAACGCCGCATGTGGTAAGCCGACGTGATGACGATCAAAGCGCCATCGTGCGCGTTCCCTAAGATATCGGCTACGTTCTGTGCGTTCTCGTAGGTGTTCAGGCTTTTGTTCTCGCGCGTGAGGTCGGCGGTTGGCACTCCGCGCGCCAGGACGTAAGGCGCATAGTTGTCGGCTTCCGCTTGACCGTGATCCTGCGGGTCGCCGCCGCTCACGATGACGCGGCAGGACGCGCCTTTCGCGCGGCACTCGCGATAAACCTGCGCCGCGGCATCGATGCGCGGCATCGCGGCCCGCTTGGGAACGAGTCCGGCGTCGCTGCGGGAAGTGCCGCCGCCCATCAGGACAATCGTCGTTTTAGGAGCGAAGGCAGGCGGTATCGTCTTTTCATAGCCGTACTGTGCGAGGGCGAACAGCGGCCTTGCGAACCAGCCTGTACCGAAGCCCCAGGCGAGCAACAGGCCAACGATGGCGATCTGCTTGCGCCTTCGCGGCCAAAGCGCTAACAATGCGAAAAAAAGCAGCAATAAAGTAAATAGAACCAATTTGATTGGGGTAACGTATTGGTTTAAGGACAATTCGCTCCGTCATCGTGTTTTCGAGAGCGCATCGGCGGGGATGTAGAAGGCGCGTGATCAGCGCGCGTCAACGGGGGTTTTAAGAGAAAGCAGCACCTAACGCAAGCGGTGGCCAAACATTCAGGCTGCGAACGGCGGTTTCGCTCGTCAGCGCGAAATTCGGCGCGCCGCGTTTAGTCGACGTCGCGGGCTGTCTTGCGACCGTCACGAGCGTCGTCATGGCTGCACAGGAAGAAAGAACGAGATGACCACGTATTCCAACGAAGCCGTACTCGAAGCACTTCGCCGAGCCCAGTATCGTCAAGTTCCGTGGGCGAAACGCCCCAACGTTTTCGACCGTCTCCGCGCCCTCGGGCTGCTCGAACTCGCGCGGCAACGAACCGTCGCGCCGGCGCCCGGGTTCCACGCGCCAGTCGATATCGCCGTCGTCACCGAGCGTGGAAAGCAAGAATTTTCGCGGCTGTCGAGAGATGAGCGTTCAACCGACTGGGATTTGCGCCGTGCCGAGCCATACACGTTCGGCGGCCACGAAGCGATGCTCGAAGCGAGAATTTAGTCAGCGCCCCTGGACCGCGCGGACCGATCGGTGAACGGGCCGAGGGGCAGCGTCGTCGCTGGTAGGGGCGGTGAAGGTCGAAAAAAAGCCCGTATCCTGAGGATACGGGCAGACCGGATATCACTGTTGCCATGCTGTGCTCATGGCATAGGGTGTGACTGATGCCGGCGCGCGTGGTTCCGCGATAACGGACCGCCGCAATCAGTGTTGCGGTGAGCGTTCCTCGCGGTCGTTGTCCGGCCGAGCGCGGACATTGCTCGCGATGTCCCCGCGCAGGTCGCCGCGCGGCGCGGGCGGTGTCGCAGTACGGGCGCGCGCTGCATTCTGTTGCGAAGCCGCCGACGTGCGGGCGCCCAAACGCAATTCCGATGATGCGAGCGGCGGCTGGGCCTGGCCGGCTGCCGCTACGCCTACGAGCGCGAGCAGCGCGCCCCGGACGAGCAGAGTCGATGCCTTCATGGAGAGTCCTTCGAGTCCTCATGGACGTGTTCACCCACTCCACAAGCTATGCCTCGTCGGATCGTGCCGCTGTAAGCAATGGTAAAGAGATGTATCGCGTAAAGCGCCTAGCGCTCTTGCGAGAGAAAAGAGTTACGACGCGCGCAGAGGAATAGAGACAGCCGTAGCCGGCGCGCACCCGGCTACGACCGAAGCAACTGACTCAGGCCATCTTCGCGGGCGCGCGCCAGGATTCCGGATTGGTCCAGAAAGCGCCGCGCAAGCGGTCACGGCTGGGCGGTGCGGGCGGCTTCACCGCGCTCGAACCGATGCGTCCGCGCAGCGAAACTTCGCGGCCATTGCTCGACAGCCGCTTCACGATTTCCGCGAGCGTGCCATCGGCTTGCCATTCGTCGAAGCGACGACGGCAGGTAGGCGGCGAAGGATAACGGCCGGGAAGCTTCGACCAGCCTTCGCCGGTCGACAATACCCACAGCACGGCGTTCACCACCGAGCGCGCTTCGACGCGCGGACGGCCGCGCCGTTCGCTACGCGCCGGCTCGGAACAGAACAACGCCTCGACCAGCGCCCACTCGTTATCTCTCAAATCGTCGAACAGCACCATATCTCACCTCAGCGAAGCTAACCCCGGTGCGCTGCCCCGCGCCGCGCACTCTGGTCGGAATCCGATGAACGAATACCAAGGAAAGGCCGAAGCGGCCGCGGCAGTGCTGCGAGATGTCCGCGTATGGCTCCGACCTTTGTGCGCAATGAAATGCGAGAACCGTGCCATGCGTATCGCGAAATCCCGGGAACCCGCATGGCAGTAGGCTGACGCGATGCCAGCATGGCCCGTATCAGACCCGAAACGGATTGATTAAGAAATCGGGACAATCACCAATCCTGTGCAGCAGGCCCATCCGCCGTGCGTTCAACGCGGATTGCTGCACCGCAGCGAAACCAGGGGTGATAAGCGAGCGGCGACGCAGCGCCCCTATAATCCGGCATGAAAACCGGCTATTGATGAATCTGTGTAATGAACGCGCCTCTGAACGTGACGTTGCGGCAACTGCGCGTCTTTATCGAAGTATCCCGGCTGCGCAGCTTCAGCCGCGCGGGCGATGAAATCGGCCTCACGCAATCGGCGGTCAGCCGCTGCGTGCGCGAGCTGGAAGGCGAGATCGGCCTGAAACTGATCGACCGGACGACGCGCGAGGTGCAGTTGACGGATGTCGGCGTCGATCTCGTCGGCACGGTATCGCGGCTGCTCGCCGATCTCGACGAAGCGTTGCGCGAAGTGCGCGATCTCGGCCAGCAACGTCGCGGACGCGTGATCGTCGCCGCAAGTCCGACGGTCGCGTGCAGGCTGATGCCGCGCGTGATCGCCTCGTGTCTGCGGCAGCATCCGCTCATCACCCTGAGTCTGCGCGATGACGTGCAGTCCGACGTGGTCCGCAAGGTCAAATCGGGCGAAGTGGACTTCGGCGTCGTGATCGGGCCGTTCGCTGCCGACGAGCTCGAGTGCCAACCGGTGATGACCGATTCCTTCTGTCTCGTCGCGCGACGCGATCATCCGCTCGCGCAGGAGCGCGCCGCGCCCTGGGCGGCGCTCGCGGGCCAACGGCTGGTGATGCTCGACTATGCGTCCGGCAGCCGGCCGATCATCGATGCCGTCATGCAGGAACATGGCGTCGACGCGCACGTCGTTCAGGAGCTTGGTCATTCGGCGACCGTGTTCGGTCTCGTGGAGGCGGGCGTCGGCGTCAGCGTGTTGCCGTGGCTCGCGCTGCCGCTGCCGGCGGAGTCATCGCTCGTCGCGTTGCCGCTCGAGCCGCGCGCCGAGCGCACCGTCGAGCTGGTGCGTCGGCGCGACCGGTCGTTGTCGCCTGCGGCCGAATCGGTCTGGGCGTTGATCACGGGGCTGCCTGCGCGCGCGGAAGAACTGGAATAAGGCCCAAATAAGGCCGGAACGAGCGGCAGGCCATCTCGAAATCGACGCGGCCGCGTTAGACTTCGTTTTTTTCGACGGAGCGGGCGATGAGTGAATCGGAAGGCGCGGTGATCGTTGAATTGAGCGACTTGACGGGCGCGCAGGCGGACATGCGCGGCGCTCCCAACGCGCGCGATGCCGTGCGGGCGCTGCGGCCTTCGCAGATTCGCGAAGTGGCGAACGCGGGGTTCGGCGTGCCCGACGTGCTGCCGTTCTGGTTCGGCGAGTCGGACCGCGTCACGCCGCCTTTTATCCGCGATGCCGCGAGCCGCGCGCTCGCCGATGGCGCAACGTTCTACACGCACAATCTCGGCATCGCACCGCTGCGCGAGGCGCTGGGGCGCTATGTCAGCGCTCTGCACGGCGCAACGCCCGCGGAAAACATCGCGGTGACGAGCGCCGGAGTCAATGCGCTGATGCTGGCGGCGCAGCTCGTCGTCGGCGCGGGCGACCGCGTGGTGGCGGTGACGCCGCTCTGGCCGAACCTCGTCGAAATCCCGAAGATCCTGGGCGCGACGGTCGACACGGTTTCGCTGAGCTACGGCCCGCGCGGCTGGACTTTGGACGTCGAGCAACTGCTCGCGGCGCTGACGCCCTCCACGCGCATGCTGATGATCAACTCGCCGAACAACCCGACCGGCTGGACGATGACGCGCGACGAGCAACGCATCGTGCTCGAGCATTGCCGGCGGCATGGCATCTGGATCGTCGCGGACGAAGTCTATGAGCGGCTCTACTACGGCGCGGGCGCAACGGTCGCGCCGTCGTTCCTGGACCTCGCGGCGCGCGACGAACGCGTGATCGCGGTCAATTCGTTCTCGAAGGCGTGGCTCATGACCGGCTGGCGTCTCGGCTGGATCGTCGCGCCGACGGCCTTGATGGACGATCTCGGCAAACTGGTCGAATACAACACGTCCTGCGCGCCGTCGTTCGTGCAGCAGGCGGGCATCGTCGCGGTGGAAGAGGGCGAAGCCTTCACGCAATCGCTCGTCGCCGATCTGCGGGCAAGCCGCGATCACCTCGTCAAGGCGCTGCAAAGCATCGACGGTGTCGATGTCCGCGCCCCCGACGGCGCGATGTACGTGTTCTTCTCGCTGCCCGGCGCGTCGGACAGTCTGGCGCTGTGCAAGGCGCTGGTGCGCGAGGCGGGGCTCGGGCTTGCGCCGGGCAGCGCATTCGGCGCGGAAGGCGAAGGTTTCGTGCGCTGGTGCTATGCCTGCGACCCTGCGCGACTCGACGAAGGCGTCGAACGCTTGCGGCGTTTTCTGGCGCTACGCACCTGATGAGTGAGCGCCGGGGCAGGGAATCAATCACCTTTACGCCCCGGTTCTTTTTGCGTAATATGGCGCTCAGTCATGCGCTTTCGCCTAGGAAAGCGCCACCTCGTCCGGCTGGGATGGCCCGGCGATTCGCTCACCGATCGCCCATTGACGCCTCCCCCCGGTGCGTGCTCCCAATCAATATGACCGATCAATCGGGCGAGCGCGTCTGAAACTCCGCGTCCAGCTTTATCGCGTGCACCGCTGCGGTGCCGTTTGAATCCGCTCAGGCTCGATTTGAATTTGGATCATTGACCATACAGGGTTGACCCAAGCTGCATGAATACCCAAGAGGCGAAAATCGTCCTCGAGACCGCTTTGATCTGCGCGCAGGAGCCACTGCGGCTGAGTGAGTTGCGCAAGCTCTTCGTCGAAGACATATCGGCGGATACCGTGCGTACGCTGCTCGAAGAGCTCCAGGCCGCATGGTCGGACCGCGGCGTCGAACTCGTGGCGCTCGCGTCGGGATGGCGCTTTCAAAGCAAGGCCGCCATGCGGACTTATCTCGATCGGCTGCATCCGGAAAAGCCGCCGAAGTATTCGCGCGCCGTCATGGAAACGCTGGCTATCATTGCTTATCGGCAACCGGTGACGCGCGGCGATATCGAGGAGATTCGCGGCGTCACGGTCAATACGCAAGTGGTCAAGCAATTGGAAGATCGCGGATGGATCGAGGTGATCGGCCATCGAGACGTTCCCGGCCGGCCCGCGCTCTACGCGACGACCAAGCAGTTTCTCGACGATCTCGGCCTCACCGCGCTCGACGAACTGCCCGCGCTGGACAATCCGTCGTCGCAACTGGAAGCATCGTTGCTCGCGCAGCATTCGATCAATTTCCCGGATGGCGCGGCGGCGCAGGCGTCGCTGAAAGAGGCCGCGGGCGAAAGCGGCGAGCAGGGCGCGCAGGTAGCCGATATCGATCAAACCGCCGCAGAGGCAGCGGAAAGTAACGAAAAAGCCGGAACGGATCATGCGAACGTGGATGGCGAGACCGTCGCTTCGTCGCTGACCGAATTTCGCGTGCAGCCGCTGAAGCCGGAGCACGAAGCCGCCGACGCCGGCAGCGCGGATGCGGCTCGCGAGGCGCACGGCGACGAACAGGCCGCACGCCCGTCGTCCGGCGTCGACCTGACCGACGACGATTCCGAAGAGGAACCGAAGGCGCGCCGCGCCTGATGCAATTGCATGGCCCCTGATTCACCCGGTCTTCGATAAAAGATTACGTCGAAGACGGAGGCCGGTCCGATCAGTGGATATTTTTGGCGCGTCCGCCCGGGCGCGCACTTCGACATTTGAGGTTGTTTTGACACACTCCCACGACAGCGATTCGCCCGAATCCGCGCGGCCCATGCATGCCGCGGACGCCCATGACTCGGCCGATGCCGGCGAACGCACGCGCAGCGACGAGAGCGCCGACGGCGACGATCGTCCGCGCCGCGGCCTGCGTCGCGGGCCGCGCAGTCTGATCGCGCGACGCCGCGCTGTCGCCAAGACCAAGGGCGCCGAAGGCGCGCCCGCCGCGCCGGGCGCGGTGACGGAAGCGCCGCCCGATGGCGTCGTCGTCGCGCAGGTACGCATGCCGCGCAAGGACGCGAGCGCGAAGACGCCGCGTAACGCCGGCGGCGAGCCGCAGACCGAAAAGCAGGGCGAGAAGCCCGCGCGCAAACAAGGCGGGCGCAAGAACGCGCGCCCCAATCCGGGCGAGGCGGGAATCGAGGCATCGGGCGAAACGGCAGCCGCCGCACCGCGCGAAGGCGGTCGTCGCAAGGCGCCCCAGCAGACCCGCGACAAGCAGGACAAGCGCGGCAAGCGCAACGATGCGGGCCCGGCGACGGTCGAGAAGGCCGCCGCGGCTGCCGTCGACGACGTGTTCGCTTACGTGACGTCGCCCGCATTCGACGCGGACAACGGTTCTGGCGGCGTGCGTGCGCCGATGCTGCGCCGCGGCCGCAATGCCACCCAGCAAAAGCGCGTGCTCGAGCCGGACGACGACACACCGAAGCTCCACAAGGTTCTCGCCGATGCGGGCATGGGCTCGCGTCGCGACATGGAAGAACTGATCATCGCGGGGCGGGTGTCGGTGAACGGCGAGCCGGCGCACATCGGGCAGCGGATCATGCCGACCGACCAGGTGCGCGTCAACGGCAAGCCGCTCAAGCGCAAGCTCGCGAGCAAGCCGCCGCGCATCTTGCTGTATCACAAGCCGACGGGCGAGATCGTCAGCCACGCGGACCCGGAAGGGCGTCCCTCGGTGTTCGACAAGCTCCCGTCGATGAAAACGGCCAAGTGGCTCGCGGTTGGCCGCCTCGACTTCAATACCGAAGGCTTGCTGCTGCTCACCACCTCGGGCGATCTCGCGAATCGCTTCATGCATCCGCGATACAGCGTCGAGCGCGAGTACGCGGTGCGCGTCGTCGGCCAGTTGTCGGAGGCAATGAAGCAGAAGCTGCTGAAGGGCGTCGAACTCGACGACGGCCCCGCGAACTTCCTGCGCATTCAGGACGGCGGCGGCGAAGGCACGAATCACTGGTATCACGTCGCGCTGGCGGAGGGCCGCAATCGCGAAGTGCGCCGGATGTTCGAAGCGGCCGGCCTGATGGTCAGCCGCCTGATTCGCACGCGTCACGGTCCGATCGCGTTGCCGCGCGGCCTGAAGCGCGGCAAGTGGGAAGAGCTGGAAGACAATCAGGTGCGCAGTCTCATGGAGTCGGTGGGCCTGAAGGCCCCGGTCGCCGAGAAGGGTGGACGCAGTTCGACGCCGCGTGTGCAGCCCGATCCGATGCAAACCTCGATGGGCTTCATCACGCGTGAGCCGGTGCTGAGTTCGCACTTGCGCATGGCGCAAACGCCGGTTCGCGGCGGGCGGCGCGGCGCGGCGGGCGGCATGCCGGGCGGGTTCGGCATGGGCAGCGGTTTCGGCGGGAACAGCGCCAATGCGGGCGGTTCTGGCCGGCGCGGTGGCCAGGAAGCGAACGGCAATCGCGCCGGCGGCGAGCCGAACGGCAACCGCGCGAACAGCGGCGGTCGTGGTCCGGGACAGCGCGGCGCTCGTCCGCAAGGCGGCCCGCAGGGTGCGAATGGCCCGGCGAAGCGCGCAAGCGGCAATGGCCCGCGCGGCGGCAATCGTCAGGGCGGCGGACAGCAGCCCGCTGCGACGCAGGGCAAGGCCGGCGCGGGTCGCGGCGGTCCGCGCAATCGCTCGCGCGGACGATGAAAACCTGTTCGCCGCCTGACCGGGCGACGAACCGGACCGGTCGATAGCGGCGCTATCGGCCGAATTCGAAAGCGCGCAGCCCGCGCCATCGACACAAAGCAAAAAAGCATGCGATCCGGCGCGAAACAGTGCCGAACGCGGGCGTTACGTTTGCGTTTATCCCGAAAAATGGCTAAAATCACGAAGTCGCTGGGCACATAGTTTTCGCGCTGCCCGGGTGCGACCTCGGTTGAAAAAGATGGGCGTTGCGCCCATTTTTTTTTTGGCTTTTTGGTTCGGCATCTCGGGAGCAGGGGTGCGCGCCCGGTCAAGGCGCTCGCCCGCAGGTGTTTCGCGGCGCGATGCGCGAACACCTTGGAGTTACTGTGCAACTGACGGAATTGATTGAAACCACGGTCTCGAGCCTGGGCTACGAGCTTGTCGATCTCGAGCGTTCGGGAGGCGGCATGCTGCGCATTTATATCGACCAGCCGGCCGGTATCGCCATCGAAGACTGCGAAAAAGTCACACGTCAGCTCCAGTACGTGCTCGAGGTCGAGAACGTCGACTATGACCGCCTCGAAGTGTCGTCGCCGGGGCTCGATCGCCCGCTCAAGAAGCTGGCCGATTTCGAGCGCTTCGCGGGAAGCGAAATCGTCATCACATTGAAAAAGCCGCTGGACGGCCGCAAGTCGTTCCGGGGCATTCTGCACGCCCCGCAAGGCGAAAAGATCGAATTGGAATTTGAAGGGAAGGACGGCGCCGCAATGCTCGATTTCACGGTCGCGGACCTCGATAAAGCACGTCTCGTCCCCAAAGTTGACTTTAGGAGCCGCAAACAATGAGTCGCGAAGTTTTGATGCTGGCGGATGCGCTGGCGCGCGAAAAGAACGTCAACAAGGACGTGGTGTACGCTGCCCTGGAGGCTGCGCTTGCTTCGGCAACGAAAAAGCTGTTCGAGGAAGATGTCGATATCCGTGTCGCGATCGACCGTGAAAGCGGCGAACATGAAACGTTCCGCCGCTGGCGCGTAGTGCCGGACGAGGCCGGCCTGCAAGAGCCGGATCAGGAAATCCTGCTGTTCGAAGCGAAGGAGCAGAAGGCCGACGCGGAAGTGGACGATTTCATCGAGGAACCGATCCCGTCGATCGAATTCGGCCGTATCGGTGCACAGGCCGCGAAGCAGGTCATCCTGCAGAAGGTGCGCGACGCCGAGCGCGAGCAGATCCTGAACGACTTCCTCGAGCGCGGCGAAAAGATCATGACCGGCTCGGTCAAGCGTCTGGACAAGGGCAATTTCATCGTCGAATCGGGTCGTGTGGAAGCGCTGCTGCGCCGCGACCAGCTGATTCCGAAGGAAAACCTGCGCGTGGGCGACCGCGTGCGCGCCTACATCGCGAAGGTCGATCGCACCGCGCGCGGCCCGCAGATCGAACTCTCGCGCACGGCGCCCGAGTTTCTGATGAAGCTCTTCGAACTCGAAGTCCCGGAAATCGAACAAGGGCTGCTGGAAATCAAGGCGGCCGCGCGCGATCCCGGCGTGCGTGCGAAAATCGGGGTGATCGCCTACGACAAGCGCATCGACCCGATCGGCACTTGCGTGGGCATCCGCGGTTCGCGCGTGCAGGCTGTGAGGAACGAGCTCGGTGGCGAGAACGTCGACATCGTGCTATGGTCGGAAGACCCCGCGCAGTTCGTGATCGGCGCCCTCGCGCCGGCAGCCGTCCAGTCGATCGTCGTCGATGAAGAAAAGCATTCGATGGACGTCGTCGTTGACGAAAGCGAACTCGCGGTCGCCATCGGCCGCAGCGGCCAGAACGTTCGACTCGCCAGCGAGCTCACCGGCTGGCAGATCAACATCATGACGCCGGACGAGTCGGCGTTGAAGCAGAACGAAGAGCGTGGCAAGTTGCGCGACCTGTTCATGGCGCGTCTCGATGTCGACGAGGAAGTTGCCGACATCCTGATCGACGAAGGCTTCACGAGCCTCGAAGAAATCGCCTATGTGCCGCTCAACGAGATGCTCGAAATCGAAGCTTTCGACGAAGACACCGTGCACGAGTTGCGCAACCGCTCGCGTGATGCGCTGCTGACGATGGCCATCGCCAACGAAGAGAAGGTGGAAGGCGTCGCGCTCGATTTGAAGAGTCTGGAAGGCATGGACAACGAGCTTCTCGCGAAGCTCGCGGAGCACCAGGTTCAAACCCGCGATGACCTCGCGGAGTTGGCAGTAGATGAACTGGTCGAAATGACCGGTATGGAAGAGGATGCCGCTAAGGCGTTGATCATGAAAGCACGTGAACACTGGTTCCAGTGAGAAATGACCATGGCGCACTGATATATCGCGGCCGGTTTGGCCGCATGACCCCGATCTAACCGCAAGGATTGGTCCTTGCATCAAGAGGAATGAATGGCGAGTAACAACGTAGCCCAATTTGCCGCGGAACTCAAAATGCCTGCGGGCGTCCTGCTCGAGCAGTTGCAGGCGGCTGGCGTCCAGAAAGCGAGCGCGAACGACGACCTGTCCGAGACGGACAAGGCGCGTCTGCTCGATCATTTGCGCAAGTCGCACGGTTCCGCCGACGCCGACAAGCGCAAGATCACTTTGACCCGCCGGCATACGTCGGAAATCAAGCAATCCGACGCAACGGGTAAAGCTCGCACCATTCAGGTCGAGGTGCGCAAAAAACGTGTTTTCGTGAAGCGCGACGAAACCGGCGTCGAGCAGCCTGTCGAAACGCCCAATCACGTCGAAGAGCCGGAAGTCGACGAGGCCGAACTGCAGCGCCGCGAGGAAGAAGCGCGCCGCGCAGCCGAGCAGCTCGAGCGCGAAGAGCGCGAGCTGAAGGAGCGTCAGGCCCAGCTCGAGCGTGAAGAAGCCGAGCGCCGCGCCCGCGAGGAAGCGGCCGAAGCCGAGCGTCGCAAGCAGGAAGCCGAGGCGGAACGCCGCGCGACGGCGGCGGCGCAGGCAGCGGAAATCTCCCGTGCGGCTCAGGCTGCACGTCAGGAGGCGCGTACGCCGGTCACCGCCGAGGCGAAGGCCGAGCCGAAGCAGGACAAACAAGACAAGCAAGACGACAGCGCTCAGCGCGCAGCCGCTGCCGCCGCCGAAAAGGCAGCGGAAGAGAAGGCCGCCAGCGAGCGCGCCGCCCAGCGTGAAGCCGCGAAGAAGGCGGAAGAAGACGCGAAGGCGGCCGCTGAGAAGACTCGCATGGAGCAAGAAGCCATCGCGAAGCGTCGTGCGGCGGCTGAAGCCGAAGCACGCGCCATCCGCGAAATGATGAACACCCCGCGCAAGGCGCAGGTCAAGGCGCCGGAACCGGCCCCGGCTGCGAAGCCGGCGGAAGCGGCCAAGGCTGCCGAAGCGAAGGGTACGCTGCACAAGCCCGCGAAGCCGGAAGGCGCGCAGGCAGCGCGTCCCGCCGTCAAGAAGCCGGCTGCCGGCGCACCCGCGCCCGCAGCAGCGGCTCCTTCGGGCGACAAGAAGAAGGCCGGCGGCAAGGGCGGCTGGCAGGACGACGCATCGAAGCGCCGTGGCATCAAGACGCGCGGCGACACGAGCGGCGGCGTCGATCGCGGCTGGCGCGGCGGTCCGAAGGGCCGTGGCAAGCATCAGGATCAGACCACGTTCCAGGCGCCGACCGAGCCGATCATCCGTGAAGTGCACGTGCCGGAAACCGTTTCGGTGGCCGACCTCGCGCACAAGATGTCGGTGAAGGCTTCGGAAGTCATCAAGGTGATGATGAAGCTTGGCCAGATGGTCACCATCAACCAGGTGCTGGACCAGGAAACCGCGATGATCGTCGTCGAGGAACTGGGCCATCGCGCGGTTGCGGCCAAGCTGGACGATCCGGAAGCGCTGCTGACCGAAGGCGAAACGACCGAGGAAACGGCAGAGCGTCTGCCGCGTCCGCCGGTAGTGACCGTGATGGGTCACGTCGACCACGGCAAGACGTCGCTGCTCGACTACATCCGTCGCGCGAAAGTGGCGGCGGGCGAAGCGGGCGGCATCACGCAGCATATCGGCGCATATCACGTCGATACGCCGCGCGGCGTCGTCACCTTCCTCGACACGCCGGGTCACGAAGCCTTTACGGCAATGCGTGCGCGCGGTGCGAAGGCGACCGACATCGTCATTCTGGTGGTCGCAGCCGACGACGGCGTGATGCCGCAGACGAAGGAAGCTATCGCTCACGCGAAGGCGGGCGGCGTGCCGATCGTCGTCGCGATCAACAAGATCGACAAGCCGGACGCCAACCCCGACCGCGTGAAGCAGGAACTCGTCGCGGAAGGCGTGGTGCCGGAAGAGTACGGCGGCGATTCGCCGTTCCTCGAAGTGTCGGCGAAAACCGGCCAGGGCATTGACGATCTGCTGGAAAACGTCTCGCTGCAAGCCGAAGTGATGGAACTGACCGCGCCGGTCGAAGCTGCCGCCAAGGGTCTCGTCATCGAAGCCAAGCTGGATAAGGGCAAGGGTCCGGTCGCAACCATCCTGGTGCAGTCGGGCACGCTGAATCGCGGCGACGTGGTTCTGGCAGGCAGCGCCTACGGCCGCGTCCGTGCAATGCTGGACGAAACCGGCAAGCCGACGAAGACCGCAGGTCCGTCGATCCCGGTGGAAATCCAGGGTCTGTCGGAAGTGCCGGCGGCGGGCGAAGAAGTCATCGTGTTGCCGGACGAGCGCAAGGCGCGCGAAATCGCGCTGTTCCGTCAGGGCAAGTTCCGCGACGTGAAGCTGGCGAAGCAGCAAGCCGCCAAGCTCGAGAACATGCTCGAGCAGATGGGCGAAGGCGAAGTGCAGAACCTGCCGCTCATCGTCAAGGCGGACGTGCAGGGCTCGCAGGAAGCGCTCGTGCAGTCGCTGCAAAAGCTGTCGACCGGCGAAGTGCGCGTGCAGATCGTGCACAGCGCGGTCGGCGCGATCAGCGAGTCGGACGTCAACCTGGCAACGGCGTCGAAGGCGGTCATCATCGGCTTCAACACGCGTGCGGATGCGCAAGCCCGCAAGCTGGCCGAGTCGAACGGCATCGACATCCGTTACTACAACATCATCTATGACGCAGTGGATGAGGTGAAGGCGGCGATGTCCGGCATGCTCGCGCCGGAGAAGCGCGAGACGGTGACGGGCATGGTCGAAGTGCGCCAGGTGATCCGCGTGCCGAAGGTCGGCCTGATCGCGGGCTGTATGGTGACGGACGGTTTCGTCAAGCGTTCCTCGTCGGTGCGCGTGATCCGCAACAACGTCGTCATCCATACGGGCGAGCTCGAATCGCTCAAGCGCTTCAAGGACGACGTCAAGGAAGTGCGTCAGGGCTTCGAGTGCGGTATCTCGATCAAGAACTTCAACGACATCGTCGAAGGCGATCAGCTGGAAGTCTTCGAAGTGACGGAAGTGGCTCGCACGCTGTAACGCATCAATACGCTGAGCCTCGAGGCGGAGCGGGCCAAACGGCTGGCTCCGCCTTTTTCTTTGGCGCGGCGGCAAGACAGAAAACGGAACAAGATCATGGCTAAAAGACGGACATCCGCGAACCGCAACGTGCAGATTGCGGATCAGATTCAGCGAGATTTGTCGGAGTTGATGCGCGAGGTGAAGGACCCGCGCGTCGGGATGGTGACGATTCAAAGCGTCGAACTCACGCCGGACTACGCGCACGCGAAGGTCTATTTCACGACGCTCACGGGCGATCCGATGCAAACGCAGGAAGCGTTGAACCACGCGGCCGGCCATTTGCACAACCAGTTGTTCAAGCGGCTGCACATCCATACGGTGCCGACGCTGCATTTCCACTACGACCAGACGATCGAAAAGGCCGTCGAGATGTCGCGCCTGATCGACGAAGCAAACGCGACGCGCGCCAAGGACGACGAGGAAGGCGCCTGAGCGATGACCGCTTCGAAGAATCACGCCGCCCGGCCGAAGCTCGTGCGCCGCGCGCTCGATGGCGTGCTGCTGCTGGACAAGCCGCTCGGGCTGTCCAGCAACGACGCGTTGATCAAGGCGAAGCGCATCTATCTGGCGAAAAAGGCGGGTCACACCGGCACGCTCGATCCGCTCGCGACCGGCCTTCTGCCGCTTTGCTTCGGCGAGGCGACCAAGTTCTCGCAAGACCTGCTCGACGCCGACAAGACCTACGAAGCGACGATGCGTCTCGGCATCCGCACGGCGACGGGCGATGCCGAAGGCGAAGCCGTGGAAACGCGCGACGTCGCGTGCGATGAAGCGGCCGTCGAAGCGGCGATGGCGCGGTTCATCGGCGATATCGTGCAGATTCCGCCGATGTATTCGGCGCTCAAACGCGATGGCAAACCGCTCTACGAATACGCCCGCGCCGGGCAGACGGTCGAGCGCGAAAGCCGCCAAGTGACGATTCACGCGCTGAAGATGATCGCGTGCGCGCTGCCGCTCGTGACCTTTCGCGTGACGTGCAGCAAGGGCACCTATGTGCGGACGCTGGCGGAGGATATCGGCGAGGCGCTGGGTTGCGGGGCGCATCTGACGGCGCTGCGTCGCACGGGCGTGGGCGCGCTGACGCTCGAACATGCGCTGACGCTGGACGAACTGGCGGAACTCGACGAAGCGGATCGCGACGCGCGGCTGCAGCCGGTGGACGCGCTGTTGTCGACGTTTCCCGCGGTGCGGCTCGACGACGAAGCATGCCGCCGGTTTCTGCACGGGCAGCGGCTCAAGCTGGCCGAAGTGTCGCCGGAGCACATCGAGGCGGGCCGCGTGCGCGTCTACGCGCAGGCAGGCGGCCGTTTGCTCGGCGTGGCAAAAGCAGGCGAAGGCGTGCTCGCGCCGGAGCGCCTCGTCGTCACGGCAAGCTAAGCACAAAAGAAAAAGCCCGGAATCGCAAGATTCCGGGCTTTTTCACGTGCGCGGTGCAGAAAGACTCAATGCGCCGCCGATGCCGCCGCCGCCGAATCCCCGCCGCCCGCGCGTTCCGGCCGCGTGATCCAGATCAGCGCGATCAGCGCGACAAAAATCCCCGCTGAGATATAGAACATGTCGTTCACGCCGAGCTGCGCGGCCTGCTGCGTCGCCATGCTGTTGAAGAGACCGTAAGTCTGTTCCTGCGACATGCCGAGCGCGCCCATCTGCTGCATCGAATTCACGAACGTCGGGTTGTAGGCGTTGGCCTGTTCGATGAGTTGCGCATGATGCACGATCGACCGATGCTCCCATGCCGTCGAGAAGATCGACGTGCCGATACCGCCGCACATGATCCGCACGAAGTTCGACAGTCCGGACGCCGCCGGTATGCGATGCCCCGGCAGCCCCGACAGCGTGATCGACACGAGCGGAATGAAGAAGCCCGCCATGCCGATGCCCTGAATCAGCGTCGGCAGCGTCAGCGACCACGTATCGACGCCGGTCGTATAGCGCGAGCGCATCCAGAAACACAGCGCAAACACGAGGAACGCGGCCGTCGCGATGCGGCGCGGATCCGTGCGCGGCAAGAACTTGCCGGTGATCGGCGAGAGCAGGATCGCGAACACGCCGACGGGCGCCATCACGAGACCCGCGTTCGTCGCCGTGTAACCGATATCCGTCTGAAGCCACAACGGCAGCAGCACGAGATTGCCGAAGTACAGCCCGTAACCGATCGACAGCGCGATTGTCCCGCCTGTGAAGTTGCGCAATTCGAATAGCGACAAGTCGACGACCGGATGCTCCGCCGTCAGCTCCCACACGATGAAGAACGCGAACGAGATGACGGCGATCAGCGCGAGCACGACGATGGTCGTCGAGTTGAACCAGTCGAGGTCCTTGCCCTTGTCGAGCATGACTTGCAGCGAGCCGACCCACACGACGAGCAGCGCGAGCCCGACCGTGTCGATCGGCGCCTTGCGGATCGCGGAATCGCGGTCGCGGAAGATCACGAACGTCGCGAGCGCCGCCGCAATGCCGACCGGGATGTTCACGTAGAAGATCCACGGCCACGAAATGTTGTCCGAGATCCATCCGCCGAGCACGGGGCCGGCGACGGGCGCGATCAGCGTGGTCATCGACCACATGGAGAGCGCCATCGGCGCTTTCTCGCGCGGATAGCTCGCGAGCAACAGCGTTTGCGACAGCGGGATCATCGGGCCGGCGACCGCGCCTTGCAGCACGCGAGCGGCAAGCAGAAACGGCAGCGTCGGCGCGAGTCCGCACAGCCACGACGCGAGCACGAACAGGATGATCGAGCCGAGAAACAGCCGCACCTGGCCGATACGCTGCGTGAGCCAGCCGGTCAGCGGCACCGAAATCGCGTTGGCGACCGCGAACGACGTGATGACCCACGTGCCCTGATCCGACGATACGCCGAGGTCGCCGGAGATCGACGGAATCGAGACGTTGGCGATCGACGTGTCGAGCACGTTCATGAACACCGCGAGCGACACGGCGATCGTCCCGACGACCAGCTTTCCGCCCGAGAGCGGCGGATGAACGACGTTAGCTTGAGACATGTGTGGAGTCCGCGATGCTGCCGCTTACATCAGCTTGGCGGCCGACGCGGACTTCGTCGCGTTGCCGCGCGAAGCCGACGGCGGCGTGCCCTGCGTGCCCGCGCCTGTGCCGGCGTTCTGCTGGATGATGCGCGCGATTTCCGCGTCCGCCTGCTCGCCGTACTTGTCGAACACGTTCGTCTGATACACCGTGTTTTGCGCCGCGCCGAGCTGGCCGCCTTGCTCGTCCTTGATCGTGACATCCACGTTCATCGACAGGCCGATGCGCAACGGATGCTGCTCGAGTTCCTTCGGATCGAGCTGAATACGCACCGGCAGACGCTGCACCACCTTGATCCAGTTGCCCGTCGCGTTTTGCGCCGGCAGCAGCGAGAACGCCGAACCCGTGCCGGCCGAGAAGCCGATCACCTTGCCGTGGAACACGACGCCCGATCCATACAGATCAGCCGTCAGTTCGACCGGCTGGCCGATACGCATGTGCTTCAGCTGCACTTCCTTGAAGTTGGCGTCGACCCACACGGCGTTGAGCGGCACGATCGCCATCAGCGGATTGCCCGGCGCCACGCGCTGGCCGACCTGCACCGAGCGCTTCGCGACATAGCCCGTGACCGGCGCGGGCAGCGTGTTGCGCGCATAGTTGATGTACGAATCGCGCACCTTCGCCGCGGCGGCGAGCACGTTCGGATGATCGGCGATGGTCGTGTTGGCCGTCAGCGAGCGGTTCGACGCGAGCTCCTGTTGTGCTGCGTCGAGCGCGGCTTGCGCGCTGCGGACCGCATCGCGTGCGTGCGAGATTTCTTCCTGCGACACCGCGCCCGTCTGTGCGACGGTCAGGCGGCGGCGAAGGTCGTCCTGCGCCCGCGACAAGTCCGACTTGCGCAGCGCGATCTGCGCTTCGTACTGGTTGTTGTTCACGAAGAACGTACGGACCTGGCGCACCGTCTGCGCGAGATTCGCTTCGGCCTGATCGAGCGCGACCTTGGAATCGGCCGGATCGAGCGCGACGAGCGGATCGCCGGCTTTCACGGTCTGCGTATCGTCGGCATTGACGGAGATGACCGTGCCGACCACTTGCGGCGTGATTTGCACGACGTTGCCGTTGACGTAGGCGTCGTCGGTGTCTTCGTGAAAGCGCGCAACGAGGAAGTAGTACAGGCCGTACGCGACAGCCGCGATGATGATGACGAGCACGATCAGCGCCATCAGCCGGCGGCGCTTGCCGTTGTTTTGCTTCGGCGCCGGCGCGGAGGCGGGTGCGCTGGCGGCATTTTGTTTAGGGTCGCTCATGAAGGGCTCCGAAAATTCCGTATTGGTCTTAATGCGTGTTCTTGTGCGCGGCTCAGTGCGAGGTCGCTTGCTGGTTCACGGCCTGGCGCTGTCCGCTGCCGTCGATGGCAAGGTCGGTGCTCGTCGCGTCGAAACCGCCGCCGAGCGCCTGGATCAGCGCGATCTGAAGATCGCTGCGCTTCAGGCGCAGGTTCGTGACGGTCTGCTCGTTGGCGAGGCGGTTCTGGTCCGCCGTCAGCACTTGCAGTTGCGGCGACAGGCCCGCCTTGTAGCGGATCACCGCGAGCTGGTAGGCGCTCGTGGCGGCGGCGAGCGCGCGCTGCGCGTCGGCCATTTGCCTGTCGAGCGCGCGGATCGCGGCGATGTTGGTCGCCACGTCGTTCAGCGCGTTGATGAGCGTCTGGTTGTAATTGGCGACATCGTTTTCGAAGTCGGCGTAGCGGCCCTTCAACTGCGCGCGCAGCGCGCCGGCGTCGAAAATCGGCAGGTGGATTGCCGGGCCAGCCTGAATCTGCCGGCTGCTCGCCGTCAGGAAGCGGCCCCAGCCGAAGGCGTCGAAACCGAAGCCTGCCGCGAGGTTGATGTCCGGGAAGAACTCGGCCTTCGCTTCCTTGATGTTGTGCGTCGCCGCTTCGATCTGCCAGCGCGACGCGACGATATCCGGCCGGCGTGCGATCAAATCGGCGGGCACGTTGTCCGGCAGCGCGACGTTGATGTCCGGATTGATCAACGGATTGGCAATCTGCAGCCCGCGATCGGGGCCTTTGCCGAGCAGCGCCGCCAGCTGATAGCGCACCGACTGGATCTGCCCGTCGAGTTCGCTGAGATTGGTCTGGCTGGTGGCGACGTTGCCTTCGGCGGTGCGCTGCTCGACATTCGTGTCGAGACCGGCGGTGACGCGCCCGCTCGTGATGCGCCCCACGTTCTCGCGATTGGCGATCTCACGCTGCGTCACATCCCGCAGCGCATAGAGCAGCGCAAGCTGGTTGTACGTGCGCGCCACGGATGCCGCCAGCGTCACGCGCGCCTGCTGCATGTCGGCTTCGGCCGCCTTCTGCTGCGAGACCGCCATGTTCAGGCGCGAGCGGTTCTTGCCCCATAGATCGAGGTCCCACGACGCGCTCGCGAGCACGTTGTTCTCGCTGTACCACGTTCCGCCGTAGGGCGGCGGGAATAGGGCGTTCGCCGAATAGAGTTCGCGCGTCCACGAATACTTCGCCTCGACGTGCGGATAAAGCGACGAACGCGAACTTTCGATATAAGCCGACGCCTTCGCGATGCGCGCCTGCGCCTGCGCGATGCTCGGATTGCCCGCGAGCGCCTCGTCGATGAGTTGCGGCAGTTGCGGATCGCCGAACTGTTTTGCCCAGTCGAGGCTCGGCCACTGGCCGCCTTGCGCCGGCACGCTCTGGGTGGACTCCAGCGTTTCCGGTGCGGTGATCTGCTTGTCGCTCGAAATGCCCGCGTAGTTCGCGCAGCCCGCGACCGCGAGCGCAGCCACGGCGGCGGCCACGGCGCTCTGCGCGCGGCGCAGTCGGCTCGCGGGCCAAAGTGCGGACAAGGAAAGGTGTTTCATCGCTCGTCTCTTGAGAGAGGTATGGATTATGGACGTTGCAACTAATTCAGATGCGCCGGCAGACCGACCGTCCCGCGCGTCATCGCGAAGGCGCGCCGGGCTTTTCGACGGTGCCGGCGAGGCACGCGGCGGCGGGATCGCAGGTGTTCGCGAGAATCCGCCGCAGCATGCTTTTCAGGAACCCGACTTCCTCCGGGGTGAAGCCGGCGAGCAGCGTATCCAGCACGCGCGTGAAGATTGCCGGGACCCGCTCGGCCATTGCGCGGCCGTCGGGCGTGAGCGCGAGGCGCACGACACGGCGGTCCTCGTTGCTGCGCACGCGCGACAGCAGCCCGCGCTTCTCCAGCCGGTCGATGAGACGCGTGACCGCGCTCGCGTCGATGCCGTATTCGCGGGCAATGTCGGCCGCCGTCAGGCACTTGCCGACCGCCAGCATGAACACGATGCTCGCCTGCGTACTCGTGATGCCGAGTTCGGCCGTCGTGTGCTGCGTCACCATGTTCCAGAGCGTCGAGCGCACGCGACTGATCAGATAGCCGACGCTCTCGCTCAGCACATAGCTGTCGATCGACGTGGGTTTTGGGGCGTCGCTCATGAAAGGAATATGCAAGTGCAATAGTGGACTAGGCAGGATTATAGGCGCGGCGTTGCGCCGCCTGCAAGGGACTTTTCTGGATCCGCTTACAATGAACGGCGCGTTTCGCCTGCAGCCTTATGCGATGGGCTTCAGCGCGTCTCGTCGCGTTCGGCGGCCCGGCGCGGCGCCGTCGAAGGCCTCCCTAAAGGTTCGGGTAGCGTCCTATTGTCGAAAAGACGACGTTTGTGCGTGCTATACTTTACGGTTCTCACCGCGCCGGGCCGGAAGAGTAGTTCAAATCCCTGAAGTCTTCCGAGCGATCCACGCCAGGCGTCATGCACGATGTGACGCTCAATCGACGGTCTGCCGAGCCAGCCAGGAGTTTTCAACTCCCGGGGTTCGCTTCGACGGCGCACAACCAAGATATCCCTTATGACTCGCGCCCTCCGCAATATCGCCATCATTGCTCACGTCGACCACGGCAAGACCACGCTCGTCGACCAGTTGCTCCGTCAATCGGGCACGTTCCGTGAAAACCAGCAGGTCGCCGAGCGCGTCATGGACTCGAACGACATCGAAAAGGAACGTGGCATCACGATCCTCGCGAAGAACTGCGCGGTCGAGTATGAAGGCACGCACATCAACATCGTCGACACCCCCGGGCACGCCGACTTCGGCGGCGAAGTGGAGCGCGTGTTGTCGATGGTCGATTCCGTCTTGCTGCTCGTCGACGCCGTCGAAGGCCCGATGCCGCAAACGCGCTTCGTCACGAAGAAGGCGCTCGCGCTCGGCCTCAAGCCGATCGTCGTCGTCAACAAGGTGGATCGTCCGGGCGCGCGCATCGACTGGGTGATCAACCAGACCTTCGATCTCTTCGACAAGCTCGGCGCCACCGAAGAGCAACTCGATTTTCCGATCGTCTATGCATCGGGCCTGAACGGCTTTGCCGGACTGAATCCGGACGTGCGCGAAGGCACGATGCGTCCGCTGTTCGAAGCCATTCTCGAGCACGTGCCGGTTCGCCCGGCCGATCCTGACGGTCCGCTGCAACTGCAAATCACCTCGCTGGACTACAACTCGTACGTCGGCCGTATCGGCGTGGGCCGTGTCGCGCGTGGCCGCATCCGCCCCGGCATGCAGGTCGCGGTGCGTTCGGGTCCGGACGGCGCGATCCTGAATCGCAAGATCAATCAGGTGCTGTCGTTCCACGGCCTCGAGCGCGTGCAAGTGGAAGAAGCGCAAGCGGGCGATATCGTGCTGATCAACGGCATCGAGGAAATCGGCATCGGCGTGACCATCTGCGCGCCGGAGAATCCTGAAGCCTTGCCGATGATCACCGTCGACGAACCCACGCTCACGATGAACTTCCTCGTGAATTCGTCGCCGCTCGCGGGCAAGGAAGGCAAGTTCGTGACGAGCCGCCAGATCCGCGATCGTCTCACGAAGGAACTGAATCACAACGTCGCCCTGCGCGTGAAAGATACCGGCGACGAAACCACGTTCGAAGTGTCGGGCCGTGGCGAATTGCACCTGACCATTCTCGTCGAGAACATGCGCCGTGAAGGTTACGAACTCGCGGTGTCGCGTCCGCGCGTGGTGCTGCAGGAAATCGACGGCGTGAAGTGCGAGCCGTATGAAAACCTGACGGTCGATATCGAAGACCAGCATCAGGGCGGCGTGATGGAAGAACTCGGCCGCCGCAAGGGCGAAATGCTCGACATGACGTCCGACGGCCGCGGCCGCACGCGCCTCGAGTACAAGATTTCGGCGCGCGGTCTGATCGGCTTCCAGAGCGAGTTCCTGACGCTCACGCGCGGCACGGGCCTGATGAGCCATACCTTCGATTCGTATGCGCCGGTCAAGGAAGGCTCGGTGGGCGAGCGCCGCAACGGCGTGCTGATCTCGCAGGACGATGGCGCCGCTGTCGCTTATGCGCTGTGGAAGCTGCAGGATCGCGGCCGCATGTTCGTGTCGCCCGGCGATGCGCTGTATGAAGGCATGATCATCGGCATTCACAGCCGCGACAATGACCTCGTCGTGAACCCGATCAAGGGCAAGCAGCTGACCAACGTGCGCGCATCGGGCACCGACGAAGCCGTGCGCCTCGTGCCGCCGATCCAGCTTTCGCTGGAATACGCGGTCGAGTTCATCGATGACGACGAACTCGTCGAAGTGACGCCGCAGTCTATCCGTCTGCGCAAGCGTCATCTGAAGGAACATGAGCGCCGTCGCGCGAGCCGCGAGTCGGCTGCTGACTAAGCCTCACAGCAGTGACAAGCAAACGCCGCCTTCGGGCGGCTTTTGTGTTTAGTGGCCGTGAGAGCCGCTGAAGATTGTCCGGCGGCAACCGTTAAATATCGGGAGCATGCGCCCTTGCAACGCGGATCAACGCCCGCAAATGCCCGTTGCAGAAGGGCGAAGACGAGAGCGACGGTGCGACCACCGGTCATATGACGAATGGTTATGTGCTATGCTACTCGGATTAGCTGTCGCATTTTAGGTCCTTCCAAGCAGACTTGATTCGCGCAATCCGCTAAACGGTCAGGCCGTGTCGCGGAAGGTTTTGTAACCCGCACTTCCTCGAGAAACTCGAAGAAAGGTGAGCGTAAAATGATGAAGCAATTCCAGTCGAACTCTTATCTGTTCGGCGGTAATGCTCCGTACGTCGAAGAGTTGTACGAGGCATATCTCGATAATCCCGCGTCAGTGCCCGAGACCTGGCGAGCCTATTTCGATGCGTTGCAGAACGTGCCCGCATCGGACGGCACCAATCACAACGACGTGGCCCACGGCCCCATCGTCGAATCTTTCGCACAACGCGCGAAGTCGAACGCCTTCCTCCCGCGTGAAGGCGCAACGGAAGACCTCGCCACCGCGCGCAAGCAAGTCTACGTCCAGTCCCTGATCGGCGCGTATCGCTTTCTCGGCTCACAATGGGCCAATCTCGATCCGCTCAAGCGCCGCGAGCGTCCGCATATCCCCGAACTCGAGCCTGCGTTCTACGACTTCACCGAAGCCGACATGGACCAGACGTTCAGCGCCACGAACCTGTATTTCGGTTTCGAGCGCGCGACGCTGCGCGAGATCGTCAAGGCATTGCGCGACACGTATTGCGGCACGATCGGCGCCGAGTACATGTACATCAGCGATCCGGAACAGAAGCGCTGGTGGAAGGAACGCCTCGAGTCGATCCGCTCGACGCCCAATTTCTCGAACGAGAAGAAGAAGCACATTCTGAATCGCCTGACGGCTGCCGAAGGCCTCGAGCGTTTCCTGCACACCAAGTACGTCGGCCAGAAGCGCTTCTCGCTCGAAGGCGGGGAGAGCTTCATCGCGTCGATGGACGAAGTCGTCCGTCACGCGGGCAAGAACGGCGTGCAGGAAATCGTCATCGGCATGGCGCACCGCGGGCGTCTGAACGTGCTGGTCAACACGCTCGGCAAGATGCCGGCTGACCTCTTCGCCGAATTCGAAGGCAAGCACGTCGACGATCTGCCGGCCGGCGACGTGAAGTACCACAAGGGCTTCTCGTCGGACGTGTCGACCGAAGGCGGCCCGGTTCACCTGTCGCTCGCGTTCAACCCGTCGCACCTCGAAATCGTGAACCCGGTGGTCGAAGGTTCGGCGAAGGCGCGTATGGATCGCCGTGGCGACGACGAAGGCCTGCAAGTGCTGCCGGTGCAGATTCACGGCGACGCGGCCTTCGCAGGCCAGGGCGTCGTGATGGAAACGCTGAATCTCGCGCAGACGCGCGGCTACGGCACGCACGGCACGCTGCATATCGTCATCAACAACCAGATCGGCTTTACCACGTCGGACCCGCGCGATTCGCGCTCGACGCTGTACTGCTCGGACGTCGTCAAGATGATCGAGGCGCCGGTGCTGCACGTGAACGGCGACGATCCCGAAGCCGTCGTGCTCGCCACGCAGCTCGCGATCGACTTCCGCACGAAGTTCCACAAGGACGTGGTGGTGGACATCGTCTGCTTCCGCAAGCTGGGTCACAACGAGCAGGACACGCCGGCGGTCACGCAGCCGCTGATGTACAAGACCATCGCGAAGCATCCGGGCACGCGCGCGCTGTACGCCGAGAAGCTGGTGCAGCAAGGCGTGATCACTGCTGAAGACGCCGATAACTTCGTGAAGGCGTACCGTCAGGCAATGGACGAAGGTCATCACACGATCGATCCGGTGCTCTCGAACTACAAGAGCAAGTACGCGGTCGACTGGGTGCCGTTCCTGAACCGCAAGTGGACCGACGCTGCCGATACGGCCGTCCCGCTCGCGGAACTCAAGCGCCTCGCCGAGCGTGTCACGACCATTCCCGAGAACTTCAAGCTGCATCCGCTCGTCGAGCGCGTGATCAACGATCGCCGCGCAATGGGCCGTGGGGAATCGAAGCTCGACTGGGGCATGGGCGAGCATCTCGCGTTCGCGTCGCTGGTCGCATCTGGTTATGCGGTGCGTCTGACGGGTCAGGATTCGGGCCGCGGCACGTTCACGCACCGTCACGCCGTTCTGCACGATCAGAACCGCGAGCGCTGGAACGACGGCACGTACATCCCGCTGCAGAACATCGCGGAAGGGCAGGCCAAGTTCAACGTCATCGACTCCGTGTTGTCGGAAGAAGCGGTGCTCGGCTTCGAGTACGGCTATTCGACCGCCGAGCCGAATACGTTCGTCGCGTGGGAAGCGCAGTTCGGCGACTTCGTGAACGGCGCTCAGGTCGTGATCGACCAGTTCATCTCGTCGGGCGAAGTGAAGTGGGGCCGCGTCTCGGGCCTCACGATGATGCTGCCGCACGGCTACGAAGGCCAGGGTCCGGAGCACTCGTCGGCGCGTATCGAGCGCTTCCTGCAACTGTGCGCGGATCACAACATGCAAGTGGTCCAGCCGACGACGCCCGCGCAGATTTTCCATCTGCTGCGCCGCCAGATGATCCGCCTGTTCCGCAAGCCGCTGATCATCGCGACGCCGAAGTCGCTGCTGCGTCACAAGGAAGCCGTGTCGGATCTGTCGGAACTGGCGAAGGGCTCGTTCCAGCCGATCATCGGCGAAGTGGACGAAGCCATCGACGCGAAGAAGGTGAAGCGCGTGGTCTGCTGCTCGGGTCGCGTGTATTACGACCTCGTCGCGCATCGTCGCGAAGCGAAGGCGAACGACGTCGCCATCGTGCGTATCGAGCAGCTGTATCCGTTCGCGCACAAGCAGTTCGACTCGGAACTCAAGAAGTTCGAGAACGCGACCGAAGTGGTCTGGGTGCAGGACGAGCCGCAGAATCAGGGCGCATGGTTCTACGTCGAGCACCATCTGCGTGAAGGCATGAAGGAAGGGATGAAGCTCGCGTACAGCGGCCGCCCGGCTTCGGCCTCGCCGGCAGTCGGCTACTACGCGAAGCACTACGAGCAGCAGAAGGCGCTGGTCGAAGGCGCGTTCGGCCGCCTGAAGGGCGCGCAGACCATCGCGAAGTAATCTGCCTGACCGGGACCGGCGCGCGAAACGTGCGCCGGTCCCGATGCTCGTACACACAGACACGCATTAGGACAATACAGAAATGGCTATCGTAGAAGTCAAGGTTCCCCAGCTCTCCGAGTCGGTCTCGGAAGCCACCATGCTGCAGTGGAAGAAGAAGCCGGGCGAGGCTGTCGCCCAGGACGAAATCCTGATCGAAATCGAGACCGACAAGGTCGTGCTCGAAGTGCCCGCGCCGTCCGCCGGCGTGCTCGCACAAGTCATCAAGCATGACGGCGATATCGTTACCGCCGACGAAATCATCGCGAAGATCGATACCGAAGCAAAGGCAGGCGAAGCGCCCGCCGCCGTCGCCGCTGCCGGCGACGCGGAAGTGAAGCCCGCGCCGCAAGCCGAACCGGCGGTTGCATCGTCGTCGGCGAACGCACAGGCCACCGCGACCGCAACGGGCGGTTCCGTGACGGGCGGTGCAACGTCGCCGGCCGCAACGAAGATTCTGGCGGAGAAGGGCGTATCGGCCGATCAGGTGTCGGGCACCGGCCGCGACGGCCGCATCACCAAGGGCGATGCCCTCGCCGCACAGGCAGGCGCACCGGCTGCGAAGGCCGCCGCACCGGCTCCGGCCGCCGCGCCCGCGAAGGCTGCGAAGCCGTCGCTGCCGCAAGTGAACGTGCCGGCATCGGCTGATCAGTGGCTGAAGGATCGCCCGGAACAGCGCGTGCCGATGTCGCGCCTGCGTGCGCGTATCGCCGAGCGTCTGCTCGAATCGCAGCAGACCAACGCCATCCTGACGACGTTCAACGAAGTCAACATGGCGCCGGTCATGGATCTGCGCAACAAGTACAAGGACCGCTTCGAGAAGGAACACGGCGTGAAGCTTGGCTTCATGTCGTTCTTCGTGAAGGCCGCCGTTCACGCGCTGAAGAAGTTCCCGCTGGTGAACGCGTCGATCGACGGCAATGACATCGTCTATCACGGCTACTTCGACATCGGTATCGCGGTCGGTTCGCCGCGCGGCCTGGTCGTGCCGATCCTGCGCAACGCGGATCAGATGAGCCTTGCCGACATCGAAAAGAAGATCGCCGAGTTCGGCGCGAAGGCGCGCGACGGCAAGCTGTCCATCGACGAAATGACGGGCGGCACGTTCTCCATCTCGAATGGCGGCGTGTTCGGCTCGATGCTGTCGACGCCGATCATCAACCCGCCGCAGTCCGCGATTCTCGGCGTGCACGCCACGAAGGAACGTCCGGTCGTCGAGAACGGCCAGATCGTCATCCGCCCGATGAACTACCTCGCGCTCTCGTACGACCACCGCATCATCGACGGCCGCGAAGCCGTGCTGTCGCTGGTCGCGATGAAGGACGCGCTGGAAGATCCGGCGCGCCTGCTGCTCGATCTGTAAGAAGCATCGTTGCCCCGGCGCGCGCGATAGGCTCGCGCGCGCCGCGTAAAGCGTCTCCGCAGAAGCGGAGTCACCTCAAGGAAAGTCATGTCCAAAGAATTTGATGTCGTCGTGATCGGCGCGGGCCCGGGCGGCTATATCGCGGCGATTCGCGCAGCGCAGCTCGGCAAGACGGTTGCGTGTATCGAGAAGTGGAAGAACCCGGCCGGCGCGCTGAAGCTCGGCGGCACGTGTCTGAACGTGGGCTGCATTCCGTCGAAGGCGCTGCTCGCGTCGTCGGAAGAATTCGAAAACGCGTCGAAGCATCTCGCCGATCACGGCATCAGCGTGGCGGACGTGAAGCTCGACGTGTCGAAGATGCTCGCGCGCAAGGATGGCATCGTCGACAAGATGACTAAGGGCATCGAGTTCCTGTTCCGCAAGAACAAGATTACGTGGCTCAAGGGTCATGGCAAGTTCACCGGCAAGACCGGCGCGGGCGTGCAGATCGAAGTGTCGGGCGAAGGCGAAGCGGAAGTCGTCACGGCGAAGAACGTGATCATCGCGACGGGTTCGAAGGCGCGTCATCTGCCGAACATTCCGGTCGACAACAAGCTGATCGCCGACAACGAAGGCGCGCTGTCATTCGACTCGGTGCCGAAGAAGCTCGCCGTGATCGGCGCGGGCGTGATCGGCCTGGAGCTCGGCTCGGTGTGGCGTCGTCTGGGCGCGGAAGTCACCGTGCTCGAAGCGCTGCCGCAATTCCTCGGCGCAGCGGACGAATCGCTCGCGAAGGAAGCCGCGAAGCAGTTCAAGAAGCAGGGCCTCGACATTCATCTCGGCGTGAAGATCGGCGAAGTGAAGACGACGGGCCAGGGCGTGTCGATCGCCTATACGGACAACGCCGGCAATGCGCAAACGCTGGACGCGGATCGCCTGATCGTGTCGATCGGCCGCGTGCCGAACACGGATAACCTCAGTCTCGAAGCGATTGGCCTGAAGGCGAACGAGCGCGGTTTCATCGACGTCGACGACCACTGCGCGACGAGCGTGCCGGGCGTCTACGCAATCGGCGACGTGGTGCGCGGCCCGATGCTCGCGCACAAGGCGGAAGACGAGGGCGTGGCGGTGGCGGAAATCATCGACGGCCAGAAGCCGCATATCGACTACAACTGCGTGCCGTGGGTCATTTACACGGAACCGGAAATCGCGTGGGTCGGCAAGACGGAACAGCAGCTCAAGGCCGAAGGCCGCGAGATCAAGACCGGCCAGTTCCCGATGATGGCGAATGGCCGCGCATTGGGTATCGGCAAGGCCGAGGGCTTCGTCAAGATGATCGCGGACGCGAAGACCGACGAGATTCTCGGCGTGCACATTATCGCGGCGGACGCGTCGGACCTGATCGCGGAAGCGGTCGTGGCGATGGAGTTCAAGGCGGCGTCGGAAGACATCGGCCGGATTTGCCACCCGCATCCGTCGCTGTCCGAAGTGATGCGCGAAGCGGCGCTGGCGGTGGACAAGCGCGCGCTGAACATGTAACGCTCGACGCTTCGCACGGGGTCCGTTCACCTGAAAACAGCGTGGCTGTTGACAAGTGAACGGCCCCGACGGCATCGCGAAACGAAGGCGAGCGGATCAACCGCTCGCCTTCGTCATTTCAAACGGCAGAAGATGAACGTCACCGAATACTACGAAAACGAACTGCGGACGCGGGGTTATCAATCGGACGCGGCGCAGCTTGCGGCGGTCGAGCGGCTGCAGCGCTGCTACGAGGAATGGGTGGCGTACAAGGCGCGCCGCTCGAACGCGCTGAAGAAGTTCCTCGTGCGTCCCGATCTGCCGAAAGGCGTCTACATGTGGGGCGGCGTGGGGCGCGGCAAGAGCTTCCTGATGGACAGCTTCTACGCCGTCGTTCCGGTGCAGCGCAAGACGCGCCTGCATTTTCACGAGTTCATGCGCGAAGTGCATCGCGAGCTAGAAGAGCTGAAAGGCCAGGCCGATCCGCTCGATGAGCTCGCGCGGCGCATTGCGAAGCGGTATCGGCTGATCTGCTTCGACGAGTTCCACGTCTCCGATATCGCCGACGCGATGATTCTCTATCGCCTGCTGGATCGCCTCTTTACGAACGGCGTGCAGTTCGTGATGACGTCCAACTACGATCCGGACACGCTGTATCCCGAAGGATTGCATCGTGACCGCCTGCTGCCCGCGATCGAGCTCATCAAGAAAAATCTCGACGTGCTGAACGTGGATGCCGGCACCGACTATCGCAAGCGCACGCTGTCTCAGGTGAAGGCGTATCACTGGCCGCTCGGCGCAGCGGCGGACAAGGCGCTGCGCGCGGACTACGCGAAGCTTGCCGCAGTGCCGGATGAAAGCCCGATCCTGCATATCGAGAAACGCGAAATCAAGGCACTGCGCAAGGCCGATGGCGTCGTCTGGTTCGATTTCGCGACGCTGTGCGGCGGCCCGCGCTCACAGAACGACTATCTGGAACTGGCGAGCCGCTTCCACGCGGTGATTCTGTCGGACGTGCCGCAGATGTCGCCGCGTATGGCGTCCGAGGCACGCCGCTTCACGTGGCTCATCGACGTGTTCTATGACCACAAGGTCAAGTTGCTGATGTCGGCGGCGGTGCCCGCCGAGCAGCTCTATGTGGAAGGACCGATGGCCAACGAGTTCGCGCGCACGGTATCGCGCATTGTCGAGATGCAGTCGCAGGAGTACCTCGAGACGCCGCGCCGCACAGTGAACGTATCGCTTACCTAAGTTAATACGAGAAATCAAAAATATGCCGTTAGCCAAACGGCATAAGGCTTGGCCCGGATTTTCAAGATTCGGATGCCTCTGATTTGCCAGCCGGAAGTCACTCGGTATTGTTCTAGCCAGTTATTAGTCACCTAATTGGAGAGAATACCGTGAAGCCTTACCGCGATATGTCCGACGAAGAATGGCAGATGGTTGCTCCTCTGCTCCCTGAACTGCGCCCGCGTTCGGAGTTGCGCGGTCGACCGCTCGCCAATACGCGAGCGGTGCTGAACGGCGTGCTTTGGGTGATGTACAGCGGCGCGTCATGGTCCACGCTGCCGCGCAAGTATCCGTCGTATCAGACCTGCCATCGCCGTTTCAAGGCGTGGCACGAGTCGGGTGTGTTGCTGCGCGTGATGACGCAACTGTTCGGCCCGGCGGGGGAGTCGCTTTATGCGCTCATGACGTCGCGCATGAGAGTGCCGGCCGAGATGCCTGTCGCGGCGGTGGACGTTATCGCCGGCGTGCCGGAGATTGCCGCGGCGCGTGTGCAGCATGTCGCGGCGCCCGTGCGCCACGCTGCGTGAGTGCAGCAAGAAAGACGTGACGCGCTTGCGCGTCGCTAAAAAGCCGGCGAAGACGCGGAGTCTTCGCCGGCTTTGTCGTTTATAGGCACGTCGCGCGCATCATTCCTGCCGCAGCCACGTCTGCGAGCGGCCGAGCAGTGACACGCCGATATAGCCGCGCACCACCAGCTTTTGCCCGCCGCTCTCGAGCGTCATCCTGCACTTGTAGAGCTTGCCGTTCTCCGGGTCGAGAATGTGCCCGCCGGTCCACGCGTCGCCGTCGCGCTTCATGCCGGTGATGATCGTCATCCCTTTGATGAGCTGGTCCTTGCGCTCGTCCGTGCAGGACGTGCAGCGCCGCTCCGGATGATCGAATTCGCCGATGCCGCGCACGACTTTGCCTTCGAGTTGCCCGTTGCCGTCGTCGACGATCTGGATGATGGCTCGCGGCTTGCCCGTCGTGTCGTCGATGGTTTGCCAGGTGCCGACCGGCGTCGCCGCTTGCGCGAACGCGCCGGCTGCCGCGAACGCGAGAAATGCGCTCGTCACCACGCGCGCCCCGAGGCGGCCGATGTAATGCGTCATGTGATGTCCTTGTTCTTGTGATGGCGCTTTGATTTACGGATCAGGCGTTGCTTTGCAGGGCCGCCTGAAGCGTCTCGAAGGTCTGCAACGCGGTGCGGTCGAAGTGGAGCGGCGTCACTGAAATGCGCTTCGACGCGACGACAGCCGTTTCGCTGTCGGGTGCGTTTTCACGCGGTCCGCGCTGAAAGCGCAGCCAGAAATAATCGATGCCGCGCGGATCGACTTCCGGCACGACGTCGATGCCCTCCACGAGTCCGACGCCCTGCCGCGTCACGGTCAGCGGACCGGCGGCCGATGCATCGCAATCGGGGAAGTTGACGTTGAGACACGTGGGCGCGTCGTGCGAGATGGCGAGCAGCCGGCGGATGACGCCGGGCGCGAGTTCACGCGCGGTATCCCAGCGCACGTTCTCGCGATCGGAGAAGGTCTGACTGAGCGCGATGGACGGCAGCCCGAGCAACAGGCCCGTCATCGCCGCGCCGACGGTGCCGGAGAACATCGTTTCGACGCCGAGATTCGCGCCGCGATTGATGCCCGACAGGACGAGCGTGGGCGGGGCGTCCTTCATCAGATGGCGCGCGGCCATCACGACGCAATCGCCGGGGGTGCCTTGCACGCCGAAGCGCCGCTCGCCCTGACGCGAGATGCGCAGCGGCGAATGCAGGCTGATGGAATGCGACGTGCCGCTTTGATCGTGTTCGGGTGCGATCACCCAGACTTCGTGCGCCAGTTCTGCGGCGACGGCTTCGAGCACGGCGAGGCCGGGCGCGTCGATGCCGTCGTCGTTGGTCAGCAGCACACGTTGAACGATGGGTTCAGTAGCGGACATCGCGAGTCGCTCCTTCGGTCGGTGGTGAATGTATCGACCGATTATTACAGAGTTCGCGATGAAAGGCGGACCGCTTACTTCACGCCGAGGCCGCGCAGCACGGCGTTGCCGTCTTCGGTGAGGCGGACTTTCTGGCCGGTCGCGTCGGGCGACACGATTTCGACATAACCGTATTCCTGCAACGAGGCGACGTCGGGCGTGGCGGCCATCACGTCGATCGGCGCGTGCAGCAGCAAGAGCAGCGTCGCGATTTCGTGGTGACTAAGAAACCGCTTGATGGCTCGGGCGGGCCGGAGATTGGAGCGGAGGTTCATGAGCGAACTCCTTGTGTTTGCATGACGATGCGGGCCGCTTGCCGATGCGGCCGCGTTGATGTCGATGATGAAGTCCGGCAAGCGTATCGACGCATTCTTAGGCGAAACTTAAATTTCGCGGCGCGGGCATGAAGCAGGCGTTACACCGTATGTCAGGAAATCAGCGGGCGCTTCAGAAGCGATAGTCGGGATTCTCGGGATCGAAGGTCAGATCGTCGAACGGCTTCGGAGCGATGTGCTCGAAGACGATGCTTTCGAACGGATCGCCGTCGTCGTCGAACGACTCGACGGTGCGAAAGAGCGGCTGTTCCAGATCGAGGCCAAGCACTTCGCGTTTTGCATAGAAGCCCGGCTGGCCATCGGGCGCGGTGTACGTCAGGGCGACGACGCGCACGCCGTGGACGGTTTTCACTTCGATGTTCGAGGGTTGCGTGATGCCTGTCGCGGCGAGCTTGCGGCCTTCGTCGATGAAGCGTTGCGTGATGGCGTCGATACTGAGTTCGCGGATTGAGTGATTCGATTGAGCGCGGGCGAGCGGCCCGTTGACGGATGCCCACATCGGCAACACGCCGAGCATGCCGCCGAGATGACCGTAGAGTTCGCCGGGGCGTTTGGATGCATCGTAGATGACTTCCTGGCCGGCGTGAGCGCCATCGGGCAGCCACTTTGCGTAGATCCGCAGCGGTTCGTGGGTGACGCGCACGAGCATGTGATCGGCGCGCCTGGGCCATCGGCCGTTGATGCGTTCGCGCCGCAGCATGGTGAATTCGCACGATGCGTATTCGCTGAGTCCCTGTTGCAGATAACGGGGAAGCGTGTGGGGATCGAGCGAGCGAAAGAGAGTAGTGAGTTGATTGTCGTCGAGCGCGGCGAGTGTGCCGTTAGCGGCGGCTTGGGAGAGCCAGTGCACTTGTTGATCGATGGTTTGGGTGCCGATGCTTGTGGCATTGCTTTCTTGCGCGTGGGCGTGCAGTCCGATGATGAGCAACGCGAACGCAAGCAGGCCACGAAGCGAGCGGGGAAAGGGGCAAGGGCGCGTGGGCGGCATGGGACATCCTTGATTGCGGCAGCGGGGGGGCATCGCGGGGGAGATGGGGCGAAGCGGGATGTCATCGTTAACGATGAACCAGGTGCCTTTCTTCCGTTGACGCTTCGGGGAGTAGGTTAGGCCCGAGGGGCTCGGGGACGTTCGCGCTCAGCGGGCGCGGAAGGTGATGCAAGGCTCTTTCAAGCTGAGTGCCACCGCTGTGCTGCGAAGTGACCACACGAGTTAGTGCTGCGCGCGGTTGCGAGAAAAGCGGTTTCTTTAGTTACTTTCTCTCGGCGGCAAAGACAGGGATCGGTCGCAAAGCCATATCTGGCGCGATCCTCCGGGAGGACGGTTTTGTATTACCCACCCGTTACTCACTGCGACGCGCCGCAAAAAGGTTGAAAACTCCTCTCAATCGCGCACAATTTCGCAAAAATAACACGCTATCTCATCGGTACCCGTCTTAGTCGAGTCGCCCGGATCGTTTCCTTTCGGACCGTTCCTGTGTTCGGAAATGCGGTGCTCGGAAAGGTCACATTGATCCCTGGACTTGCCCCCGCATAACCGGACACCCGGTCACGCTTAGGTTGGAGAAACTGCTTGCCGACGAAACTCACGAGGCGAGCGGTATTTCAGGGCGCTGTGCGGGTGTGACTCGTTATAGTG
>Ga0153921_1000109_pt1 | contig 65299 bp, 73 predicted proteins | sample TSNJ005MetaG_FD_104691 | JGI IMG/M metagenome (GOLD analysis project Ga0153921, IMG submission 104691) | Attine ant fungus gardens microbial communities from New Jersey, USA - TSNJ005 MetaG | ecosystem: Host-associated > Fungi > Mycelium > Unclassified | place: USA: New Jersey, Brendon T. Byrne... | reverse complement strand
GCGTCAGCGTGGCTTCGACGCCCCATCAGGTAAAAGGCGATAGTGGCCGGCGTGATGGTTGCGAGCGCAACGTAGGACATGGCACTGACTGGAGACGGTGCGGGGAAGAAGATTCCGTTGAGATAGATCCATGAGGTTGCGACGGCACCGGCGATCAGTGCTGCGATTGTCACGGCGTGGCTGCGCGCTCGCGGAAGAGGAGCATCACGGCCCCGATGCCGGGCTTTCGGGCCGGGTCAGTGCGGATAACCTCTGGCTACGGTGCGTGCAAGGATACCGAGCGTGGCTTTGAGTGATCCTTCGGCGATGACGGGAAAGATTCCTGCTTGCCGCCAGGTGGGACCGATATCAGACCAGTCGTAGTACGAGGTCACGAGGGAACTGTGGCCGTCGTCGGCCGGCTCGATCCGATATCCGTAGACGTGCCCGATCGGAGGCCGGACAGTTCCGAGGATGGTCCATGCTATTTCGCGTTGGGAAACAAAGGTTTTGATCGTCACTGTGACGTCGTACTGTCCCATGGGTAGGTCGCCCAGAGCTTCGCGATCCATGTGGACGACGAATTCGTCGCCGGTCGCGGTCACGAGTTCGCCATCTGCGCCCATCAGCATTCCGGATCCGTCGATGGCGACGTGCCCCTGAGGGTCGCAGAGGACCGCGAAGATCGATGCGGGGTTGGCACGGATGGTGCGCTGTACTTCGATCCGTTCGCTAGTCATGTGGCGAATGCTGCCATACCTCCGAACGGTCGGCGAGGTTTCTCTCGTTCGGTGGGTGCATTCATCGGCTTCGGTCGTCGAGGCGGGGTGAGGCGCGGACATGTCGGATGCTGCCGTTCACGCGCCGAACGGTTGAGTAATCCGGAGCAGGGTAGGTGATCGTCATGAAGTCTTCGCGAATGCTCGTGGAGAGCGTGGGTAATCGACCGTGTGGATACTGGGAGACTGTTGTAGTGCCGCTGGCGGATCGAGTCGACTCGTGAGAGGTGCTCTACAAACGAACGTGCAGAGAGTTTCGCGATAATTTAGTGGCGGGGACAGCTCCATTCGCCGAAGAACCTAGCCATGGCACTGGGCGGTGAGGTGGGGGAGGTGTGTCGAAATCGAACCACTGTTCGTCGAGCCTCGTTTGCCTCTGAACTCTGCACCCGTGGACAATGGAACGCAACGAAAATGGGGATCGCACTTGTGCGCGGTACTGATAGGCGTCGTTGTCTAGCGTTTTCTGTGGAACTTAAGATCCCCGGCGAGTGCGTGCAGCCAGTGCTCCGGCAGGTGCCGGCGGTCCTGCACAAGTGAGGTCGTCGACCGCGACCAACTCGGGTGCGGCGACAAATCTCGCAACATGCTCCAGATCCATCCTTCCTCCATCTGCGACGTCGAGTTTGAGTGTCGGTGTTCGGCATTGACCGGCGCGCTTCTCGGCCACTCATTGCTGTCGTGGCGACCGGCCGGGTTGGTGGTCCTTGTCCCAGTCGTAGTGGAGGAAGGGCCGCACGTGGGCGAAGGTGTCGATAACTTGGTGGACTATTCGCTCGATAGCAGCCGCGCCGTGCAGCGGGGAACCATTCGAACTACCAAGTTCCCCTTCGCAGATCACGCCGCCGGCAGATTGGATCCCCAGCACTGCGATGTCCGCGTCTTTCAGTCCGTAGCCTCTTGCAGTCTCCAACTCGGTGGTGGGGTCTCGATGAACGTAGGTGCTTATTAGTCGTCCCCGTGTGGGGAGAAGCACGATGCCGTCTTCGACTGCTTTTGCGATTCCCCCTCGGCGAGCTCAATATGGGGTGCAACGGAATATATGGGATCTCGCCGCGAACGTACGCGGCTCCCAACTCTGCCGGTGAAGCGTCTACAAGGCCGACTGGGAGCCGGGTACGCGCCCGCTGCGACACATCGCCCACGATCAAGAGTGGCCATGTGCGGGAATTGAACTCGGCTTTCGCCCGCTCCCACGCTATGGTGTGACGCTCGTAGAATTGCGTGCGTGTGGTGGGAACCTCATGCATCTCGACCGGTAGCTGCGGCGACTCCTGTGGTTCCGCCGGCTGCTGTTGTCGTTGAAACCATCTCCGTACTGACCAGCCCATAAGTTGAGTAAAGCACTAGCTCTCGGCGCCGCGAGGTCGTCTCGGTGCCGGCACAAGGGTTGCTAGGGTTACCCGGTCATTGGAGAGGTTCCTATCGAATTGGAGACGATGTTGCATGGCTGAGAGAGTTATTCGCCAACTTATCGACGATCTCGACGGTAAGCCGATCGACGACGGGTTCGGTGAACGCATCCAATTCTCGTATCAGGGGTCGGACTATCTGATCGATCTGCGGCCGACGAACGTCGACAAGTTCAACGCCGCCCTCGCGCCTTACGTGAAGGTGGCAGAGAAGGTCGGAAAAGTGCGCCGCGGCAGTAAAGCTGATGTGACCGCGAAGGTTACCGGTTCAGGTCGCTCGAAAGAGCAGATGCAGGCAGTGCGGGACTGGGCAGTCAAGAACGGCTACGAGGTGGCTCCTCGGGGACGGGTCAAAGCGGAGATCCTCGACGCCTTCGACGCTGCGCACTGATTCGATCCGTTTGATATGAAACGACATTTAAAGCTGATGCGAAATCGGGTGTGATGGGAATCGTTTCTCGCACACCCGTATCGTTCTGACCCGGCGTGGATTCGGCCACCGCTTTCATCTCCGGTGCGAACTGCGGATGTTTCCAACTGAAAACGCCCGAGAGTCACGCACACTTCCTGAGTCGAAGTGTGTTGCCGTCTGTGCTCGGTCGCCGACTGCCACTGCGAACAGCAGCGATTAGACGGAGTCATCTCCGGGTACAGTTCCGCAAGCAGCCTGCGGAGTGCACGCATACAAAATCCAGTCGGTCCACCGTCGACGTCTTGCGCTCATTCTGCAGGCTGCACCTGCAACCGTCAGTCCAGATCATTCTCCGAGTTCCCTTGCCGGCGAGTAGGCCCGGCAGCGGAAGCATCAACGACGGCGGTCCGTAGCTCACTCCTCGTTGAGCCAGACACCATCTGCGGACGCGTCCCTCAACGTCATTGTCATTGGAGAGGTGCCCCCAATGCTTCGATCGCATGTGGTGACCGAACATTCGCCGATATTGCTGCGGCACTCGGAGTTTCGGACTTCAGTGCGTTCTCGCGATGGTTCCCTCGATACTTCGGCCTAAGTCCAACGACGTGGTCCGCCGCATGAGTGCCGTGATCGCGGGGTTGATCGCTGTCCATTCTCATCGGGAACGGTGTACTTCATATTGACCTGAGTGGGCACTGTTCGACCTGTCTGCAGGCGTGCGTCTTGAGTCGTTGACTAGGGGGCACGACGTCTACCTGAGTGATTGTTGTCGCTGCGGGGAGTCGGCGAATTTGACGTGCCTCGGGCTATTCGATGGAGTCGTCACCCCGTTGACCAGCGTCGCAACGGCCAGGGCGGCACATCGTCGGGCGATCACCGAGTTGGAGGGCTGGAGAACCGGTGAGACGTCATTGCCGTTGTTGATGGCGGCATTGTGCAGGTTGACGTCGAGATCGGTCTTCAGAGCCAGTGCTGAAGAGACCCTTTGTGGTCATTCTTTCCGCATAGACACCTCGTATGACGGTTGCGCCGTCTAATGCGATTACTGAGCCTCCAGCATCGCTCAGTCGGGCATCCCAGGGTTCGAGTTGGCTGCCGATCTGGACACCGATAGCGATGATCTCGCCGTAAGTAGTGAGCTCCTCGGCCAAGATTCCGCCTTCGACGGATGCAGAATCTAGGGCGAGTACTCGCTTGCCTGGATTGTGCAGGGCAGCACCTTCGAGATCGAAGGGATTTGTCGAGTTACACTCGGGCGGCAGATATTTCACCGTGTGTGGTGAGTGTGGATGCGTATAGGTCGCCGTTGATGGTTGCGCCGTTGAGGTTGAGATTCTGGATGTGGCTCTCGTGGAGTGCGAGCTCGGCAATTTTTGCGTGTTTGAGGCTGATGTCAGTGTCGAATGAGCAGGCGACGAAGCGTAGTGGATAGTCGAGATCTAGGTAGCCGTTGATTTGTGCGCGGTGGATGCGAAGCCCACGGGGTCGAACGTGGCGTGCTCGCCGACGATGATGGCGCGGATAGCTGAGGCGGGGATCGTGGGGATCGTGGGGATCGCGCCGTAGTACTCGTTGAGCATTTCGGTGCTGAGTACATCTTTAGGGACTGATCCGAGGTGCAGTAGGGAGCCGGTCCGGGCTGATGCTGCGATCCGGGTAGCCCCGCCGTGGAGGCGTGGTCTGCACTGTTCATGGTGGCCATCTTCAGTCACGACCCGCATGCGGATCATATGGGTCGATGCCGGAATCGGTATCTGCGCTGACCCTTCCGGCGGCAATATGTCGAGGGCCGAGAGGATGCGCCCGGCTCAGAGAACGGAACCGACCAGCTGTAGATCAAGGGCACGGCCTGCGGGTGGCAGTCCCGGCCGGTGGGGCCGTGAAAGTCTGAGCGCCTCTCGAAAATCTCAAACACCATGGCGGGCAACCGCACAACCAGATCAACTCGACTGATCTCATCTGAGAGGAAATGTGAACACCTACGCTGTCGACATTCAGGCCGCTGCCGCGGTCGCCCCCCTTCAGCGTCATTATGCTTCGGAGGCCCAGCGTCCGAGCGCGACGATTGCTCCGCGCAGGGCATGCCCGCGATCGGTGAGTGCGTAGGCCCGCGTGTTGTGGCGCAGGGGCAGGCGGGTCAGTACGCCGGCCGTTTCGAGCTCGCGCAGGCGGGTTGCGAGCATGTTCGTCGGTACTCCGAGATCGCGCTGCAGATCACCATAGCGTTGCGGCCCGTCGAGCAGCCGCTCCACGATCAGCAGCGCCCACCGTGCTCCCACGACATCGAGGGCCGCGGCGAGGTTGCTCACGCGGTCGTATCGGTGTCCGGTTTCATCCAGAACGGCGAGTAGTGGTAGCCGTCGGGGTCGTCGAACTGGCGCTGGTACATGAAGGGGTAGTCGTCTGTGTCACCGATGCGCCCACCGGCGGCGCCGGCGCGGTCGACGAGTTCGTCGACCGCCTCGCGGCTGCCGAGGTCGAACGAGACCGTCACCTTCGACGGGGTATCAGGTTTGCCGACCAGTTCCTCGACGCCGCCGACGCTGGCGTACATGTCGCGGCTGCCGAGCATGACGTACTGCTCGGGCGCGATCGCGAAGCACGAGACGTTGTGGTCGGACATCTCGGTGTTGAGGGTCCAGCCGAGGGCGGTGTAGAAGGTGGTCGCGCGTTCGACGTTCTCGACCGGGCAGGTGATGAAGAGGCTCATGCGATCTACACTTGCAAAATGCAAGTGCGCTGTCAAGGGTCAGGTCTTGCGTTCCGGCTGAGGCGCTGTCGCTGGGGAGTAGCCACCCCGACAAGTTTGTCCATCCTTCCGAGAAGGCTGCGGTGGCAGGCGGCCCGGCCTTTGGGCCCGCGAGGTCTGATCACCTCTCGAAATTCTCAAACACCATGGCGAGCAACGGATAACCGAAATAAACTCAGCTGATCTCCTCCAGGAAGAAATATGAACACCTACGTTCTCGACATTCAGGCCGCTGCCGCAGCGCCCCCTTCAACGTCACTGTCACCGCGCCGGAAGGTTTCGAGCAGGCCACGCGCCGCGCGTTCCGCAAGCTGGAGGACGGCGGCGCCGGAAGGCGTGCCCTACGCGGCTGGACTGGCCCACTTTGGAATCGCCGCAGCACGTTCTCGGCTTCCACGTGGATTCAACCCAAACCCGCTGCAGGACAAAGCCTCCGGTCGAGGTCGGGGTTCTGTGCTGCGTGCGGCTACTTCTCGCAAGCAACGCCGTCTTCGTCACGGTCGAGGCTTGTGGAGTATCCAGGATCTCCCTTGTAGAGAGGTGCAGCTCCCGCCTTCTTCACATCCGCGCACGAGCTGTACTTCACTGGGGGCGCTTTGGGCGCCGCCGGTGGAGCGGTCACTCTCGGTGCGGGCGGAGCCGGCGGGGCAGGCGCTTCGGACGTTGTGACAATGGGCGCGGCAGTCGTCGTTATGGGGGCTGAGGCGGAGGACGCCTTGACTGCGGTTGTCGGTGCGTCCACCAGTTTTTGGATCGCGGTCGTCGTGTGCGCCGGCTTCGAGTCCTCGCTGCCACCGCAGGAGGTGAGGAGCAATGCGACGGGGATGGCGAGGGCGGCAATGATTCGTTTCACCGCGGAATCAAACCAGACAGACCGGTCGTAACATATACATCGGCTTGCGGGGCGGAGCTGGTCTTACCCTCCCCGCCGCGGAGTGCGGAGTGTTATCAGTTCTTAACGTGTAACAAATTTGAGTTTTGTCGTCGACCGAACGATCCCCGCGCCATTGTCCAAACAGGAAGCCTTTGGCGGCGATACGAGCCTTGTCGGGTGGGGAAGTCTGCGGCTGCGCGTCGGCGCACAACGGCGGCTATCGAACCCACAACTGTCGACGTGGCGGTGAAACGATCCGGACGCCCGAATGCGGTGTGGCTGCGATTTCCGGGTTTTCAGCTGTTTTCTTGCCAGAGGGGTGTGATGTTGTGGTGCGCCTGTTGAAGGTCGACTTCGTCGAAGGTGAGCGTCGTTTCGTCTATGTCCAGGATCGGGCACGTCAGCGCCAGGCGTAGGGCTCCGGGTGCGGGAAAGGGGGTGAGGTAGTACGTCGCGGATGCCGAGTGGGGGCCGCTTGTACTGTTGGGGGACAGGAGGAATGGTTCGTTGGGGTCAGCTGGTTCGGCACGGAAATCGGTTGTGTTGGTTGCTTTTCGGCCGTCGGAATACGACGCTGTCAGCTGCAGGCTGGGGGCAGGATGGGGCTGAGCGTAGGTCCCCAGGTTGACGGTTCCTGGCTCGAATTCCTGGCGGAATTCAGCGTTGACGGTGAATGCGATGCCGGTCGAGTAGACCAGGATGTTGTCGATCCATATTGCAGCTGCGGCGTTGACGGCCAGTGGCGTCGTGACCGTCAGCAGGCTGGGTATTTCGTTCAGGGGAAGGTCTCTGGGCATGGTGTGGTTCACCGCTTCTGTGTGTTGTTGTGCCAGAGTCGAATGATGTTGTCGGAGGCTGAGGACAGCTCGGACAAGTCGATAGTGGTGCGTGTGGCCGGGATGCCGAAGTGGGGGTAGGCGATCTCGATCAGCAGCGGGCCGGCGGGTGGGAGTGGGGTCAGGAAGTAGTCGGCGTGTGAGGCGAGGCGGCTGGAGCTCGCGCCGCCGCCGTCGAGCCATGGCGCGGTCGGGTCGTCCGGAACGAGTTGGTTGGAGCCGACACTGCTCACGGTTGTTCCGTCCTGGAAGGTGAGCGTCAGCTGGATGCTTTCGTTGCTGTGCGGGCGGGTCATTCGTCCGACGTTGAGCGGGCCGAGCAGAGTCGCCGAATCTTGCGTTGACGGAGTGGAGTTGCGTATTCGCCCTTCGATGCGAAATGCCAATCCTGTGTCGTAGACCGTGAAACCGTTGATCCAGATGGCCATGTCATCACCGGCGAAGAGTGTGGCCGATTGTGCGATGGTGACGGGGATCTGCTGGCCGGGTCGCATCCGCTCTGGTGGGTAGCGGCGAAACGTCCTCGCTGGTGGTAGGGGAATGGCGCCGGAGGAGGCGGCGGGGTTGGACGCGACATCGCGCGTGAACGCGAAATTGATCCGGCGATCTGCTGGTGGAGGTGAATCTCCTGGCCGGTTCATACCTGTGATCTCCTCCTGCTGAAATCCGTCGCATTAGTGACACACGGCTGCAGTGGCTTCGTCGGTATGTACGAGGATCGGCCCCTTCAGTGGTCGGGATGCCATCCACGGTCGTCCAGGGTGCCGACTGGTTCAGTCGTGCCGTCGACGTTGTCGAATGCGACCAGGAGGTCGCTCTTGCTTCGGCACCTCAAAAGCATGTGGGCGATACGGAGTGCTTCGTCTTCGGTTCTGGCAGTGCGTGGGTGGGCGTCGGACTCGATGTCCAGCGGGTCCACGGAATGTTCCGTGACGGTGTAGAAGCCGGTTTTTCCGCTCGTCGCCATCGTCTGAGAGTTGCACAATTTGTGACTGTCCGCAGGCGCGAGGACGAGGCGAATTGGTGGATGCAGGCAAGCCGGTGCGGCCCATGCTCGCCGCGCTCGGGCATCCACCCACGGGGGAGTGCTGGCGTATTAACTGAACTAACGAATCGCATCATTGCAGGTCAGGGGCTGTGCTGATACTTTCCTCAGTATGTGCAGCGAGACGCGCCGGGCTGATCTTGCAGGGCTTGTCGTTCCCGACGTGGGGCGGCTGATTTCGACAGGTTCCGAAGCAGAGCCGTACAGGTTGCTCGATGCGACAGGTGAGGTAATCGGCACTGCGACAATATTTTTCGAGGAACTTCACGCGTGTGACCGATCGTCGGCGACGATCCGATCGTACGGGCATGACTTGTTGCGGTGGTGGAGATTTCTCGCAGCGGTCGACGTGGGATGGGAGAGAGCCACTCCCGCGGAGGGCCGTGATTTTGCGCGTTGGATGAAGATTGCGGATAAACCCAGGCGTGAACACTGGCGGAGGCGTGGCGAAAGAGTCTCCGGCACAACACCTGTAGAGGGCAACGCGGCCAAGAGTGGTCATTGGGTGGTCAACGAGGTCACCGGCAAGCCGCGGCAAGGACAGAAATTCTCCCCGGCCACTCGAGCGCACGCGGAAACGGTGTTGCGGGCGTTCTACGATTTTCAGATGAGCATCGGTGCTGGGCCGGTCGTCAATCCGTTCCCGGTGGATCGCTCGCCCCGCGCTTTTCGGTCGAACGCGCATCACGATCCGCACGATCCGTTTCGTAACGAGCGGAAGGGCCGATACAGACCCAAGGTTCCGAAACGGATACCCAAGCGCATTCCCGACGACCGTTTCAACGAACTATTCGTGGCGTTGTCGTCTAACCGAGATCGGGCAATGTTGGCCTTTTGGGTCTCGACCGGTGCCCGCGCCGACGAGCTCCTGTCGATGTCCCAGAAGAGTGCGGACCCGGGCCAGCAATTGATCACGGTAACAAGGAAGGGGACCCGGGAGGTCCAACAGTTGCCGGCGTCGCCAGATGCATTCGTGTGGTTGCGGATCTATCAAGAAGAGGCCTGGGGAAAGGATGCCCCTCGCGGCTGCGATCATCCCTTGTGGATGACGTTGCGCAGGCCGTGGCGGCAGCTGTCGTATCCGGGGGCGCGCGCGATGTTCTCACGGGCGCAGTCGATGTTGGGATCCAATTGGACCATTCACGACCTGCGCCACACCGCCGCCTTTCGGATGACGAGCGATCCTGACATGCCGTTGTCCGATGTGCAATGGATCCTGGGTCACGCGCACCTGACAACTACTCAGCTGTATCTGACCCCGAGTCGCGACGAAGTTTTCGCGCACGTCCGAGCCCACCATGCTCGATATACCGGCAACGCCCAATCGCTGCCTGCACCGCCAGCGCCTGGCTACAACCCGGCAGTACTGGACGTACTTTTCGGAGGTCGACGCTGATGGTTTCTGCACGTGTCTCCAAAGTGCCTGCCAGTTGGAGCCTGAACGTCGATGCCCGCGGAGGTGCGAATCGCAGTGTCATCGACACCCTCCTCGATCGGTATCCACCGCGTGTGGTGCCATCGTCGTGGGAGACGACCGAACTCGGCCGAGTAGCCGCCCTGAAGCGGGTGGAAGCGCTCATGATCCGGGCTCCGGGTAGTGAGAGCTTTCAGCGCGACGCTGTCCGAGGTGCTGGGTTGCTTCTGCGTTGGCTGAATTCGTTTCCGGGAAAGAACTGGCAAGACCGCTGGAACGGCAGTTGCGTCGCCGAACACGGTCTCGGATGGGTTTCGGTACCGGAAACGTGGCTGGACGCACAAGGAATGCCATCGGTCCGGTCCACGGTCCTGACCCATGCCCTGATCGGGTTGTTCGTCGCGGATCTGATTCGCCCCGATTTACGCTTTGTAGTCCAACTGCACCGGTCGCACTACTGGCGCGACTGGGCGGCAATCAGCCGAGATCCGAAAGGATTCGAGCGACTGGAGGCCGCGGCCGGTGCGGAGACTGCCCAAGCAATGCAAGGTCGAACTGCACGATGGCAGATCTCCATGTTGATCCTGTCCAAAGGCGGCGGCCTCTCCGACATCACCGTCGGTGACTGCGTCGAGCTTCGCCAGGCGGAGCTCGCCGTATGTTCGAGAGGTAAAACTCGCTACCTCTTCTACAAACTTCTCCACGACATCGGGATCTTTCCACCAGACGCGCCACCGACATTACGATTCGTCACGGTGTATCGAGGGCAGAGCACCGTCGCAGAACTCGTCGATCGCTTCGACATCGCAAATGCTGACGTCCGGAATCTCCTCGTGGACTATCTGTCCGAGCGTCACCCTTCGTTGGATTACACGACCCTCGACAATCTCTCACGACATTTGGCACTGCATTTCTGGAAAAACCTGGAGACCACCCATCCGGGAATCAACTCGCTGCAACTCGACCGCGGCGTAGCCCAGGCGTGGAAAGAGCGCATGCGTTGGAAGGTCAGCCGCCGCCGACTCCCCGACGGAACATACGCCGAGACCCGTAGTCCACGAATGAACTACACCGACATGCTGACAGCTGTGCGCGCGTTCTATCTCGATCTGGCGGCGTGGGCAGCACTCGACCCCGCGCGGTGGGCGAGGTGGGTAGTTCCGTGTCCGATCGGCCCAGGAGAGACGAGCGCGAAGAAGATCGGACGCCGACGCAAAGCACGTATGGATCAGCGCACACGAGAGCGACTACCTCGACTGCCTGAACTGGTGCGTATCGCAGAACAACGAGCCCATGACGCCAAGATGCTCCTCGAGGCCGCTGTTGCGGCATCGCCGGGCGCCAAATTCACCGTACTCGGCAAGACCTACACCAAGTCGGACCCATGGTTGAAAGCAAGCGCTGACGGCATTCCGGTCATCTACGACTCCGAGGGACGAACCATCCGGCTCCGAGAAGCCGAGAACCGGGCATTCTGGGCTCTGGCAAGTGTGGAAGTCCTGCGACACACCGGCGTTCGAATCGAAGAGATGCTCGAAATCAGCCACCACAGCATCACCCAATATCGATTACCCTCCACCGGAGAGCTCATCCCGCTACTGCAGATTGCACCCTCGAAGACAGACGAGGAACGCCTACTGGTGGTCAGCCCGGACCTCGCCGACATGCTGTCGACAATCGTGTCCCGAATTCGCGGCGCGGACGGAGGGGTTCCTCTTGTACCTCTCTACGACCGGAACGAACGCATCTGGGTGGCACCCGCCCCACTCCTGTTCCAATGGAAAAGCGGTGGTCACCACCGCGCGGTATCCGCAGGCCTGATCCGCAATGCACTGACCGAACTCATCGATGCGGCAGGGGTGAAGGACGCAGCAGGCGAACCACTGTACTTCCAGCCCCACGATCTGCGCCGAATCTTCGCTACCGACGCCATCATGAACGGCATGCCTCCGCATATCGCTCAGGTTCTGTTGGGGCACAAGGACATCAACACGACCATGGGATACAAAGCCATCTACCCGGAGGAAGCGATCACCGGTCACCGCGCCTTCATCTCGCGCCGACGCGCCCTCCGCCCGAGCGAGGAATACCGCACCCCGACAGATGCCGAATGGGATGAGTTTCTCGGACACTTCGAGCGCCGCAAACTCGCCCTCGGCGAATGCGGCCGCGCCTACGGAACCAGCTGTCAACATGAACACAGTTGCATCCGGTGCCCCGTCTTACGTGTGGATCCCGCACAACGTTTCCGACTGGTCGAGATACGCGACAACCTTGCTGCCCGAATTACCGAGGCAGACCGCGAAGGCTGGATCGGTGAAGCAGAAGGCCTACGTGTAAGCCTCGCGGCTACCGAGGAAAAACTCGACCGCATCGATCGGCGGGCCCGTCGTGCCGTTCAACTCAACATGCCCAGCTTCCCCGCCGTCGCCGTTGGGCCTGCTGTCGATGACAGACTGGGGGAATGAAGGTCGAGACATTGATGCACGGGCCTGCGGGTTACAAATGCCCGTTCTGCCGGTACATCCGGGGCGAGTTCGACGAGCTCAATGCGAAAACCGATCTTGTAGTACGAACCGAGTTTGCACTCGCGCGGATTTCGCCAAAGTGGTGGCCGCGCAATCCCGGTCATGTTCTTGTGCTACCGGTCGAGCACTTCGAAAACCTCTACGCATTGCCTCAGGCTGTGGGGCACGCGCTCTTCGATCTCGTACAAACTGTCGCGATCGTTATGCGTGAAACGTACGAATGTGAAGGAATTTCGACCAGGCAACACAACGAGCCAGCGGGGAATCAGGACATTTGGCACCACCACGTTCATGTCTTCCCTCGCTACACCCACGATCACCTGTACACCCGTCATGACGACGCCGTTTATGTTCCATCTGAGAGGAGAGCGCCATTTGCGGAGCGCCTGCGCGCGAGGTTTCCGTCGTCCTGATTGACGATGGGCAACGGCCGTCCAGTAGTCTGCTCACCCCATCGAAGTCGCTGTGTAGAGCGTCATCACTGAGCCAAGTTGAGATGCTCCCGCCCCGGTCAGTGATCCGAGCGTGTGGTGGAAGGCGCAGTTTCCTCCGACGCCCGCGTATAGGTAGATACTGAGTTTGTGACTATCGCTGACGCTCGATGCGTGTGGCTAACGACCCTTCGCCGCGACGGATCGCCGCACACCACGCCCGCCTGGTTTCTGCTGCGCGACAACACATTTTGGATTGCAAGCTCGACTGCGAATCTGAAGGTCCGCAATATGCTGAGAGAGCCGCGGATCTCACTCGCGGTCGACGGAACCGCTCGAGACCCGTGGGTCGCCCAAGGACTCGCCACGATTCATCACGGCCTCGGCAGATCTGGTGACCTCATCGGGCTATTCGCGGACAAGTACGACGGTTGGGACGCCACGGACGAGACTCAAGACGGCCCGCGCGTGCTCATCGAAGTTGCAGTCACACGGTGGCTTCTGCGACCAGACTGATCAGCCACCCACAGTGATACGCAGGAGCGCTGATTCCGGCTGCCCCGGATAGTCGAGACGGAAATGATGGCCGGTCGAATGCGGTCGCCGAGTACACGAAACAATGGTCGGTATGGACGAGGAATTGCAGAATCTAGCCCGCGACGTGGACCTAAAATGTCGGTTGACGGGCACGTTTGAGCTCCGTTCCGGGATCACCGCAACCGAGTACCTCGACAAGTACTTGTTCGAGACCGATCCCGCCCTTCTGCGCCGCATCGTCGAACGCATGGTTCCGTTGATTCCGGATCAGACCGAGGTCCTCGGCGGTCTCGAGATGGGAGGCATTCCTCTCGTCACGATGCTCAGCCAGGCAACCGGGCTCCCTGCAGTCTTTGTCCGGAAAGAAGCGAAGGAATACGGGACGAGCAAATTGGCGGAGGGCATCGACGTCAATGGGAAGGTCATCACCTTGGTTGAGGATGTGATCACCACTGGCGGCGCTGTTCGAAACGCAACCCTCGCGCTCCGGGGGCTGGGAGCTGATGTTTCGGTCGTGCTGTGTGCGATCGACCGATCAGGTTCGCGCGGCACTGCACTCGCGGATGTCGACGTGAGTATTCAGTCTGTATTCACAAAGGAATTCCTGGATTCGACACTCGCGGGAGGGTGAGAATCCCGGTGATCCGAAGGGCCACGGTCAGGGGCCCAGTACTGATTGTGCGATGCGATGTGCGGCCTCATCGGCGGTGATGTGCGTGGTGTCGATGACCTCGGCCTCGTTGTGCAACCAGGTACGGGCAGCCTCCTCGTACGGCTGCATATATGCGAACCGAAACGGGGAGGGACCGAGGTCCGCGTCATTCTGGATGCGATCGCGCAGCGCCGCCGGGTCGACGTGCAGTACGAAGTGTCGAACAGGGATGCCGTGCTCCGCGAGCCCTGCACTGATTTCGCGCCAGTAGTCCTCGACGAGGACCGTCATCGGCATCACGAGAGTACCGCCGGTGTACTGCTGGATCCGCCGAGCGGTCTCGACAACGAGAGGCCGCCACGGATCCCAGTGCTGAAAGTTATCTGTCGCTGGTAGTCCGGGCTTGACGTCCATCAGGACTTCGCCCACCTTCTCGGCGTCGAGAACGCGCGCGTTGGGTAGCAGGCGCTGGACCAGTGCGCTCGTGGTTGTTTTACCTGCCCCGTGGGTGCCGTTGAGCCAAACGATCATGATTCGTACTCTAGGTGCCAGGTTTAGCGACGTGTCAGGTCGATGTGGGATCGGGTGGTGGGCAGAGGCCGTGTTGGTGAGCCTGGCTGTGCTGGAACCTCGCAACAGCGCGACAGGTAGATCAAGGAACCGATAGTGCAGTTAAGGGCCTTCGAGTCGAAATGGGACGGAGTCAGAGCCATCGCCACCACCGGCACCAAACTGCCGCCACTGTGGTCGCGCAACGGCAACAACTAACGCCTCGTTGCCCGAGATCGTCGACGCACTCCGCGCCGTGCTCGACCACCGCGAAACCGTCCTCGACGGCGAGATCGTCGAACTCGGACCTGACGGTGCGACAGAACTCTCGCCGCTCAGCGGTTCGTCCATCAGCAGGACCGGTGGGTTGCGTACCAGGGCCCGGCCGATTCCGACGCGTTGTTTCTGGCCGCCGGACAATTCGCTCGGCTTGCGGCCGAGAAGAGCGGTGATCTGCAGGAGATCGGCGGTCGTTGCGACTCTCTCGGCTCGTTCGGCGGCAGGGACTTTGGCCATACGTCGGGTGTTTGAGCGCGAAGAAGGCGGCGTGCTGTGGATGTGATCACAAACGTGCGCCGGGCATTTTCCGGGCGTCGACCGACCGGCCGTGGGGACCTTCGAGAGCGACGCAGCCACACCCGGTGGCCGAGGACGGCGGACATTCGGCCCGGCGCGACCGGTGATACGGCGGCTTCAATCCACCCCTGGGACCACCACCTCGGTCGTGAAGATCCGGCATGGTCGCTCACTCCGAGCAGTCAGCCACGCGCGAAGCGTGCCCTCAGGGACTTCCCAGAGTTCGGCAAGCTCGGCCGTTCTGAGAAGGCGATCGACGGCGAGCTCCGGAGCGCTGGTCCGATGCTGCAGCGGTCCCACGGCAAGGCGTCGCCTTCGGTGGTGGTCCAGGCGGTGATACCCATCACCGCTGAACTGGTACCGGCCTCGACACTTCAGCGTTGGACTTCCTCCGCGCGAATCGTAAATTCTTTCAGCCGATCCGCCAGTGGGGCAACGCCGAGCCCAGGACCTTCGGGGATTCGGAGCCCACCGTCTTCGAGCACGAAAGGTTCCGTCAGATCGGCTTGATAGAACCTGTCGGAGGCAGAAACGTCACCGGGCAGGGTGAAACCGGGGAGTGCGGCCAAGGCAATGTTCGCCGCCCTTCCGAGGCCCGTTTCCAGCATTCCCCCGCACCACACCGGCACGTTGTGTGCGGCACATACATCGTGGATGCGTCGAGCTTCGAGGTAGCCGCCGACGCGGCCGGGCTTGATATTGACGATCGAGCAGGCGCCGAGTCTGATGGCGTCGGCGGCGGATCTGGCCGACACTATCGACTCGTCGAGACAGATCGGTGTTTTGATGCGAGCGGCGAGGTCCGCGTGTCCCAGAACGTCCTCCTCGTCTAGTGGTTGTTCGATCAGGAGCAACTCGAAGGGGTCGAGCTTCGCGAGCTGGGGGGCGTCGCCGAGGGTGTAGGCGGTGTTGGCGTCAACCTGAAGCATCACCTCGTCGCCGAAGCGTTCACGCACGGCGCGGACGGGATCGACATCCCATCCCGGTTCGATCTTGAGCTTGATCCGCACGTATCCCTCGTCAATATAGGAAGCGACAGCATCGAGTAGTTCTGGAATGGAGTCCATGATTCCGATAGAGACTCCACTTGGGACGTGATCGACAACCGCGCCCAGACTTTGTGCGAACGAAATGCCTTGGCTGCGTAACTCCGCATCCATGATCGCCATCTCGAGGGCGGCTTTTGCCATGCGATGCCCCTTGTACTTGCCGAGGCGGGGCGCTACGAGGTGCGCCGAAACCGCATCCATCGACAACAGGTCAGGGATGAGAAACCTTTTGAGTACGTCGTCGATGCCGTCGACGTATTCCGAGGAGTAGAGCGGATCTGCCATGCCGACGCATTCGCCCCAGCCCTCACCATCGGGAGTGCGTACCCGAACCAGCAACATTTCCCGTTCGGTCTCGATGCCGAACGAGGTACGGAAAGGTGACACGAGAGGCATCTGAACCCGCCTGATTTCGAAACTCTCGATCTTCATACTGCGATCCCTTTCGACACGATGTACGCATTGGCACGTCGGTCGAAATCTTCGACCTGCCCACCCTCCGCGAGCAGGGTCCCCAGGACCTCCCGTATCACGAGGCGCCATTCGGAGGCGAGCCCAGGATCCGAGTGACGAAGCGCCTCGATGTCGGTGGGCACCGCCACGGATACATGGGCCGCGGACGTGTCCTCCAGTGATGGCCGGCCGAGGGGATCTCTCGACAGCACGGACTGTGATTGCACCTGCAGGCTGTTTCGCGGCTCGAGCGATGCGCAGTTCGTGGCGCGAGGACTCGCGAGGTTCCATTCGAGTTTGAGGCGGTCAGTCTCGTCTTCGCCATTGAGATCATCGAGCAGAGTCCCGTAATGATTGACGTGATAGACGCGAGCAGTGCCGCCGAGCTTGGAAAGATTGAAGTGTGCGTTCCTGCTGACCAGGGGGTCGAATGTCCACGTGATGGTATTGATGCCTCGTGCCAAGGCCCAGGCTCTCTGGTGGAGTTTGAGAGCGAACCCGATGTTTCGGCCGCGTGCATTATCCGCCACCCCGGCGATATGGCTGTGCAGTGACAAGGTGAACGGCACGCCCCACATACCGACGGATATGCCGAGCATGCGGTCGTCTGCGAAAACGCCACAGACGTAGCTTTCGGTGCCAGCGAGCGCTTGAAGAACCTCGACGTTCATGATCGACATTCCGTCAGTGGGCCGCCAGATCTGGTCGATGAGTTCGACACCCCTCTGCATGTCGTCGATTGAATTCAGCGCCTGAATAGCCACTCCTGATCGGTCTGCCGCCTGAGCGGCGGCACTTGCGGCAATCCGCGATGTCTCGGTTCGCGCGATTTCTCGCGCTGGATCAGTAAAAGTGGTCATAGTTCGAGGATTGCCGATTCAGAGGGGCGGAACACTGTCCAGCTCCACTATTTCTTCGGCACTCGTTAGTCCGACGGCACTGGTTCGACCAGTCGGTTCAGCAGCAATGTCACGAGGGCAGTTCGCGCTGGAATTTCGGCGACGAGCGCGTGTTCGTGATCTGCGTGGGCGCCGCCGCCAACTGCTCCGAGACCGTCAAGGGTCGGCATTCCCAGACCTGCTGTCAGGTTTCCATCGGATCCGCCACCCACGTGGGCCTCACTGAGGCGGCCGAGTCCGGCTTCGTCTGCGATTCGCGCAGCAATCGCGAACAATGCGCCGGACATTTCGCGCTCCAACGGTGGTCGGTTCGGCCCACCTGTGACGACAAGGCTGGCACCTGGAAGTACCGGACGAAGTGCTCTGATCTCGCGATCGACGCGTTGCTGCTCCTCCCGGCTCCATGTACGTGAGTCGACTGTGACCTGGGCTGATGCAGGCACCGTATTTGTCGTGGTGCCACCAGATAAAACTGTGGGCACCACGGTGGTTCCGAGTTCGGTTGAGCCGATTGCGGCGATCCTGGTGATCTGGTAAGCCAATTCGAGGGTTGCATTTATGCCGGCCTCTGGCTCGAGCCCTGCGTGCGACGCGCGTCCAGAGACGACCACTCGATAGTCGGAAATTCCTTTCCGCGCCGTTTTCAAGGCGCCTCCGTCTGCGGAGGCTTCGAGCACCAACACTGCTGCGACGTCTCGACAAGACTGTTCGATCAGCGCGCGAGAAGTATCGGAACCGGTCTCCTCGTCGCCGGTGATGAGCACGGTGATCGGCGCTCCGCGATCGACATGGGCGGCTGCGTAGAGCGCCATGACGACGCCAACTTTCATGTCGAACGATCCAGGTCCGCGTATGACTCCATCCTCAACTGTCCATGGATGAGCTTCGAGTGAGCCGAGCGGCCAGACGGTGTCGTGGTGGCCCAACAACAGAACACGCCGAGGTCCTTCACCGAGTCGCCATCGCAGATGAGTACAACCGTCGACAACGATGCGCTCGGGCGCGACGCCCAACAGGTCTGTTCCGAGCAGCGCAACAGCATCTGCACTTCGGCCCACGGCCCCCAGGTCCGCCGACGGGGACTCGCACCTGACTAGAGCGCCGATATCGGTCAGCATCTGCTTCGACAGTTGTTTGAATTCCGTTTTCAAGGGGGTCACACCGGGCTCCTTCGATCGACTGTTTGACCCCAGCCTTTCGCAACGCCGCCGCGATTGAATCGTCCAACGGAGCACATCGGGTGGAGTGGGTTGGTTCGCCCGAACCAACCGTGTCAGGAGTCCGCCGAGTCTTGCTGGGGCGCCGTCGCAAGTTCCAGAAGACGCAGCTGCATCATGGCAGCGAATCGTTGATGCGGGTCGGTGAGATCGAGGCCGCTGACGGCCGACACACGACGTATCCGGTAGCGAAACGTGCTGGGATGGACGTATGCCTGTTTGGCTGCGATGCCGACGTCTCCGAATGCGTTGAGCCAGTAACGCAAGGTTTTCACCAAGTGTGCCTGATGCTTGGCGTCATAGGCGAGCAACTGCGCGATGGGCCTTGAAATTTCGTTGCCACGTGCGGTGACAAGATCGGTGAGATCAAGTAGCAATGAATCGATGTAGACGTCCTCTGCTGTGACCACCCGACGTGTGCCCCCCTCGTACCTGAGTACTCGCAGCGCTTGATCCGCGCCGTGCCGGGCGTTCGGGAGACTCCCTCCGTCCATCGCGAGAGGGCCGATCCCGATCAACACCGACAGACTTTGACCGGTTCGATCGAGGAAACCCTGCGCCATGAGATGCGTTCTTTTCGCGTGATCCTGTGGGTTCCCCAGCAGCGGCACCGTCGCATAGGCTCGGTCGCCGAGTACCGCCACAGCGGAACCTGGCTGCAGGGCCGATAGATGAAGGGCCAAAGCGTCTGCGGCGCGTTGCAAATTGGCGGCGTGAATTGGTGCGCTGTCGGCCGCTCCGCCACCGTCGGCGGACCAATTCAGTCCGAGCGCCAGTACCGCCACCGGTCGTCCGCTGAGGCCGAGCCGCCCGGCAGCTTCGGGCGCTGAGGGGCCGCCTTCGAGGGCCGTGTTCACCAAGTCCGCGCGTAGCCTTCGCTCGACATCGCTCCCGGCGCGAAAGCGGAGCATATGCAGCGCAACAAGTTTCGCGGAATCGGCGAAGGCTCGATTCCGCTCGTCGCTGAGGGGTTCGCGCACTGCAGCCCACATCGAGCCGAGGATCTCCTCGCCTGCGCGCACCGCAATAGCGACCCGCGCCATGGCGTGCTCGTCGTCGTCGAGTGTCCAGCCGGGAAGAAATACCGGTTCCTCGCTAGTGCGGAGTTGTTCGAACTCGCCGCGCGATTCCTGGGAGCGTACGTAACGGTCCGGTACGCGCCGGCCGAGAATCGTCTCGACGCGGGAAGGATCGGCCTCGTCCTGACGCCCTGAAAATGCCAAGACGTTGGAGTTTCGGTCCTCGATCGTGAGCGGCGCGTCCAAAAGGGCGGCTATTGCGTTGGCGAGTGAGAACAGATCACCGGACGGCATCCCGCCGATGAACTCGGTCATCGCGGCTCCGACGTCGTCTTCTGCGAGCAACGTACGCAACATCGCGACCAATTGAGTCCAAGATGCGCCTTCCACCAGACCGAGCAGCGTCACGCCCGAGCGCTGGACTGCGCGCTCCATCGAGGCGTTCACAGTCATCGGTGCGCGGACGACCAGCGCCGCGGCGTTCCGGTGACCGACTTCGCGCAAGAGCTGACAGATCCCGTCGTGATCGTGCACGCCGACACCGAGCACGATTGACCGTTCGGCTATCACCAAATCGTCTGCGGCGTCGTAAATTACGACGCCGCCGAGCACCTGGTGATCCCTGAATGAACCGGCCAACTTCTCGAGAAGTGTCGTCCCGAGATGATCCAGAATCCGGCCAAGGCTGCGGCGAGTGGTCGTTGGTGAGCTGAGCATCCACGAAGCCTAGGCTGTGCGGTAGATCACCACGCTGTCGCACTGGACGCAATTCGGCCCACCTTTTCCTCGGATCCGCCAAGTCGTAAACCGGCCGTATTTACTTGTCGCCCTGGGCGAAATAGTCCGCACAGACTGCAGCAAGCTCGTTCCACACGGCGCAGGCAGGTGTTACCACCGTGTTCATGGACGTCTCCTCGACGAAGGGGGGAAGTCCGTTCGTGGTAACGACCAAGGTGAAACCGGCAGATATTTCGCTTGCGCCCATCGTGGTGTAACCGCCGTACGAACCGCTGTGACCCTGCCAGACACTGCTACCCACCTGGGTGCGAAACGTGCCCATCCCGTAGCTGTTGATCCGGACGGGTTCCGCGGGGCCGGCCATCGCCTGCGGTGTGGCCGCGACCATTTCCTGCAATAACTCCGAGTCGAGCAGCGTCCCACCAATGAACAGGCTGTCGAGGAACTGTGCGGCCCCGATCGCGGTCCCGGCGAACAACCCGTCGCCGAATGGGAGTCCGAACAGGTCGACGGGTACTCCGGTCGGTCGACGGGCGAGGTAGGTGTCGTGGAACAGGCCGTCGGACAACCGTTGATAGCCGTGAGCCAGTGATTCGGCCACGCGTGCGGATCTGCGTAATGTCAGCAGATCGTCGCCCATAGGACGCGAACCCGATGCTGAATGGATGACCTGCGAACAGACGCGTTCCATCTCCTCGTCCCCGCCGAGTGCCTGAACCAGAACCCGAGCAAGGATGATGTAGCCGGTGTTGGAGTACGCCCAGTGCTCACCCGCTTCGACGGGAGAACCGAGCGCATCGGCGAACATCGACCAGGTGAATGGTCGATCCGGATCGTAGTTGTTACGTACTGGATTCGCTGCGGCCACCTCGGACCGGGAAGCCTCCAACTCCGGAGGAAACAACGCACTCAACTCCGGCGATGCATAGACGTCGGGAAAGCCTGCCGTGTGCGTGAGCAGCATCCGAACAGTCACGGTGTCGGCGCCGGGTACGCCGGGGCCGAGATACACCGCGATCGGCAGGTCGAGACCGATTACGCCGCGTTCGACTTGGTGCATCGTGCAGGCAGCGAGTATCAGTTTTCCAAAGCTCGCCAGACAGAACGGCGTTTCATCGGAGACCGGGAGCGATTGGTCGACCCGTGCCAGGCCGTGCACACCGGTCCAGATCCTCTCTCCGTTGCACATCAGAGCCGCCTGCGCGCCGGGCGCTGCCGCCGAGCCTGCTGCGCGGGCCATGGTCGCGTCCAGTTGGTCCTTGATCGGGATGGCAAGCATTTCTCTCGACACTGTGTTCGTCCTTCGGCCGTGGTGTGTGCATCTGATTTCATGATTGTTGCGAGCCGACGGTCACAAGTCTTGGTCTGCAGGAACGACTTTCACGTGGTTGATTCGTCCCGGCGAACGGATAGCCCGCCGGTCGAACTGCACAGGTCAAGCTATTCGTCGTCGCGGTGTTTTCGTGGTTCTGCGTAATCGTGCGGTGGCCATGCTGAGCGTCGGCCTCGCGGTCGCGGACTGCGAGGTTGTGGACCCGGTAGTAGGCGGGTCCGAGTTGAGCAGCAGGTTGCCACCAAACTCTGATCGTTCGTGTTCAGTATTGCCATCTGACGCTAGAAACGGCCCATCGTGGTGCTCCCGAATCTGTGTCAGGGCGCGCTGGCACCGTGTCAGGAGCTTCCACCTGACTGAACCGTGAATGATGCCGTACGTCCGCGCCGGACAGTCCGGGGTGATGGGCTTGTCCGATCAGACGGATCTCGGATGCCGGCCTCGTCGTCGCCGACGAACACTTCCGGTCCGTTCGCGCTTACCGTTGCATCATGGTGAGCCCGTACGAAGTCTCGGGCTGGCCCAACCTTCGGTACCCACCCTGCTCGTCCAGCACCGTACGGACACGCTGTCCGCCGCAACGAACGTCGTGTTTGTTGGATGAGGAACCCAACAGTCTCGGCTTGCTTGTTCTGGTGACGGTCGGTTGTGTACTTCTCTGAACCGGTTGGGCTCCGCTTCGCACCACCACACATTGGAGTATTCGTGAGCCGCACCCCCGAACAAGACGCCACCATTACCCGAATGGATGCATCGCTTGACTACATTCGGACCTGGCTGCAAACCCAGTTCGATCGACATGACATCCCAGGTATGCAGGTTGCGGTCCGATACGGCGGTATGTCGAGACTCTCCGAGGCGTACGGCGTCACGAATCTGGAGACCAAGGAACCGGTGACGCAGGGCCACCTTTTCCGCATCGCCTCTCAGTCGAAAACGTTTACCGCAGTTGCCGTTTTGCAGTTGGTCGAACGCGGCCTCCTACGCCTCGACGACTCGCTCAGCCGGCATCTGAGTGAACTCGAGAACAACGCGGCCGGAGACGTGACGGTGCGCGATCTACTCAATCACACCGCCGGCATCGTTCGAGACGTGCCGACCGCCGACCTCGATCAAGTGATCGCCCCGACGCCCGACGAGAATCAAGTCATACAGACCGTCCTTGAACGCGGTTGTGTCTTCCCGTCGAACGTGACTCTAAAGTACTCCAACGTCGGATACAGCTTGTTGGGCATCATCATTGGACGGGTTGGCGCCGTGGGCTACGGGGCATACGTCAACAAACACATCATCGCTGCGTTGGGACTGCAGAACACCGGACCCGACCTCGACCTCGACAGGGTGACCGAGTTTGTGCACGGTCATGCGGGCCCCCACGCGCGGCGACCGCAAGCAGTACTGCCGCTGATGACTTCTCACGCGAACGCCCCATGCGGGGGGTTCTTTTCCACCGCCGAAGACCTCACCTCCTACTACGCTGCGCACCTGATGGGGGACAACCGTTTGCTCAACGACGACAGCAAAAGACGGCAACAACACGCCGGATGGTCGTCAAATCCAATCGACCCCACGGCGCCGCGCTACGGACTGGGTATCGTCCGCGAGAGCTTCCGGGGGCGCACTCTTCTCGGCCACAGCGGAGGCCATCCGGCGGGCCAAGTCAGCGACACCGTTTTCGACCCTGACAGCGGCGTCGTCATCTCTGTGCTGGCGAACGGGTTCGGCTCTCCGGTCGGCGAACTGACCCGCGGCGTGTTGAGCTTGCTGTATGCCGCCGCCGCCGATCCCACAGATCCCGCAGGTGTCGGATTAACACCGGGCGTCATACCTACGCAACCAATCGAGCTCAACACGAGTGAGTTGGCCCGTTTCGCCGGGCGATACATCGACCAGATTGATGAGTTCCACCTGGCGGCGCTAGGTGGGAAACTGCTCGGGATCTACCCGGATGGCCTCGATCCCGTCGGGGCAGCGGAACGATATGCGGTGGTTTCGCCCAATGAGCTACGCAATGTTGGGGCCTCGGCTTTTGCCAGCGCCGGCGAGTCGATAACCGTTGTCCGGAACACAGACGACAGTGTCCGGAGAATCCAGTTCGGACGCTCGGTGATGTGGCCGGTTGAAAGGTATGAAGGCCCGTCGTTCTGACACGATTGCGGGCCCACCACTGTTGATCAGTCCCCCCGGCGCTCTGGCTGACAATCGCTGATCTTGGCGAGAAACATTTCATGACAATGATTTTGAAGGTGATTCGAGCACGCCTTCGCGAAGGAGGGGGTCACGGCCAATGATGCGAATGGCGACCCGTATTCGATGTGCGGCAATGATCCTTCATTTTACTCAGTTCTGCTTGCTCACAGTGCTTTCGAGTTTGCCACATCAACTGCTGGATGTGGCTCGTTCCCCGACGTCGGGTCAAGGGTATGGCGGGGCCGGGAGTGCTGAAAGCGCTAGTGCTTACGGGTAAATCCTGCACCTGTGAATTCGGTAGAAATAGGTTTCCCCGAGGGGGTTCGGCTTCAGCTAGCCATGTGGCGAGGCTAGCTGAAGCCTGCTGTCGTTCGCAGGTTTCGCTGTAGTTCGGTAGTCGCGTCGAGTTGATGGCGATCTGTGGTCGCGGATCCTCTGCAGTCGTTGTTGGCCTTCGATGTAGTGCGCGGATAGGCGCTCTCCATCTTCACGAGAGACTGGGCTTCGCGCCTGATGACTGAGCCGCGGAATCGAAAGTTGTTTTGTATCAATAGATTTCGTCGAGAATGTATTGACCTGATTCGGGTTCGAGACTACCCTGATGAAGGTAAAACAATTCGCCGCGCTTTGCGAAATGCAATTGTTGTCGTATTTCGCAATACGCAAATCCTTACAATGAAGGAGTTTTCAATGGGTTCATCTGAGTCTGACCTCACTGCAATTGGCAATGCCATCACAGTTCTCGGTGGTGTCGCTGGAGTGATCGGGGGTATCGCGGCTGCGCTTGGACTCGTCTCGTTCTTCGGAGCCGGAGAGACTCTGTCCTAATTCTGTAGCTGGGCAGGTGGGCCGAACTAATGTCGGACGGCTCATCTGTTCCGAATTGTATTGCGCGACAACATTGAGAGTGTCATCGGTAGTAAAAGAATAGACACCGATAACTCACTGTGTGAGATCATCCAATCAGGCACAGTCGTCACTAAAGTGATCCTCGACTGGGTGCGGCAGATGTCATTGCGAGGATGGCGCGGGAAGGCGACTGTGCGGGGGATTGGTGCGTAGATAAGGGCTGAGCGACGAGTCGCAGTATTGGACGTCAGCCGCTTGAGGACATAACGATATACCGGATCGCTCCGCTTCCACTGGCGTGGGATCAACTGCGACCCGACTAGCTCGTCGATAACTTCGTATCCCTGGCCGGCGTCGAGTTGTCGGATTTGCCGTATTTCTTCTGAAAACGCGTCGATGCCGCGCGGAAGTATTGCGAGCGAACCTTTCTCGTGTCGACTTCGCCGGCAGTGAGGGTCCGTTGGAATGGTCGTTAGGAAAGGTCCGCTGACCCGCCGCTCCATCGCCTCAAGTGTCGGGCAAGGCGATGAACGGACGGCATCAGAGAGAGAATGTCGCTCTACTCCCGTTAATCTCGGTCAAACCTCTTACACCGCGTCATTTCTCCTGCAATCCGCCACGACGAAGCGCGCGCCCGGCAAGATGACCGGTAGGCGCTCCATTTTGTAAAGCTACTGCGCCGTTGATCAAAACGTGACGCATGCCGGTTGCGTAACGGTGCGGTTGTCGATAGGTGGCAAGATCTTCGACGGCCTCGGGTTCGAACACGACGAGATCCGCAAAAGCACCCGCACGCACCTCGCCTCGATCGAGTAGGCGCAGATTCTTCGCCGGCAGGCTTGTCATACGACGGACAGCATCTTCCAAGGAGAGAATGCCGGCCCGGACGTACGGGCCGAGAACTCGTGCGAATGCGCCGTACGCGCGGGGATGAGTAGGCGCCTCGGTGAACGGCGGCTCGGCTGGCGAGGCTTCCGAGTCGGAACAAATTGAGACCCAGTGGCTTTGGAGCGCGAGGTGGATGTTCTCCTCGGTCATCTCGAAGTATGCAGCGAGTAGATCTGGGTCCTCGATCACGAGATCGAGGAGGGTGTCGATCGGATCGGCGTCGCTACGGGCGGCTGCGACCTGATCCAATGTGCGCCCACTGATGCCTGGCTCGAGCGCACCGAGCAGCAGGATGCCACTGGCTCCTCCGGAGCCGAGATACAGATTCTCCCAGTCGGCCCCAGGGTGGTCGATCGCATCCTTGATAGTGGCGCGAACAGAGGGCTTGGCGAGCCTGGACAACAGCGCAAGGCGGCCGCCCTCATGGAACTGCGGTGGGATGCAGGCGCCCAGTGTTGTTGCGCCCGCTTCATAGGGGTAGATGTTGGCGCTGACGCTGATTCCCGAGACACGTGCGCTCTCGATCCTGTCGATCGCCTTCCTCATCGCCGGCCAGTTCTGTCGTCCAGATGCTTTGAGGTGATAGACCTCTGCACGAGCTGCCGTCACTCCCGCGATATCGATGAGTTCGTCGATAGCATCGATCAGCCGGTCTGCTTCGTTGCGAACATGCGAGATATAGAGGGCGTCATGCTTGGCGAGGACTCGGGCATAGGCGGTGAGCTCGGCGGTACTCGCATAGCTGCCGGGTGAATAAATCAGCGCCGAGGCGACGCCGAGGGCGCCGGCAGTGAGCTCGTCGTCGAGTATTTGGCACGCTGCGGCAAGCTCGTCATCGGACAATGCACGGTTATCTGCGCCGGCTTGGATCATACGAAGATTGTGCGCGCCGACGAAGCTGGCGATGTTCGGGCCCACGCCGGCCATCGCGAGGCCATCCAGGAAGTCGTTGAGCCGCGGCCAGTTCATTCGTACTCCTGGCGGGTGCGGCTCAGCGTCGATGATCTCACCCATTGCGCCGCTGACCGGTCCCAGTGAGAAGCCTTCCCCGAAGACTTCGGTAGTGACACCCTGGTAGAGATCGGACAATCCGCGCGGATCCTGTTGCAGGGTTCCGTAGGCGTGGCTGAGGACGTTGATGAAACCGGGTGCTACGACTGCGTTTTCAGCCGAGAGCACCTGACAGTTGGTGGGGGGAACCTGTCCGACCGCGACGATCCGATCGCCGCTGATCGCGACGTCGGCGCGCCGAAGTGGTCCGCCGGTACCGTCGGCAACCATGCCGCCGCGCACCACGAGATCGATCGACATCTTTGCTCCTCTGGGTCTACGTTCTGTGCGGGTACTCGCCGTACGGCGATCCGGTGGTGCTGGTGCTGCTCGGTCAGCTGGTTTGGCGTCCGAACATCTCGCGAAGAGACTCCCCGAGCAGGTTCAGGGCCAGCACAGTGAGGATGATGCAGGCGCCGACGGGGTAGACGAGCCACCAGTAGCCGTCGGAGATGTATGTGGCACCGTTCGAGAGCTGGCCGCCCCAGTCGGTCGCCGGGTAAGACAGCCCAAAGCCGAGGAATCCGAGGGTGGCGACGATGAGGATGGCGTCAGCGACCTGGAAGGTGATGTTGACGATGATCACTCCCAGGGCGTTCGGGATCAGGTGAGTCAAGATGAGCCGTCGGCGCGATGCACCCATCACCCGAGCGGCCAACACGAACTCCCGTACGCGCAGTGTCAGGACCTCACCACGTACGAGGCGGGCTGGGACGAGCCATGAAAACGCGCCGATGACCAGGCCCAGTGAAACGGTGCTGGCACTGAATCGCGCGGACAGGATGAGGACGACGAACAAGAACGGCACCGAGAGAAATATGTCGACCAATCGCATCATCGCCCCGTCGAGGACTCCTTTGGCGAGGCCCGCGATGGTGCCGTAGAGGGTGCCGAGAACAGTAGCCGTGACGGCAGCGAGGAGCCCGATTTCCAGGGAGACTTGACCGCCTTTCATCAAGCGCCCGAGTGCGTCGAAACCGTTCGCGTCGGTGCCGAGGGGATGCTCACTGTTCGGTGGGAGTGCCGCATCCGCAAGATTCACGTACGTCTGATCGGTGTGATAAAAGTACGGGCCGATAAAGCAGAAACCGGCGAGCAGCAGGAGTAACAACAGGCCGACGAGGCCGAGCGGATGCTCTCGCAGTTTCCGAAGCCGCATCTTGAAAGCTGATGATAGTGAGATCTTTTCCGTATGCGTTTGTACCGCAACTGATTTCACGGGCATTTCCGTAGGTGTACTCATGCGGACAGCTCGATCCTGGGGTCGGTGATGGCCAGTGCAACATCGGCGATGAGATTTCCCAAAACAGTCAAGGTGCCGACGATGAGGGTGTAGGCCAACAGCACCGGGTAGTCCTCACGTTGGAGGCTGTTGAGAAACAGCAGACCGAGGCCCGAGTAGTTGAACACCGTCTCAGCGATCAGATTGCCCGCCAGCAGAGCCGGAACCGACAAACCCACCACTGTGATGAGAGGTTGACAGGAGTTGCGCAGCAGATGCCGGGTCAAGACCAACCGCTCGGGGAGCCCCTTCGCCCGGGCCACCTTGACGTAGTCCTGCCCGAGCTGATCCAGCGTGGCCGTTCGCTGATATCGGGAGAATACGGCGATGCTGGTCAGAGCAATTGTGATCACAGGCAATGCCATCGCCCTGGGATCGGTGAAAACCACCCACGCGGAGGACGATTGAGAAGCCTGAGAAGGAAACAGGGGGATGGCCTGACTAAAAAGCGCGATGAGTACCAACCCGAGCAAGAACTGCGGCGTTGCGTACAACGTGTAGGATCCCGCCGTGGCCGCGTGGTCAACGATGCTGTTGCGTTTGACCGCCTGCCAGATTCCCAACGGGACCGCAATGGCGAGCGCCAATACCAGAGCAGCCAGAGAAAGCATGGCGCTGCGGCCGGCATTCTGCTGAAGTAGCGTCGCAACGCTCTCGTTCAGCTTGTAGGAATAACCGAGGTTTCCATGCAACAACTGCCCCAGATAACTGAAGTACTGCTCGAGAACTGGTCGGTCGAAGCCGTGCTCGCTGTTGAACGCGGCCACGGCCTCGGGAGATGCCCGCTGACCCAACACGGCTCGCCCCGGGCTGCCCTGTACGAAGTACAGAAGAAAGTACACCACTGCGGAGATCCCGATCAGCACGAGAAGCGAAATCGCCAGGCGCCGAAGCACATACCATGCCATGTTGTCGTCTTTCTTGTCTGATGAAGTTTGCCGCGGACCTTTCTTCGTTGTGGCCTAGGAGTGGAAGTACCAGAGCTGTGGGTCCAAAACGCCCAGACCGTAGCGCGTGATATTCGCGAACGCGGCGGATGGCCCCGAGATGTCAGACTTCCAAATAGCGATATTGGCGGGGTTCGGCATGAACAGGTAAGGCAAGTTCTGCCCGATGTAGGTGGTCTCGGCCGACAGGGCCTTCGGGTCGGTCGAATTCTCCGACGCTGCCATCAAGGCATCCGCCGTCGGATCACTGTAGTGGCCGAGATTGAACGAGGCGCCGGTCTTCAGATAGCGAATTGCGGACGGGTAGGGCATAGCGTTGAAACTTCCCTCGTCTACCAGAGCCCACTGGTCCTTGTATGCGGGCGCGGCGTTATTGTCCGCATTCTCGTAGAGGAAATTGAGGGACTTGGCTTCCCCAGTGATATTGATGCCCACTTGCTTTGCCGCAGAGATGAACGCGATGTTGCGATTGGCGATACTCGCCGGTGAGCTCGCGTAAAGCAGATTGAAGCTGAGCGTCTGACCGTCGGGGATGCCAGCACCACAGTCCTCCGGGCCGGTTCCAGGGCGGACACACGTCCTCGTCCCGTCTGCGCCGATGTCCCAACCGTGACTCGAGAGAAGCTTCTCTGCAGCGGCCGGGTCGTAGGGGTAGGGCGCGTTCTCGCCGAAGGACGGAGCGTAGCGGGGGTCGCCTTGCCCGATCGTGTACGACGGCGCTCCAGCCCCGTCGTAGATCCCTCGGCTCTTGATATAACCGGGCTGATCGATCAGATGCTGCAGAGCCTGACGTACATAGAGCTGGGCGATGATCTTGTCGAAGTTGTTGGTGGTGTTCTTGAAGTTGATCACCACAGGATTGAACTGCGTCGGGCCAGGCTGACCGTAGGCGTGGTAGCCCTGCTTCTCCAGATCGGAAATCTGTGAAGCATAACTGGCATCCAGTGCGCCAACAGTCAGCTCACCGGCCTTGAGCTGATTGAGCATTGCGGACGTCGAGGTGAATGGGAGGAACTTCACCGCGTCAACGGTGGAAGGGTCCGGCCCGGTGTAGTTCGCGTTGGGTACCAGCGTGTACGTACCGGTGGCGGACTCGAAGCTCTGAAGACGGAACGGACCGTTGACAACTTGCCACAGAGGGTTGGTCGCGAAACTCGACTGTTCACGTCCCTGCACTGAGAGGTAGTCGTAAATCGCCTTGGCGTTGGCCGGCACCTTGTAGTCCAAGTGCTCACCGTCGGCGGACGCGACGTTCCAGGCTGTCGATGGTAACGGGATGATCGGCGTCGCTACGTTGTTCAAGAAAAAGTCAGGATTCGTCGCTTGATTCAACTCCAGCTTCACGGTGTAGGGGTCGGTAGCGGTTGCGCTGACCAAGTTCTCCGGGAAACCGCCCGCCACATAACCGCTCCAATTGGCGGGACTCTCGGCGATCGCAGCCTTGAGCAGTTCGATCGAGAAGAGCACGTCCTCCGCGTTGACGGGCTGGCCGTCGGACCACCGGTAGGAGTCCTTCATCTTGATCGTGAAGGTCTTGCCATCGGCGCTGGCTGTGGGCAACTCGGCCAGGCTGAGCGCAGAATTGACAGGCTCGGTCGAGCCGACGTCGGCTGCGTTGTACAAGTACTTGAACATCACCTGCTGGGCGGCAAAAGGGGAATCCGAGCTGGCCCGGTTGGGATAGAGGACATTGGGCGCGAGCCCCACAGGCGACGCGACAGTAATGGTGCCGCCCTCCTTGGGCTGCCCGACGGCCTCGGGCAGAGCGCCAAAAGTCTGTCCACTGCCGCCGGTACCGGCAGGTTGCGCGCCGCTACATCCGGCAATCAATAACGACGTCGCTGCTGCAGCGAACACCCCGCGAAATAGTCGATGGGTGGTGAGGGTGGTCATTCTTTGCTCCTGTCGTTCATGCATGTGGGGCACGATCCTGCCCATGCTGGTTAGATCGCTGCGTCGGACGGCACGGCGTCGCCGTGACCCATCCGGCCGTGTGCACGCCGTGGTCGTGCGCGTCTTGATTGCCGCGCAAGGATTTTCAATCGATATCAGTTCGGTGAGCTCATGTCGTCATGAGATTGGCGAACTGCTCGAACTTCTTTGCCTGCAACGGAAAGTGGCAGGCAACCCGATGGGTGTCGGTGACGGACTCCATCGGCGGCTCCACCGCGGCGCAGAGTTCAGTTGCATGCGGACATCTGGTCCGGAAATGGCACCCGCTTGGTGGAGTGATGACGCTGGGCAGCTCGCCGCGGATGGGTTTACCAGCGTCACTGCTCTCACCTACGGGATCGGTATCCGCGACTGCTGCGAGCAGCCCAGCGGTATACGGATGCGCCGCCGTCGAGTAGACCTCTTCACACGTACCGACCTCGACAAGCTTGCCAAGGTACATCACCCCGACACGGTCGGCCAGATAGCGCACGACGGCAAGGTCGTGCGAAATCACCACGCTGCTGAGGCCGAGTTCGCTTTGAGTGCGGCGCATCAGGTTGAGAACTTGTGAGCGCACAGATACGTCGAGGGCGCTCACCGGCTCATCGGCAACGAGGACCAGCGGGTCGAGTGCAAGGGCGCGTGCCAGTCCCACCCTTTGTCTCTGCCCACCGGACAGCTCATGTGGATAACGCTCCATCACTCCATCAGATAAACCCACCTGGTCCAACAAGTTTCGGATTCGGGAGTTCCGCTGTGCTCTGGTGCCCACGTTTTGGATGACCAGGGGCTCAAGCAGAATCGTCTCGATACGCATCCGAGGATCAAGGGAGGCGTGGGGATCCTGGAACATCATCTGCAGTTCGGACCTACGTTTGGTCAGCTCGCGTGAACTCATCTGGGTGATCGAATCGCCTTCGAGTAACACTTCACCGCTGGTGGGTCGGTCCAACGCGACGAGCATCCGGCCTAGCGTCGACTTGCCGCAGCCGGATTCGCCGACAAGTCCGAATGTCTCACCAGCGGCGACATCGAAGCTGACTCCGGAAACAGCCTTGACGGTGCTTCGCGCGCTGAACAGACCGGATCTACCGGTTGGATACTCGCGCACCAGATTACGGACCCGAAGGCGCGGTACGGCACTCAAGCCATCCGCGTCGGCAGATGCTGGGGAGGTCCGGGACCGCACCGGGGTGCTCGGACCGGAGGCTGGATGCCAGCAGGCGTACGTGTGACCCGCAGGTTCTACCGTCAATTCCGGATCGTTGTGATGACAATGATCGGTGGCTGAGGCACACCGGGGCGCGAATGGGCAGCCCAGCTGCGGTGACGCCATGTCGGGGGGTGAACCGAGAATGCTGTAGAGCTCGAGCTGCTTGTCGTGAGTGATCGTAGGGATCGACGCGAGCAGTGATTGTGTGTAACGATGCCGCATGTCGCTGAAAAGTGTTGGTGTCAGGCCGGTTTCAGCAACTCGTCCGGCGTACATCACCGCCACGCGATCGGCATGCCCCGCGATCACCCCGATGTCGTGGGACACCAGGATCATCGCCATCCCAAGCTGCGACTTCAATTCTGCTAGCAGGTCGAGGATTTGAGCCTGGATTGTGGCATCGAGCGCGGTGGTCGGTTCGTCAGCGATAACGACCCGCGGCTCGCACGCCAACGCCATGGCGATCATCACTCGCTGCCTCATGCCACCGGAGAGTTGGTGTGGGTAGTCGTTCATCCGCTCGGACGGTCTAGGTATCCCGACCAGAGCCAATACTTCTTCGGCCCTGCTACGCGCAGCACGTTTGGTGCCGCCGCAATGGAGCTGTACCGGTTCCGCGACCTGATCACCGATACGACGAGTCGGGTTCAACGCGGACATGGAGTCCTGGAAGATCATCGCGATGTCGTTGCCACGGATCTGTCGGTATTCGGACTGCGGCAGACCCACAAGTTCGCGGCCATCCATAGTGATCGAGCCCTTGGACACGACACCGCCTGCCGGCAGCATCCCCATAACCGCCAGACCCGTCATCGACTTACCAGACCCGGATTCGCCTACCACGCCAAGAGTTTCGCCACTGCGCAGTCGCAGGCTCACGTCAGATACAGGCCGAACTTTGCGATCGCTGCGCCGGATCTCGATCGACAGATTGCGGATCGACAGCAAATCAGGACCGTCACCATGAGCACCAATCAAGGTGTCGGCCGTTTGCGCGGCCCCGCTCTCCAAAACCATGGACTGATAGTAGTGGCGCAGACCCAGGCGACGGGTTAGTCGTTGCGAATGAAATCGCACCAAAAACTTCGTCTACGAGGACAAATCGGTGCGTGGATGGATCGTTGCGTCTGGGTCCGCGCGGATTCGGTCGGTTATCGCAACGTGCCTCTCCATCGATGGGCGATGCCTCCGATGGTGGGTCGTCCAGCGTATTCGTACGCGGGATGGAAGATCCTTTGGTCGTCGCGGTGATGGTGCAACCGTCCAGAACGCAGCGGGGTAATCGAGATCAGTCAGAGAGTGGCTGGAACTGGGTATCCGAATTCGGCGGTGTACGCGGTCCTAGGGTGACGCGCGCCGAGGGGCCCTTAGATCCTCGATCACGCGTTCATTCGCACTGAATCCGGACATGAAGTCCTTGACGACCGTCGCGACGACTCCTGGCAATGTCCACGATCAGTCGCGAGTTGCTCCAGCACAGCCACTTTCGTTGAGACTCCCCCATATCGGGATGCGCAGAATGCGCAGGCGAACGGTCGACAGACACCTTCGAGCCTGGTCATCAACGCTAGCTTGCGCGCGTACAGAATGTTGTTGAACCGCCGCTCCCAAAAGGGATCTCGATGACACCTCGGAAAGCCCCAATGATCCATAGCTGCACGTGTTGCACGATAAGACTTCTCGCAGTCCTCACGTTCAGATTTTCACATACGCCTCGACGTGGCCGGTGTGGGTGGGGGCACCGCCTTGCGTGGCAACGAAGCCCACGCGAGTGAGGACCGCTCTACCCTCCCACTCGCCCGAATCGCCGAGTAACTAGCCACCATTCGATGTGAGTGGTCCGATTCGTGTGAGGAGCGGGCAAACGTGTTCCCACACCGGATGCGATCTCGCCGACCTCGATCGCTAGTCCTCGTCCTCGTACTCCGGTTCAGGCTCATCCACCCATGCTTGATATTTCGGACTCTTCAGATCGAGGTGGATCGCTCTGAAACCCAGGTTCAGTGTGATGACCGCTTTCGGCAGGTCCCTTCTGAGAGCTGCTTCTGGTCCGGGTTCGGCGCTCGTGGCTGTCCCCAGGAGTGCGGTAAATGCCACATCGAGGTTCGCGAAACCCTTGACCAGCAACGGGTGAACTTCTGCCTTGGGGGTACCTAGATCTGCCAGGTCCGAGACGAAGATTGAGAAGATTGAGATGTAGTGCATCGAACGGTTCCGCCGATTCATGTCCGGCGCTCGGCCCGTTCCCTGCAACGTCAAGATTGGCTCTGATATCCCCCTGAGGTTGGGGCCATCTTCGTTCGGTTGGTGGATTTTTGTCCGATCTGTGTGTTTGCGTAATGCTTGCGGAATACGTTCGATGGGTCGGATTCAATCGAGGGGTCGAATCTGACATGTTGTTGGTCATTCGTGTTGTGTGCTCAGCATGAGTGGCGTTCGACGGGACCCGGTCACAACATGGCCAGGCCGGGTCCCCAACGCCAGTGCGGGACTGACCCGATCCCAGCCGTTGTGTGGGGCGAGGTGAGGGCTGTCTCGTCCATTTGGTGGATTTCTGCGCAATCTGCACGATTGATTCGTGCATGCGGAATATGTTCGACGTGTCGAATTCGCCGGGCGAGCGATCGGAGAATGTCGCGCCTTCCACGGATACGACACACGTTGACTCACAGGCTTCGACCCTGGCCGGTCGCCTGATGGGCCAATCCGAGCGCGTCGGTCCCCGACAGTTCAGGCGCGCCGACCCGCCGGGGTGAACGCGCAGACACCTCGGCGGGTCTCTTCGGGTTTATGAGCGAACAGCGTGGGCATAACCGTTTTGGCCCGACGGAACGACCATCGCCTGGTGAGCCCGTCGGGCCCCGAAGGCGCAGACGCGAATCGCGGTATCGGCACTGGCGATGAGTCGACTCTTGCGTAAAGGACTGGAGACCTTGTCAGTTCAGCGAACACCAGCAGGCGGCTCCCGGGCGGCTGTGTGCTCAACCGCCAGGAGCCTAAGTCGTGCGATCCAAGGTCCGTGTTCACTCTCGGATCTGCGTGTCCCGACCTTCGCACCTTTTACCCCAGGTATTTGGATTGCAAACACATTACAAAATTTTCGCTGAGACGAGCGATCTGTCCTTGGGCGGCCTACCGTGAAACTGCGGGGTTAGTCATGAGGGGGCAGCTCGGCACCGATGGTGGGTCTCCGTGTTGTGTGCTCAATGCGGATGACGATCGACTAACCCCCGGCCCCTGGGCTTCCTGGGTCGGGGGTTTGACCGTCCACGAGAGTAGCAATACCGGTTAGCGACAGCCCCGGCTCCTTCGCCAGCCTGACCCGCTCGGCAGCCGCCGCAGCTTCCGCGGAGGACTCGGCCCTCTTCTTCGTCACATCTTCCAGCGGCGTCACCTCGGCACCTACTCCCCTGAGCGTTCACTCAGCTAGTCGGGCCGAAACACCGATTTGGAAACAGTCCCACCTTCGCCGACTGTTCGCGGTTGATCGAGTGTGCATCCTCAACGACGTTGCTTTCCAACCTGTTACGTGGGTCGAAGGACAAAGCTGTGTCGGATGTCGCTGTTTGCTATGTGCCGGTGTGTTGGCGGTGGTGTGATGCGCTCCAGGCGGCGCCGAGGGAGAAGTGGCTGACGACGCCATAGTGGTTCATCGCGTCGGCGACTCGGCGGCGCCCGGTTCGGGCGGTCATTCCGAGTGCGGTTGATGCTGATTCCATCGTCATGCCGGAGTTCATCAGGTGCAAAATGGGGTCCCAGGGGTTTTCCCATGGCTGGTCGTGCGCGGTGACGGGTACTGCTTCCTCCCAGATGCGGTGATAGATCCAGGTCATCGTCTGCGCGAGGGTGGGGGAATCGATGGCCATGATGCTGCTTGGCCATGCTTGTCCCCAAGTGAGGGGGATTCCGATGCGGGTGTGGTCGAGTATCCAGAAGAAGCTCGGTGGGTTCGGATGCATCCGAACGTGTGAGCCTGCGTTGATTTCGTGGGCAATTTGGTTGCGTCCGAGATCGGAGTTCGCGTCGGCGGTACTGACGATCAGGCGGATGTCGTGATCGGGTACGGCGTTTTTCTCCCAGTAGGATCCGGGTTCCTGTTCGAGAAGCGCTGTGTACAGGGGTGTGGTGTCGGGCATGCATGCGTAGGAGGCGCGGGGTTTCGCTCGTGAGGCTTGCAGTTTGTACATGTCTGCGGCGGCGAATGGGCCGTGCATGACGTCGATGGGCAGACCGTGGGCATCGGTGTCGCCGTATTGCCAGGCTTGCAACAGTTTCGGCAGTGTGGCGAGAATTCCTTGGGTTGTGGTGATCGTATCGGCGAGATTGTGGGACAAGCTGGTGAGGATGTGGTGGGTGACGTCGGCGACTGCGTTGTCGGGGCGTCGGTAGGTGATGATTTCGTTTGAGAGGGAGAGGAATCCGAGTTCTTCGAGTCGTTGAACCTGTTGTTCGGTTGTTTCGGGTGACGACCCCACTGCGGCGGCGAGTTCGGCGACGGATTCGATCCGGCCGCGTAATGCAATGTTGAGAAACTCTGCGAGTTCGGCGGTCCGGTTCATGCGGGTCCCTTCGTCCGGTGTTCCTCAGGTATCTCCTGCGCGCAGAGTGGAATTCGGATCCCGCAATGTCGTTCAGCGTCCGTTCGGCTTATTTCGCGTCGTGAACTCACATGCCTCGGAGCTGACGATGATCGTACGGGATCCACCATCACCACGCGCGGGTCACGGACCTGGGGTTGAACGGCTCCTGTGGGCACTTCGCAGTCAGCGTCGAACGTGTCAAAACCCGAGCCGCTGATACGGGCGGTCAGTTCGGCGGTGTCCTGGCCGTCATCGCTGTCCTGGATGCGGTTGACGGCGAGGATTTTTGCGGTCGCTGCGATCCCGGCGGCCTGGAATCTCTTTTCCTCCCGACGCCATCCGTAGGCACTGACTGCAAGCCCGATTCCGATCGGGAAGGTGAAGACTCCCCACCACAGGCCGGTCGGCAGTGAACCGTCGATTCACCCGGCGATCGGTCCGGCCAGGATGAGACCACTTGCGATCGAGTACGTCATTATTCCGGCGGCGTAACCGATGAGTTCGACCTGCCGTGGTTCGTTCGTGTTCTTGTTGGACACCTCGAAACCCTAAGTGAAGGGGTGGGTTCGAAGTCGCTGTTTTAGCGTTTGAGACGCGCTGATGACACGTCCCTGCGTGGTTGCCGGGGTGTGTGAGAGCGCCGGCCCGGGGCCGGTCTGCGGAGTAGCCCTCACATATATGGGACAAGATTGCGCGCAATCTCGCCCCTCGTGATTTGAGCTGCACGTAAAAGATCCGCATTTGTCTTGATCGTATTCTGCATTTCCTGCATTTGTGCGTTAGTGGACGTGTTGGCCGTGGACGCTTCGGCCTGGGCTGAGTGGTTCGGAGCTATAACGGTGCTGCCCTGGTTGAGAGGTGCCGCGGCTGCGGGGCCGACTGCGGTCGCGAGTAGGGCGGTAGCGGCGAGGGCGACTCCACCGAGGGCGGCGGCCAGGGGCATGCGTGTAGTTCGTCGGGAATCTGAGTGTTCGGGTGTTGTCATGGAGCTTTCCTTATCGAGTGAGTGAGTGAGTGGTCGTGGGGTGTGGCGTTGGTATGTCATTTCGGGTAACGGTAACGGGTATCGGCGTGAGGAACACCCATTTCGCCTGGCCAAAAGTGGCCAAATATCGCAATGACCACAAGTGGCCATACTTCCCTTGCCGCACCAGGTCGGCCCGGATCGGACGTGCGCTCGCGACAAGAAAATGCCGCAGGCCGCTGTCAAAGGCGATGTCGTTGTGTCGCAGTTGTTCTCACATGTCGGAGTGTTTGGCGGGCGCCCTCGCTCGCGGGGAGGCGGCGGGGGTGTGGGGTGGCGGATATCTGGTGGAGGGGCGGATTGCGGCTGTACCGGGCCCATGGCTTCCCTCTCGTGGGAGGGTTCGGCTGGCCGTTTCCCGGAGTAGAAATGACGAGGGAAGAGGATAAAGCCTGGGCACGAAAAGATCCGTGTGGCCGCCCAGAGCCACGGGCGCGGCGAATCGGTCGGGCGCTTCCGGATCGGCGACTGTCGTCTATACAGAGGGGTTCGTAGATTTCAGGCAGGAAGGGTTTCCGGCCGCGCGGGGAGTTGTCCGGTTTCGAGGAAGATGATGCGTCGGCCGATGTCGACGGTGTGATCGCAGAACCGTTCGAGCAAGGTGACGTCGACTGCTGCTTGTACTCCGTGTGGCCATTGCTGGGCTTGGGTGACGGTGAACAGGCGCCGGTGCAGTTGGTCCATGACGGTGTCGGCTGCGACCAGCTTTTCGGCGCGTGCATGGTCGAGGTGCCGGAGTACTACTTGGGTTTCGGTGGCCCGGGCTACCGCTGTCCTCCCCATGTCCTCTACGACTGGCTGTGCTTCGGGTGGTACTGCCGGTGTGGGATGGCGTAGGCGTGCGATCTTGGCTACGTGAGTGGCGAGTCCGCGGCATTATCGAGTGGTAGCAGCTCCACGTGTTGCTGACACCTGGCCGTTGCACTCGACGGTCGGCGCCACCGCTCGATCAGCACTGGCGAGGCGAAAGATACTGCGCACGCAGGATCTTTCGTGCGTCGTAGAGAGTCAACGGACTCATTCGACCAGAATCGGCAACCGGTGGGAACCTGCCGCCGGAAAACCGAGCACGCTGACGGGAATTTGCTGCTTCACAAGGCGGGGCTGGGTGATTGCCGGGTTATGGCGATCAGTTTGAAGCTCTGATCGCCAACCACCCGGCCCGCAGCACCTACATCGGGAGGAGTGTGTCATCCGAGGTAGTTGCCGAGTGCGTCGAGGAGGCCTCGGGTGCCTTTTTCGCGTCCCTGTCCGTCAGTCCAGAACTGGTCGAAGAAGATTCCGTGCTCGACGTGGGTGAATCGGGTGCCGGCATCCGTCGGCTCGAATTCCATTGAGGCTACGGATGTCGACATGTGGGCGCCGTCGAGCCGCATGTCATAGGTCGTGACGGTGCGGCCAAGTTCAGCCGTGTGCTCCGTTCGATCGCCTCAAACCAGTCTTTCGACGGCTGGCCTGACACCTTCACTTACCCGAGACTCTGCGCAGCGATCACCGACAAGCCTCACCTATCGCGACTCCGTCGTCGAAAACAGCACCACAGCTACCGGGTAACCCAAGTCATCAGTCGGAGTTAGAGTTGGGCGCGTTGCATCCCGGCGCAATTCAGAAGAACTGAGGACCAGATGACTCCCGATCAGACCCCAGCTGAGGAGTACCGCGAACTCGCTGGCCGCTTCAGTGACATCGTCGAAGGCGTACCCGATCAGGCAGCGTGGAACAGGGCCGCACCGGTCGAGGGTTGGAAGGCCCGCGACGTTGTTCGCCACCTCGTCGAGTGGTTTCCGCCGTTCCTTCAGGAAGGTGCCGGCATCACTTTGCCTGCCGGTCCGGACGTCGATGACGATCCGGCAGCTGCGTGGCGCGTCTTCAACGACGGTGTCCAAGCCGTGCTCGATGATCCGACTGCCGGGGACAAAGTTTTCTCCCATCCGAACACCGGTCAGGCATCCTTACCTCAGGCTGTGGCGCAGTTCTTCACCGCCGACGTGTTCATGCACAGCTGGGACCTGGCGCGCGCTACCGGTCAGGACGAGACCCTCGACCCTGAACGCTGCGCCATGATGCTCGCGGGTATGGAGTCCTGGGATGAGGTGCTGCGGTCCAGCGGTCAGTACGGGCCACGGGTAGATGTGGCTGACGGCTCCGACGTGCAGACTCGATTTCTGGCTTTCATCGGACGCGACCCACGCCCGTGAGGCAGTCCAGTGACGGACGCTGGCCGCCCGGATAATGTTGCTCTGCAACAGGAGCCACGAAGTCTCGCCTGCCGTGAACGGTCCCTGGAACAATGATCCGGGCGTGCTCGAACCTGTCCGCTGACGTCCCCGGCCGTGGTATGACGTCCGGGACGGAGCTTGAGGGCCAGAGTCCGGAGGGCGGTCAAGCGTCGCTGAGCGCGTAGACGCGGGTGACCCCCCTCTTTTCGGGTCGAGGTTCGACGGCTCGGCGTCCGAGTCGGTTTGGGTGAGGGGGTAGTGGTGTCAGATTTTGGGGGTGTCACGGAGGTGCGTGCTTGTTTACGGGCACGGAATCGCTGATAGATGTGCCGCACCGGTTCGGTGGGTTCGGTGCCGTCGGGGGAGGTCGATGATCGGATCTCGGTGGAGGGCGTGCGGTTCGTGAAACCAGAAGGTCGTGGGGTGCGGTCGATTCGGGGCAGGCGCCCACCGCCGTGAGTGACCAGCGTGCTGGTTGGTGCCTGTGTGCGACTCACCCGAATCGTTCGCCGCGTGGGGTAGTTACCTGGCGGCGGGCGGGCTGAAACATCGGCGGTGGGAGCGCGTTCAGGTGGTGGTTGTGAGGGATGCCTTTCCGTGGGTACACCGATGCGAGCCGGTGCGGATTGGAGGGGAGTGCACGGCTTCGGTAACAGCTACCTGGCGACCCTGGGGCTCTTGTCTCGGCTGACCGACTGCGAGAGCTGCTCGCCGCCTCGCATCGCCCGGATGTTGCGGCGCGACAGTTCTAAAGCAGTAGAACCCAACCCGCCAACTAACGATCTTTCACAAGGAACATGATTGCGTCCGGGGTGTGCGGTAGAGGACGGTCTCGCACGCGGCAGTAGTAGAAGTGTGACGCGAGCAGGCAGAGCATCGTGCCGAAGTCGACGACGGTGAAGTACGAATACGGACTCCATCTGCGGGTCGCATTGACCGAATCGATATATCGACACCCGCCAGATGTGGGGCGCATTTCTGGTCGGTAGCGCGGGTTGGGTTGGGCGAGGTGGTTGAGCCGGGAGTCGGTCCGGCGAGGACTTGACGTTGCAGGTGTGCAACGGCAGGCGCGCTGGATCCGGGGAGTCGGGGGGGCTATCTCCGAGTGGCCATTGCCTGCTTGGCTGCCTCGACGAGGTGTTCCGCTGCGCGGTTCATCTTCTTCAATTCCGCAGAGGTCAGGTCTTGGTGGGTATAGGCAGCTTTGTTCTTCAAGTTCAGCAGTGTGCTCAGATGCCGTTCGGATCCGTTGTCGGCGCGTTTGAGTAGGGCAACGGCCTCGCTGTGGTTGCCGGTGTTCGAGTGCACACCGAGGCGCAGGCAGCAGAGTACGTCCGAGGCGGCGATACCCGCGTCGACGTACAAGTCCCCGGCGGCGTTGGGCATCTCCTCTCCGAGATGGTCAGCGGCGTCGAAGAATTCGTTCGCTTTGGACATGCGCCCCGCGGTGACAACGGAGTCGCAGTCGCGTTGTCCCGCCATCACGATCTCCTCGCAGCAGGGCGTAGCTGGGCGTTGAACCAGCTCCGTGTCCCCGCTACGGTCAGGCCTTGCTTCGCGACGTCGCGGAGCAGGGGTTCGCCGGCAGCGGCCGCGGCACGGAATTCGTCCTCGGTGTACTCGACGATGCGTCCGTCGTTGCCGGTCCACGCGGTGACCAGTCGGGCGAGTTCGGTTACCCGTTCCTCCCACACTTCGTTACGGTCGTGGCCGGTGTCAGCGGCGCGCACCAGGAACAGGTCGATGTCGCTCTCGAGCTTCATGTGCCCGGTCGCTGCCGATCCGAATACTGCGGCATACCGCAGCGTCGTCAGCCACCCGTTCAGGTGTTTTTCGAGGCGTTTGAGGAACGTGGAGTTCAGCTGTGCAAGCGCCATAATGGGTTCGGCTGCGAGATGCTCGGTGTTGAGGCGGTAGGTGTTGGTCCTACCTACCTGATCGTGGAGCACCACACCTTGCGCGGCGAGGCGGTTGAGGACCTTGCGGATGCCTTCGCCTGAACCCGAGGCGAGGATGCGCTGGACTTGGCTGATCGTGAACGTGACGTCCGCGCTCGCCAAGACAGCAAGCACGTCGCCATCCAGGGTCGGCGTTACCGTGGCGAACGGCCTGTTCAGCTGCACGACAGGCACCTCCTCCGCTCTAACTAAAGTGTGAATATAGCAACTATAGTTGGAATATGTCGCGAAGAAGTCAAGGACACGCGAACAATAGGGCCTGTCCCGTTCAGCAAGACTCCGGCAAGCGGACCGGAAATCTGCGCCGACGATCCCGCCGACTTGTAGTTGGAATGTTTTCGCCTCCGATCGTCTGTTGGGAGGCTTGTACTGGGGTTTAACTGCCACACGGAGTGGGAATATCACCGCCGCGGCAGTTGATGTCGGGCAGATGATCGGCCGCACAAGGCCAACCAACCGGGTGTTGACTCCCCGGGGGGTCGGCCGCCCGATCTGCGTACCGCTTCGTCGCTTCGGATACAGTCCGCGCCGCGAACGACGACGAACATCAGATGGCGGCGATCGCGCGTGTGAGCAGGCAATCGATCTGATGTATTCCTCGGGCGATGCCGAGCCGTTCGTGCTGCCATGCAATGTGGTTGTCATCGGCCGCGATCGAGCACCGCGGACCGCTCGATTGCCCTCGTGGACACGGCGATGCGGCGGCGCTTCGGATTCATTCCGCCGAAGAAAGTTGGGGCCGTGGCCGTCGGTGCCCTCACTGTGAGGTGGAACCGAAAACGCCGATCAGCTGCGTGATGTGGATGTTGGGCTACGCCGGTGACCCCGTGTGGTGGTCACAGCACACCGCACTCGCCGACACGGATACCGACCTGGTTGCTGCATTAGCCGAAGCATTCGTCGTCGCCGTCGAGCACGCGACCGCCCGCGGACTGCGCGCCGGCTACCGCGAAGTCGAAGACTCGGGCCCGGTCCTGCGCGTGCGGCTACGCGCGGGCGATCAGATCACCCGACGATTCTTCGCTCGCACTGCCTGTGGAGATCCGCTACGACGAATACGACGAAGACATCGCCGAAAACCAGCTGTTGCTTGCCGCCACCTTGATCCTGCTCGAATCCGCGGTAGTCCCGCCCCGTCTGCAGACGAAACTGGCCAGGCTCCGCCGCGCCCTCGCCGCTCCCACCTCCCAACCCTGGCGCCGAACCCTCGCCCGCGAGAACGAGATTGAACGATCGTTACCACTGGGCATTGCAGCTGGCGGAGCTGCCCCGTTCCTGGTTCCCGAAGCGTGGAGCGCGTCGCCGAGAACGTCGCGGCGGCCGAGCTCTCCTTGACCGCCGACGACCTTGACCTCATCGAGCGGATCGCGCCGGACGGCGCCTACGTCTGACGCGTTATCCCCCAACCGCTGCCGCGCGCCTGCTGCTGGGCTGCGTGTCGCTATCCCCGATGGCACCTGACAACGACTAAGACCGACATTGGCCCGCCCAGGCCACACCCACACCTTCGAAAGGCATCTCATGCACACGCGCACTCTGGGGCAGCAAGGCATCACCACGTCCGCGATCGGCTACGGCTCGATGGGTATCCCCTCGTTCTACGGACCCGGCGAGGAGAGGGAAGGCATCGCGGCGATCAAGAAAGCGTGCGAACTCGGTGTCACGTTCTTCGACACCGCCGAGATGTACGGCTGGGGCGAGAACGAGAAAGTTGTCGGCCGAGCCGTCAAGAGCTTCCGCAGCGACGTGTGATCGCGACGAAGTTCGGCTTCACACCTGACTTCAGCCTCGATAGCCGACCGGAACACATCCGCGAGGTCGTCGAGAACAGCCTCCGGTACCTCGGCATGGACCACATCGATGTCCTCTACCAGCACCGTCCCGGCCCGAATGTCCCCATCGAGGACGTCGCCGGCGAGGTGAAGAAGTTCATCGACGCTGGCAAGGTCAAGTACTTCGGTCTCAGCGAAGCCGGCCCGACACGATGCGCCGCGCGCACGCCGTGCAGCCAGTCTCGGTGCTGCAGACCGAGTACTCCCCTTTTCGATCGCGAGATCGAGAAGCTCTTTCAGACCCTCGACGAGCTCGGCATCGGGTTCGTTCCCTATTCGCCTCTGGGACGCGGGTTCCTGACCGGCACGGCCAAACCCGCAGCCGAGTACGACGAGACCGATATGCGCCACACTTCAGCCCGCTGGCAGCCCGGCAACTTCGAGAAGAACCTTGAGGCCACCCGCTCTCGGCCCCCGAATGGCGTACCGAGATGGCCGACCGCTTCGCGGTCTGGCAGGAAGTCAGCGCGACCGACGCCGCTGCCTGAAAGTGAACTGCCCGGCGGTGTCCCGTAGCCTCATGACCCAAACTAGCTTCGCCGCTTGACTTTTCGATTAACGTGACAGTGCCGTTCCGCCGACAACACCGACGACTCCGAATGCCACGAGGGCGCCGGTGACTATTCGGTTGCGTCGAAATCCGTCTTCCGCTGTAGTCATCTGAGGCCTGCGCTCGAAGGTTCGATTGAGAACTCAACAATCGGTCGAGGTTCTTGCCCGGGGCTTAATGCCTGGTGTGGAGCTGCTGGGAATCGGTAGTTCCGTCGTGGAGCTCCGAGCTCCACGATTGCGCTGCAATCTTGGAGAGTTCTCAGAACGGACGTGGCAGGCTCGCAGGTATGGGCGCGAAACCACGAATTCTCCTTGTCGAGGACGACCGGCAATTGGCTGGCATGCTCGCGGACCTCCTCGAGGAGGAAGGGTATGACGTCGACGTGGCTCACGACGGACAAGTCGGTCTGCATCTGGCGTTGACTCGCACCTACGATGCTTTCGTTTTCGATCGTGGAGTACCGGTCATCGACGGCGTGGAGTTGCTCAGAACCCTTCGGGCGAGGGATTGCTCAGTCCCGTCGTTGATCCTCACTGCTCGCGGTTCCGTTGCCGATCGTGTGGAGGGACTCGATGCCGGTGCCGAGGACTACTTGGTCAAACCATTCGAGATTCCCGAGTTGTTGGCTCGAGTACGTGCCCTGTTGCGTCGCCGAACCGCCGTTGTGTCGATCGTGGTCGGTAGGTGGGAAATCGATCGTGCGAACCGGACGGCTACCGACACCGAATCCGGATCGGTGACCTCGTTGTCCGAACGAGAGAGTGAACTGCTCGGGTTTCTGTGCGCATCGCCTGGGCAGGTTTTTTCTCGGACTCAGCTTCTGGGGCGTGTGTTCGGAAGTGCAGATACTCCAGGCACCGTTGACACTTATGTCCACTATCTCAGGCGGAAACTGGGCAGGAACGTCGTAGCCACCGTCCACGGACTCGGATACCGGCTCGGATCATGATTGACCGCAGCAATAACAAGGACAGGCAGTCATCTGGGATCGGGTTCGGTGACGAGGTGCGCCTACGGCGAGCCGGACGTTCAGCTGCGGTCCAAGCCGCCATTGCTCTCGGTGCCGTGTTGCTGATCGTCGGAGCGGTGTCCTACGTGGGGTACGCGCGGGCACAGGATCGTCAGATTCGTTCTGCACTGACCGAGGTCGCAGCCACAGCAGATGATGCGGACGATCCGCCGCCCGGTATGTCGCTGGCCTTTCGTTCCAATGGTGGCGTGGTTACCGTGAGCGTGCATGCCCCCAACGGGACCACGGAACTTTTGGATTCGCCTGCTGGGTATTCGGATTTCACCGATGGTGACAGTAACTTCAGGGCCCTCGTGTCCGACGGTGCGGAAGGTCGCGTCGTCGTGGTCGCGGCACTCGAGCCCTATGAATCAGGAAGGCAGCGATTACTTCTTGCTCTCGGATTTGCCGAACTCACCGGAATTGCTGCATCTGTGGGCGTGGTGGTGTTGTTGTCCCGACGTGCGATTCAGCCGCTGACGCAGGCGCTCGAGTTGCAACGTCGTTTTGTCGCCGATGCGTCGCACGAACTACGTGCGCCGTTGACCGTGCTGCACACTCGTGCGCAGCTTTTGGCCAGGCGCGGAGACTCGCTCGAGTCTTCTGAGCTTGTTTCGCAGCTCAACGGGCTGGTGGATGACACTCGGGCCCTCGGCGAAGTCATCGAGGACCTGTTGATGGCCGCATCAATGGACGACAGCGGACAACCCCGGAATCGGGTGGACATGGCGGCAGTGTGTGAGAAGGTCCGTGACAGTGTGGCCGATCATGCTCAGAAATCTGGCATTGCTGTCGACGTGAGCGTGGCCGGGACTGGAGAGCCATTGGTCTTGGGGATCGAATCGGCTTTGCGCCGAGCGGTTCTCGCGCTTGTCGACAATGCGCTTGCTCACGAGCGTCCGGGAGGGCACGTCCTTCTCCGCGTCGAGCGAGATCGCGACCACGTCAGAATTCGCGTGAGCGATACGGGAATCGGAATCGAACCTGAAGCGGTTCCGGTTCTGTTCGACCGATTCTCACATGGCCCGACTCAACCCGTCGGTAGCCGGCGATATGGCATCGGATTGTCCTTGGTTCGCGAGATCGCGCACGCGCACCGAGGGAAAGTCTTCGTCGAATCGACACCGGATGTCGGCTCGTCCTTCGAGATTGTGCTGCCGGTGGCTCGTTGACACCGAGCACGTTCGAGCAGGGTCCCCAGAACTCTCCAAGAAATTCTGCCTACGTTGGTCGACATGGGCCTGACCACGATCGGCGGACTACCTGCCCACCCGCTTCTCGTTCATTTCGTTGTCGTGTTGGTTCCGCTCTCGGCGGTTCTGGTTCTCTGCTCCGTTCTGTGGCCGAGTGCTCGGCGCAGGCTGGGGATTTTTCCACCGGCCATCGCCCTCGTCACGTTGATACTCGTACCGATCACCACCGATGCAGGTGAATGGCTCGAACACAATTCGCCGCACAGCGAGTTGATCGAGATTCACGCCGAGCTCGGTGATCAACTTCTGATCTGGTCCATCGCGGTGTTCGTGTTTGCGGCGACGTGGCGGGTCCTGCATACCAATAGATTCTCCGAGTGGCGAAGCGCACGAACTTCACTGTCCGACAGTTCGACGCTGCTCCGAGTCGTGACAGTCGCGATAGCGGCGATGGCAGTTGTCGCGGCAGTGGGTTCGATGGTTCAGGTCTATCGGATCGGTGAGAGCGGAGCGAAGGCAGTCTGGCAGGAGCAGTCGTAGACATCCACCGAGTAAGTCCACGGCAGGAGCGCAGTGTGATGATTCGATTTCCCGGTGTCTATGCGCCTCAGAGCGGTACCCGTCTTATCTCTGACGCAGTACGCGCCGAGAAGTTGGATGCGTCTTCTCAGGTTCTCGATTTGTGCTCCGGTAGTGGTGCGCTGAGTGTGTGTGCGGCCAAGGCCGGGGCGGGAACGGTTTTCGCCGTGGATATCTCACGACGTGCCGCGGTGTGCACCTGGATGAACGGGCGGCTCCGCGGTCACAGAATCCGCGTTCGTCACGGAGATCTCCTGGCCCCGTTTCACGGTCCCCGATTCGACCTTGTCGTCTCGAACCCGCCTTATGTTCCTACTGAGGGCGATCGTGCGCCGCGCTCCGGCCGTGCTCGTAGTTGGGACGGTGGCAACGACGGGCGCCTGTTTTTCGATCGCATATGTGCGACGGCACCGGGTGTCCTGCGGAACGAGGGCACGATATTGCTGATCCAGTCCGCACTCAGCGGCATCGATCGCACCGTCGAACTGTTCGCCACCACGAACTCGAGGCATCGGTGGTCTCGAGGTCCTCGATTCCTTTCGGCCCGGTCTTGCTGTCGCGCAGGCGATACCTGGAGTCGATCGGCGTCATCGACCCTGACCAGGTCACCGAGGAGATCGTCGTGATCCGAGCGAGACGATGACGCCGTTGACAGCCGCACAACGCTCGTTGTGGTTCGCTCAGTCCCTTGACCCGGCGACGCCGTTTGTCATAGCTCAGTTCGTTGATCTGAACGGTGAACTGGACGCATCTCGGCTGGAATCATCGACAGTCGCCGCGCACCGTGAGTTCGGCGTTGCGGGCCTTCGTCTACGTGTGACGGAGGGAGTGCCCGAATTGGACGAAGACCCTGATCTGACACTGGTCGGCGGCAGGCTCGATTTCCGTCGATACGACGATCCCGTCCGGGCAGCGATGACGTGGATGAATCGAGAGTGGAGCACGGCGACTCTCGCTCCGGATACTGCCCTCACCGTCGCCAATCTGTTGCAGGTCGGCCCTCATCGCTGGTTCTGGTACTACCGTGCTCATCACATCGCACTCGACGGTTACTCCGCTGCACTTCTGATGCGCCGCACCGCCGAGATCTATCTGTCCGCTGGTCCGGTGAGGCCGGATCAGGTCGACTCGGTTGTGTCGGATCGCGTGGCGGCGGCTGCCCGCCAGGAAAGCCGATACCGAGAATCACCGCGCTGTGTCCGCGATCGAGAATTCTGGCACGAGAAACTCCGGTCAGTTCCCTCCTCTCCGGTCTTGGGAACGAGCGCGACGGGCACTTCTCGGGGAAGTACGCTGCGAGCGAGTGGCACAGTGCCACTGTCCGATCTCTCGGCAGCAACGGTGATATCGGCGTTCGCGTCATACGTCGCACTGATGTGTGGTGTCGACGACCTGTGTTTGTCTCTGCCGGTGTCCGGACGAGTGACTGCTGCGTCGAGATCGTTGCCAGGCGCCATGTCGAACGTGGTTCCTCTGGTACTTCACGGAGTGGGTGCATCGACCCCCTCCTCGGCGGTATGCGTTGTCGAAAGCGCACTGAGCGAGGCACTTCGGCACCAACGCTACCGCCGGGAGGACATGTCCGCTCTGACTGACGGTCGACGGCAGTCAAGAGTGCAAGCGTTCGGTCCGGTCGTCAACATCATGTTGTTCGACAGGACCCTGACCTTGGGCGCGGTACGAGGTCACGTCGAGATACTCACGACCGGACCGGTCGACGATATCGCGCTCAACGTCTACCCCGGTTACACAGGGAACATTCGCGTCGATCTCGAGGCCAACGGTGCGCTGTACAGCTCTGCCGAACTTTCTGCGCATCACGATCGATTCGTTCGGTTTCTCGAGGCATTCGTCGACACGCCGCCGGATCATCCTGCTCCGCCCCTGTGGACGGATGCCGAGCTGGGAGCCACGAGGCCGGCGCGTGGCGAGCCTTCGATCGAGCCCAGAAGTCTTGATTCTCTTCTGCGTTCCGCAGTGCACCGCGCTGTCGATTCGGTGGCCATCACCGACGGTGACAGATCGTGGACCTACGGGCACCTCGATCGGATGGCGGGACTCTGGAGTCGACGCTTGAAGTCCGCCGATGTGGGCCCCGATGATGTTGTCGTCGTGGCGATCCCGCGATCCATCGAATCGGTCCTGGCAATGTGGGCTGCGGCGCGAGTGGGAGCCACATACGTACCGATCGATCCGGCCCACCCCGCCGAACGGCTCGTGGACATGCTCGGTGTATGCAAACCAAAGATCGGGCTCACGACTTTCGGGCTGCGAAATTCGTTGCCGTACGACGTCGAGTGGCTGTTTTTGGACCGTGACCCCGATGCTTTCGCGCCGTCCTTCGACGCCGAGCCCGCACATGCCGATCATCGGGCTTACGTGATCTTCACCTCCGGCTCCACGGGCCGGCCCAAAGCGGTGTCGGTCACTCACCGTGGCCTGGCCAATTTGGCTACCGACATTCGCGAGAAATACGAGCTCGATTCACGCTCTGTCGTAATGCATTGTGCTTCAACCAGTTTTGACACATCTGTCGTAGAGATTCTCGCTCCCGCTCTGTTCGGCGCCTCGTCGGTGATCTGCCCACCCGAGACCGTTGGTGGATTCGAGCTGGAAGACCTCATCTGCCGTTATGCCGTGACACATCTACTCGTAACACCTTCGGCGCTCGCAACATTGGCTCCGGAACGGGTGCCCCGTTTGAAATTCCTGATAGTCGGTGGCGAGAAATTACCGCACGAACTGATGCGCCGGTGGGCGCCGTTCGTGCGCGTTCGAAGCGCGTACGGCCCTACCGAAGCGACATGCAGTGTCACCATCACCGACGTCTTGAACGTCGACGATCGTGTGACACTCGGGCGGCTCATGCACGGAGTCGAGGCGGTGGTTCTCGACGCATCGCTCGAGCCGTTGTCCACCGGGGCCGCGGGGGAGCTCTACCTGTCGGGGCCTGGTTTGGCCAGAGGATACGAGGGTAGAGCGGGGGAGACGGCTGCGCGTTTCGTTGCGTCCACTCTTTCAGCGGGGCATCGTATGTTCCGAAGCGGCGATCGTGTCCGATGGACAGGCGACGCCCAACTCGAATTCCTCGGCCGCACAGACGATCAGGTGAAGGTGCGTGGGCGCCGAATCGAACTCGGTGAGATCGATTCCGTCCTGTACGTCCACCCGTCGGTCGAGTTCGCCACGACGTTGGTCCGCGATCTGGCCAACGGTTCGCCGGCGCTGGTGAGTTACGTGAAACTGCACTCGGGAATCCTGGACTCGGATGCGAGTATCGAACGCCTTCTGACACAGAAGTTGCCGGAATACATGGTCCCGGTCGTCGTGATTCGCATCGACGCGGTTCCGCTCACCACGAACAAGAAAGTCGATCGGGGCGCGCTCCCCGCTCCTACCTTCGAGCGGAGAGAAGCGGTACGGGTCGCAACACCGATCGAGTCCCGCATCATCCGTACATTCGAGGAAGTGCTCACGGCCACCGAGATCGGCCACAGCGATTCGTTCTTCGATCTCGGGGGAGACTCATTGTCTGCAACTCGAGTGATCGGCCGCCTCAACGCTGATTTCGGCATAAACCTTGGTGTTCGTGATCTGTTCGACTCGCCGAGCGCCGCCGCGCTCGCGAGTTCCTTCGGCCAACACGTCGGACGGGTGCCACCATTGGAACAGGCCGTCGACGCCTCGCCGCCGCTGCTTTCACCCGCACAGGAATACATCGGTCGAGAACTCACCTCTCCTGCTCTGTACAACCTGCCCTTCACAATTCGCGTGCGTGGCAGACTCGACCACGACGCATTGGCTTCGGCCGTACATGACGTAATGGTCAGGCATGAAACACTTCGAACCGTATATCCGGATGTCGCGGGTTCGCCCAGCCCGCTAGTAGTGAATCCGGACCGGATTCCGCGCGGACTTACAGTGGTCGAAGGGAATTCGAGCGATGCAGAATCGATCGTTCACCAGACGCTCTCTCGGGGTTTCGATGTGCGGTCCGAGATCCCCATTCGCTTGATCGTATGTGCATACAATCGCGAAGATCATCTGTTGGCGGCGGTTATCCATCACATCGCGGCAGATGGATGGTCTCTCGCCATCCTCGCGCGCGACTTGTCCATCGCGTACGAGGCTCGCGCGCGGAACACGCACCCGACGTGGCCGGAGACCGCGGTGCGGTACTCGGACTACGCCAAGTGGCGCACGGCAATTCTGGGAGCGCAGCAGGAGCGGACAGACCTCACTGTCGGTCAACTCGAACACTGGGCGACGGTTCTCGACGGGGCACCGAAGGAGATTTCCCTTCCACTCGACCACACTCGACCCTCGATGTGGACATTCGGGGCCGGGCGAGTCGAATTCTTGCTTGACCCCGAGACGCATCGCGGGTTGACGACGTCTGCAAAGCGAGCCGAGACCGGGATGTTCACTGTCGTTCACGCCGTCTTGACGGCGACACTGAGCGCTCTCTCCGGTGACCACGACATCGTCATCGGTAGCCCGGTCGCAGGCCGGGGCCACCCGAGACTCGACGACGTCGTAGGCATGTTCGTGAACACACTCGTTCTACGCACACACGTCGACGTTACGGCGGACTTCGACTCACTTGTAGCCGAGTGCCGCCGAGTAGAACTGTTGGCGCACGATCACAGTGATGTGCAGTTCGAGCGACTGGTCGACTATCTCGATCCTCCTCGTCATGCGTCGCTGCATCCGTTCTTCCAGGTGGCAATGTCGTTCGAGAACTTCCCTGACGCAGTGCTCGAATCCGACGGGCTTACCTTCGAGGTCACTCCGCGGCCACTCGACATCGCCAAGTGTGACCTTCATTTTCACTTTGCCGAAGTGTTCGACGAAAGCGGTGAACCCGCCGGGATCCAGGCGGCACTCGTCTACTCCGCCGATCTCTTCGACGCAGCCACCGCCACCCTCTTCGCCAAGACTCTGTCCGCAACCGCAGATGCTCTCGTGAGGAGTCCGGATGCGCCGCTGCTCGCGCTGGACACGAGATCGTGACGGTCAGCGTGCGGTGTGTTCCGGAATGCAGACATGCTTGTGGATCTCCCGCGAGAGTTCCGCGACGGTCTCGGTCAGGGCCGTGTTCGCCTCGATCAACTGTCGGAGTTGATTGGTGTTGTCGAGAGTGTGAACCGCAACTTCACTACTGATGGCATCCGCCCGTTTCGCCGAGATCAACAGAATCGCTCCCTGCATGCCGGCAAGCATCGACAAAAATAGATTCAGCAGAATGAACGGGTAGGGATCAAAACCGGTATTGCCGTTGAACCCTGCCCAGATCCCCATGATCGCGACGAACACGAAGACAAACGGCCACGACCCCATACCGTTGCGGACCACATCGGCCGCACGCTCTCCGCGGGACAACTCCGAACCCGTACGGACTGCAGGATGCAGATGCCACCGATTCTTGCTTCCACGATTCATAGTTCGTCATTGTGCGCCTCTCAATTCGGACTGCTCGCTCAGGACGGGCGGAAGCAGACGATCAAACACTCGTGGTCGATGTAGCCGGCACCTGCGCCGGACTCAGGCGGCATCCCCTTTACCTGATCGAAATCAGTGCCGCGGCACGATGCGATCACCAGAACCAATTGCCCATTACCAATACGAAGAGATCCATTGCTCATACGGAAGAGAGGGCTGATGCTCACGGATCGGCCAGGCCTGTATAGCTTGACGAGAGGGGGCAAAAACCCGGACCCCGCCATGCGGGTCGTTCGTGATCACGACAGAAGCCTCCTCGAGTCCGAATTCACTACGTGTAGAACATGTATCATGAACTGCGCGGACGTGGCTGCTCGAGAGATGGTTGCAGTAGTGGACGGATGATGTTCATCGCCATCGTGAATGCTTTGACGAATTCTTCTGCGACCCTTACGCAATACCCCGAGTTGGCGATTTGAGCCCTTAGGCATCGGCCCTTAGGTGTACGCCCCGACAGAATCGCGTGAAATTCAGCCCCGAGGGACGATGTGGGAACGCATTGTTCTGAGGATCGTTGACGCGATGACATCGAACCAGAACAACAATTGGCAATTCGCGAAAGCCGTTCTCCGGAGCCCGTTTACCGTCGGCGCGATCGCACCCGGTTCGGTACCGGTCGCGGCGGTCGCCGTTTGTCCACCCCCTCGATCATTCGACGGGGCGAGAGCGTGCTCCGTCGCACTACCCGCTGCAAAGGTTCCGGCGACGGTCTGTTGGAGACGGTAAGTGCCTCAGGAGTGCGAAATTCTTGGACCGGTAATCGTGGGTCGGAGACGGCAGAGTACTCGTGCGGCCGTCGATCTCGCGCTCCTGGCAGGCTCCTTCGAGTGTGAGGTTGTCAGCGGAGACTGGTCAAGTCCCGGCCACCAGACAACCACCGAATACTTCTTTGTGCGTGGGAGTCAGAGACATTCTCAGGTCTGTAGGCCGCGCCGCCGAGCGACGGCGGCAAAGCGATCGGCGGCCCTAGCCCAGACGTCGCGACCCTCGAAGTCGCCAGCCATCGCATGCTCGGTTGAGCTTGCGATGAACTGTCGATATCGAATCATCAGAATGTCGTTGTCCAGGTCATCGGGGTCTTCTCCGAGTATGAGTTCTTTCGGCATAGTTGTCCTGTCTGACATAGCGATTATGCATATGGACGTCTCCCGGGCCTACCGCTCCGAGATGGTCGTTCCTCAACATCCCTCTGGATCGCTGCCACCGAAGATGCCGACCTGGGTGATGGGTGCTTCGAACACCGTCACTGAGAGCATTGGTGCGTCCACACCGCCTCGCCAGTACCAACTGTGCATCCCCGCCGATTGCTTCGCGCCACACGGCATCATATCGTCGATATCCTCGTACAGGGGCAGGTGCGATTCCATCCATCGCACCGCGTCGTCGAAGCTCATTCCGGGAAGGTCGAAGCTGATCGATTCGCCACCCATGTGCGTTGGATTGGTGGCGACTCCTGGCACCAGGATCCCGTATATGCCCGAGTCCTGCGTCTCGGGGGTAGCCAGGGGAGATGAGGGAGCGCTCGAGGTTGATTGAGCGGGGATCGTGGGTTCATCGCTCGATCCGCAGCCGGCCACCAGTGATGCACAGACCAAGACGAGTGCCGAGGCATAGGCCTTGTTCATCTCCACATCAAATCAGACCAGAAGCACCAAAACCGTTGTTTCCGAAAGACTGTGTTGCGGTGAGCTGTCGGCTTGGCTCACCAGTCGTCTCACTCCATCAGAATGACGACGTTGCCCTGCAAGTGGTGCGGGTGTGATCACGGATCTCACCTCTCGTACCCCGAGTCAGGTGGTGCACCCAACCCTCTGAAATTGGGGGCACCACCCGTCGGTGGCCCATCCTCAGTGTGTTCGACGAACCAGTGTGGACGCTACGCAGCTGTTTCTGAAGGAACGCTGAATGCCTGGGGTGCGCAGTTCGATGGCACGACACTTGCGTGAGGCCTCCGGTCCAGTCTGATGTCTTCTCCGTGCGCGTGATCCTCGGGTGGTGCGAGGCCGGCGGAGGTGGCTTCGCGGGCGCATGTGGTGGCGAGATCTTCAGCGAGGCTTCAGGTTGCCGGGCGCAGGATGAAGGGAAGCACCGGGGCAGTGAGGAACAGTGATGGTTGTTGTCGACTCTTGCTCGCGTATGGGTGGACGCCGGCGCTGTCACCGGTATGGAACTCGGCATCCATTCCGGGATGACGATGTTCTCGTCGTGGGCGCCCGACATTTCGGGCGTGTTGGCTCCGACCACTCTGATGCCTGATATTCAACAAGATCCGAATCGGTATCTGGCGCCGGACCGTCGCGACTTCTTCTACATCACACTGTGGGAGCCGACTCCGAAACAGCCTTCGATCTTTTCGCCATCCGTTCCTTCGATGATGACTGCGGCAAGGTTCGACGGGTCGTGAACGCCATCCGCGATACCTACCACGGATGCCGCTTGGCGAATTCAGCTCGGCGACGCCCACGCGGTGCACCACGGCGTGCTGTCGACAGCGGGCTGCCGTCACCTCGAGCGATACGTTCGTGAAAAATCATCTGAGTTGTCGTCCGCAGACGTCGAGGTCAGCGCGGTTCGATGAGTGCAACAATGGCCCCTTCGGGGCGCTCTTTCCGTGCTTGTGGCGTGGTGGTGGGCTCGGACCTCACCGGTCACAGCGCCAATTCGTTCCGGTTGACGGTGAAAGCTGTTGTGTCAGTGAGGGAAGAGCATGTGATGGCGGTCTGCTACCTTCCCTGTTCCGGTAGCTGTCTCACTTGGGGTTACCAGCTTGGCTGCGCTCGGTCGCGGGGAGGGTCTCCCGGCTGTCAGCGGTCCGCGTGGCGCTGTTCACGTTGCGCGGTCATGTCAGTGTCATCTACTTCCCTTACAGTGGTCGCCGCGAACGGATGCCGGAATGCAGGAGTGATGGTTTTGCTGGACATATCGCTGATCGACGGACCCGTTCGGATACTGATTCTCGCACTGGGATGGTCCGCGTTGGTGTGGCTGCTGCGCGGACGTGGACGACGGTGGTGGCTCGCTCGTGTGCCGTTGAGCTTAGGGATCGGTGTTGTTGCGGCGATCGCCTTGTCGGTGGGAGTGAACAACATCTGGAAGCCGTTTCCGGACGCTGTTCCTGCTGTTGCACTGCTGTGGGTGGGGATTCTCTTCGCCGCCGGCTCGCTCGCACTGCTTCGCCGAATGTCGTGGGCGGTGAAAGTTCTCGCAATGCTCGCAGTCGGTGCGATAGCAGTCTGCGGCTTGGCGCAGGTCAATTAAGAGTTCGGAACATACCCGACCATGCGCGGCGTTCTCGGTGTCAGCCTTGCCGACGAAATCGACTTCGACAGCGTCCCCGGCCGCACCGAAAACCTTGTCACTGTGAATGCCGGTGCATCGCTCGGCACAGTGTGGTCACCGCCGTCGGGTATGCCAGAGAATGGTGTGGTCACTACCGTCGAGATTGCGGGAACGGTCTCGGGATTCCGCGCCCGCGATGCCTGGATTTATCTTCCTCCGGCATACTTGGCCACCCCACGGGCGCAGTTGCCGGTACTCGTACTGGTGCCCGGCCAACCCGGAACTCCACGAGATTGGTTCGACGGTGGACGGTTGAACGAGGTGGCAGATGCTTACGCGCACGATCATTCAGGTTTGGCGCCTGTCGTCGTGGTGGCCGATTCACTGGGCGATCAGTTCTCGCAACCTCTGTGCATGGACTCGCCCACCGCGAACGCCTTCACCTATCTCAGTGTCGACGTCCCCGCGTGGATCGAGACGAACTTACAAGTCGACCCCGATCACGGTCACTGGGCAGTCGGAGGATTCTCTGCGGGCGGAACGTGTGCGCTCGTGCTGGGGGTGAACGCACCCACTGTCTATCCGACTTTCGTGGACATCACCGGAGAAGACGAACCCAGCCTCGGCTCGCGTGAGCTGACCGTGGATCGCGTGTTCGACGGAAACGGTGAGGCGTTCAGCAAATTCAACCCTCTCGATGTTCTCAACCGCGGAGACTTCAAGAGCAGTACCGGCACAATCGTGGCGGGAGAGGAGGATCCGGACCTTCCGCAGGCTCGTCGTGTGCTTGACGCGACGACCGCTGCCGGCATGTCGGTTCGGTATCTCGAACTTCCCGGCGGGCACTCGTGGTACGTGTGGGGGCCAGGGCTGGAACAGTCCCTTCCATGGTTGGCGAGGCGTGTGGGCTTGACAGCCTGAACAATCCTGCGCCACGGGAGAAGCCCGCCCGACCTTCGGCACCCGGACGGGCTTCTGAGCAGGCGCGCATGCGTGTGAATGCGGAGCGCGACCGCCGTCGACAACGATGCCAGTCTGCTCCTGAGAAAACCCTGAACGCGCAGCCGTACAATCGATCAGCACCATCTCTGGACAGTTCGCTCACTGATCGACGGCCCGTGAAATCAGCTGCTACGGACTGTCCGGGTGATTCACCGCGCGAGAAGGACGAGAATCGTGTGCGTACGAAACTATTACTGACGCGCGGCACCCCCCGTCGGGACTGTCGTCGAGGGCTCTCAAGCATCCCTGCTCATTCTCAGACTGGAGAGGTTGACCCGGAACTCGCCTCACAGGGCTCTCCTGTGTACCGCCGCCTGCGGGGCTACGTGTGCAGCGTGTGGTCGTCTACTGAAGTTCGGTCAACAATGCGGTGAGAGTTTGGGTTTCGTTAGCCGGATCGGGTGTGCTGGCCCGAACCGATTTGAGGACGCTGTCGATCCGGCCGTCGAGTGCACCCCAGACAGTCGCGTCGAGGGGGCGCAAAGATGTTTCGTCGTCGTCCCATGCGGTTTCGAGCTCTTTGATCCGTGCAACCGCGCCGGTGTGGTCACCGGCTTGCACCTTTGTCAGCGTGTCCTGCGTGATGGTGCGGAAGTTGGCGATGTCTGTGGACGGGAACACTGCGCTGACCTGCCCCGGCGTGAGGGTCGCGCTCGCCGCGGCCGTGCCGGTCTCCTCTTCGCTCGCCAGGGCCTCGTGCGGCTGGGCGGACGCCCACACGAGCAGTGCACCGGCCGCGACGGCGACTGCGGCGTAGTAGCCGAGCATGATCCGTTCGCGTCCCCGAGGCGGCGTGTCGGCGGCAGTGCGTGGGAGTTCGGGTTCGGTGACGACGTCGCGGCGGGTAATCGTGAGGTAGACGACCGTCGCCACAATCGCCAGGAGGAAAATAGCGCTGGTGAGAGCTGTACCTGCACCGAGACCACGATCGGTGGACGAGGACGCAACCCAGTCGCCGAGGTTGGCGCCGAGCGGACGGGTCAGCACGTACGCGAGCCAGAAGGAGAGCACTGCGTTCGCGCCCAGCCGCCAGCCGATCACGATCAAGACGATCAACCCGGCAGGCAGCAGGACCGAGATGCCGGGCCCCCATCCGGTGATCTCGAGTGTCCAATCACCCGCGGCAGTGCCGAGGGCGAACGTGACCAGAACAGCAAGCCAGTAGAACAACTCCCGCGGCACCGAGACGATGCTGTGAATCGACAAGGTCCCTTCACAGGCGAACCAGACACCGAAAACCACAGCCAGGGCCGCGGCGAAGACGCTCGTACTCACCGCAAGTGGCACACCCAGATCGTCGGTCAGGATGTCGGTGTAGAGCGTGCCGGCGACGCTGAGCACCACCACCGCCAGCCAGTAGACGAACGGCACGTAGCGGTTGAGGCGCAACTGCCACACCAGGACAACGGCAAGTACCACCGTGAAAATGAGGGCGGTCGCGTTCAGGCCTAGACCCAAGGTCATGTTGATCCAGTCAGCGAAACTTTCCCCGACAGTCGTGCACAGGATCTTGATGACCCAGAACCAGACCGTGATCTCGGGGACCTTACTCAGCATCACTCGCCGGGTCGTGGCAGCTTCAGATCTCGTTGTCTCACTCACAGATCCGACCGTAGACACGCGATGCTGAAAACGCCCTGAGAGAGACCTCGCACCTATTCGTGCCGACGGTCCGCCCCGGCCCGGAAGGGCGCGATCGGCGTCCCATTCTCAGCGGCTCCACAGCTACCGCCGCCGATACTGCAGGGGTGAAAGAAGTGGAGCCACCTCGGCTGTCATTGGTATCGGCGGCAGGGCACGGTGCGTCGGTCCGTATGAACCTGGTCGGGAGGGCCCACGAATTGGTGTCCGGCATACATCAAGGCGCTGCAGCCGCGATCGCTCTGGCCGTGTTGGTCGGGGGAGTGGCGCTATTTTCGGGTGCCTCGCTTTGGCGAAGCCTGCCAGGAACTCGCCGCTCGGCCGGAACTGCGCTGATCTGCCTGCAGGGCGCCGGATTGGCGGCGGCGTTTGTCGCGCTGGCGTATCAGGTAAAAGCTGGAGACTGGTTGACCAGCGCGGACCCGGCGGTCTTGGGTTGGTTCACCGGGCACCGCTCGGACTGGGTGACCGGGCCGGCTATCGCTGTTACCGACGCCGGCGGACCGGTGGGCGCCGTCGTCCTCGCGGTCGTGATCGGTGCGGTGCTGTCCCGGCGAGCCCGCTCGCCGATCCCCGCGCTGATTCTCATCGGGACGGTCGGTGGGGCTGCGCTGGTCTCGACCGTGACGAAATCCATTGTCGGGCGGTCACGTCCCCCGATCGCGTCCCAGGTCCTGCTCGAGACGGACCATTCCTTTCCGTCCGGGCATGCGACAGGGGCGATGGCGTTGTTCATGACTGCCGCTCTCCTGCTCGGGCATGCCTGGTCTCCGGCCCGGCGGGCGTTGTTGCTGGTGACGGCCGCAGTCGTGGCGGTAGTGGTGTCGGTGACTCGCCTGTACCTCGGTGAACACTGGCTCAGCGATGTCATCGGCGGCATGCTCCTCGGCAGCCTCGCCGCAGTGATCGGCGGCGCGCTCTACACGAGCTGGATGGCCCGCTCCCACGACCGGCGCACCAGAGCCTTGGACCCGAGCAGCACTGCCCGGGACCGCAACAACCCGACGACGATGGGACAACCAGCATGAACGTGGCAATGGGACCTGGAATATTGGACGCTTCGACACTGCTGGGCACCCTGGGGTTGCTCGGCGTCCTGGGCGCCGTCGTCATCGAAACGGGCCTGCTCGTCGGCTTCTTCCTGCCGGGCGACTCGTTGCTATTCACTGCCGGAGTCTTCGCCGCGCAGCCGCATCCGTTCGCCCCACTGTGGTTGCTGCTTCTCACCATCCCGATCGCTGCGATCGTCGGCGATCAACTCGGCTTCCTGATCGGACGAAAGGCAGGGGCGGCAGTATTTCATCGGCCCAGTGCCAGACGGATCGGCCCGAAACAACTCGAACAGTCGCGGAGGTTCTTCGACCGCTACGGCCCGCGCACAATTTTGCTGGCCCGCTTCGTCCCCGTCGCCCGCACCATCGCGCCGGTCATGGCCGGCGCATCCGGGATGAAGTACCGCACCTTCACCGTCTACAACGTCATCGGCGGCACCGTCTGGGGAATCGGGGTACCGACACTGGGGTACCTGCTCGGCGGAATCGGATTCGTCCGCAGTCACATCGAAGAGATTCTGATCGTAATCGTGTTCCTCTCCGTCGCGCCGCTGCTGATCAATGGACTGCGGTCACGACAGCAGAGAACAACCCAGCCGGCCCGCCAACAGGACAACGTCTCGACCGCAGACAGCGACCTGTGACGGCGAACCCGGCCGGAATGCGCGTTCCGTGACCGCGCTGAACCGTCAGATACTCGCCGATCGGATTGTTGTCATCGACGCCGCAGAGGACCGCGCGAGCGGATGATGACCGCATGAGGTCGGTACCCGAATGGCTCAGACCCTCGGTGTGGGGACTGGCGATCCGGTCTGCACTGGCTGCGCCGGTGTCGTGACCATCGCCCCGGCGCTCGGGGCGGCGGCGTTGCTGTTCGTACTGGACCGGGCCCTGCTCTCGGCCCTCGACGACGCCGCGACCATCCGAGCCCAGGACATCACCACCAGTTCGACGACCCCGACGGCTACCACTACTCGCCGTTTTGGATGAGGCCGGAACCCACCCCGGCCGCGAGAGTGACCTTGCTGCCTCCCTCGACATCGTCGGAGCACGGTGGGCCCTGCTCATCGTGGAGTGGTTACTCGACGGGCCGCAGCGCTATGGAGATTTGCAGCGCGACCTCGGAGTACCAACCAACATGCTCGCGACCCGCCTGCGTGAATTGGAATCGGCCGCCGTTCTGGCCCGTCTGCCATTGCGGCACAACTCTCGCGCCTATGCGTTGACCGATCGCGGGCGTGCCTTGCGAGATACGATCGTCGCGCTCCAACGCTGGGGCCGCGAAGGAAAACCACATGCGTCACAGGATCGTGACGCGCTCTGACAAACTTCTCCGTGACGGGCTTGGCTGCAGGAAGCTGCGCGAGCCGTTGACCGTCGAGACATATCGTTGGATCCGCATGGCCCGATGCGTCGAAGAGAAAGCCCGGTGGCAGTGACGGATCCGGCGAACGTCCGTAAAGGTCTTACGCGCGCAAAGTAATTGTGTAGCAACGTATTCTAGCATTTTGTTTATGAAATATGTTGCGCTGCAACGAAATATGTTCACAGTGAATATGCAACGCCAGTGTGTCGACTGGCAGCTTAGTTTCCGGAGTGAGGGTGGACGTCCTGCAGCCTCGGCCGCGACGATAGGCTCGTCGATGACGCCGCTTCCTGCGTTCTGTTCTCGAATTCGATGTCATCGTGGCCATCGGCTGTCTACACTCCGGATTGCCACGCCCGCGGCGTCCCGCGCACACAACATGTGGGCCAGTGGAGCGTGCGGCGGTGTTGGTAGCGCACATGTCTGCCAGTAGTCCGTGGAGATCGCTGCTGAAGTCCGGCGCCGGCCGAGCTGGCGCCGTTCGACTCACAAACTCGTCCGCGCAGAGGAATGGTGACCCTACAGATACCGCATGTGTTGGTGCGCAGTAGGTTTAGACGTCGAGCACGTTGCTAATCGCCCTGCAGTGACTGTGTTGCTTCTTCGGTTCACGGCGAAGGTGGTCGGTTGTTCCGGGAGGAGTTGATTGCAGCTGCGAGCACGATCGTGAGGAGTGCCAGAGCGCATGCGGTCCACGCTGCGGTCGAGTAGCCCGAGTTGGTGGGGGAGAAGGAACCGGTCATGGTGTGCGCGGCCAGGATCACACCACTGGCGGCACTACCGATGGAGAAGCCGACCGAACGCACAACCTGGTTGACGCTCATCGCGGCCGCGGTCTCTTCGGAGGGTGTGACTGCCAGGATCACTTGGGGCATCACGGCGGAGAAGCCTCCGACACCGAAGCCCAACAAGCCCATGATCGCGATCGGCCACGCCACGCCCATGTCGCGGACGGTGGCGAACAGGACGCACGCGAGGGCGATCACGACACCGTTGGCGATGAGTAGGCCGAATGGGCTGACCTTGTGGCGCGCCTTGGGCACTACACGTCCTGCGACGAAACCCAGCGCGGAGAACGGGACCAGCACCAAGCCCGCCTCGACCTCGTTGAGCCCGTAACCGTAGCCGACCTCCGGGGGAGTCTGAACGAAGCGGGTGATCAGGGTGAAGAGCAAGTACATGGCGATACCGGAGACGAACATTATCAGGTTGGCGCCGGCGACCGCCGGGTGCCGCAGCGCGGTCAGGTCCACCAGAGGATGCGCCACTTTCCGCTCGACGGCGACCCACGCGACCAACACCGTTGCCCCGCCGAGGAGGACCGATACGACTACCATCGGCCTGCTCGACCACCAGCTCGACTGGCTCGTAACTACAAGCACCGCAACAAGTCCGACGGAGAGAAGGGACGCTCCCCACCAGTCCACCGACTCCTTGTCCGGTGCGGCCGTACTGTCAGCTGGGAGTGCAACGGCGGCGGTGATCAGCGCGGCGACTGCGACCACGACACCGAGTAGGTATGCCGCGCGGACGCCCCAAACTTGGACCAACAAGCTCGCGATGGGGTATCCCACGCCGATGCCGACGGTGGAGGCCACGGACAGCATTGCGATCGTGCCCTCTGCGCGGTCCCGGAGGTGTTGGCGGGCGGTGGCCATCATCAGTGCAGTCAGGCCCAATCCGATCCCCTGTGCTGCCCGACCGAGCAGGAGCACGACGAACGGTGCGGGGAGGACGGTCGCCACGCTGCCCAGCGCCACGACGGTCAGAGTGGAGAGGACGACTTTTCGCCGCCGGTGGGGGGCGCCGAGGCGCCCGAGAAGCGGGGTGGCGACAGCGCCGGTCAGCAGTGTGATGGTCAACGTCCATTGAGCGGTGGACAGTGAAACTTCGTAGTCCTCGGCTACGGAGGTGATGAGCGGCGCGCCCAAGCTTCCGATTGCTGCGACCACCAGTGCGATGTAGACCAGTGCCGCCACCATGTTGGTGTCGCCGCGCTTGGCGGTTCCGCTGTGGTGTGTCTCGGGGGTTGTGGAGGCGTTCATTGGTTGTTTTCCTCGGTCAGATGATCGAACAGTCCGGCGTGGATGCGGGTGCGGATGCCGCGCGCCCACTCGGTGTCGATGCCGTCGATGTCCAGAGCCGCGGCGACGTTGAGCAACATGCCGTAGGCGAGGAAACTTTTCACCGCCACCGGAGGCATACCCGTGTGATCGGCTGTCGCCGTCCACATTCCGGCCATGTGATGGCGCACCGCATCGCGAACCTCGCGGTCACCACATGCGGCAAAGGCTTGCAGTTGTACCAGCAACTCGGTGCGGTTCGACAGGGCGCTGTCGTTGTAGTACTCGCCCATCACGGCAACCGACTCGGGTCCTGTGGTGTCTGCGGCTGTGCGGTCCATCCCGTCGATGAGGTGCGTGAACGCACGCTGGACGACTTGGAGGAACAGTTCCTTCTTGGTGCCGAACAGCCGAAAGATGTAAGCCTGCGAGATTCCCGCGCGATGGGCGAGTGATTCCATCGACGAGCCGTGCAGGCCAGCTGCGGCGAACTCCTCGGCTGCCAGAGCGAGCAGCTGTTCGCGTCGCTGCTGGGCGGTCATTCGCTTGACTTCACGTGTACTCACCACGCCGAGAGTAGTTGTTAGTAGTCACTAACTACTAACCAGCCTTTCTCGATGACCCGAAGGTCATATCCACATGTTGCTCGAAGAGGGGCATGACCGACAGCAGAGCGGTGATCGGCCAGCCGAATCACCGTCATATGTTCGAGAATGTTGCCGCTAGTTACCTCCCCACATCACGACCCCGACACGCTGACACCCGTTGCTCCTCCCAAGTGCTTCCCTTCCTTGTTCGCATTCGGGTACAACAAGAGCAGTGGCCGTCCACCCGAGGTCGGGTGGACGGCCACTGTGCGCAGCTGGCGGGAAGGGCAGGCTGGTCAGAAGGTCCGGTTCAGTGAGTCACTGCCCAGCGATCCGAAAGGCCCCGCCGGGGGCGTGGTGGCGGTGATGTCGAGCACGACCGGCAGCACCGCAGCATCGCCGATGCCGTTGGTGGCGGTGACCGTGAACTCGAATCGACCACTGGTGGTGGGGGTTCCGGACAGGACAGCCTCCGTGGACAGGGTCATGCCGTCGGGCAGGGCGCCGGCGGTCACGGCCACGGTGGGGGCGGGCCGGCCGGTGACGGTGAACGCGTGACGGTAGGGCTGACTGACGACACCGGCGGCGGGTAATCCGGTGAGGGTCGCAGATTGTTCGATCTCGATCACCGACGCCGAGTTGCTGCTCTGGTTGATGACGTAGACACGTCCGCCGTCGGGGGCGATCGCCACACCGGCCGGACTTCCGCCGACTGGGACCGTCGCGGCGACAGTGTTCGTGGCGGTCTCGATCACCGACACCGAGTTGCTGCCCTCGTTGGTGACGTAGGCGCGGCCGCCGTCGGGTGTGATCGCCACCCCGACCGGAAACCCGCCGTCCGGGACCGTCGCGGCGATAGTGTTCGTGGCGGTCTCGATCACCGACACCGAGTTACTACCGGCGTTGGTGACGTAGGCGCGGTCACCGTCCGGGCTGATCGCCACTCCGACCGGACTCCAGCCGACAGGGACCGTCGCAGCGACGGTGTTCGTTCCGGTGTCGATCACCGACACCGAGTCACGACCCAGGTTGGTGACATAGGCGCGGCCGCCGTCGGGTGCGATCGCCACCCCGCCCGGACTCACGCCGACCGGGACCGTCGCGGTGACGGTGTCCGCTGACGCCGGACCCGCCGCGGCGACGAAGGCGGTGACTGCGAACGCGGCAGCACCGGCGCACGCGAACAGTCGAGCCCGCCGCGTCGGTGACATCGATCTTTGAAGAATGGCCATACCAGTGTGCTCTTTTCCGGATGTAGTCCGCCCGCACCCTCGGCGAAGCGCGCGGCGCGGCCACAGGGAAGCGGCCACAACACCAGAACATAACGGATGGTCACCCGGAAACAGGTCGCAACGGCCCGAATTCGGACACCGACAAACTACGGACACGACTGCCCGTCCGGTCGGCATTGCGGGGTCAACGCGATCCTAACCATTCGATGTGAGTGGTCCGATTCGTGTGAGGAGCGCGCAAACCTGTTCCCGCACCGGATGCGATCTCGCCGACCTCGATCGCTAGTCCTCGTCCTCGTACTCCGGTTCGGGCTCATCCATCCATGCCTGATACTTCGGACTCTTCAGAGCGAGGTGGATTGCACTGAAACCCAGGTTCAGCGTAATGACCGCTTTCGGCAGATCCCACCGGATAGTTGCCTCAGGTCCGGGTTCGGCGCTCGTGGCTGTCCCCAGGAGTGCGGTAAATGCAACATCGAGGTTCGTGAACCCCTCGACCAGCAACGGGCGAACTTCTGCCTTGGGAATACCTAGATCTGCCAGGTCCGAGACGAAGATTGAGATGTAGTGCATCGAACGGTTCCGCCTGAACATGTTCGCCTTCGTCCGGCTGACATGAAGGTTCGTTCGTATCGAGCCGCCACCTTGCCTGAGTTCGACGAGTTCCCATCCAGCTTGTGCGCAGAAGGGTTCGAGGTCGTCGACGGCCCAGGTCCAGTCGAATTCTGCGGCGAGGCGGGCGATCCGGGTGGCGCCTTCGATGTCGACGTGCATGTGTGGATGCTAATTCCTT